>Ga0209131_1000057_pt1 | contig 93808 bp, 70 predicted proteins | sample GraSoi_2013_40cm_FD_185826 | JGI IMG/M metagenome (GOLD analysis project Ga0209131, IMG submission 185826) | Grasslands soil microbial communities from the Angelo Coastal Reserve, California, USA - Sample 9_17_2013_40cm (SPAdes) (version 2) | ecosystem: Environmental > Terrestrial > Soil >... | reverse complement strand
CTTCTTCTGCCCCAGGCATAAATTCCTGGATGTTCGGACGGGAGCCCTTTTCTTTTGTCATGACGCTTTCTCCTAAATTCCTTGGCTGATTATAGTCTCCCGTTTACACACTATATCGTACACCCTCTTATGGTGACTTCATGGGAGCTTTGAAAAGTTCGCCGCTCTCAAATTTTAGTATTGATGAAAAGAAGATTTATTATCGTAATGATATCCTGCCTGAACATCTTCAACCTGTAAATGGTTTATACAATGTGTATTTTGTTCTCACGCAACGACAACTTGGCCATTGGTGCGGCGGCCATTCATGTGTTGCGCCCTAAAGTAGGAGAAATACCATGATAAAAAGAAACAACATCTCTTTGGTCTTGATCATCCTCATGCTCACTAGTTGTTCTACCAAACCAGTTCAGCCAAGTCCTCTGGCCGCAAGCAGCACACCTAATGTCGAGAATACTATCGTAACTACACCGCCTCTCTTTCCCAAACTCACCCTTACTACCACACCCAATCTCAGGTTTTTGCAGCGCTGCCTGGACGTAAAAGATAAAGAGGTTGTTTTGAAAGAAGTAGCATCTGGAACAGTCCTTTTGTTTCCTGATTTATTGGATATCCAATCAGGAAAGAAATATAAATTACCAGCCCAACAAGCAAAATCTGGGTATTACGGTGATGGATATGTTTCTCCTGACGGGAAGATGTTTGCATATACCGAAGATATCCTAAATAATCAGTCGGAGATCATTAGTTACATACTCTGGGTTGTAGATGCCCACGCAGGTGTATTGGTCAAAATTGCATTCAATCAGAGAGATTATTTAGGGAACCCGCGCTGGCTGGATAACGAACGCCTGATTATGGATACAAAGGAGTATGGCACGCTGTTGGTGGTGTATCCCTTTATACGCGAACAGCGCGTGGTTTCCAATGAACTGCCTAGGCTCGACCTTTTTCCCTTTCCAAGTGGGCCGTGGTGGCGGGTGGAATACAGCCCCGACCTGGAATGGGTTGTATATGCTTACAGAGATGATGATGCCAGCACGGGATCTATTGTGCGCGACGTAATTACAAAACAAGACCTGTGGCAATCAACGAATGGAGATGAAGGCAAACCGGCTTGGTCGCCAGATGGTCAGGAAGTAGCCGTTGTTGGTGATGGACAGCTTTACCTGATCAAGCATTCCGGGCAAGTAAAACCACTTTTGAATCAAAACCTAAAAAATCAAGTACAGTCGCCCTCTTGGTCACCGGATGGCCGGTATATTGCCTTCTGGAACTTTGACAACTTAATGATGTACGATAGTCAAACTAGCGAAATGGTTGATATTTGTATTAAAAATGTCTGGACTACCAAGCCATCCGTACATTGGTCTCCCAACAGCGATCAGTTTGGCTTGGATGGCTATCCTGAATCAAATATAACTCCTGGCGATTTTCACATCCTTGTTGATATTCAGAAAAGCGTCGGATATAAAATACTTGATTTACCAAATACTGCTTACCCGGATGTATGGATGAAATCCTTGCCGTAGATATCCATCACTGCCTGGTAGCGGCCTTCCCTGGCGGCCCGGCCTGCCCCCAGAGGTTGTTGGGGCTGACGATCGACTACACCTACGACCCGCTCCAGCGCCTGACCGCCGCGGACTACTCCACAGGCGATTACTACCATTACAGCTATGACCCGGTTGGGAATCGTCTCAGCCAGCAAAGCTCGGTCGACGGTCTACCGCCTGCCCTAGAATTGTTGGGGTCCACGGTCGATTACGTTTACGACGACGCCAACCGCATCGATACCGTCGATGAAGTGGCATACACCTTCGATGCCAACCCCCTTGCGCGCTGCGGGGACCACGCGGCAATTTATTGGATGACGGCGTCAACATGTATACGTATGACCTCGCCAACCGGCTGGACAAGGGTAGGACTGATGAGCCGCTGTTCGGTATTGCGACAATCTATGTATAATTTGGTTGCGTAACTCACTTTCTGGACAGGCAGAAAAGGAACAGGTTCCTTTCCGGGGAGACATTTGATCGATGGAGAAGATTATGTTCCGCAACCGTTTGGTCGTCACTTTTTGCATACTCCTGCTGCTCTGTAGTGCGCTGATCGTCACGCCGGTGTATGCGGCAGCTATGATCGTGGACGGCAGCGCAGATGACACACTCGTCAATCTTGATGCCAATTTAACCTGTGACCTGCGCGAAGCCATCACCAACGCTAATGATGACGCCGCAACGTATGCCGATTGCGCCGCAGGCTCCGGGAACGATACCATCACCTTCGCGGATGGCATCAGCACCATTACCCTGGTGATGTCTCTGCCAGACATCACAGACCCCGACGGGCTGACCATCAATGGCGGCGGGGATGTGACCATTAGCGGGAATAATTCATATCGGATATTCCATGTTGTCAGCGCCCCGCTCATATTGACCAACCTGACTGTGGCAAACGGCACCTGCACTTCCTGCTCTGGTGGCGGTGTTCTTAACGACGGTGGCACATTGACCATTACGAACAGTGTCTTCTCGGGCAATACTAGTGCTGTTTCAGGCACTGGCGGCGGCATCAAGAGCAGCGGCACACTGACAATAACGGGCAGCACCTTCTCTGGTAATAGCGCAAATTTTCATGGAGGGGGTATCTACTATGAGGGTGGCGGTATGCTGACCATCACCAACAGCACCTTCTCTGGCAACAGCACTGGCGGTGGCGGTGTTCTTAACGACGGTGGCATATCGACCATCACGAACAGTACCTTCTCCGGCAACAGCGCTGGCGGCGGCGGTGGCGTCTACAATACTGATGGCACACTGACGATCACGAACAGCACCTTCTCCGGCAATAATGCCAGCGGGTCTGCCAGCAGCGATATCTATCAGGCCAATGTCTCTACGTTGAATCTGTATAACAACATACTCGCCAATAGCGGTAGTGGCAATTGCTTTTATACCGCAGGTACGGTTTCCGGCAACAACAACCTGATCGAAGACGCCTCCGCTGCATGTGGATTTAGCAACGGTGTCGATGGCAACATCATCGGCTTCGACCCCGGCCTCGGCGCGCTGGCAAATAACGGCGGCGCCACCCAAACCTTTGCCATCGGCGCGGGTTCCCTGGCCTATAACGCCGGAGATAACGCCAGTTGCGCCGCTGCCGACCAGCGCGGCGTCACTCGTCCGCAAGGCGCGTCTTGTGACATTGGCGCACTCGAATCGAATGCCCAACCCGGCCCCAGCTTTGCGGTTAACACGAGCGGGGATTCTACCAATGGCAGCTGTGACGCGTTCGTTGCGGGCGCCAGCGATTGCACTTTGCGCGAAGCGATTACCGCCGCAAATAATCTCGCGGGTGCGGACACCATCACCGTCCCGGCCGGCACGTACACATTGGCCCTCACCGGGGCCGGTGAAGACCTGAACGCCACCGGCGATCTCGACATCACACAGTCTCTCACCATCAACGGCGCGGGCGCGGGCATTACCACCATTCAGGCTGGCCTCACACCGGGTTCTGGTATTGATCGCGTCTTCCACGTTGTCGTTGCGAGTACTGTGAGCATCTCTGACGTAACGATTACGAACGGCAAGAACACTATCGGGGGCGGTGGCATTTACAACGGGGGCGGCCCTCTGACCGTGACAAACAGCACCGTCTCGGGAAACTCCGCTCCATCGGGCGGCGGCATCCGGAATGACGGCATCCTGACCGTGACGGACAGCAGGATCGTGGGCAACTCTACTGATAACGGTGGCAATGGCGGCGGCATCTACAACTACAACAATGGCGCCCTGACCGTGACGAACAGCTCTTTCTCGGGCAACACTTCTACCTATGGAGCCGGCATTCGCAACCAGGGCGGCAACCTGGACATCACGAACAGCACCTTCTCTGGCAATGATGCAAATTCATATGGCGGCGGCATCTACAACGTCAGCGGTCCCCTGAGCGTGACGGGCAGCACCTTCTCAGGCAACACTGCTGAGAACGGCGGCTTTGGCGGCGGCATCTATCACGAGGGCGGCCTGCTGACCGTGACGAACAGCACGTTTTCGGACAACACCGCTGATGGCAGCGGCGGCGGCATTTGTAACATCGGTGGCACAGCCAGCATTGCAAACAGCACGTTCTCGGGCAACGCGGCTTCCACCGGCTTTGGCGGCGGCGTCTACAGCGGCAGCCCGCTGGCCGTGACGAATAGCACCTTCTCGGGCAATAGCGCGGGCGTCAACGGCGGCGGCATCTCCAGCGGCGGCGGCGCCCTGACCGTGAACAACTCGATCCTTGCGAACAGCACCAGCGGCGAAGATTGCTACATCTCTACCGGCACCCAGAGCGGCGCCAACAACATCATCGAAACGGCTTCCACCTGTAGCGGCATCGCCGCGATCAGCAGCGATCCCAACCTGGGCGCGCTCACCGGTTCACCGGCCTACTTCCCGCTTAACAGCGGCTCCCCGGCCATCGACGCAGGGAATGACAGCATCTGTGCAGCTACGCCCGTGAATAACACTTCTCAAAACGCTGTAACCCGTCCGCAAGGCGCACATTGCGATATCGGTTCGTATGAACTTAATTTCGTCAAGGTTGTTTCCAGCATACGCGCGAACGCCAGCCCCACCGCCGCGGCGGGCATAAACTTCACCGTCACGTTTTCCGACTCCGTGACGGGCGTGGACAGCGGCGACTTCAGCCTGACGACAACGGGAGTAACGGGCGCAGCCATCACGGGCGTAACCGGCTCGGGCCCAACCTACACCGTCAGCGTCAACACGGGCAACGGCAACGGCACCATCCGCCTGGATGTAGTGGATGACAATTCAATTTTGGATATCTCCTCGAATCCGCTGGGCGGGCTGGCTGTGGGCGATGGCAATTTCACGACCGGCGAGTTCTACACGATCAGCAAAACCCTGACCTTCATGTCTACCGCATCGCAGGACGGCTGGATGCTCGAATCGAGCGAAATCAGCAACATGGGCGGCACATTGAACAGCACGGCCAGCACCCTCCGCCTCGGTGATGACGCGGCCAACAAGCAGTATCGCAGCATCCTGTCCTTCAGCACCGGGGCCGGCCTGCCGGATACAGCCGTTATCACCGCAGTCACGCTCAAAGTCAGGAAGCAGGGCATCACCGGCGGCGGCAACCCGGTGACTACATTCCTGGGCTTCATGCTGGATATCAAGAAGGGCTTCTTCGGCACAACGATGCTGCAAACCGGCGATTTTCAGGCAGTGACCGGCCATGCCGCCTATGGCCCCTTCAAGCCCGCGCTGGTGAGCGGCTGGTACAGTATCAATCTGACCGGCGGCAAAAACTATATTAACAAGCTGTCCACAAACGGCGGCCTGACCCAGATCCGCCTGCGTTTCAAGCTGGATGACAATAACAACGCGCTTGCCAATTATCTCAGTCTCTACAGCGGCAACGCACCGGCGGCAGCTCGTCCGCAGTTGGTCATTACGTACTACGTGCCCTAAAAGGTGACAGTCACTTTGGAAGTGACTGTCACCTGACCAAGCAGGGACTGGCAAATGCCAGTCCCTGCTTGCGTTTTTCCAAATCTCGCAGGAAGCAACAAGCTTCATTAAGCGAACAGCCCTTTTGCATCGTTTTTTCCGACTATCTATAAATGCGCAAAGGCCGCGGGTAGGACTGATGAGCTACTTTTCGGCACTGGGACAATGTATGTATAATCTGGTTGTATTTCGAGTTCACTTTCTGGACAGGTGAAAAAGCGGGAAAGTGGCACGTTCCGGGGAGAGATTTGATCGATGGAGGCTATTATGTTCCGTAACCGTTTGGTCGTCGTTTTTTGCGCAATCCTGCTGCTCGGCAGCGCGCTGAACGTCACGCCTGCGTATGCGGCAGGGATTGTCGTTAATAGCAGTGCAGATGACACACTCGTCAATCTTGATGCCAACTCAACCTGTGACCTGCGCGAAGCCATCACCAACGCTAATAATGACGCCGCAACGTATACCGATTGCATCGCAGGTTCCGGGAACGATACCATCGCCTTTGACGACGCACTCGGCAGCACCACGGTCACACTTGGCTCGACCCTGCCAACCATCACAGACCTCGACGGGTTGACGATCGATGGCGGCGGCGATGTCACCGTTAACGGCAGTGATACATATCGGATATTTTGGGTTGACTACGGTATGGTGCTTACGCTGGCTAACCTGACCGTGGCCCACGGCGCATGCACTTCGTGCGCTGGCGGCGGCGTCTACGCCGGCGGCACAGTGACCATTACAAACAGCACCTTCTCGGGAAATAGCGAGGGCATCTACATCTATAACGGCGATCTGACCATTGCGAACAGCACCTTCACTGGCAATAGTTCTGTTTATGGCGGCGCTGTAGACTACGCCTCTAGCGGCGCGCTGACCATCACGAACAGCACCTTCTCCGGAAATACTGCCAGCGGCGGCGGCAGCGGCGTCTATATTACTGGCACAGCCACCATCACGAACAGCACCTTCTCCGGAAATACAGGAGCGGGTCGCGGCGCCATCTTCAACGAAGGCACGCTGACCGTTACGAACAGCACCTTCTCCGGCAATATCGCCTCGGATATTGGCGGCGGCATTTATAACAACTCCGGCACGGTCACTGTGAGGAACAGCACCTTCTCGGGCAACAGCGCAGTCTCCGGCGGCGACATCTCGCAGCTTGGCGCAACCACTGCCACGCACCTGTACAACAATATCCTGGCGAACAGCGCCGCCGGCGGCGATTGCATGTTCAGCGGCGGGGGCACGGTGGACGGCGACCACAACCTGATCGAAGATGCCGCCACTGCCTGCGGGTTTACCAACGGCGTCAATGGCAACATCATCGGTTCCGACCCGGACCTCGGCTCACTGACCGGTTCCCCGGCCTACTTCCCGCTCAACAGCGGCTCCCTGGCCATCGATGCAGGCGATGATACTGTCTGCGCGGCCGCACCTGTGAATAACACTTCGCAGAACGGACCCACCCGTCCGCAGGGTGCACACTGCGACATGGGCTCGTACGAACGCGATGTTGTGCCTGCGGTTCTTTCCAGTGCGCGTGCCAACTCCGATCCCAGCAGCGCCAGCAGTGTGAATTTTACGGTGACATTCTCAGAATCGGTATCCGGCGTGGATGTGGGCGACTTCAGCCTGACCACCAGCGGGGTGAGCGCAGCATCCATCACCGGGGTAACGGGCTCCGGCGCGACGCGCACCGTCAGCGTCAACACCGGTTCCGGCAACGGCACCATCCGCCTGGATGTGATCGACGACGATTCCATTGTGGACCTGACCGCTAATCCGCTGGGCGGAACGGGCGCCGGCAACGGCAATTTCACGACAGGCGAATTCTACACGATCAGCAGAACCTTGACCTTCAATTCCAGCGGCTCACAGGACGGCTGGGTGCTCGAATCGAGCGAGACCAGCGGCGTGGGTGGGACGATGAACGCAGCAGCCACCACCTTCCAACTGGGCGACGACGCCTTCAACCGCCAGTACCGCGCGATCCTCTCGTTCAACACCGCCGGCCTGCCGGATAATGCCAGCGTCCAGTCGGCGGTGCTCAAGATCAAGCAGAGCGGAGCGCCGGTCGGCACGAACCCGTTCAACATCCTGGGCAAGCTGTGGGTCGACATCCGCCAGGGCCCTTTCAGTGGTAACGCTGCCCTGCGATTGACAGATTTCAGCGCGGCGGCCTCGGCCGCCAAGGTAGCCTACTTCAACAAGACGCCCGCGAGCGGCTGGTATCACACCTACGCAATGACCTTCACCGGGCTGGGCAAGGTCAACAAGCTCGGCCTGACGCAACTACGCCTGTACTTCGCCCTGGATGACAACAACAACCACGCGGCCGACTACATAAAGTCCCTGAGCGGCAACGCCGCCGGCAATAAACCGCTACTGGTGATTACGTATACCCTGCCATAAGCAGGCGCGCGCTTCAGTATGAAAGGCCGGGATTGGCATCTGCCAATCCCGGCTTGCGTTTTTCCAGGCAGGGTAAACCCGCCAGGTTATTCCAATGTTGTGACAATCCCGCAGGGGAAATTCGAGCGGGAGAAAATTATGCTACACTATCGTTGACTGACAGGTTCCGATGCTATTTTCGCTGACTACCACGATTGATTTCATAGGCACGTGCCTCTCGCTCTGGCTGGGGCTCTATCTGTTGGGACGAGGCTTTCCCAGCCGCATCACCTTGCGCGCAGTTGTTGCACTGCTGGCGCTGGCGGTTTTCTTTTTCACTACTTATATCAACTTATATGTACATATTCCCGGCGCAGGGCCTGTCATAGCGGCTCTGCTGACCATCGGCCTGGTCGTCTGGTGCGATCTGAGTGATATTATTTTTCAACCCCAGGCGCACAGGAAAATGCCCTGGCTGGTTCGGGCCAGCTATGGATTCGCTTTCATCACCATTGTGCTTTTACTCTGGGCACGCAATGATTTTGCGGAAGAGGCCGGCAAAGAGTTATGGATACTTAAGCTGGACTTCAGCCTGCCTTATATTTTTTACGGCATTTTCATGCAGGTAGCCGGTGTAGTCATCCTTTACAATTTGCTATCAACGGCAAAAGTTCGCAGCAGCCTGCAAAACCGCTATTTTTTGATGACCACCAGTTTGATGTTTGCTCTGGTGGGGTATGGCATGCTGGTTCTGGAATCCGCCCATCCCCTGCCCAGATTGATCCAGGATGTGGTGGTATTCATCAGCGTTATCCTGCTTGGAAGTACGGTAGCGGGCCATCAAACTCTGGTCGAACGGCGCACAACCCTGCAGGATTTTTTCATCTCTGCGCTTGCCATTTTCGGTCTGTCGGCTGTCTATATTCTGGCTGCCTGGCAGTGGAGTCATTCGCCCATCCTCCTGGTGCTGGTGGCCGCACTGGCGATTCTGACGCATTCAACCTACGATCTCATACGGGAATTCATAAACCTGTTGCGGCACAACAACGAGAGCCAATTCCGCACTCAATTGCATCGCCTGGAAAATCATATTCAGGGGGACAACTCGCTACAGGCTCGTTTGCAGGAGGGAATAAACCTGTTATGCCAGATTCTCAGAGCGGACGAGGGCTTTATCGCCATTCGACAGGAAAACATGTTCATCGTTTCGGCCTCCTATCATTCCATCCAGGTAGGAAGCGCGCTACCTGTGTCCACGCTGATCTGTGAGGACATCTGTGAGCCGGCCGCGGACCTTTCAAGAAAAATTGCATGGCTGGCGCCGGCCTTCGAGGCCGGTGATCAGGTAGCGGTGATCGGCCTGGGGCCTTCGAGAATAAGGCACCATTATTCCAACGACGACCTGGACCTGCTGGCCGAGGCCGCCGACCGGGTTGGGACCATCGTCTATCTGTACAGCCTGCAGCCGCGCGATAGCGATCGTCTCATGCAGGTTGTGTCCGATATCCAGTCGCGCGAGGAAAACCTGCGCATCGAATCGGACGAATTGATCGCCACCCTGGTCACCAAACCGGATCCGGAATTCGTCGAAATGGTCGAGGACGGCCTGCGCCATCTCTCGGACTTTATTACGCTGGGACAATTCTCGTTGGCTGAAAACCTGGGCGTTCCGGGCGAGACGGTCATCGAACGGGGGAAAGCCGTCCAGAAGCAGTTGATCCGCGCCATTGAAATGCTGCGGCCAGAAAAATTGCGGCCGGAAGGACCCTTGCCGCGCGAATGGTATAGTTACGTGGTGTTGCACGATGCCTATATCGAAGAGGTGCCCAACCGCGACATCATGGCGCGCCTGTATATCTCGGAGGGCACTTTCAACCGCACACGGCGCAAGGCCTTACGAGGCATCGCCCGCTTCCTGCTGGAAAAAAAAGAGCCGTAGGTCTACGGAGTGCCGCATAAATAACTAAACCAAAACTATGATTCCTACTCGTAATTTTGCCAACGCAGTTTAGTAAATTATGCAACAAGCGGTAATGTAATCCTCCTGACCGCACGACCAGAAAATGATCGGCCCGCGCAGCTTTGTGAAAAGCAGTTGCGCGGGCTTTTCGTTTCGCTAAATGGTTTTTACAAAATTGGCGGATTTTGGCAGTTAACGCGCATCCTTCGGCAGTATAAATAATGCAGAGTATATACAAGAGAATATTTGCCTGAATTGTCTGCAATTTGAGATTTGGCAGATCACGGGCAATATCGCCCACAGGAGAATCATCATGTTCATAAAAAAATCAATTTCCAGCGTATTGCCTGTTTTGTTCAGCGCTATGGTGACCCTGGCGGTGCTGATCGGCAGCGCAGCATTCCCCACAAATGTGCGCGCCTTCGCCATTACAGTCGCTACCAGCGCAGATGAACTAAACACGAATGGCCTGTGTTCCCTGCGTGAAGCCATCACCAACGCCAACAACGATGCCGCCACGTATCCTGATTGCGGCATGGGCGGCGGGAACGACGGCATCTTCTTCAGCGACAGCTTGGGCACAGCCAGCATTATTCTGGGTTCCGCTTTACCCACCATCAGCGACACGGACGGGTTGACCATCTGGGGCGGTGACGATATCACTGTCAGCGGGAATAATTCTTCTCGTGTGTTTGCCGTTGGTAGCGGCGCCCCGCTCACGCTGGACAGCCTGACGGTTGTGAATGGCAAGGTGACATCCGGTGTTGGCGGCGGCATCTTTAACGCCGCCGGTACGCTGACTCTGACGAACTGCCTGCTTACCGGCAATTCCGCCGTGGACGGTGTTGGCGGCGGCATCTATAGCACCGGCGGCACACTGACCATCACAGACAGTATTTTCACCGCTAATAGTGCGACTTATGTTAGCAGCGGCGGCTATGGCGGCGCGGTCTACAATGCTGCTGGTGACACAGCGACGATCACAAGAACGATCATCTCCGGCAATTCTGCAGATATTCGTGGCGGCGGCCTCTACAACTATTTCGGCACGACGACCATCACAGACAGCACCTTCTCCAGCAATTCGATGAGCAGCCCTGGCGACGGCGGCGGTGGCATTTACAACGATCAGGGCACGCTGACCATCACGCACAGCACGTTCTCGGGGAATACTGCCAATAGCAGCGGCAGCAATGGCGGCGGCATCTTCAACAGCCTGGGTACACTGAATATCACGCGCAGCACCTTCTCCAACAATTCCGTGACCAACGGCGCAGGCGGCGCCATCGCCAGCAACGGCACGCTGACCGTCGCGAACAGTACCTTCATCGTCAATTGGGCTGATTTTGGCGCCGGCGTCTACAACGGAATCGGTGGGGTGATGACCGCTGCAAATGACACCTTCTCAGGCAATAGCACCTTTTTTACCACAGTGGTCGGGGGCGGTATCTACAATGAAGGTACACTGCATCTGTATAACACGATCCTTGCCAATACGATTAGCGGTAAGGATTGCCATAACTCGAGCGGCACCGGCACTGTGGATGGGAATAACAACCTGATCGAAACGGATGACGTATCCCCCAACGACTGCGGAACGGCTGCGCTGGCCGGCGACCCCAACCTGGGCGTGGTGACATCGTTAAACCCGATCTACTTTCCGCTTAACGCCGGTTCACCGGCGATTAACGCTGGCGATGACGCAAAATGCGCCGCCACACCCGTGAACAATACCTCGCAGAACGGCATCACCCGTCCGCTGGGCGCGCATTGTGAGATCGGGTCGTATGAAGTCCCGTCTGCGGTTCTTTCCAGTACGCGCGCCAATGCCGATCCCAGCAGCGCAAGCAGCGTAAATTTTACGGTGACGTTCTCAGATCCGGTAACCGGCGTGGATGCGGGCGACTTCACCCTGACCACCACCGGTTCGATCAGCAGCGCGGCAGTGACCGGCGTAACCGGCTCCGGCGCGACGCGCACCGTGACCGTCAACACCGGGAATGGCGACGGCACCATCCGCCTTAATGTGGCCGATAACGATTCCATTATGGACGCGGCCTCCAATCCGCTGGGCGGTACGGGCGCCGGCAACGGCGATTTCACGAGTGGCGAAGTCTACACGATCAACAAAACGCTCAGCTTTACATCCACCGGCGCGCAGGACGGCTGGGTGCTCGAATCGACCGAGACCAGCGGCGTGGGCGGCTCACTGAATGCCACAGCTACCACCTTCCAACTGGGCGACGACGCATCCAACCGCCAGTACCGGGCGATCCTGTCCTTCAACACAGCCGGCCTGCCGGATAATGCCAGCATCCAATCCGTGCTGCTCAAGATCAAACAGAGCGGAGCGCCGATTGGCACTAATCCCTTCAACGTCCTGAGTAAGCTGTGGGTCGACATCCGCACCGGCCCGTTCAGCGCCAACGCTGCCTTGCAGTTGGCAGATTTCAGCGCCGCAGCTACGACCGCCAAGGTGGCATACTTCAACAAGACGCCTTCGAGCGGTTGGTATCATACCTATGCAATGAGCTCCACCGGGATGGGCAAGGTCAACAAGACCGGCCTGACACAGTTGCGTCTGTACTTCGCCCTGGACGATAACAATAATCTCGCGGCGAACTTCATGAAATTCCTGAGCGGCAATGCCGCCAGCGACAAGCCCGTCCTGGTCATTACTTACAGCGTGCCGTAATCAGGCTATCCTTCCTTCGAGAGGTTATGTATGTTCACAAAAAAGATTTCCCGCCTGCTGCCTGTTTTTCTCAGCCTTGTGACGGCGCTGGCGGTGCTGATCGGCAGCGCCGCCTTCCCCACCAATGCGCGCGCCTTCGGCGCCACCATCACGGTCAACTCCATCCTCGACGACACCACGCCGGGGAACGGTTTTTGCACCCTGCGCGAAGCCATCAATAACGCCAATGCCAATAGCGACTCTACTTCCGGCGATTGCGCTGCCGGACTTGCTGGCAGCGGGGATGTGATCTTTTTCAGCAGCGGGCTGGGCAGTGCCATCATCAGGCTCGGGTCGACTCTGCCGACCATCAGTGACACGACCGGCCTCACGATAGATGGCGGGACTGATATCACCCTCAGCGGCGACACGGATGGCAACGGGACGGGTGACGTGCAGCTATTCTCTGTGAGTTCCAGCGCCCCGCTGACGCTGGCGAACCTGACCGTGGAGAAAGGCTACCAGACCTTTGGCGGCGCCATCACCAGTAACGGCCTATTGACCCTTCAGGGTGTGACCATGCGCAACAACGCATCCCCCGATCAAGCCGGTGCAATCAATCAATCGGGAGGTACGCTCACCATCACTGCCAGCACCTTCGAAGACAACACGGCCCTGGTTGGGGCCGCGGCCATTCGCTACTCTTCGGGCACCATCCTGATCGAGGATTCCAGCTTCAAAAATAATACCACCAGCGGTCCTTCGTCGACGTACGGGGCCATCTCGGGGGACGGCTCACCCAGCCTGACGATCCAGCGCAGCACCTTCGACACGAACGTAGCCAAATACGGCGGCGCAATTTACTTTAGCGGCGGCACCCTGAACATCGAAAACAGCACTTTCTCGGGGAACGGCAACAGCACCGGGGGAGTGGCGGGCGCCATTTACCTTTCCAATGGCACCATGACAATCGACAACACTACGATTGCGAACAACCTGACGAATGGTATACAGCTTGGTGCGACAACAACGCTCAACCTACACAACACGATCCTGGCGGATAATGCCACCTACGATTGTTATGCCTACGCCGGCGCACTAACCGGAAGCGCGACCAATAACCTGGTCGAAACACTTGCGCCAAGTCCGGGTGATTGTGATCTGTCGACCACCGTCATCCCGGATCTGGGGCTCAGCCCGCTGGCCGATAACGGCGGCCCAACCCGCACACGCGCCCTGCTGGCCGGTTCTCCGGCCCTGGACGCGGGTGACAACGCCACTTGCGCCGCCACCGACCAGCGCGGCTACACCCGCCCGTTGGACGGGAATGTCGACAGCATCGTAACCTGCGACATTGGCGCGTACGAAGTCCGCCCGGCCAGCACGACAACGATCACATCCGACGCGCCGGATTACTCTGTGAGCGGGGCGAGTGTTACCGTGAATGTGAGCGTCTCTTCCGCCAGCGGCGTGCCTTCCGGAACGGTGGACGTAACTTCACCGGACAGCAATTGCATGATCACACTGACCGCCGGCGCCGGAAGCTGCGTGCTCAACCCGGTCACCGCCGGCACGCAAACGATCACCGCCACGTATAACGGTGATTTGTCCCACGATCCCAGCGCGGACACCGAGGCACATAGCGTGGGCGTCTCGGTCGGATTCACATCCACCGGCGCGCAGGACGGCTGGGTGCTCGAATCGACCGAGACCAGCGGCGTGGGCGGGACAAAGAACGCCACGGGCAGCACCTTCCAGTTGGGCGACGACGCCTCCAACCGCCAGTACCGCGCGATCCTGTCGTTCAACACGGCCGGCCTGCCGGATAATGCCACTGTTCAATCCGTGCTGCTCAAAATCAAACAGAGCGGAGCGCCGGTTGGCGGCAATCCCTTCAACATTCTGGGCAAGTTGTGGGTCGACATCCGTACCGGCCCGTTCAGCGCCAACGCCGCCTTGCAATTGGGAGATTTCAGGGCGACCGCCTCGGCAGCCAAAGTGACCTACTTCAATAAGACGCCTTCGAGCGGCTGGTATGGCACCTATGCAATGACCTCCTCCGGGATGGGCAAGGTCAACAAAATAGGCCTGACCCAGCTGCGCCTGTATTTCGCCCTGGATGATAACAATAACCACGCTGCGAATTATATGAAGTTCCTGAGCGGCAACTCGGCTGCCAACAAGCCGCTGCTGACCATCATTTACACCTTACCATAAACAGATCTTCTCACGTGAAAGGTCGGGGCTGGCGCTTGCCAGCCCCGACTTTTATTTTGCCAAATATTAACATTTCTGTATAATGGCTTGATAGGAACAGCGATCTATATCTGTGGTAACCTATGTCAGTTAGAATCAGGAGGAACCTGTTAATATGAAGAAGAGTTCAATGAGGCATCTGTGGGCCTCCTGGCGCATGAAATACATCCAGCATGGCCCCAAAGAAAACGGATGTGTTTTCTGCAGCGCCCTGGCCGAGCACGACAGCGCAGAAAACCTGATCGTCATGCGCGGCAAACACGCTTGTGTGATCATGAACAAGTATCCATATACCAGCGGGCACGTGCTGATCACCAGCATTGACCACAAAGCCTCGCTGGTAGACCTGGCCCCCCGCACACGTGCGGAAATGATGGAGCTGGTCACACAGTTTATGACCATTCTGAACGCCATTTACAATCCGGAAGGCTTCAACGTCGGCATCAATATCGGTAAAGCCGCCGGCGCGGGCGTACTCGGACATATCCATATTCACCTTGTTCCGCGCTGGAATGGGGATACCAATTTCATGTCGACCGTCGGTGAGACACGCGTGCTGCCTGAAACGCTCGCGGAGACCTACCGGCGCATCCGGGAAGCATGGGAGCAGTCTAAAAATACCTAAGCTGCATTCCCGGGCATTACAGCGCAAAGGCTGTAATACGTGTGCCCGGCCAACTTATGGCTGTAAGGTAAATATGCCTGCTTCTAGAGCACCTTACCCTGCATCCTAGAAAATTCGGGTACGAGAGGCATACAATGAAAATGCGAACTGTTTTTTCGCTGATCCTAACCACAGCCTGCCTGCTGACCGGCGGCTGCGGACCATCCCTGACCACCTCAGCAAACAAGCAAAATGCGAACAGCCCCGTAGAACTGACCAGCTCCCCCACGGGGACGCTGACAGCTACGCCGCCCAATACGGGCGATCCCACCACCACACCCACTTTCAACCAGAACAACAACACGCAGCCGCACCCGGAGCAGATCGACGTCGGCCCCAACCCGGAAGACGTGCCGGCGGGCTATAACCCGCTGACGGGTTTGCCCGTCTCGGACCCGTCCACCCTGAACCTGCCTGCGGTGCTGATCTCGATCACCAACTTCCCACCCTCGGCGCGTCCACAGGCCGGGCTATCCTTCTCGCCCTGGGTATACGAAATCTACATCGCCGAAGGCATGACCCGTTACCTGGCCACTTTCCACGGCGACTTCCCCCACAGCGAAAAGCCGTTGACAGGCACCTGCGCGGTCAACAACGAGCCGTTTCAACAGGATGGTACGATGGCCGGCAACTTCGTCTGGTGGGACGTCAACGGCAACGGGGTCCAGGATCCACAGGAACCCGGCATCGGCGGGGTATGCGTCAGTTTGTACGACGCGGCCACGGGGAATCTTGCCGCCCGGACGACTACTGACAGTAACGGCTTCTACGGGTTCAATGTCCCAACGCAGGGAAATAACTTTCTCGCCTTTACTGCGCCCGGCGGCATGGCCTTTACGCAAGCCAACATCGGCAACGACGATGACGACAGCGATACCGACCTGTCCAACGGGCACACGGCCAGTTTCAGCCTGGGCAAGGACGATACTTCCTGGGACGCCGGCCTGATCAAGCAAGGCGGCCTCACCGGCGCAGGGGAAAGCAACACCTCCGGACAGGCTGCCAACGCCGCCGGCACAAATGTCGGCCCGGTACGTTCGGGACGTCTACCCTACGTCTACATTCGCGACTCCTTCCAGGATTCCTGCCTGGTATATGCGGGCGCCACCGAACAGATCCGCGCCCGGCTGCGCGGCTGCGCGATGGTCTTCGGAAGCGACTCCAGCAACATCAACAGCGCCATGCTGGATGTCACGCGCCTGGAGAAAATTGCCGAAGAGAACAAGCAACCCGGCGAGACATTCAACTACACCGGCAACCTGTTCTCAGCGCAGGCGCCCGGGCAGGGTGCGGCGGCCGGCACCATCGATGTGTTCTACAGCTTCCTGAACCAGTCTCAATGGAAATACGACGACGCTTCAGGCATGTACCGGAAATATGAAGATTTTGCCGATGGTTCCGGCAGGTTCCGCCCCGCTACTGACCGGCTGACGGGCAAACAACTGGCTTTTTCGAACGTGATCGTCCTTTTCGCCCAACATACTGCCATCGAGCCCTATATCATCGATATCAAACTGGGCGTGGGCGAAAAAGGCAAGGCGGTCGTGTTCCGCGACGGTCAGCGCTTCGACGTACTCTGGACTACCGTCGGCGGCGCGTACGAACAGAGCACCGGCCTGCGCCGCCCGATCCGTTTTGTGGATGCAGACGGGAACCCCTTTGCACTCAAACCGGGCCAAAGCTGGGTGCACGTGGTGACAGTCCCATCCGAGATATTCGACAAAGGCGACGCGACCTGGCTGGTGCGCTTCTACGCTCCGGCAGGCGCGAAGTAACAGCCTGTTAATCCATACAAAAAACAGCCCTGCGGTTTGAACTGCGGGGTTGTTTTTCAATAGTTGAGTTAATAACTCACCTTACGCAGAGCGCCGAGAAAGAAAAACCATTCACCACCCCGGCCTACCCCAGCGGGGCAGGCAAAGTACACGAAGGAGTACGAAGTGTCGCCACGGCGCCACGGCGACGGAAATCTCAAAGACCTCAGGGCTTTCCCTCCCGAAGGGACGTCGGGACGATGTGGCGCCGACCGCCAGTGCGGTGTGCTAAAAATCAAAGAATTCGATCTCCTTTGCCTGCACCGACCGCAGGTAGAGCCGAAGGCCCCCTGGAGCCAACGGCCCCCTGTGGGTGGGCGCGTGTGTCACTTTGTGCCCTTTGTGGTTAAAGCTCTTTGGGCTTAAAACCCTGTAAGTGCATAAGTTGAGTTAATAACTCAGCTTACGCAGTTTTTGCTCTCGCTGGGGCTGGGCCCCAACGATTTATGCCACAAAACACGGCGGGCACAGCCCGCCTTCGAGCATAAGTGTGTAAGGTGAGTTAATAAAGCACTATTCCTCGGGCCGGTTGCGCAGGAAATCGGCAACCTCGGCAAAACGTGATTTAAGATAGGCAATCGTTTCTACGTCGAATGAACTTTCATCCAGGGCACGGCCCATGCACCAGAGCCATTCGTCACGTTCAACGGCGCCGATCGAAAATGGCATGTGACGCTGGCGCAAGCGAGGATGCCCATATTGCTCGACGTACAACGCTGGGCCGCCCGACCAGCCCGAAAGGAACATGAACAATTTCTCACGGGATTGTTCCAGGCTTTCCGGGTGCAGGGCGCGGATGTGCGTTGCTTCGGACGAAGTATCCATACAGTCATAAAAACGGTCGACCAACGCGCGCAAACCATCTGCGCCGCCGATCAAAAGGTACAGGGGAGTATCTGCCATCCGAAAATTCTAATCCAAATGCCTCGGACTTGAAAGGCGCCATTCCTACTGGCATTGGCTTTATAATTAATAGCGTAATCGCATTCCGCGGGAGGAACCATGGACAAAGAGCATGAACCTGTCATCTTGAGCGCGGTCCGCACACCAATCGGGAAGTTCCAGGGGGCATTGAGCGGTATTCCTGCGCCGAAACTGGGGGCGATGGCCGTCAAAGCGGCAGTGGAACGTGCCGGTTTAAAAAATCTCACAGAGATCGACGAAGTATTAATGGGTACCGTTATCAGCGCCGGGCAGGGACAGGCTCCCGCCCGCCAGGCGGCCATCCTGGCCGGGATCCCGGCTACGGTCGGCGCAACCACGCTAAACAAGGTCTGCGGCTCGGGCCTGAAAGCCGTGATGAGTGCGGCACAGGCCGTCAAGGCCGGGGACGGGCAGTTGTTCGTCGCCGGCGGGATGGAATCGATGAGTCGCGCCCCTTTCCTGCTCAACGGGCGCAACAACGAACTGCGCTACGGGAACACGCAGCTGTTCGACTCTTTGCTCCACGACGGGCTATGGGACCCCTTCGAAAATTGGAATATGGGGTCGGCGGCCGAATTCATTGCGGAAGAGTATGAAGTGACGCGCGCAGCGATGGACAAATTCGCGCTGGAAAGCCATCAGAAGGCCATCGCCGCAGCCGACGCAGGCAGGTTCAAGGCCGAGATCGTGCCGGTCGAAATCACGTCCAAGAAGGGTCAGGCCGGCGTGCTGGACATTGACGAGGGCCCGCGCAGGGATACCTCGCTGGAGCTCTTATCGGAGCTGAAACCGGCCTTCAAAGACGACGGCACAGTCACTGCCGGGAATGCCCCGAGCCTGAACGACGGCGCCGCCGCAACAGTCGTGGCCAGCCGCGCGTATGCGGAAAAAAACGGGCTCAAGCCGCTGGCGCATATTATTGCTTACGCGCAAGCAGCAATCGAGCCGAAGTACCTGTTTGCCGCCCCTGTCAAGGCCATCCCGCTCGTGCTGCAAAAAGCCGGCTGGACGTTCGAGGATGTGGACCTGATCGAACTGAACGAGGCCTTCGCCGCTCAGGTACTGGCAGACGGCTACGCCCTCTCACAAGACGGCTGGGACTGGAACAAGGTTAACGTCAACGGCGGGGCGATCGCCCTCGGGCACCCCGTCGGGGCGAGCGGCGCGCGCATTCTCGCCACGCTGATCTACGCCCTGAGGGATCGCGGCCTGAAACGCGGGATCGCGTCCCTGTGCCTGGGCGGCGCGGAGGCGGTTGCAATGGCTGTTGAAATCGAGTAATCAACCTTATCGGAGGAAACATGACATCGGAAGAACGCAAACAAAAAATCGAGTTGTATGGCAAGGGTTTCGAGATGTTAATGGCTGCGCTCAAGGATATTCCGCGTGAGATGTGGAAATTCAAGCCGGAGCCAAAAGAGTGGAGCGTGCATGAAGTACTCATCCATCTGGGCGATAGCGAGACCAACGCTGCGCTGCGCGCCCGCAAACTGGCCGCCGAACCGGGCGGCACGCTGATGGGTTACGACCAGGATAAGTGGGCCATCGATCTCAACTACCACGACCAGAACACCGACGATGCCCTGCAGTTGACAAAGTTCGCCCGTCTGACCACCTATAACTGGCTCAAGACGCTGCCGGACGAAGTCTTCACACATTCGGTCAAGCACCCGGAGTATGAGCAGCCATATACGTTCGAGAAGTGGATCAATATCTATTCGGCGCACATCCCCGGGCATATCGAGCAGATTCAAAATAATTATGAACTGTGGAAGAAAAGCCGTTAACCACAAAGATTTTTAGCGGATTCTCTTCGTGACTTTGCGGCTTAGTGGTAAAAAGGATTTCAAATGACCATCCAATCCATTTTCATTATCGGCGCCGGAACGATGGGCAGCGGCATTGCCCAGGTGGCCGCGACCAGCGGATATACAGTCACCTGCATGGATACATTCCCGGCTGCGCTGGAAAAGGCCCACGGGTCAATCGCTGAGTCGACGGCCAAATTGGCAGGAAAAGACCGCATCACGGCAGAGCAGAAAAAGGCCGCAGACGGAATCCGCTTTGTAAACGGCATGGACCGCCTGGGCGATGCCGACCTGGTCATCGAGGCTGCCAGCGAGAAACCCGATCTCAAGCTGAAGATCTTCCAGGATGCAGACGCCGCCGCCCGCCCGGGCGTGATCCTGGCCTCGAATACATCCTCCATCTCCATTACCAAAATCGCCGCGGCCACCAGACGCCCCGAACTGGTCATCGGTATGCACTTCATGAATCCGGTGCCGGTCATCACACTCGTCGAAGTCATCCGCGGGCTGGCCACCAGCGATGAAACGACGGCGACTATTCTGGACGTCTGCCGCAGAATGGGCAAGGAGCCCTGGCAAGCCAATGACTCGCCCGGTTTTATTTCCAACCGCGTGTTGTGCCCGATGATCAACGAAGCCATCTTCGCATTGCAGGAAGGTGTGGGCACGCCGGAGGCCATCGACGCGGTCATGAAGTTGGGCATGAACCACCCCATGGGCCCGCTGGCGCTGGCCGACCTGGTGGGCCTCGATGTGGTACTGGCGGTGATGGAAGTGTTGCAGCGCGACCTGGGCGAAGACAAGTATCGCCCTGCCCCGCTCCTGCGCCGCATGGTAGACGCCGGCTGGTTGGGCAGGAAGACGGGCAGAGGGTTTTATCGATATTCGTGAGATGGGCACAATGACTACAAAAAAACAAAGGTGAGTATCCCTTGAAATCACGTATGTCATTTAACAAGCACATGTGGTTTCGACACTTGCACCTGCGGCAAGTGCAGGTGTACGCCCTTCGCAAAGAACACTCAGGGCTACTCAACCACGCTTGAAATAGAAGCATAAAGGTGGTTGAGTAGTGGCGCTGCGGCGTCACGTATCGAAACCCCGCGCTCTACAAAATATAAACTTGTAATATCCCTTGTTACTGTGACGTCAAGGGAGACTCACCAAAACAAAACAGAACGGCCAATAAGCGGAGTGATCTCAAACGAAGCAGGGCCGGAGATTTTCTCCGGCCCTGCTTCGTTACGAACTGCCTCTGTCCAAACCCGGCCCAGGCCTCAGCCGCGCCCGGCTGCATTGATGGCCAGCGACTCATAGATCTTCAAGGTCGGCTTCGAGCGGTTGAGTGTATAGAAATGGATTCCCGCCACCTTGCGGTCGAACAGGTCGAAGGCTTGCTGGCTGGCCCAGTGGATGCCCACTTTTTCAACAGCTTCATCGTTCTCGGCGCGCAGCACCGCGCGCAGCAGCCTGGCCGGCACGCGCGCGCCCAGCGCCAGTTCCGCCGTGCGCGTGAGACCGTTGCGCGTTGTGACCGGCATAATGCCCGCAATGATCGGCACCTTGATGCCGGCGATCTCGCAGCGCTCACAAAAATCATAATAATCGTTGTTATCGAAGAACAACTGCGTGCAGATGTAATCGGCTCCGGCATCCACCTTGGCCTTCAGGTTGTCCATCTCCTTCAGCCGGTTGGGCGTGGCAGGGTGCCCCTCGGGGAAGCCGGCCACGCCGATGCCGAGCTGCGGGAAGTACTGTTTGATGAACGCCACCAATTCTGTGGCATACGCAAAACCGTTCTCAGGTTGGGCGAACTCCTGCCCCCTGGGCGGGTCGCCGCGCAAGGCCATGATGTTTTCGATCCCGTTGGCGGCGTAGGTTTCGAGCAGGCTGTTGATCTCATCCTTGCTGGAGCCGACTGTGGTCAGGTGCGCCACCACCGTCAGTTGGGTTTCCTTCTTCAAGCGCACGACCAGTTCGCGGGTCAGTTCGCGCGTCGAGCCGCCCGCGCCGTACGTCACGCTCACGTATGACGGATGGATCGTCGCAAGCTCCTTGATCGACTCGAACAGCGTCTTCGAAGCCTCCTCGGTCTTGGGCGGGAAGAACTCGAAGCTGAAATGCGTGCCGGGCTGTTCCAGGACGCGGGCGATGTGCATGTGAACACTCCTTCTTTTCGTACAGTGCATACGATTATAATAGCGAATTCCACAATATGTCACCGCGAGGAGCGGTTCCCAGCGACGCGGCGGTCTCGTGTTTCTCGGGCTCTACTCAACCGTTTCGATAATCCTTCGAGAGCATTTCAAGATGAACATCGTAATTTTGACTCGGGGTTCCTGTGGCGGAGAGATGCAGGACAGATAAGAGCCGCCAGCGACTGCTGGCGGCTCTTATACTAAATTTATAAGACCGGGGCACAGCGCCGCTGTGCCCCTACGAAAGACCTTCTTCGATAATGCTCAAAAACGCATCGACGATTTCAGAGGCAAAATGCCTGCCGGATTGATCGCGCAGGTAAGCAAGCGTTCTCTCCTTGCTCCATGCCTTGCGATAGGGGCGGTCGGACGTCAGCGCGTCGAACACATCCGACACCGCAAAGATGCGCGCGGCCACCGGAATTGCATAGCCTTTCAGCCCGCGTGGATAGCCGCTACCGTCCCACTTTTCATGGTGAGCATAAGGGATATCCAGCGCCGGGCGCAGATACGAAATTGGCATTAACATATCATGCGCATATTGCGGGTGCTTGCGCATGACCTCTAATTCAGTCTCGGTAAGCGGGCCGGGCTTATTCAGGATGGTATCGGGAACGCCCATCTTGCCAATATCGTGCAGCAGGCCTCCCCGCCGAATATGGACGATCTCGGAGTCACCTAATCCAAGCCGGCGCGCCAGGCGAATGGTCAGATCGGTGACGCGCTGTGTATGGCCTTCGGTCTCTCTGTCGCGCAGGTCCAGGGCGCGCGACCAGCCTTCGATGGTTGCATCGTAAGCCAGGGAAAGTTCCAAATGCGAGCGCTCCAGGTCCTCAAACATGACACTGTTATCGATGGCAATGGCAGTCTGGCCGGCCAGCACATTGAAGAATTCCATCCATTCATCGTCCGGGATGAACGCTGTCCGCTGGAAGACTTCCAGAACGCCGATGACTGCGCCTTTGGCAATCAGCGGCATACAGCCGTAAGCCAGGAAATCCTCGCCGGCCAGCGTTTCGGGATGGGAGAAAGCCTGTCGCTCATCTTTCAAATTAGAAATAAAGATCGGGCGGCGCTCAAGGGCAGCGCGCCCGGCCTGGTTCTCACCCAGGCGCAGGGAAAAACCGGCCAGGTTCGTGGAACGGAATCCCATACCGTGGGTAAATTTCAACATCATTGTAACGTGGTCAAGCAGCAGAACGCTGGCCGCGTGCACTTTCAGTTGCGACAAAACATGCTCGAGAACAAAATCCAGGATGTTCCGAAGATCAGCGCTGGAGCTGATCACCATGTCAATTTGATGAAGGACAGAGACTTGCTCGAGACGACGCCTGGTCTGCGCAAACAGCCTGGCATTCTCGATCGCAATCGCAGCCTGGGCGCTGAGCGTGGCTACAAGTCTTTCGTCAGATTCAGTGAAGGCATTCAGTTCCGGGTTTTCCACACTGATACAGCCGATCGTCCGTTCACCGACCTTCATCGGAATGTACATGCCCGAAAGCATTTTCGGAAACGTGCCAATATAGCGCCGGTCTTTCTCCAGGTTACCGGAACGAACAGCCTGGCCATGCTCGATGACCCAACCGGCCATTCCCTGCCCAACACGTGTGATCGCCGCGCCAGTATACGTTGTGGCCAGCTCTCTATCCGCTGAATAAGGATGGGCGCCGCTGAAGGCCAGGAGCTCAATACCGTCTCCGTTTTCGGCCCGCAGCCGTACGGCGGCGTGATCCCAATTCAACCGTTCGGAAAGGACGTCGATTACTTTTTTAGCGATGGCCGTCGGGTCGAGGCTCTGGCTCAAAGCCAGGCCGCTTTCGTACAATGCTTCCAGTTCCGTCACCCGCCGGCTGACCTGCTCGACAGCATGTTTCCGGTCGGAGATATCGACCATCGTGCCTTCATAGTAGATGACTTTCCCAGTCGTATCGCGCACCGTACGGGAATTATTCAGGACAATCAATGGTTGCCCATCCTTGCGTTCCAGGCGCAGCTCCACGTTGCGCTGCTCATCAGCTTCCGCCATCGCCCGTCTTATGATATTGCGGTTTTCAGGGCGCAGATAGAGTTCACGCGAGAAATCCAGCAGGAGCAAATCCTCGATCGAATCGAAGCCAAGCATCTTGATCAAGGCCGGGTTGGCAGCCAGGATTTTACCTTCCGGCGAGGTACGGTAAATCCCCTCCAGGGCGTTCTCGAAGAGTGAACGATATTCCGTCTCTGAAACGCGTAAAACTTCCTCGGCCTGTTTGCGTTGGATCGCGGCGCCCAGAATATCGGCGGCCGTTTTAAGGGCCTGGATTTCCATCGGATTCCATTCACGCCTGCTGATGCATTCGTCGTACCCCATGAATCCCCAGAATACGCGTCCCGAGAAAATGGGGACGATCACAATGGAAAAAATGCCTTGCGCATCCAGCAAAGCCTTCTCGCCCTCAGGAGCACTATCGACGTAAGCGTAGAGCGGCTCGTTTTTTGCAAGCTTCGCCAGCCAGCGCCCGGAACCGATCCTGCTTAAAGGAATATTCTGCAAATGCGGGTTCCCGATTTGTGGCGTGATACCCGGCGAGACCCATTCAAAACGCCGACTGGTCAGCTCACTCCGATCGAAATCGAAACCGTTTTCGAAAATGTATGCGCGGCTTGCCCCGGCGGCTTCACCCAGCCGCGCCAAAACGTCCTGGATATTTTCCTGCCAGTCCACTGCTTTCAAGAAGCTTGCGGCGGCGAAGCTGACCGCTTCGAGGATGGCGTCGTGCCGTTGGAGCGACTGTTCAGCCTCTTTGCGCGCAGTAATATCCCGTGCCACCCCCAGCACGGCATAAACTTCGCCGGCTTCGTCCCGCAAGGGCGCAAGTGAAGTACCCAGCCAGGCCACGTGCCCGGGGAATGGATTCAGGGCCTCCACATAAAGAGGCTCGCCGGTCAGCATCACTTTCTGCATATTTCCCCTCTGGCGTTTTGCTACTTCCTCGGGAAATAAATCCTCAATGCGCTTCCCAATCAACTCCTCAGGAGTTGTCCCAAACTGCCGGGCGGCGCACGCATTAAGATACTCTATCAGGCCCTGCCGGTTGATAATCCAGATCATGTCATCCGTGGCTTCAGCCAGAGTCCGGTAACGCGCCTCGCTATCGCGCAGCGCTTTTTCCACATGTTTGCGCTCGGTAATATCGCGCACAATTGCGGCAAAAAATTTCCTTCCACCACTCTCAAACCGGGAAATGGAGACCTCGGTCGGAAATTCTTCGCCATCCGCCCGCAAGCCCGCAATGTGGGCCGCATTCAAGGCCCCCATCGAGCGCCGTGTATCGCTTTCCATAGCAAATTCGCGGATAAATCCGGCGTGCAGTTTTTGGAATCTTTTGGGGATAAAACGATCGATACGCTGCCCAAGAGCATCAGCTGCGGAACAGCGAAAAATTGCTTCGGCCGCGGGGTTGAAACTGACGATCCGCTGGCGCGCATCCAGGACAACGATGCCATCCATCGCTGAATCGATCAGCGCAGAAAGCCGGGCTTCACTATCACTCAGCGAAGCATCCTTCTCTTTATGGGTTTTGCCGGCTTGAGTATTTCCCCTGGAAGATTGACCGGATGGTTCACTATCTTTCATCAGAGCCTCGTCAGTGATACACCAATAATATCATCAGGACAATAAATGCTAACATTTATTGTCCTGTAATATATTACTATAAAAAGCCTGATGCTCGCTTTTCATTTTCAAGGAAAATGGCGGACAATACCGACGAAACGCCTGGTTTATAATCGAAATGTCGTATTTGCATAGGAAGGCAATCGAAAATGCCAGAGATGAATTGCTTTGACTACGTCATTATCGGCTCCGGGTTCGGCGGCAGCGTCTCTGCCATGCGGCTTATCGAAAAAGGGTATTCCGTGCTGGTGCTCGAAAAAGGCAAGCGCTTCCGCGACCAGGATTTCGCCAGGAGCAACTGGCAGTTCTGGAAATACATATGGATGCCCGCCATCCGCGCCCACGGGATCCTACAGGTCAGCATTTTCAAAGGGCTGATGGTCCTGCACGGGGCCGGAGTGGGTGGCGGGAGCCTGGGCTACGCCAACGTGCTGGAAGTGCCCAGCGACGAGACCTTCGCCACCCCGGCCTGGAACCAGCCGATCCAATGGGGACAGGTACTCAGACCGCACTACGAGTCCGCGCGGACGATGCTGGGGGTGACGCGCAACCCGAAGCTGTGGCAGGCAGATGAAATCATGCGGCAGCAGGCCGAGGCGCGCGGTATGGGTGCCAGCTTCCGCGCCACCGACGTGGGCGCTTACTTTGGCGAAGCGGGCAAAACCGTCCCGGACCCGTATTTCGGCGGCCAGGGCCCTGAACGCGCGGGCTGCCGGCACTGCGGCGGCTGTATGATTGGTTGCCGTTACAACGCGAAGAATACGCTGCCGAAGAACTATTTGTATTTCGCCGAGAAACACGGGGCACAGGTGCTGGCCGAGATGGAGGTTACCGATGTGAGACCGTGGACGGAGGACCCAGGACGATCAACCTCCATCAGCGAAGCGCGCTACGAGATTACCTACCGGCGCAGTACTACCCCGTTCAAACGGAATCACACCGTCCGCGCGCGCAACGTGATCTTTTCCGCCGGGGTGATGGGCACGCTCAAGCTATTGCTGGACCTGCGCGACATAAAAAAATCGTTCCCGGGTCTCTCGCCGCGCCTGGGCCAGATGGTACGCACCAACTCAGAAGCGCTGCTCGGGTCGGTGGCGCGTACATCAGAGATCAACTATTCGCAGGGAGTAGCCATCTCGTCGATCTTCAACGCGGACGCCATCACCCGTGTGGAACCCACCCGTTACCCCGACGGCTCCTCGCTAATGCGCTTCCTGGCCGCGCCGTTGATTAGCCTGCACACCAGTGTGCCGCAGCGTATACTCGCATCGCTGCTGTGGGTCGTCCGCCATCCGATCGATTTCCTGCGCGCGCAGGTGCTGCCCGGCTGGGCCCACAACGCCACGATCATCCTGGTGATGCAGCATGCCGATAACCGCATGCGCCTGCGCATCGGTCGCTCGATTTATACGCTCTTCAGGCGCGGATTGATGGCCGAACCGGAGCCGGGCTACGAAGTCCACGCCCAGGTGCAGGGCTCGCACGAGCTGGCGCGCGACTTCGCCGCGCGCACGAACGGCGTGGCGATGGGCTCGCTGGGCGAAAACATCCTCAACCTGCCAACGACGGCCCACATCCTGGGCGGCTGCCCCCTGGGCAAAAACACGGACGAGGGCGTAGTCGGCGAGGATTTCCAAATCCATAACTATCCCGGCCTGTACGTCATCGACGGTTCGATCATGCCTGCCAACCCGGGCGTCAACCCGAGCCTGACGATCACGGCGCTGGCAGAATATGCACTGAGCAAGATAGAGAGTAGAGAATAGAAAGAAGAGAGAAGAGAGAGCAGGAAGGGTATCGATTGCCAGAAATATATAGCCACCGGAGAAAATAAACTATGGAAACAAAACCCGATACGATCAAGATCTCGGCCTCGCAGCGCGAGGAGATCCAGGCCACGCACGCCGACCTGATGGTGGCCGTCAAAGGCTCCTCGCTGGTCAGCGGAAATGAAGCCCTCAAGAAAGCCAAAGAAGTCAGCCAACTGGTGGAGGCACTGACCGGCGCGGGCTTGCCAGCCGAAGCCATTCATTTGCAGTCGGTCTATGCCGAGAGCTCCAACGGAGTGCTGCTGCGCTCGTCCAGCGCCACCTACCGACTGCGCATCCGCTGCGAAAAGCTGGAGCAGTTCGCCGACCTGCTCGGCATCATTACTTCGCAGAAAAGCGCTACGCTCGAACGGGTCGCCTGGAAATATCCCGATCAAACCGCCCGCGCGCAGCTTCTGGAGCAAGCCATTGCAAGCGCGCAGGCCAAAGCCCAGAAAGTCGCCTCGAGCTTGAATATAAAATTGCTCGGCATCTATGCTTTTAATGAGAATGTGTCCGACGAGGAAGCGCCTTTCCAGCGCGCGATGTTTGCGCCGCAGGCCAAGAGCACGCGCAGTGCAGGCGTCGTCCCGCAGGCGGACCTGGGCATGGATATCCAGCACAGCAAAAGCGTGGAAGTGTTCGTGGAAGTCGAATACCGCGTCTCGGCCTTCGAATAAAAAATTTGAGAGCCGGAGAAAAGCTCTGGCTCTCAAATTTTTACAGCAAGGCCCGCACAAAATGCAGGGGAAGCGCAGGATGCCGATTGTTTAACCCGGCGTGAACCAGGTGGTGACAGTGTTCTCTATTTCTTTCGGTTGGCCACATAGATCCTGACCGCCTCACGCATGAATTCGGCCAGGCGCGGGTCGATCTTGTCGAAATTGGCCTTGAAGCGCGGATCATCGTTGTAAAGGTCAGCCAGGCCGGCCAGTTGGTCATCATTCGGCACCCAGAAGTAGGCCATGTGCTGGCGCCAGCGTTCCACTCCCGCCTGCGCCTCGGGGCTGGAAGCGCCCTTCGGGATGGCAGCCAGGATGGATTCATAGGCCGCATTGCCTTCTTCCCCGATGCGCTGCTTATCCGCCGCGCTGTAAGATTTCCATTTGCGCTGCGACTCTTTGACGGTCGCGGGATCATACTTCTGGGCAGCTTCTTTTTCGTACTCAGCCTGCTGTTCATCACTAAAGGCTTCGAATAGCTGTCTTTTACTCATCTCGTTTTCTCCTTTCAAATGTTCGAGTGTATTGTCCACGGTCTGCACGAGACGCTGCAGGCGCTCGATGCGCTTTCCAAGCTGTGTTTTATGGCTTTCCAGCGCGCTCAAAAAGGTCTGGGCGGTCAGGTCTTCCGCGTCTGGGCTGGAGCCCACCTTGCTGTACAGGTAGCGGTAGATGGGTTGGATATAACGATCGTATAGAATAGCAAAGGCCTGTGGATCCTTGCAGGCGGCCGCGACCATCCCAGCTTCCTGGTCCTGGCTCGCCGGCCATGCGCTTATTGTGGGGGTGGATTTTGCCATAACCCTTCTTTGTGTCCGGACAAAAGTGGTTTGAATGCATTCTAATAGTTACAACGGTCCCAACCTCGAAAAGGGACACGGCGACCCTGCGAAAACTGGCTGAGTGAACCCCCTATAACAATCGTCTCTTGAAAAACCTTCAGCGAAACAGATGGTATCACTGATGGCGCGAACAGACTCATTAGAATGGTGCATCGTTACATACAACAAACGTGCCAGGCAGTTGAAGGTGCCTGGCACGTTCACGGTTCGATGGTGCGGTAATTTCTACGGCAGGGAGTATTGGACGATCAACTGCGGACGATTCGCGCTGGCAGCATTTCCGCTGTAGAACTTCATATAATCTGCGCCGTGATCGTTGTTGTCATCCAGCGTGAAGCGCAGGCGGAACTGCGTAGGGCCCGTGCGGTTGACGAATGACCTGCCGGGGGCACTCAGGATAGCGCTGTACCAAGTGCCGGCAGGTGCGCCGAATGTGGTAACTGTTGCGCCGCTCGCTGCAGCCTGGAAGTCGCCGGCTAGCAGGCCCGCGCCTGCGCCAAAGTACGGCTTGCGAATATCGACCCGCAAACCGCCGTGCGTTGTAAATGGATTCGTCCCTACCACTCCCTGCTTATCGATCTTGAGCGTGACTTTGGTAATGACGGCCGTATCCGGCAGGCTGGAAGTGTCGAACGACAGGATGCCGCGATATTGTTTATTGGCCGCGTCATCGCCCAGGTTGAAGGTGGTGGCCGCGCCGTTCACGCTGCCGCCCCTGCTGCTGTTCTCACCGGATTCGAGCACCCAGCCGTCGTTGCCGCCCGCAGAATTGAATGTGACGGTTGCAGGAGTCTTGATCTCAACCTGGAAACCACTGGCAGTGGCGGCAAGCACCTGGACGGATATGCCGTTGGCCGCGTTCGAGAACGTTTCGCCGACCGTCCACTGCCCCCCGCCGTCACCGGTATTACCGTTTCCGTCCGGGTCGATCACGTTGGCGGGGCGCAGGCGGGCCAGGTCCACATCATGGATGATGACGGCCTGGCCTGGCAATTTATAATCGTACCCCACCTGCTGGCGCACCTCGACAGTATAGAAATGCGTACTCGAGCCGTTGATCGGGATCTGCGCCATCAGGTAGTTGCTGGTCGAGGGCTGGGCCAGTCGTTCCAGCGTGATGGTGGCATCGGTGCCCCACCCGGCGGTAAATTTTTGCGCGGGCGGGATCCAGCCCAGCCGGTCTTTGTGGTATGAAATAGTGCCCTGGCCCAGGCAGCCGTAGGTCGTGTCCGTCGAGCGGTAGCAATTGGACCAGGTGTCGCTCATCACATCCCACTGGTTGTCGTAGGTCTGCCCGTACGTCCCGGAGGAGTGCGGCAGCCCAAAAGCATGGCCCATTTCATGCGAGATCACGGTGATGTCGCTGTAGCCCCATGGCGGTTCCCAGGTCATGGGCCACACTTTGGATACCCCATCCAATGTCATATATTGACCGCCACCCCAGGCATAACCGTCCAACTCTTCATTGAACATCATGTTGATGCCCAGGAAGTTGCTGAAATTTACAGCCGCATTCGCCACTCCGGTGCAGTCACTGGCGGCAAGGTTAAAGTCCAGGGAGCCGCCGGGCAGGTAATAAGCGCGGTTGTGCGGCAGGGTGTACCAGCCGACCGCATTGCTGCCGACAATATTGACCGTGTTGTAGGAATTCTCGCGCCAGTAATGGTCCAGGCCGGGGTAAGCGCTGCCGTACATGCCCTGGAAATAAGCCAGGTTTTGGGGTTCAGCACCGACATCGTTGAACTTGCACATAATGGTGATGAACGGCCGCGAACCGCTGATCTCGGGGCTGGCGCTCCCGGCTTCCGCGCCGGCCGGCAGGGGCTCTAGCGCGATCAAATCGACCTGCAGGGTCATCCCGCCGCCCAGTTCGGCGGGGGCAAAGCGCTGCGCTCCATGCACAGCGATGCGCCGGCGGTCCAGGGCCAGGATGCCTCCGGCAGAGGCGGTCAGGGTTTCATCGATCAGCAACGGGATGGTTTGCCCGCTGTCATCCGTCAGCATATAAGCAGGCGGCGGTGCGGAAAGGCCAACGCGGTCATCTCCCCAGACGATCGTGAACCAGCCGTGCAACAACCCATCCGATTGGGCCAAAACGGGCCGCGCGCCGGATAAGGCCAGAAGAGCGATCAATGCCGCCATCAAAAAGCCGCGTAACATGTGGCTGAGTTTCATATTCTCTCCTAATATGTTATTGCAAACCCTGACCCACAGGGTTTCATCTATGGCACGTAGTACGTAATCACCAACTGTGGACGATTCGCGGCAGCGGCATTCCCGCTGTAGAAAGCGGCGTAGTCCGCGCCGTGATCGTTGTTGTCGTCCAGCGTGAAGCGCAGGCGGAACTGGGTCGTGCCGGTGCGGTTGACGTAAGGAAAACCGGCGCTGCCCAAAGCCGCACTGTACCAACCGCCGGCGGGCGCAGCGCCAAACGCGGCAACCGCCGCCCTGCTCGGAGTCGCCTGGAAATCACCAATCTGCAGGCCGATGGCGGTGCCGAAGAAGGTCTTGCGGATGTCCACCCGCAAGCTGCCATGCGTGATAAATGGATTCGTGCCCACCTGGCCCTGCTTCTTGATCTTGAGCGTAGCGGAGGTGATGACGGCCGTATCCGGCAAACTGGCAGTATTGAAATGCAGAATAGCGCGATATTGTTTGTTGGCCGCATCATCGCCCAGGTAGAAGAGCGTAGACAGGCTGTTTAGCGCGCCACCCGCGTTGCTGTTCTCACCGGATTCGAGCATCCAGCCATCCGCGGCGCCGGCGGAATTGAGCGTGATGGCAGGCGGCGCATTCACAACGCCCTTCCAGCGTTGCAACAGCGTCATCAAGGCCTGTGGCTGGTTGGTGGGCGGCGGGTTGCCGGCCTGGTCCTTATCGTTGACGCCGTGACACGAAGCGCACACGCGGATCTCGCCCGGCTGGAAGGTGAGCCAGAAGCGTTCACGCACCACGCCCACGCCGGAAGGATCGGTTAATTGCCAGGTCATGGCGCGGCGCGCGGGCACGAAAGCGGCCATCGAGCCATCCAGGCCCAGGGCGACGCTGGAAGGCGGGCCGGCCGAGGGCGATGGGTTAAGCATGAGCGCATTTGCGTCGTGCAGCAACTGGGCAATCACACGGCGGCCCGGGTCAGGCGAAGCCGGGCCATTAAGGCCGCGGAGCTGGTCGGCCTGGAAGAGCTGCAGGAATTTAATATCGTAAATCTTGCCCGATGCCCCAATGGTTTGCGTGCCGTTGGGGATGCGCAGGTTGAAGGGCTGTTGCAGATCGAAATCATCGCGTGTTGTCACGTTATGGCTGACGATCAGGGCCAGGTTGTTCTGGCGCATGTAGGCCTGGAACTGCGCCACGTCCACCCCGGCCTGGCTGAACACCTGCTGCTCGGGGGTGCCGAGCACGGGCGTAAGTTTTGTGGGGCGCGTGCGGGCACGCACTTCCACCGGCTGCAGTTCCCACAGGTTCCCGGTGTAACTCTCCAGGTTATCGGGGTCCCAGTAGCGGATGGTCTTGGAGATACCGGAGGTGAGGAACTGATCAGGCTTGTAATAAATCCCGTCCTGGACGGTAAGCGTCTTCAGCCGGAAGGTATAGGTCGAAGGGTTTGGGCCGCCGTAATCCTGGTCGGTATTGGGGGTGTGCGCCGCGATCAACTGGCCGTCCGAAAGCGGCAATGGGTCGCGGTAGTGCCCGGAGTGGTGGATCGAAGGGGTATCGGTATAGCTTTCCGTATCGCGGTGGGTAATGTAAGTGACGGCAATATGGTCGGCGTCCAGCGAAGGCGGCGCGGTCAGGCTGACGACCTGCCCGGAAGCATGCGTGCGGAACTCCGGCGCGTCGATGCCGAAGTATTTGCCCGGGTTGAGCGGGTCTTCCCTGATTTGCAGCAGGTTATTGATCGGGTTTTGGTTGAAGCGCGGCAACTGGCCGTAATATTCAACCAGATTGGGGTCGTCATTGAAACTCTGCGGGAAATAGTCGCTCAGCTCGTGGCGGCCGATGTGGTTGAGAGTCTCCGGGGCTGTGCCGTCCTCGTCGATCTGCCAGGGGAAGAACTGGTTGAAGGTAAAGGTGTTCAGGTTGGCAGGCGCTTCGGGTGCGGCGCGCGGCTCCGGGTAGATCTCGGTGCGGTTGTTGAGCGCGATCGAATTGGCGCCTTCATCCGACCAGTTGAACGTGCCGTAGTCCCCGCCCTCGAACTTATCGGCGTCGGCCTGCTGGTCGCGCTGCATGTGGTCCCACTGGGTGAAGATTACGCGCCCGAAGCTATCGAGCGTGGGCGTGAAATCGCCCGAGGGCGCGTGGTTGAGCATGAACAGGTCGCCGCTGGCCGGGTCGAGACTCCACAGCCCGCTGACGACGGGCGCTTCCTCGTATTCGTCCAACTGCGGGTACAGGTTGGCGGCCCCGTTGCGTGGCCGGTCGGAGGTGAAGATGATGCGGTCGTCGCTGCCGTAGATCGGGCTGACGTTGTTGAAATTGGCCGGCTGGTTGGGCACCTTGGTGATGACGGGCGTCTGGGCCTGGCCCAGCCCCGTGATCTCATAGATCTGCCAGTAATAGGTCTGCCACTCATAGCGCTGGTCGTAATCCGGCGCACCGATGACCATGCTGAAGAGCGCCTTTGTTCCGTCCCAGTAGACCGACGGGTCGCGCACGGCAATGGCGTTGTGGTCCTGGAAGCCGGCGGGAGCGGGAGAGGTTGCCGTGCTGCCAAACCCGGCGGCCTGGGTCAGGTTCTTGAGCGTGCCGTCCGTGTAGCGGATATACAGGTCGCCGCCGCGGCCGGCGGCTTGCATCTCGCTCAGCTGGTTGCCGAACACGGAGCCGATGGTGGTGAAATCCGGCCGGATGGGGAACTGGGTGACGAACAGGATCGGGTACTGCGTGATAACCGTGGCCAGCGGTAGGGCTTGCACTGCAGAAGCGGCCGGCGCGCCGACGAAGCTGAGCAACAATGCCAATGAGAAAAACAGGCGCACAGGGAAGGATAGTTTTTGTTTTGTCATGGAATCAATCTTTCTCCGTTCAAGGCAGATAATATTGAATGATCAATTGCGGACGGTTCGCAGCAAAGCTGTTGCCGCTGAAGAACATTATATAGTCTGCGCCGTGGTCGTTGTTATCGTCCAGTGTGAAGCGCAGGCGCAACTGCGTCGTCCCGCCAGGGTTGACGAAGGATCTGCCGGCGTTGCTCAAAATCGCGCTGTACCAGTTGCTGGCCGGCGTAACGCCGAATGTGGCCACCGCCGCGCTGTTCGGCGTTGCCTGGAAATCGCCAACCTGCAAGCCGGCGGCTGTGCCAAAGTATGGTTTGCGGATATCGACCCGCAGGCCGCCATGCGTTATAAACGGATTCGTGCCCATCTGCCCTTGCTTCTTGATCTTGAGCGTGACTTTGGTGACGACGGCCGTATCCGGCAGGCTGGAAGTATCGAAGTGCAGGACGGCGCGATATTGTTTGTTGGCCGCGTCATCGCCCAGGTTGAAGGTGGCGGCTGTAGAATTCAGTGCGCCGCCCTTGTTGCTATTCTCGCCAGATTCAAGCACCCAGCCGTCCTGCGCTCCACGCGAGGCAAAGGTGGGGGCCGTGAGGATACTGACGACCGTAGAATACGCTCCCGGCGGATAAGTCGTCGTGCGGCTGACAGCCGCGTAATCGACCGGCACGGAGTTGCTGTCATCTCCGGCGGGCACACCGGCCAGGCCCCAGCCAAAATCCGGGATGGCATAGGTTGCCACGCTCGCGCCCCAACTGCCGGTCGGGTGGAACTCGCCGCCGGTCGCGTTGGCAAACTGCGGCTGGAGCGTGTTGATGGCGTTATCGGCCAGCAACTGGCTTTCGTTGCAGGTCAAATTGCCGGACGTACAGGCCTCCGTGCCCTCGATGCCCAGCGGCATGGCCGCGCTGCCGTTCCAGATCAGGTTGCCGCGTATCTGCAGGTTGTCGTCCGTGACGGCCGGGTTGGGGGCATGGCTGCCGGCCGGGTTGGCACGCGGGTCGTAGATTGCAAAATGCTGCCACTGGCTCTGGTAGCCCGCCGGGTTATAGACCACATTGTTGTAAATAAATACATTTTTGTTGGGAATATTGATCTCATTGGTGCCGTCATCCACCACGGTGGTGCCCCAACCGCCCGCATCCAGGTAGGTCTGGCAGCGCGCATGATCCGGGTCGGTAAGCTGTCCATCACACGAGCGCAGTCCGAAGACCACTTCGATGACGTGGTCGCGGTTGCCCACCCGGTACATGGTGTTGTACGCAAGCAGGATATTGTAACCACCGTTCACGCCCAATCCGGCGCCATCGGTATCGTGGATCAGGTTGTTGACCACTTTCACGTCGTAGGCTTCGTATTGCAGCCAGGGCGCAACCATGAACTGGAAACCGGTGCCCTGCCCGGCGGTGAACCCGCCCGTGCCGCAGTGATCGATCTCATTGGCTTCCACGCGGATATAAGCCGAGCCGCCTTTGGTATAGGCGCACCAATCATCGGCGTCATGGATGTGGTTGTTGATGATATGCGCATACTGCACCGCCACGAAATCGATGGCGTTATCCCAGGCGTGCGAAATATCGCTGTTCTCGATATAAACGTACTGTGACTGGTTGACCTTGACGGTCTCCTGGCCCTGGTTGGCCGCGCCGCTGCTAAGCACCATATGCCGCAGCAGGAGGTGATCGCACAGCTCGCAATGGAAGGCGTCTCCCGGCGGGTTGGGCACAATGCTCAAATTATCGAAATAGAGATAACGCACATCGTACATATTGACATTGCCTTGCAGGACGACCTGGCCGGGAGCGGTGCCCGTGCCCTGGATGAAGATCGGCGCGCTGAACGTCCCGTGGCGCGCTTCCCAGTAATTGGGCAGGTTCGCCACCGCATAGTTACCCGGTTTCAGGTTGATGCGCACGCCCGTGGCCAGGTCCGCGCCCGAGGGGATGTGTCCCCAGGCCGCATCCACCGTCTGAAAGGCGGAGGTGGGAGAACTGCCATCGTTGGCGTCGTTCCCGTTGACGGGATCGACCCACAGGTCGGCCAGGGCCGGGCTGCCAGTATCGTAGCCCTCGGAAGAAAGCGACCCGCCAGCGCCAGCGTCATTTGCGGCTAGGGCCGTCTGGGAGACCGCAGAGAATAAAATTGCACCCGCAATAAAACCTGTCGAAAGTTTCACAACCAAAGAACGAACTATTCGCATGAGATACTCCTACCATTAAGTTGACTCAATTATAGGCAATCAGCCTGATGCGCTCAAAATACCAAAAGTCCTGTTTGGCGTTTTTTGGCTCTACAAAACTGCAAAGGCGCGCCCGGTCAGGCTCAAAAAGCCTCCGCGAGGATCTCGCGGAGGCCTGGTTCAGTTACAAGGGCTGTCGTTCGGCGCTTACGGACTGGCAGGATCGATCGTAAATGAATTGAAGGTAGCGCCCTGCTCTGGCAAGATCGTGATCGACGAGTTTTCGCCGGCAATATCCATGGCGCTGGGCTGGCTGGTATTCCTCCATTTGGCCGTCCAGGAAAATGGCCCGCCGCTGACATAACCACAGCCGGAGATGTAGAAGTAATATAATCCCAGGCTGCCCGCAGCACTCGTTAGAGAAGTGAAGCTGCCGCTGGCGTAGAACGAACCGCCAAAGCTGAAGTGTTTAGCCACAATCGAGACCAATGGAGTATGGGTGATCTTGTAACTGCCGCATCCGTTGACATAGATATAAATCGCAAAGTTATCTACTCTGGTCGTTGGGGTTACGTAAAGCTCAAGCCCCGGACCGCTCCAGAAACCGGCCTTGACATCGCTGATCTTGAATGCCTTAAGTAGGCTGTAGCTCTTCCAGACCCCGCCGATCATGGCCCGGACTTTCCATTTATAGCTGCCGGTGCTCAATATAGTGGTGGGGTTGTTGGAGCAGGTCGAGGCGCCACACGCGCCAGCTGCAACGGTCTTGCTATAAATAATCGTTGTGCCCTTTAGAAGCTGGTATTGATAATTCGTTGCTGCGGGAATTTTGCTCCATATATATTTTGGGGTCGTATCCGTGATCGTGCCGGTCGGGGAAACAGGAGTTGGGATATTGAGCAGGGTATACACTTCGCCGGAAGTGTAATTACCATTGCCGGCGCCTGTGCCACCGAGCGGCTTGTTGGATACATCCTGGATGCTGTCATTGTCCACCACATCCAGGCGGATGGTGCCATTGCCGCTGGCGGAGCCGGTGTTGACCGTCACGGTGTAGCTGGCGCCTGATCCGCTCACGCCGGTGATGGATGCACCCGTCACGCCTATAGTGGTTAAGGCAAAGTCGTTGAAAGGTGTGCTGGTATCCACACCTGTCACGCTTTTCGTAAAGGTCACGGCGAAGTCTACACTGGTAGCGGTAGTGGGGCTGGGATTTGAGCGCTTGATCGATGCAACGACCGGAAAATCCCGTTCATAAGCGCCGATATCGCAAGGGCTATTGGCCGAGCGGGCCATACCACGTTGGTCTGTCGCCAGGCAGGCATTGCCTCCACTTCCCGGAGTCGCCGGGTTACCAGCATTAATTGCAGGGCTGCCTCCCAACAAGGCGTGAGTAAAAGTGGGGCCACCGTAGTTTTGAAGAAGACCAATGAATAAGTTGATTGGCGTACTTGGAGTGCCGAATTGATCACCGGTTGTGGCTGTGAGCGGGCATTGATTCATCGAAATCACATTATAGCCCTGCGATGTGATGGATGTAGAATTGCCGCAAGACCCAATCAGTGAGTTTTTTAAAGTAAATGTGCCAAAAGCACCCATCATATCGGCATCACCGGAATTATTTACAATGGTTACATTATTGAGAGAAACTGTGCCATACCCAACAAGAGCTGCCCCATAACAGTAGATCTTGTTTGAAATATTACCGCTAATGGTGCTATTCGTCGCAGTGAAATTCCCCTGATTAAAAATGCCACCAAAGCAGCTAGCCGCGTTTCCATTATTGATTATCGCACTATTGCTCAGAGCCAGTATTCCAGTGGCGCTGTTATATATCCCGGATATGTTCCCCGAGCCAGAACTGATGCCATTATGCTGTATCGTCACTTTTTCCAGCGCAAGATTGCCGTTATTATTAATCCCATTCTTTCCGTCTGCAAGGTGGCCATTTTGAATAATGAAGTTTTCCATATAGGTGGTTATAGAAGCAGGTACAGTTACGCCTCTACGAGTGGCTTGACCATCGATTGTTGACGACCCACTCTGGGCAGTGAAGCCAGCATTCCAGCCGCCGGAGAGAGTAATACTTTTATCGATCAGCACGACTTCCGTGCCGGTCACAGCAGTATACGTTCCAATTGCAACTTCAATCGTATCGCCCGCCACCGCCTTGCCAATCGCGCCGTTGATCGTCAGGCAGGGCGCAGCCACGGAAGCGCAGCTGTTGGAATCCAACCCCGTTGTAGTCACATACCATATCCTGTAGACAGTGTAGGCTTCGCCGCTCGTGAATGGCAGGCTGGCAAGGGCGTTCCCGGCCAGGTCGGTGATTGTTGCAGTATTAGGCACGTTCAGACGGATGGTGCCGCTGCCTGTGCCTGTGCTGACTGTGACAGTGTATGCTGCACCCGAGCCACTTACGCCCGTGATGGAAGCGCCTGTTACGCCGCTGGTGGTCAGGCTGAAGTCAGCTACATCCACACCGGTTACGGATTCAGAGAATGTGACGGTGAAACCCACACTGGCGGCGCTGGTGGGGCTGGCGTTGGCGCGCACGCTGGAAATGACCGTTGGCGCGGTGGCATCTATTGTCCAGGTGTAGGAATCTGGGGATGCATCGCTGTTGCCGGCATTATCAATGGCGCGGACGTAGAAAGTATGCGAACCGTCGCTGAGCGGGCCGAAGTCCGTGCCGGAAGTGCAGGCGCTGTAACCGCCGCTATCCACCTGGCATTCAAAGGAAGCAACGCCCGAGCCTGAGCCGTCGTCCCCGATGAAGGTGAAGACCGCCGCAGATCTGTTGCTCGGGTCGGACGGTTTGGTGTCAATCGAAGTCGTCGGCGCTGTGGCGTCCACTACCCAGGTGTAAGAATCAGGGGATGCGTCGGGGTTGCCGGCGTTATCAATCGCGCGGACGTAGAAAGTGTACGAGCCATCGCTGAGCGGACCGAAGTCAGTCCCGGAGGTGCAGGCACTGTAACCGCCGCTATCCACCTGGCATTCAAAGGAGGCCACGCCGGAGCCTGTGCCATCGTCCCCGCTGAAGGTGAAGGCTGGCGTACTGTCATTATCCGGATCGGCCGGCTGGCTGTCGATGCTGGTTTCCGGCGCAATGGTATCCACCGTTACACTAACAGGCGCACCGAACTCGGCAGATATATTGTCTGCTGCGTCCTTTGCCCAGGGGTAAAGGATGTAATTTCCATCTGTGCCAACCGTATAGGTTGTGGGCGCCGCGTCAGACCAGCCGCTGTCTCCAGCCAGGGGCGCAGTGGACGACTCGCTGATCATGTAGCCGGTCACAGCCACGTCATCCGAAGCAGTGAAGGCCGTGATCGCTATATCCAGGCTGGACGAGGGCGATGTGGCGCTGAAAGAGTCAACCGTCGGTGGGACGGCATCCGCCTGCGCGTACGCGGGAGTGATCCCTAATGCGCTAAAAGTCAGCGCCAGGGATGTCAGGACGACTGTGAATGATTTTTTGAATGCGAGTTTCATTTGTATTCTCCTGTGGTGGTGAAATATTTTTGCGAATTCTGTGGGAAAGAATAATGACGTAGCTTACTGATGAAAGTATACGGCTTGAGCGTAGACAGAACGTAGACAGGAATCGATATTATTGAAAATGTGCGTTACGTAAGCACAATCTTAACTTACTTCTCAAGAGGGTACCCCCGCTGCTGCGGTCACAGGAACGGGTTGGGATCCGGGTAAAAGCCAGGAGTGACGGCGGAACGCAACCTCCCCGCAAAGCTTTGCGGCTGTTTTCTCCCGTCCGGTAAATGAAGCAAGGCAAAAATCGATCCACCCATAGCGATTATAGTACACCCACGTGTGTCGAAAATCGACATTTTGGAAATGTCTGCATGCGCGGCCGATCTTCTCCGCCCCAGGGCGCGGTCACGCAGTAAAATACGGCAGAAACGCAAGACGGGACCGGCAATTGCCGGTCCCGTCTCGTCCTCGTTAAGAGAGGCCCGATTACGGCACGTAATACTCGATCACCAGCGTGGGCCGGCTGGCGGCGGTGGCGTAGTTCCCGCTGAAGAACTTCATGTAGTCCGCGCCGTGGTCGTTGTTGTCATCCAGCGTGAAGCGCAGGCGGAATTGGGTCGTGCCGGTCCTGTTGACGTAAGCCCGGCCGGTGGCATTCAACAAGGCGCTGTACCAATTGCTCACAGGTGTCACTCCGAATGTGGCCACCGTGGATTTTCCTGCAGTCGCCTGGAAATCACCGATCAGCAATCCGGCGGTGGTGCCGAAGAAAGGCTTGCGTATGTCCACGCGCAGGCCGCCGTGCGTGCTGAATGGATTGGTCCCCACCAGGCCGTACTTCTTGATCTTGAGCGTTGCTTTGGTAATCACGGCCGTATCCGGCAGGCTGGCGGTATTGAAATGCAGGAAACCACGGAATTGTTTGTTGGCCGCGTCGTCGCCCAGGTTGAAAGTGGTGGCAGTAGCATTGAGCGTACCGCCCACATTCGTGGTCTCGCCAGATTCGAGCACCCAGCCATCATTCACGCCGGCAGAAAGAAGTGTGGAGGTTTGTGTGACGATATGCGTTGCAAAGTTCGAACTGCCTTCATACTGGGCATCGCCTTCGTGATACGCATCGATCTCACGCACGCCCGAGGTGGTAGGGGTCAGGATGCAACTACCGCTTCCGGCAGAAAGCGTGGCGGTACAGTTCGCCTCCGACACGGCAATGTATACCAGCCCGGTGGGGGTGCCGGCCGGGCCCGTCACCGTCACGTTGACGGTCACCGGCACGCCCACCATGGACGGATCGGGCGTATCCGCTGTGATCGTCAGGGCCGAACCAGGCCGGAACTCATACGCGCCGATATCGCAGGTGGCGACGCTGTCCAGGTCGCCGTCCACCGGGCGCGTTACCTGGCGGGCATCTTTAGCCGGGCATCCGTTACCTGCATCGATCGTCGGGCTGCCCGGGACAGGCGCGAGCACACTGATGTACCCGGACCATGAAGGGCTATTGAAGTTCAGCAGCACCGCTGTGCTGAGCAGGTCGTTTGGATCGGTAAAATCGACGCCGCAGGAACTGTCGCTGAGCAGGTTATAGCCGTTATCCGTCAGGGTCCCGCCATTCTCACAATCGGCCAGATCGTTAGCGGAGAGGATGGTATTCTTGACATCAGCCGTCGAGTAATTCAGGAAACCGCCGGTCAATCCGGGTGTTGCCGCGACGTGGTTTCCCGAAATCGTGCTGTTCAAAACGTGCACCGTGGAAGCCCCGGTGTTGACGACACCACCCCCGTTGTTCGAGGTGTTGTTATAGATCGATACATTTGTCAAATATAAAGTCCCGCCGCCCTGGTGATGAATACCGCCACCGTAAGAAGAGCCGCTGAGCGCGTGGTTGCTGTAGACAGCGACCCTCTCGAGGGTAGCCGTCCCGGCTTGGGCTAGGAACAGCCCGCCCCCGCTCGAGCTTGAAATATTGTTGTACACCATCACATCGGTCAATGTTAGCGGGCCCTCGCTATAGATGCCTCCGCCCCTGTTGCCGTTATTATCGGTCACGCGCACCTGCACCAGGGTTAAATTTCCATAATTTTCGATGCCGCCGCCATCCGCAGAGGTAACGCCGTTTTGAATGGTCATTTTTTCAAGGTAGGCGGCTTTTCCCACGGGAATGAAAAAGACGTCGCCTGTGCCGCCCCCGTCCACGATCGTAGCCTGCATCCCCGCGCCGGTGATCGACACGTTCACATTGACCACCACACCTTCGCTGTACGTACCCGCCGCAACAAGGATCTGGTCCCCGTCAACTGCCTGCGTAAGCGCATACGTGATCGTAAGGCAGGGACTCAGTGCGGCCTGGCAATTACCTGTGTTGCTGCCCGTCATAGCGACATACAGTGTATTCCCAATGGCATGGACGGGTTTTACGGGCGTGGCAATAAACGCGCCGACCAAAAGGGCGGAAAAGGCGAGGTACCGGACAAAGTGCTTTAACATGATATTCTCCTTTGAATTTTAGCGGACGCGCAATCCAATCGTAGCATCCATTTTTTTAATCCACAATAGGATGATTGGTTTCTTATTCATCCCCCAAAAGATTGAGCGGCAGCATCATCGACGCGCCCACCACAAGAACGGATGGAACAACGGCTCGGACAAAGTGCTTTGACATGATATTCTCCTTGTGTCGGTTTTTTCGTTCCCAAATCACACTCCCATAACGGCACATGGCCGCACTTTGTGACAATCGATCGCCCCGGTTCGGTGATTCATTATCCCAAAAGGTTGGCCGGCGCTGGAGTACAATAACGGATGTGAATGTCCTCCACCTCGACGATGCCCTGCTCGTGATCGACAAACCCGCCGGGATGCCCGTCCTGCCCGACGGCTGGGACAAGCACGCCCCGTATCTCGTCAAACTGCTCGAGGAGCAATTTTCCAAGCTGTGGGTTGTTCACCGCCTCGATAAAGTCACCAGCGGGGTGATGGTCTTGGCCCGCACGCCCGAAGCGCACCGCGCCTTGAGCATGCAGTTCGAGCAACAGGGCCGAAGGCCCCCTGGAGCCGAAGGCCCCCTGTGGGAGGGCCAGGTCCAAAAGGTCTATCACGCCATCTGCATGGGCGCGCCTGCCTGGGACGAGCACACCGCCCGGCACAGGCTGCGCATCAACGTCGGTCACAGCCACCGCACGGTGGTGGATAACGGCAAGGGCATCCCGGCTGAGACGCATTTCAAGGTGCTGCAACGGTTTAGTGGTTACGCGCTACTGGAATGCGCACCGGCGACCGGACGCACGCATCAGATCCGCGTGCACGCCTATGCGCTCGGCCATCCCTTGCTGGGCGACATCCTGTACAGCGCTCCCTCCCCCCTTGTGTCCCCCAACGGCGCCTCGCGCCATGGGGGGACACAAGGGGGGTTGATCGCCCGCCCGGCCCTGCACGCCTTTTCGCTCACGCTGACCCACCCCGTGAGCAACGAACGCCTGACCTTCACTGCGCCTTATCCGGCCGATTTCACCGCCGCGCTGGCCCGGCTATCCGCCTGATACTTCTTTATCCAACATCCGTGCCTTGTTTACCTGATCTTCTTCACTTGACACCTGCCGCCCCAAAATGATAATGTGAAGATATGACCACGCCCCAATTGCCGGCGCTCGAGATCCTGCCGCTCGCGCTGCTCGTGCTGCACGAAAATCACGACCGCCAACGCACGCTGCCGCTGGTGGACAAACTGCGCGCGCAGGGCATCCTGCGCAACCCGCCGGTGGTCATGCCGCTGGCGGACGGCAGCGGCCGTTACATGGTGCTGGACGGCGCCAACCGTGTGACCGCGCTCGAAGAGATGGAGTTCCCGCACATCGTCGTGCAGGTGGTGCAGCACGACGACCCAAACATCCAGCTCGAGACCTGGAACCACGTCGTCTGGGGCATGGACGCGCGCGACCTGCTGGCCAAAATCCGCGCGGTGCCCGGGTTGAAGCTGGCCCGCATCGAGCGCGGCTCGAACAAGCGCGAAGAAACGGACTGCCTGCCTGCCCTGGGGTTGTTGGGGCCGGTCGAGATCCAGCTCGCAGGCCCCGACAACTCCGGGGCAAGTGGGCACACCTATTTGACTAGCACCACCAAGGAAGGACCTCGCCTGCCCCAGCGGCGTCGTGACGCCCAGCTTGTGGCCTACCTGCACGGCATCGTCGACGCCTACAAGGATAGGTGTTTCCTGGACCGCACCATGCAGACCGACGTGGATTATTTCAAGGAAGTCTACGCCGACCTGACCGCCCTGTTCATCTACCCGCGCTTCGAGATCAAGTTCGTGCTCGACCTGGCCGGGCAGGGCCACGTCCTGCCGGCCGGGTTGACGCGCTTCACCGTCTCGCCGCGCGCACTGCACCTGAACTACCCACTGCACGAGCTCTCCAGCGGCAAGCCGCTCGAATACAAAAGCGCCTACCTGACGCACTGGGTACAGGAGCGCATCAAGAACAAGAACGTGCGCTATTACGCCGAAGCGACGTTTTTGTATGACGAGTGAACTGCAAGTTATATAACTCACCTTAGCAGCCAGGCTCAAAGGCGGGCTCGCGTTCTTTGCGCCCTTTAGGGTTGCCCGCCGTCTTCTGTGGCACAAATCGCCGGGGCAAAGCCCCCGCGTGAGCAAAAACTGCATAAGGTGAGTTATATAATCGCTGAAAATTTCACAGACCGCTCGGCTCCGCCGGGGGTTGAGCATCCGGCAGAACAACCTTTGCGTGCACACAGTTGAGACCAAAACCGCCCAAAACGGCGGTTTTGTGATATATTTCACTAAAATTAAGGTAAGTTTGGCAAAAGTAGTGGCCTATTGGAAACAGGGTAAAATCAGCACATATTCCCAAGACCAATACGCCGCAATCATTTTCTCCCAAAGGAGCCCAACCATGAGTGACCAACCCAAGCGCGTCCACAACTTCAACGCCGGTCCGGCCGGCCTTCCGCTCGAAGTCCTGCAGCAGGCCCAGGCCGAGCTGCTCGATTTCAAAGGCACCGGCATGTCCGTCATGGAGATCAGCCACCGCTCCAAGGAATTCGAAGCCGTCATCCAGGCAGCCGAAACCGACCTGCGCGAACTGCTCGCCATCCCGGCCGGCTACAAGGTCATGTTCCTGCAGGGCGGCGCGACGCTGCATTTCGCCATGGCGGCCATGAACTTCCGCCCGGCCGGCGCCTCGGCCGATTACATCCTGACCGGTGCCTGGAGCAAGAAGGCCTCCGAGGAAGCCCAGAAGCTGGGCGCCACGCGCATCGCGGCCAGCACCAAGGCCGGCAACTTCGACCACCTGCCTGCCCAGGGCGAGCTGGACCTGGACCCCAAGGCGGCCTATCTGCATTTCACCTCCAACGAAACCATCCACGGCATCGAATACCATACCGAGCCCGTCCCACCGGCGGACGTGCCACTATTCTGCGACTCGTCCTCGGACTTCCTCAGCCGCCCGATCGATGTGGCAAAATACGGCCTGATCTATGCCGGCGCGCAGAAGAACATCGGTCCTGCGGGCGTGGTGGTGGTGATCGTGCGCGAAGACCTGCTCGAACGTGTGCCGGCCAACCTGCCGGCCATGCTCGATTACAAGCTGCTAGCCGCGGACGGCTCGTTGTACAACACGCCGCCCTGCTTCTCCATCTACATGGTCGGGCTGGTGCTGAAGTGGATCAAGGGCCTGGGCGGCGCGGCGGCCATCGCCAAACGCAATCAGACCAAGGCCGATATCGTCTACAAGACCATCGACCAGAGCGGCGGCTTCTACCACGGCCACGCTCTGCCCGCGGACCGCTCGTTGATGAACATTACCTTCCGCCTGCCCGCCGAGGCGCTGGAAGACCAGTTCGCTTCCGAGGCCAAAAAGAGCGGCCTGGTGGGCCTGAAGGGCCACCGCTCGGTCGGCGGCCTGCGCGCTTCCACCTACAACGCCGTCAGCGTCGAAGGCGCCCAGGCCCTCTCGACCTTCATGCAGGATTTCCAACGCCGCAACGGCTAAAGCTCCTTTACCAGCAAAGCCCGGCTTTCGAGCCGGGCTTTTTTGTAGCAGGGTCGATACTTAAGATAACCAGCCTGTAATCCGCTAATCTTCGCTAATCGACGCGAATTGTCCAAAAGCCAGCAAGAATTCGCGGAGATTGGCGGATGATTTCAGGGTTTTGCGATAAGTCCTTTACTGCATCCGACAACGACGGGCTGAGCCCGTCTCGGAATAATCAGTGGTTATAATACCCCTATGAGTGACGATCTCGAATTCTTCTTCCCAGAGCTGAACCCGGCCGAAGACGGCGTCATCCCGCTGCCGCCGGAAGACATGCGCATCCTCGAGCTCAAGGCCGAACCCGTGCAGGATAACGGCCCCATCCGGGTGCGCGTCTACGTCGAAGTCACCGCCTTCCAGCAGCGCCCCTACCTGGAAGTGACGCTCAACGATGAGCAGGGCCGCGAGATCGCCTCGGCCAGCATCATCGAGCCGATGCAGCGCAAGAACGTCTTCACCATGCACGTTCGCAGCCCGCAGCAGGCCGGCAAATTCAGCCTCGCGGCGCGCCTGTTCTACCCAGAGCAGCCTGATTCGGACACCCGCAAAATTGAGTTCGAGATCTAAGCGCCAATCGTTTCCCTTTCACGCCCTGCGCATTACGGCCTGCCGTAGTGCGTATTTTCTATGTACCGCCCTGCTGGTTACCTGCGCTCCCGCCCCTCCGATAGCATCCCCTGTGGGGACAGAAACGCCCTCCAGTACGGGCACGGCGTCGCGGTGCCCCTGCACTCCCACGCCCACCCAGACACCTCCACAGCTGACACCTGATACCTTAACACATGACACCTTGATTTGCTCCCCGCTCGCCGCACTGCGCCAGGACGAAATCCCGCAGTTCATCACCCAGCCTTTCCTTGCGCCCGGCCCGCTGCATGACGCCGAACATCCGGAGTGGGTCATCCGGGATGACGGCCACCACGGCGTCGACATCGGCTATTATAAAAGGGACGGCAAACTGTTCACCGGCACGCCCGTCCTGGCCGCGCTCGAAGGGCAGATCGCCGCCGTCATCCACGACCGGCCGCCGTACGGCAACATGGTCATGCTCGAGACGCCCTTCGGCGGCATTCCACCTGCGCTCATCACCCGTCAGAATATCACAGCCGGAGACTCACTCTACACACTCTATGCCCACCTGCAAAACCTGCAGCCGCTGGCGATCGGCCAGGCCGTGGCCTGCGGCCGGCAACTGGCCGAAACCGGCCTGACGGGCTTCACCGGCGGCCCGCACCTGCACTTCGAGACGCGCTGGGGGCCGCAGGGAGAGACCTTCGCGTCCATGGCCTATTACCGCGCCGATGCCAGTGCGGATGAAATGGCCAATTATGAGAAGTGGCGTATGAGCGCCGTATTCCACCTGTTCGACGCCATGGAACTGCTGACTTCCCCCTGACCCGCTTCCTTCGGACGAACTTCTCCTCCCTCTGCGTAGCACCCCTCCCTAGGGGTAAATTCCACGTTTGCTTGCCCCGCATGCTTTCTTGCAGGGTCGGAATTTGGGGAGGGCTGGGAGGGGGTCAGGTAGAGTAAAATAGACACCAATGAAACGCCACCTGCCACCCGCCCTCACGACCCTGCGCTTTTCCCCTTTTCCGCTGCTTCTTTTTTCCTTTTTGCTCTCCACGCTGTTCTCCGCCTGCGGCCTGGTACCCACTCCCGCCCCAACGGAGACTCCTACACTGATTCCATCCGCCACCTGGACGGTCCCCCCGGCACCTACCAAAACATCCACACTCCTGCCGGCAGACGCCATCCCGGCCTTCATCCTGTCGCTGAATGACAACGGCTACGCCCACCTGTTCGGCTACTCGCCTGAAAAATTACTGCCCACACGCATCACCAGCGGCAAATGGGACGACGTGGCCCCCAGCCTCAGCCCGGACGGGAAGAAAGTCGTCTTTGCATCCAATCGCAACGACTACTGGGATCTCTACCTGCTGGACCTGTTCTCAGGCCAGGTCGCGCGCCTGACCGATACACCCGCCTACGATGGCAATCCATCCTGGTCGCCGGACAGCCAGTGGATCATTTACGACACATACGCTGACGACAATATGGAGATCCATATCCTCTCCACCGTCACCACCGGGCAGAGCATCCGCGTGACCAACAATCCGTCCATTGACAAAGACCCCACCTGGTCGTCGACCGGGCGAAAGATCGCTTTCACCTCCAACCGCTCCGGCAACGACGAAATCTGGGTCGTCAACCTCGACCAGTCCGAAGACATCATCAACGTCAGCCAGTCCCCCAACAGCGCCGAAACCCGTCCCGTCTGGTCCCCGGATGGGACAAAACTGGCCTGGGCTTCCGCCCGCAGCAACGAGCCCGAAAGCATTTACGTCTGGGATTCGACCACGCCCGACCTGCCCGCCCGCCGCATCGGCTCCGGCGATTGGCCTACCTGGAACGACAGGAACGGGCAGATCGCCACGCGCCTGCGCCAGGCCAACCAGGATTATCTGATCGCCTACAACCCGGATGGCACGCTTGTCTTTCCCGCCACTCCGGTCGCTACCATCCAGGGCATGGATTGGCGTACCATCCGGGTCGGTTCCCTGCCTTTCACCTTCCAGAAAGCCTCCTTCCTGACGGCAACCCCACTTTGGAAAGCGCAGATCCAGATCTATACCGACGTTCCCAACAAGCGCGTTTCAGTCGTCAAGCTCGAAGGCATCCAGGCTCCCAACCCGTACCTGCACGATGCCGTGGACGAGGCTTTCATGGCCTTGCGCCAACGTGTAATCACGGAGACCGGCTGGGATGCGCTGTCCAGCCTGGCGGATGCCTACGTCCCGCTCACCTCCAGCCTGGATCCTGGAAGAGGGCAGGATTGGCTCTACACCGGCCGTGCCTTTGCCCTCAATCCGCTCACGCTCAACGCCGGCTGGATGCTCGTGGTCCGCGAAGATATCGATGACCAGACATTCTGGCGCGTTTACCTGCGCGCGTTCGCCCAGGACGGCTCACAAGGCGAACCCCTGCGCGAGACCCCCTGGGATTTGAATGCCCGTTATAACCTCGACCCGCTGGCTTACGACCAGGGCGGCGCATATCTGAAATCCATTCCGCCCGGTTATTGGATCGACTTTACCAACCTGGCCCAGGAATACGGCTGGCAGCGCCTCCCGGCCCGGAATAACTGGCGCAGCTTCTTTGCCGGCACGCAATTCAACGAATTCGCGATCACCGCCGGCCTGGACTGGCATGCAGCCATGCTCGAGCTCTACCCACCCGATATCTTCATTACGCCTACTGTTGTCATTCCGCCCACGCGCACAACAACCGCCACGCCAAAGGGCTACCATTATAAAACGTCGACACCCACGCTAACCCTGACACCCTCCCCCAACCCTACGTTTACACCCTCACAATGAATGCTTATCCGGCAGCCCGCTGCCGTTAGGGCACAACCCAAAAATGACACCAAGAACCATTTCATTTCTATTATTGATCTTCTGGGCACTGAGCGGCTGCGGGGTGGCCCCCACTCCCAAGCCGAGCGCCACACCGCTGATGGTGTTCCCGACCCTCGGCCCGCTGCCTTCCGCCACACCGACAATCGAAAGCATCCTGGGGCCGCTGTGCCCCAACCCGGACTGTATTTACATCACTCCGTCCGCCGGGTCACCCGAACCGCTGCGCTTCGACCTGCCCACGCTCGGCGCGGAACCCATTTCCGCCTGGCGTCCGCCGCAGTACTCCGTCCCACTGGCGCTCGGCCCGTTCGATCATTTTTATTTCGCCCGTCCGATCGGCGCAGACCAGGTCAACTGGCCAATCGCGGACTACCGCTACGGGGGCACGTTTCTCAATAAAAACGTCACTCACACCGGGGTGGACATCCCTGCCAAAGCCGGCACGCCCGTCCTCGCCGCCGGTTCGGGCACGGTCATCTGGGCCGGCTGGGGATTGTTCAGCGGCACCCCGGATAATATTTACGATCCGTATGGCATTGCGGTTGCCATCCGGCATGACTTCGGCTATCAAGGCCGGCCTCTGTACACAATCTACGCCCATATGAGCGACGTCAACGTTGCTGCCGGCGAATGGGTTGATACCGGAACGCAGTTGGGCAGCGTCGGGTCGACCGGGTTTACCACCGGCCCACATCTTCATTTCGAAGTGCGCCTGGGCGAAAACTCCTACTATTTCACACGCAACCCCGAGCTGTGGGTCGCCCCGCCGCAGGGCTGGGGCGTTCTCGCCGGGCGCATCATGGGGAAAGATGGAAAATTAAGTACCAGCACCGTGGTCTACATCAACTCATTGAGCATCAAGCGTGAATGGGTCGTGAACACCTACGGCCCGGGGCCGGCAAATCCCGATCCATATTACAATGAAAACATGGTCATCAGCGACCTGCCGGCCGGGGATTATAAAGTGCAGGTTGTTATCGAAGGGACGGCATATAAACTTAACGTCAAAGTTTCCCCGGGGCATGTAACCTTTTTCTCCTTCCATGGCGCATTCGGATTCAGTACCAGGCTGCCGCCCACACCCTCCATCTTCGCGCCAACATCAACGCCAGGCCCTTGAGAAGCTGGGCCTTTTCTCTTGCGGAGCTCAAAGTTGTTATTTGAAAAGTCTGTTGTATGATTACGATGCACTCGAAAGACAGCCTCCTTCCCTGCAAAGGAACCAGCACATGAAAAAAATCGAGTATTCAACGCTGTTTTGGGATAAAACCTTTGCCAGGTCTGAATCCGAGTTCAATAAAAAATTCGAAACGAACCAGCACACCCAGCTGAAGCGCACACCCATGTCCTGGGACACTGGCTGGGATGAGTTGTTACGGACTGCCTTATACGGAAGTGGGCCAGATGTCTCAGAAGTGGGTACGACCTGGCTCGGAAGCTTGAACGATTTGGAGGCGCTCAAGCCATTGAGCGCTGCTCAGGTTGGCGCTCTCGGCGGCCCGCAATCCTTCGTACCTGCCATCTGGCAAGCGTGTGTATCGAAAGAAGATGCCCAGGTTATGGCTATTCCATGGTACCTGGATGTTCGCGTGGTCTTGTACCGACGCGACTTGCTCCACAAGGCCGGTGTGGACGAAAAAACGGCCTTCGCGAATTCGGGCCAATTTACCGAAACCTTGCAGCGCCTGAAAGCCGCCGGCAACCCAACACCACTGGCCATGACGACCCAGACAAGGATTCGCATGATCCACGATATGGCCTGTTGGATTTGGGACGCAGGCGGAGATTTTCGCAGTTTGGATGGCCGCACGCTGGAACTGAACCAGCCCAAGAGCCAGGCCGGCATGCAAGCCTATTTTGGCCTGGCCAAATTCCTGCCGCCGCAGATGCGCGGTCTGACCGGCGGTACCGCGCCCGAACCCTTCCGTCAGGGTCAGGCTGCGGTCGCCGTTCTCACCAATTACGACTACGCCAATATCCGGCTCGGATTGGTACAGGAGGGACTATCGCCAACGATCCCCGAGGTCATCGAAAACCTCGGCGTAGCCATGTTGATGCAAGCGCCATTTATTGGCGGGTCCACGCTGTCGATCTGGCGGCATACGCTCCAAGAGAGCGAAGCTCTTGATTTGATACAGTATTTGACAGACACGCAGGCCGCGCGCATGCTCTACGAGGCCGTCCAGGTGCTCCCCGCCCGGCTGGAAGCGCTAGACCAGTTATCCCTGGCAACCGACCTTTACTTCCCGGTTATCAAACACAGCCTTGAGAAGGGACGCAGTTTCCACAGCGCCTACCGTTGGGCCAGCGTGGAGGCGCATTTGGGCCGGGTGATCGAGCAATTGTGGCAGGACCTGTTCGCAAACCCCGGACTGAATGTGGCCGCGGAGGTCTCCAGGCGTTTTACCGAGCTTTCCGAGCGCCTGGAACATACCATCCTGGCAAACTGGTAATCCGCGATACGGAAAACAAGCATGGACTTTACATCTCTGCCATTTATTTTTTTGTTCCTGCCTATTTTTCTATTAATTTACTTAATCGCTCCCCCTAAAATACGCTTACCCATCCTGATTGTTGCCAGTGTCATTTTCTTGGCCTGGGGGCAAATGGTGGCATTATGGTGGCTGGGTGGTATCCTGATCGTTGGTTACGTCGCCGGGCGTGGAATTTCATTTTCAAGAGAGCGAGGGCAGCGCGCCAGTCTATGGCTATGGCTTGGGGTCATTATCAACATAGCAATACTGGCATTTTTTAAAATTCTTGCCGGTAACGGAGCGAACTGGTTCGCTTGGGCTGATTTGCCCGAGCCGTTCCTTTCAACAGCCGGCGGGCTGGCAATCCCGATCGGGTTATCCTATATTACTTTTCAAACGATTTCATACTTGATAGACATTTGGCGCGGCAATACCCCGGTAGAGAAGAATCCCGTCCGGCTGGCGACATACTTATTGTTTTTTCCAAAGATTGTCTCCGGCCCATTAATGCGCTTTAAGCCTTTCAACGAGCAAATCGACAATCTCTCCCCTTCCATGGATGATATTGCCGCAGGTTTCAGGCGCATATTCGCCGGGTTTGTAAAACGAATCTTGCTCGCAAACCAGTTGGGGCTTGTGGCAAACGCCGTATTCAAACTTCCAACTCCAAACATCGAACCCAGATTTGCATGGTTAGCCCTGATTGCCTATAGCCTGCAAATTTATTTCGATTTCTCGGGTTACACCGATATTGCCTTGGGGCTGGGGCAGATGATCGGCATCCGCCTGCCGGAGAACTTCAACTTCCCCTACATTGCCCAAAGCATTACTGATTTTTGGCGCAGGTGGCATATTTCCCTTGCTACCTGGTTCCGGGAGTACGTTTTTTATCCATTGGAGCGACGTCGTTTCAAATGGGCCGGTCAACAAATCAACATCCTGATCGTTTTTCTGCTGACCGGCTTATGGCACGGCTTCAGGCCAACATTTATTGTTTGGGGTCTGGTGCACGGTGCGGCCATGGCCCTGGAAAGCGCCGGGCTGGGCCGCTGGCTTAAAAATATCTGGCGGCCGGTTCGTCATGTTTATGCCTTGGCGATTATTTCATTCGGGTGGATATTCTTCCGATCGACCAGCCTGAAATTTGCATTTGGCTTCATCCACCGCCTGGCCGGGGATACGTCTGGCCTGAAACCCCTGCCCTTCAGCCAAACAAGACCGTTGCCATTTATCGAGCCAACTTTCTTATTAGCCTTAATTTTCGGGCTGATTTTCTCCTTGCCACTGACGTCTCTGTGGACCCGGCTTCGTTCTGCAGGCGAAGAACGCCAACCGGCTTCATTTTTTGCCTTCCAGGTAGCCGAAGATTTGTTTTTGATATTTTTGTTTATCCTGGGGTTGGCCGCATTGGTAAGCAGCCGTTTTACTCCCAATATATATGCCAAATTTTAAACCGGATGAAAACATGAACACCTTACCCACCTGGCGTCTGCGTTATACACAACTATTTGTTGTCTGTATTCTGGGCATTTCCCTGTATGTTATGGTTCAAAGTTTGAGCAAAGGCATCTCCAAACTTGAAACCAATCTCTGGCAGCGCAAACCCCTCTTCTCGATGTTTACCGATTTGCGCCTGAAATTGGGAGATCGTGTGTTCTTGCAGGCATTGGTAGGAAAAGACGGTTGGCTGCAATATACAGCGGAACATAATTTGGACGACTTTCAAAACGCCTTACAGTTTTCGCCCAATAGTATCCAGCACAAAACGCAAGTCTTATACGAAAAAATGCAGGCGCAGCATATAACACTTGTGATCGTCATTGCCCCGAACAAGGCTACAATATATCCTGAAAAAGTCCCGGATGAGATCCGGAAAATGAAGGAACAATCCCGGTTGGATTTGCTCATTTCATACTTTAATCAATATGGCCCTCCTGTATTGATCGATTTACGCCCGGCACTTCAAGCAGCCCGTCACGAACAAATACTCTACTATAAGACCGATACGCACTGGAATGACCTGGGAGCGTTTGTGGCTTATACGGAAATCATGCGCTTTTTATCAGCATCGAACCCGGAACTGGCTCCGCATAAATTGCAAGATTTTCAATTGCAGAACGGGAAATCTGCGATAATGGATATTTCTCGTTTGATCGGAGCAACTTCTTTGCTGGAGCCCGAGGTAAGTTTGAATCCTAAATTTAACTCCGACATTACCTGGATAACATATGATGTTCCCCCTCCAGCCAGGCTCTCACGAACACCCAATGATCAACTTCTCAAATTATTGATGTATCACGACTCATTCGGGGTTAGCCTTAGAAAGTTTCTTGCTCCTCACTTTCGAGAAGCAGCTTTCGTTAGCTATGGTTCAGTTTACAAAGATCCCAAGACGCTCAATTTCGTCGAACAACTTGATCCCAACATCGTCATCATTGAATTTGCCGAGCGGTATATGCCTGACCTTGAGCCTTTCTTATCCAATCTCGAAATGGACACACAGACCAAATAACGCGCAAAAACCAAGAACCGTAGCGTATTTATCGACACGGTTCACTCTTGACCAACTGAACATATGTGCTATACTGTACCCAACTTACCATTTTCGTTACCTTAAACCTGATCTGGAGAAAAGACATGGCACGTAAAGCATCTAATCAAACCCCCATCCCTACCACCCGCCCGATGGACGACGCCAAAAAGGCCGTTCTCGACAAAGCTGTTGGCGACATCCTCAAACGCTACGGCGACGGTTCGATCATGCGCCTGGGCGAAGCCCACAGCATGGTCGTGGACGCCGTCTCGACCGGCTCGCTTTCGCTGGATATCGCACTGGGCGTCGGCGGGATTCCGCGTGGGCGCATCACCGAAATCTATGGGCCGGAGTCTTCCGGGAAGACTACCATCTGCCAGCACATTGTAGCAGAGACTCAGAAACTGGGTGGGACGGCGGCATTCATCGACATGGAACATGCGCTTGACCCCGGTTACGCCGCCAAATGCGGCGTGGATATTGACAACCTGCTGGTCTCCCAGCCCGATACTGGCGAGCAGGCGCTTGAGATCGCCGAAACACTTGTGCGCTCCGGCGGTATCGACCTGGTCGTGATCGACTCTGTTGCCGCACTCGTCCCGCGTTCCGAACTGGAAGGCGATATGGGCGATGCCACCATGGGTATGCAGGCGCGCCTGATGTCCCAGGCGCTGCGCAAGCTCTCCGGCGCCATCAACCAGACCAAGACCTCGGTCGTGTTCACAAATCAGTTGCGTCAGAAAATCGGCGTGATGTTCGGCAACCCAGAGACCACCACCGGCGGTCAGGCGCTCAAGTTCTATGCCTCCGTCCGCCTGGACGTGCGGCGCGTGCAAAGCATCAAGGTCGGCGAAGAAGTCATTGGCAACCGCACGCGCGTACGCGTGGTGAAGAACAAGGTCGCTCCACCCTTCCGCACCGCCGAGTTTGATATTATGTACAATGAAGGCATCTCCAAGGTCGGTGACGTGCTGGATCTGGCCACCCAGTTGGAAGTCATCCAGAAGCGCGGCGCATTCTTCTCATACGGCGATGTCCGTGTTGGGCAGGGGCGCGAAAACGCCAAAGAATTCCTGCGCCAGAACGCCGACCTGGCCAACGAAATCGAGATCGTCATCCGCCAGAAAGCTCTCGGCGGCGAACTCGTCCTGCCGCTCGATATGGGCACTGAAACAGACGCCCCGGCGGCAGCCAGCGCGGAAGAATAACCCGTCTATGGTTGGGTTATCGAAACACAATACGCAATATAGTAAGCATATACTATATTGCGTATTTTTATTCCTGGCTGCCTGTGCGCCCACCGCTACGCCGACACCCTTCATCCCGCCAGCAGGTTCGAACGGGCAACCAACACAGGCCGCAAACGTTGTCTTACCGACCTCCACCACGCTCGTGCTGGACTTGAACGAGACTCCGATAGCGGGGACATCTCCCACCCTGGAGCTGCCCGGCGCGACCCCCGCCACCTGCACCGACAGCCTGAAATTCCTTGAAGACATCACCATCCCGGATGGGACGGTCGTCTCCCCCGGGCAGTCTGTTGATAAACAATGGCGCGTACAAAACGACGGTTCCTGTGACTGGGACGACCGTTATCGTTTGAAACTGATCTCGGGAGACAGCCTGGGGCTGCCGGCCGAAATGGCGCTCTACCCGGCCCGCGCCGGCGCTGAGGTAATCATCCAAATGACGTTGACAGCTCCACAGGAAGCGGGGACGTATCATACCGTCTGGCAGGCTTATAACCCCGACGGCACAGCCTTCGAGCAGCCCATTTACGTGGAAATTGTGGTACAGTAGCGCCAGCAAATTTTTGTTGGAGCATTTCTGTGCGCAAACTAGCCCATCTACTCGAGCAAAACCGCCGCTGGTCAGAGGAAGTCCGCCGGGGCGACCCGGGTTTCTTCGAGAAGCTCTCCCACCAGCAAAACCCGGATTATTTATGGATCGGCTGCTCCGATAGCCGTGTGCCCGCCAACCAGATTGTGGGGATGCTGCCCGGAGAACTCTTCGTCCACCGTAACGTCGCCAACGTCGTCGTGCATACAGACCTGAATTGTCTATCCACCATCCAGTTCTCCGTGGAGGTGCTCAAGGTGAGACATATCATTACCTGCGGGCACTACGGCTGCGGCGGCGTCAGGGCTGCGCTCACCGGTCAGCGCCTGGGGCTGGTGGATAACTGGATCGCGCACGTCCGCGACGTACGTGAAAAGCACAGGTTGCTGCTCGCGCAAACGCCCGAGGAACAGCGTTGGGATCGCCTGTGCGAATTGAACGTCATCGAGCAGGCAATCAATGTGTGCCAGACCAACGTTGTGCAGGATGCCTGGGCCAGGGAACAGGAACTAGCCGTTCATGGCTGGATCTACGGCCTGCGCGACGGACTAATTCACGACCTGGGTATCTGCGTCAGCGCGCCGGGCGAACTGGAAAGCATTTACCAGCAGGCATTGGCAGAGTTGAATGGAACGTAAAAGGCAAAGTCCATGAAACAGGGCAGTTTTGAATTGGATATTCACATCAAGCGCGAGCCAAAGGATGTACTGGCACTGGTCTCCAATTACAACCTGCATACCGCCATCCATCCCTTGATACTTTCCGTCAAACAGATCGATGCGCCGCCGGGGATCGTCGGCCGCTACCTGATTACCGATCAGCTTCAAATGGGCCCGTTCCGCTTCAAAATCGAATACCGCGCCGATATCGTGCGCGTCACGGATGAGGAAGTCTACACCGAAGCGTACCAATCTCCCGGCACCTATGTCCACAACCTGACGCGCGTCATGCCTGAAACAGGCGGAGCGCGCTTGAAAGAAACCATCACGTTGAAGGCCCCGGACTTGCTGTTCGGCTATGCCTTCAACCAGGCCCGCACTGCCCACAAAGAAATGCTGGGACGTATCAAACGATTCATGGAAAAATAAATACATGAAACAGAAACATTTTATCGATGCCCACAAAGGCATTACCTTTCTTGCCATCCTGGCCATGATGGCTTACTTCGATCAATGGCAGAACGCAACCGCCTGGATCTATCTGGCACTGCACGGTACTTACGGCATCCTGTGGGTACTAAAGAGCCGTGTCTTTCCCGATAAGAACTGGGAACAGAGAACCAATCTATGGTGGGGCGTTTTCGTTGCCTGGGGCGGGCTGACCCTGTATTGGCTGCCGGCCTTTCTACTGATGTGGACCGGCGCGAAGGCGCCCGGCTGGCTGTTGGCGTTGGCCGTCAGCATGAATATCTTTGGCGTATTCCTGCATTTCACTACCGACATGCAAAAGTACGTTCACCTGAAGTTGCAACCTGGCGGGCTTATTACGGACGGCATGCTGGCACGCGTGCGCAATCTCAATTACTTCGGCGAGTTGCTGATTTACCTGTCCTTCCCCATGCTGGCAATGACCTGGATAGCCTTCCTCCCGATCACGCTGTTCGTAGCGGCTTACTGGCTGCCTGCCATGCTGCGCAAAGACAGGTCGCTTTCGCGCTACCCGGAATTCGAAGCCTACAAACGAAAATCAAAGTTGTTCATCCCGTTCTTATTTTAAGTGAGGCAAAAAATGACTGCATACATCATCCTGGATATCGACGTCACCGACCCCGCCGGATACGAGGAATACAAAAAACTCGGCCCGCCAACAGTTGCACTATACGATGGAAAATATATCGCCCGCGGCGGTAAAAGTGAAACGCTGGAAGGCAACTGGCAGCCCAGCCGCATCGTCATGCTGGAATTCCCTTCGGTGGAAAAAGCAAACGCCTGGATCAATTCCCCCGAATACGCCCCGGCGCGCGCGCTGCGTCACAAATACGCCAGCAGCAAAACGATTGTTGTGGAAGGGCTGTAAACAGCAAAATTCCGAGTTCTTCCCCTGCGGGGACGATGTAAAGAACTCGGAGTTTTTTTATCAACCCGCCCAGACCTTCCCGGCCAGCACGATCGCCTTCTCTGGCACGTCGGCCAGCAAGATGGCGCCGTTACCCACACGTGCGCCGTCCCCGATCTTGAGACCGATGATCGTGGTGACGCCCATTCCCACCAGCGCCCGTTCGCCGACGTGGACGTGCCCGGCCAGCAGCGCACCCGGTGCAATGTGTGTATACGCGCCGATCTCACAATCGTGCGAAATAACCGCGCCGGTGTTGACCATGCAGCGTTCACGCAAAACCGCTTCAGAGCCAACGTAGGCGTGGGCAAAAATCTGCACGCCTTCTGAAATGCGCGCGCTTGGCTCGATTGTGGCGCGCGGATGATGCAAACTGGGAAAAGTAAATCCGCTGCCGGCCAACAGTTCGAACAACCTGACGCGCACGCCAATATCGACGATCCCGCCCACGCCGTTGGCGGCCAAACGAACACCCTGCTCTGCCAGTTGCGACAGCAGGTCGCGAGTGCCCAGCACCGGAATGCCCAGCACAGAGCTGCCCGTCAGGGTTTGGTTGTCGTCGATAATCCCGACGATGTGGAAGGCGCCTGTCTGCGAGACCATCTCCAGCACCGATTTGGCATGCCCGCCGGCACCGTAGATAATAATGCTCGAGTCGCCGACTTCGTCCAGGTGGAGCTGAACGGCTGGCCGGCCTGCCAGCGAGCGCACCACGGCCTCGGTGACGAGCCTGCCCGTCGGTAACGCGGCCAGGTCCAGGCCCAGGGATTCGGCCAGGGCGCGGGCAGGTTTGGTGATACGCAGACCTGAATTCGGAAGGCGGAATTCGGAAGGCGGAATTCCAGAAACAGAGGTCCGGTTAGTGGCAGGCAGTAGTTCAAGTATCTCATCTGCAGTGGGCGTGATAAAAGCCAGCGTATCCCCCACTGCCAGTGTATCTCCATCGTGAGCGACAATGCGCACAAACCCGGCGGCGGGCGATTCGACATCCGCAGCTGCCTTGGTGGTTTCGATGGTGAACAACAGGGTGTCTTTTTCGACACGCTGGCCGTCCTTGACATGCAAAGTGACCAGGCGGGCTTCCGGTTCATTGGCGTTCAACAAAGGTACAGGCACAGGAATCTGACTCACGCGATGCTCCTTTTTTCCTGTTGAAATTTTACCCGGTTTCGGTCTATAATCATGCAGTGGATATTCAATTCAATTTTCATTCATAGGAGAATCAAAATGAATTTCGGTCGCGCTTTCACTTACGTTACTGAAGATCCGGAATGGTTCAAAAAAGTGGGGATCGCCGCATTGATCATCCTCATCCCCATTATCGGGCCAATCACCGTCATCGGGTGGACACTGGAGGTTACCCGGCATATCATCAATGGCGAGCCAGAATTACCTCTCCCGGACTGGAGTAATTTTGGTGACTACCTCAGCAAGGGCTTTCAGGCCTTTGTGATTAGTTTCGCTTATGCACTCCCCATCTTTCTTATTTCAGGCTGCTCGCAGGGCATTGCCGTTCTGCCCTCCTTGATCAAAGACAACCAGGCAGTAGAAACCATCACCACCGTGGTCTCAGTCGTAAGCTTTTGCTTCAGTTGTGTCAGCGTTGTGTATGAACTGATACTTGCCTTTGTGCTCCCCGCTGCGCTGGGTCACTATGTCGCTACCGGGCAGTTGGGTGCCGCCTTCCGCTTCAGCGAGGTCTTTGGGCTGCTGCGCGCCGCTCCCGGCCCATATTTCATGGTATTCCTGGGCAGCATTGTTGCAAGTATCATTGCCGGATTGGGTCTGATCGCCTGCATCATTGGCGTGATATTTACGATCGCCTATGCTTATGCGATCAATGCCCACTTGTGGGGTCAGGCGTATAAGGAAGCCAAGGCTGCGCAGGGTACAGCCATGCAGCCCGCAGCGATGTAATTTTTCGTAACCCTGCCAAATGGACATGGCAAAAGCCGTGTCCATTATTTATTTAACCAAATCAAGCGCCGCCTGAACTATATCCGCATGCGAAGGCAGGCTGGCATCCTCGATCGATTTCGAGTTGCCAATTGGCAGGTCGAGCGCGGCGGCGCGGCTGATTTTGAGATTGGGGATCTCCAGCATGGCAGCGCGGGCGGCCACTTCCGCGCCCCAGCCAAGCGTGAGAGCGCCTTCTTCGATGGTCAGCAACCGCCGGGTGTGGCGCAGCGAGTCGAACAATGGGGAAAGCTCGAAAGGGCTGAGTTGCGAAAACAGCACAATTTCAGCAAAGATTTCATGTTCATACATCAACTCGTGCGCGGCGGCGCGGGCCAGTTCGAAGTTATAGCCGTAGGTGGCAATGGTCAGGTGCGCTGATTCGATATTCGATATTCGGAGCAGGTGTACTGGATACACATCCCCCAGGGTGCCAACTTCCCAATCCACAAGTTCCCCTTTTCCCGGCTCCAGCACCGGACGGGTATAGAGTAGTTTATGCTCGACGAACAGCACCGGGTCATCATCCCGCAGGATGGCATGCTCCAATAAGGCAGCCGGGTCGCCCAGGGAATTGGGAGCGACGACCCGCAGGCCCGGTACCCCTAAAAAGAGTTTTTCCAGCGACTGGGAGTGAGTCGGGCCATAGCCGCGCCGCCCGCCCATGGGTGCGCGCACTACCAGCGGCACGTGCACCAGGTCGTTGTACATCCAACGGAATTTGGCAGCGTGGTTGATGAGCTGGTCGGCCGCCAGTGTGACGAAATCGCCAAACATGATCTCGGCCACCGGACGCAGTCCGCGCAGGGCCATGCCGTTCGAAACACCCACAATGGCCGCCTCCGAGATCGGCGTGGTGAGAATGCGCTGTGGGAATTTGGTCGAGAGCCCACGGGTGACTTTGAAGGCGCCGCCATAGGGATCGAGCAGGTCTTCGCCGATGACGTAGACGCGCTCGTCGGATTCCATGGCGTGATGCAGGGCGTGATTTAAGCGTTCGAGGACGGTGGTCATAAAGGATGAAATCTAAAGGATGAAGGATGAAAGATAAAGGATGAAGGGCGGCAAACTCGTCTTTGATATTTCATATTTCATCCTTCATAATTCAAACTTGGGAAAGGGTCAGCAGCTGCGCGCGTGAAAGCATCCTCGATAACGGCGGCGATCTCGGCTTCGGCTTTCTCGCATTCATCGGCCGTCAGCCTTGCGCCATGAACCAGCAACGGGTCTTTCTCTTTTGCGCGCGCAATCTCAGCCCGGTCGCGGACGTCGTCGCCTTTGCTGTGGGCGGCGAAGCGGTAGGTGTGCAGGATCAAGGCTGCGGGGAGAATCTGTCCGCGCACATAAGCCAGGGCCTCGGCAGCCCGGGGGCAGATTTCGAGCACATCGGTGGAATCCAGCTCCCAGGTCTTGATATTAAAAGCGGAAAAGCGCCCTGGGATGGAGCCGGAGACGCCCAGTTCGATGGGCGTGGTCTGGGCGTAGCGGTTGTTTTCGAGCACGAACAGGATCGGGATCTGCCAGAGTGAGGCGATATTCAGGCTTTCGTAAAGCACGCCTTCGCCCAGGGTGCCGTCGCCGACAAAGACGAGCGCAATCTTGCCGGTTTTCTGTATCTTTTCCGCGTAAGCGCTGCCGGTGGCTACCGGGACAATGCCGCCCTGAATACCGTTGGAATAAAAGTTGCGCCAGTGGATGTGCTGGCTGCCACCCCGCCCACCCACCAGCCCGGTGGCCCTGCCCATCAGTTCGGCAGCGAGTTGGTAGGGATCGCCCCCGTAGGCCAGGAAGTGCCCATGACAACGATGGCTGCTGAAAACGACGTCGCCGGGATCAGTGGCCGAAAAAATTGCGGCGGCGTCGGCTTCCTGGCCAATATAGGCATGCGTGGTGCCAAAGAGTTTTCCGGTGGAAAATTCTGCCAGCGCCCGCTCTTCGAAACGCCGGATGAGCAGCATGGTGCGGTAAAGGGAGTAGTTTTCAGACATGCAGACCGATTATAATGCACCGTGCGGTTCAAAAGAAAAGCAGGATGAAATTTGCGGCTATTTCGAGACTTTAAATGCCTGCGCCATTCTGGTATTTTTGAACGTGGTATAATCTCCCCCCGTATGAGCCCAGAAACCACAACTACACCCAATACGAAAGTCTGCCCAACCTGCGGCACACGCCTGGCTGAAAACGCGACCCGCTGCCTGGTCTGCGGGACAGAGTTCAGCGCAACGGTGGAAATGAAGAAGCCGCGGACCGTCCAGGCCAGCCGCATGCCAGAGATTACGCTTGGCCTGCCTGCAGCGCTCGGCCTGTTGGCGTTGTTCCTGATCGTGGGCGCCACCCTGGTGTTTGTGTTGCTGCGCTTCACCGGCGGGGGCAGCCCCGGCGCTGCGGCAGGCCCGAGCGCCACGGTAACGATCACGGCCACGATTACAGTCACAGGCACCGATGCGCCCACCGAAACCCCCGTGCCCACGTCGACCACACAGCCGCCGCACGACTATACGGTTGTGGCTGGCGACGTGTGTTCATCCATTGCGGCGACGTTTGGCATCTCGGTGCAGAGTCTGATCATTCTCAACAACCTCCCGGCCACCTGCACCTTGAGCATCGGGGATGTGCTTAAAGTGCCTTACCCGACCGCTACACCGGCCCCTCAGGCCACATCCACACCGCAGGCAGAGGATGCCACCCGACAAGCCTGCGAAAAGGTCGCCTACACTGTTCAAAGCGGCGACTCGCTTTCGAGCATCGCAGCCAACTACCAGGTGCCGGCAGAGGAGATCAAATCCTTCAACGGCCTGGCTAATGACTCGGTCTTCATTGGCAACAGTATCTGGATTCCGTTATGCAAGCGCGCTGCCACCCCTGGCCCAACGCCGACGGCCACCATCCCGCCGCCCTACCCGGCGCCGAACCTGTTGCTGCCCACTGATGGCGCGTCGTTCACGCTTGCCAACGACAGCATTACCCTGCAATGGGCTTCGATCGGCACCTTGCGCGATAACGAATCTTACATCGTGACCATCGAAGACGTTACGGATAGCCAGGGACGGCGTCTGGTGGATTACGTCACCGATACGAAATACATCATCCCGGCAGATTTTCGCCCGAAAGACAACGCCCCGCACATCCTGCGCTGGTGGATCAGCACGGTGCGCCAGAACGGTTCAGACGACCAGGGGCAACCCGTCTGGATTTCGGCAGGGGCGCTGTCCTTGCAAAGGGTATTCTCCTGGCAGGGTGTAGCCCCGGAGGCGACGGCTACGCCGTAAAGAAAAAAAACAAAAAGCAACAAAAAACTCCTCGTGTCTGCGAGGAGTTTTTTGTTGCAACAGATTGGCTTCAGCGACAAACGGTGTGAATTTATACCGTCTGCGCGGACTTTTGCACCACATCTTCGAGCATCCTGGTCGTCATAGACTTGGGACGCTCGATCGGCTGGCCGAGCGCGCGCGCCCAGACGTAGTTGGCAGTCACACCCAGGGCACGGCCCACACCGAAGAGAACGGTGTAGAATTTGAATTCGCGCACGCCGTAGTAATATTGTAATGTTCCAGAGACAGCGTCTACGTTGGGGGCAGGATCTTTCGCCTTTCCCTGTTCCCGAAGCACCTCAGGTACCACTTCATAGACCAGGTCCGCCAGGCGAACCAATTCGTCATCGGGAAAGTGAGCTTTTGCAAAATTCAATTGTGCAGTAAAGCGAGGGTCAGTGACGCGCAATACACCGTGACCGTAACCTGAAATCACCTTGCCGCTATTCAACGTGTCCCAGGCCAATTTTCGCAATTCAGCACGCGAGGGCACGCCACCAAACTGGTTTTTAACTTCAATCAACCAGGCTAAGGCCTCCTGGTTAGCCAGCCCATGCAACGGCCCGGCGAGACCATTCAGCGCGGCCGAAAATGCCAGGAAAGGGTCAGCCAGTGCTGATCCCACCAGATGCATGGCATGCGCTGAAACGTTACCCGATTCGTGATCCGAGTGGATAATGAAATACTGGCGCATCAACTCAGCATAACCGTTGATATCGGATACCGCCATGATCCTGGCAAAATTCGCACCATAGTCCAGTTTTGGGTCATATTTTAGCGTCTTGGTCTCGCCGAAATATTGATAACGGTAAATGTACGCCGCAACGATGGGAAGTTTGGCCGTCAGATTGAGGCTATCGTCCAGTGCAGCTTCCCAGTAGGCGTCCTTTTTCATACCCTCGTGGTATTTCTTTGTGAAGACCGAGTCTTTTGCAAGAGCCAGAACGGCCTGTGAGAACAGAATCATCGGATGCGTATCCTTGGGCATGGCCTGGATCATATCGAAAACATACGCTGGCACATCCGCGCGTTTGGCCCATTCCACTTCGACTTCCTGCGCCTGGGCCTTGGTGGGTACTTCGCCGGTCATCAGCAGGTAAAATAGCCCGCCGACGTAGGGCATTTCTGCGCCGTCGGGTTTGGGAAGCGTAGACAATACTTCGGGGATGGACATGCCGCGGAAACGGATGCCCTCGGCCGGGTCGACGTAGGAAATATCGGTCACCAGCGACTTAATATCGCGCATGCCCCCAAGGACTTGACTCATCGTCACCTGGTCGACGATGACCTCGGCGTGGTCCTTTGCCAGTTTCCTGGCCCGTTCGCGCCACTCCGGCAACTGAGCGGCAATCTTATCGTGAAGGATCATATTCTCTCTCCTGAAGCAAATAATAAAAGAGCGCTCTCCCGCGCCTCAAAGATCTACAACTTGACAAGATTACGCAGCGCAGCCAGCGTCTCGCTGACCGCCGCCGCAGACTTCTCGATCGCGGCCTGCTCATCGGCATCCAGGCTGTATTCGATCACCTTTTCAACGCCCTGGCGACCCAGCATGGTCGGCACGCCAAAGAAGATATCTTTCAGGCCGTATTCGCCCTGCATGTAGGCCGCGGCCGGGATGATCAAATGCTTGTCTTTCAGGATGGCTTCGACCATCTGGGCAACCGCAGCGGCCGGGGCATAATAGGCCGAACCGGTCTTAAGCAGATTGACGATTTCACCGCCGCCCTTGCGGGTGCGTTCGACAATGGCGGCCAGCTTGTCCGCCGGGAGATAATCGCGCAACGGCACACCGGCAATATTCGAATGGCGGGTCAGCGGGACCATTTCATCCCCGTGACCACCCATGACGTAACAGTCGATGTTTTCCACACTGACGCCGGTCTCCATAGCCACGAAAGCGCGCATGCGCGCAGAATCGAGCACGCCTGCCTGCCCAACGATGCGCTGCGGCGGCAGCTTGCCCGTTTTCATCGTCAGGTAAGCCATGGTATCGAGCGGGTTGGTCAGCACCAGGTAAATCGCATCGGGGGAATATTTGAGCGTTTCGGTGGTCGCCGTGCCCACGATTCCAGCGTTGACCGTCAGCAAGTCGTCGCGGCTCATGCCGGGCTTGCGCGCTATCCCTGCGGTAATAACAATGATATCGGAACCTTTGGTGGCTTCGTAGCTATTCGAACCGACAATTTCCACGTCTTTGCCAATGATCGGCATGGCTTCGAGCAGGTCCAGCGCTTTACCCTGCGGCATGCCTTCGAGCACGTCCACCAGCACCAGGTCTGCCAGTTCTCGTTCCGCCAGCCAGTGGGCGGTGGTGGCGCCGGTCATGCCGGCGCCGATAATCGAAACTTTATTCATTGCTCCTCCGTAATTACAATTTATTCCTATATGGAGTGCAAGCTCCATGAAAAGGCATAATTCCTGCCCGGATTTGACACGTCCAGACAGGTCGTATTGTAACAAAAAAAGAGACTTCCCGCATTAGTTGCGGGAGGTCTCTTTGTCAATCATGTGTCATTGCCTGCACCGACCGGAGGCAATGACCCACTAAGCATTAACCGCTTCTTTTTCCAGGAAGTGCGTGGCCTGGATGGCCGCGGCCGCGCCCATGCCGGCCGAGGTAACCACCTGGCGAAAGTGTGAATCGGCCACTTCGCCAGCCACAAAGACACCCGGTACGTTGGTCTCCATCAAATGATTGCCATTGATGTAGCCAAGATCATCCATCTCAAGCTGGCCTTTAAACATTTGCGTGTTGGGTGTGTGACCGATAAAGATAAACACGCCATCAGTCGCAAGTTCGCTTTCCGCATCCGTTTCGATATTTTTCAGTTTTACGGCGGTCACTTTATCGCTGCCGACAACTTCAGTCACGAGTGTGTTCCACACGAAACTGACTTTGGGGTTGTTCAAGGCGCGGTGCTGCAGGACCTTCCCGGCGCGCAGGCTATCACGGCGGTGGATGATCGTAACAGACGTGGCGAAGCGCGTCAGGAACAGGCCCTCTTCCAGGGCGCTGTCACCGCCGCCAACCACCACGACTTTCTTATCTTTGAAGAACCAGCCATCGCAGGTGGCACAGTATGAGACGCCCTTACCGGTCAGTTCATATTCGCCCGGGATCTCAAGATGGTTTGGGCGCGCACCGGTAGCCACAACCAGTGTGTCGGCCAGGTATTCGCCGCTATCGCCGCTGACTTTAAAAGGGCGGCTGGACAAATCCACGGCGTTGGCGGTCTCGAACTCCACTTTGGCGCCGAAGCGCTCAGCCTGTTTTTGGAACAACTCGCCCAATTCGGCTCCACCGACACCATCGGGGAAACCAGGGTAGTTCTCGATGGTATGTGTCAACGCGGCCTGCCCGCCCAATTCGATACCGGTCAGGACAACGGGTTCGAGTTCGGCGCGCGCCGCATACAGGGCCGCGGAAAGTCCTGCCGGGCCGGAGCCCAGCACCAGCACTTTGACATGCCTGGGATCGCTATTAGTAGAAGAAGAGCCAGGATTTAAAGACATCGTTAACCTCGTTTCAAGTATAGGTACATTTTATCAGATGCCGCAGAAACGGAAAGGTTGCAAGAGGATAGAAATCGCCCTGTCAGTTGGTTTTGGAAAGGATCGTCCAGTATACATGAATTTCTGTTCGCCGAGAACTAGAATATTATGCGGGAGATTTCCCGCCTATAATAACTTATGTGGAAATTATTTGCTGTAAACGGTAGCCGCCGGTTCAGAATATTTCAGGATAGACAAAGGGAAAATATGAGAACTGATCAAAAATCACCCGGGAACATGGATGAATACATCGCAGGCTTCCCACCTGATATTCAAGAGATTCTGGAAAAGATAAGGATGACAATTAGAAAAGCGGCACCAGACGCGGAAGAAACAATCAAATATCAAATACCGACTTTCACCCTGAAAGGCAATCTGGTTCATTTTGCTGCTTTCAAAAAACATATCGGGTTTTATCCTCCGTCGACAGGAAATGAGGAGCTCAAACATGAATTATCTGTTTACGAAGGGCCAAAAGGTTCGCTGAAGTTTCCATTAGATAAACCAATTCCTTTCGACCTGATAGGCGAAATTGTGAAGTTTAGGGTAAGGGAAAACTTGGACAGAGCAGAAGCAAAACAAAAGAAGAAATAGAGAACATTGGCTGCCCTTTGTTGTATCGTTGGTGTTATCACTTCCCAACCACCGCGCCGGATGTATGCTGTGCACTGCAAATATAGCCCAAGGATATCAGGACATGCTTGTAGACGCTCACGTACACATTGACAAATACGCCGGGCAGTTGAACGAGGCCCTAAGCCAGATCGCTGCGCACCATATCCTGACTGTCTGTGTAAGCATGGACATTCCGTCTTATTTGAGGGCAAAAGAAATCTCGGCTTCATCCAAATTCCTGGTGCCTACTTTCGGGATTCACCCCTGGGAGGCCGAACACTACTGCAAAAAGCTCGACCTGCTGGACGCATACCTCGAGCAGACCCCCATCATCGGAGAAGCCGGCCTGGATTTCGTCTGGGTCTCGGACAGGAAACTCGATCCGTGCCAGAGAGCGGTTTTCCGATATCAATGTCAGTGGGCACAACGCCTTTCGAAAAAGATGAATCTGCACACGAAAGGGGCTGAGCATGAAGTGCTGCAGACCCTGTCGGAATTCGGTCTGAGGGGATCGATTATCCACTGGTACTCGGGACCCCTGGAGTTAATCGATGCCTACCTGGCAATCGGCTGCTATTTCACAATTGGGGTCGAGATCCTTACTTCGCCTGTCATCGAGAAAATTGCCAGGCAAATTCCAATAGATCGTATCCTGCTGGAGACGGACAACCCGGGCGGATATGAATGGCTGACCAAACGAATAGGAATGCCGGCAATACTGTTGGATGTACTGGATAAAGTAGCCAGGGTGAAGGGAACAGACCCGATAAGCTTCGAAGCCCAATTGACGAAGAATTGGCGGGAATTCAGCATGGGGATTGAAGGCCTTAAGATGTCAATAGAATGAAATCGGGGGATGATCGAATCGTTGGTAAAATGATGATCTGCGCGCTGAATGGCGAGACCAGTTGCCCTTGTCGAAGGTCAACTTTGCCCGTAGGCGAAGGGATTGCTCGTATGCAAGCGTTCTACAAAAAAATTGAGCCCTATTTTTCCATCTGGTTATTCTTGCGCCTGTTCACCAGCCTGAATGCCCTGTTCTTTTCAGCAATCCGCCCGATCACATCCATCGAAGAAGAAGTCGCCGTCTGGCCGGCATCCGCAGAGGTTAGCCTGTGGCTAAACCGGGTATTTTTGGCGCCCTGGCTGCGTTGGGATGCAGTCTGGTATGTCCACTTGCTCACCACAGGCTACGCCGCGGGAGATGGATCGACGTCTTTTCATCCGCTGTATATCTGGCTGAGCACACCGCTCTACTTGCTGGGGGCCGAACCATTGTTCAGTTTGCTGATCACCAGTTCGTTGGCAAGCCTGGGGTTCTTCTGGATTTTTTACAAACTGGCCTGTCTCGACCTGCCCCCGGAAAAAAGCCAGCTTGCCTTGATACTGCTGGCAACTTTTCCGATCTCGATCATCCTGTTTGCGCCGTACACAGAAAGCGTATTTCTGTTCTTCGCCACCCTGGCGTTGTACCAGATGCGCAAACGCCGTTGGTTCCTGGCCGCACTGGCAACCTGCCTGGCCTCGCTGACCCGCCAGCAGGGAGTTTTGCTGATGTTTCCCATGCTCTGGTATGCCTGGGAAGATTCCGGAAAATCTTTTGGCGGGGTATTCAAGGCCTGGCGAGGCTGGCTGGCGGCCTGTACTGCCCCAATTGGCTTGTTCCTGTGGACAATCTATCGCGTTTATTATTTGCATGAAGGCATACTGGATATGCAAAATTGGCAGAGTTTTGTTTATTCGGTTTTGCTTTCCCCATCTGCCAAGATAATCTTCCCGGACCAGGCGCTGATCTGGCCGTGGGACGCCCTGGCGATTGCCATTTCCAAACTGACGCATACTCCCGATATTGGAGATGTAATGACTCTTGTCCTGGGTGTGGGGTTTGTCATTCTTTTCGTCCTGGCCTGGAAATATATGAACCCAGCAGATCGTATCTACACCCTGGTTATCACGCTGGTCAGTTTCAGCATGTCCACGGGCCCGATCCGGATCTATTTGAGCCTGCCGCGCCACCTGTTTATCGCGGTACCGGTTTTTATTGGCCTGGCCGGCGCATTGAAACAGCGCTGGCAGCAGGCAGGCATGATCGGCACGCAGTTCTTGATCCAAATCTTCATGCTTTTTCTCTACGTAACCAAATCCTGGATTCCCTGAACCCTAACCCTTTCTGTTCAAACCGAAGGCTTCACGGTCGTGCGCTCCGACCAGGGCGCGCGACCGTGAAGCCTGTTTTACTGCTCGTACCCGAACTTTCTAAGGATGTAGAGTAAAGCACTCTTGACTCCGCGAAATACACGGGGCAGGGCAGGCATATTTACTCTACATTCTTATGTTGGCCGGGCACTCGTTGCAAAAACAAGTGGACCGAAATAATATAAATTACAGGGAAGATTTGTTATTCAAGTTCACTTTATTACGCAGCACACAGTAAATGCCGGCCGGGTCGGCGCCTTTCCACACCTTCGCGGAGGGCAAAACTTACGGCCCGCTTGTCCCATACGGCGTTGGATCGATGATTTCAGGGATTCCATCTCCATCGCTATCGCTCCAGCCAAACATCACGTAGGTGATCCAATCGTCATGCTGCGACCCATCCGGTAAGGTGAGGGCAGACGGACTGAAAGCCCAGTTGTCCAGCATGCCGAACAGGTGGCTCAGCTCATGGTTAAAATCCATCGCCAGCACTCCCTGAGTATCGCGCGCGTCCATCTGCACGGACCATATATTTATGTCGAACTTTTCATGCTTGCCACAGCCTCCGAAAGCCAGGCCGCCGCCAGCCTCCATTGCACCATTCCAGGAGACCCGGTTCACAGTATTCTCTTTATCCAGGTCAATTTCCACGACAAAGTTGTATTTCGCAGGGTCAACGCCCGTCGCCGAAAGGATCTGGGCAGCGGTCGGCGGCTTGCCGGGAGATGGCGGTGTGGGAAGATAGACAGTATCCGCTTGAATATGCAGGGGCGATGAAGCAAATCCCTGGCTTTTGGCATAATCATCATAGAGGTTATTGGTCCAGTCCACCATCAGGGGAACCTGCGCCAGAACGTCTTCCTTTTTTAGACCCAGGTTCCCATAGTCCACATATACGACCAGGGCCTTATAATCCCCGGCCGGACGGCAGAGGACAAAACCGCCAGCCTGGCTTGGATGACTCGAGTCAGCGTATGGAAGTTGATTTAATTCGTAATGGGTGTCGTCGTAAAGATCGATATAGTAACGCTGGCCCCTGTAATAGATCGAACTGATCCAGCGTGAAAAGTTTGGGTATTTGGGAAAGTCGAAGCGCTGCATTGATGGCATGGGGATATTAATGCCATACAATTTTTGATACAGATCGGTAAAACGTTTACGGGCAGCTGCCTGATCGAGCGGCGGCGGTGTAGCTGTAAAAACCGGGATCCCGGTCACAGTCACGTGGGCGATTGCCTGGGCGGTTTGTTTATTATCATTAAGCGCCGTGGCCACGAGCGTATACGTACCTCCACCGTTCAACGGATACCATGGCAGTTCAGCATGAAACGGCAGCTCTGCCCCTGGATTGCGGGCCTCACCCCGGACGGGCAGATCATTTGCGCTCATATCGACCAGGAATGGTGCGGCTCCGCTGACCTCCACCTGTACCAGCACAACCAGTCTTCCGTCCTTATCGACCGTTGCGTTGATCGTTCCGCCGTCCACCAGATTGACGAAGCGCACCTGCATCCCGCCGGTCGAAGCCGTCTCGACCGTGGGCGTGCTCCCGGCGGGCTCAGCGCCTTGTCCCACTTGTACCTGGACTTCGGAGCTGGCCGTGTTCTTGGCCGAGTCGAGGATCGTCACCCGCAAAATGTGGCCGCCAGCAGTCGGGCTATCCCACTGCAGAGTCCCGCTTACCTGCACGTCTGAACCGCCCGGGGTCATGCTTGCCACAGGGAGCCCGTCAACGGACAAATCTACTTCGATAAGTGGTCCCCCGGAGGCCGTAAACGTCACCTGCAGCGGAGTCCCTTGTGGGACTTGAGCACTCGCAGCCGGAGAAGTAATTTCGACAGCGAAACCAGACAAAGTTGGCGCCGGAGCCGGAGTTGCTGCCCCGCCAGGTAAATTACACGCCAACGACACCAATAGAATAACCAGCAAGAGAAAGGCTGGGCGGAAAGCAGATCTGGTCAACATGATAGTCTCCTCTGAAAAGAGTGCCTGAAATCGCAACGGAATGCCATTTAAGTCTTCGCAACTTTATCGGTAATCTTCAACGCCCCGTCCAGAACGGCAAAACCTTCCATCAACTGCTGCTCAGTGATAATCAACGGCGGAATGACCAGGACCGTATGCCAGTGGGTATAGATATACAAACCGTGATCGAGACAATATTTTCGAAAAGCGCCCATCTCGGGGGAGGAGCTGTTCCAAGCGGCCATCGGCTCTTTGGTCTTGCGGTCCTTTACCAGCTCGATAATGCCAAATAATCCGATCGAACGCACCTCTCCAACCGACGGATGCGTCTCGCCCAGGTCAGCCAGCATTTTATGCAGCAGCGGACCCATTTCTGCGGCGTGTTCGACAATCCCGTCGTCTTTCAGCACGCGGATGTTCGCCAGCGCCGCCGCCAGCGAAATGGGGTGCGAGGTGTACGTCAGGCCGCTCTCGAAGACTTCGCGGTCGAAATGGGCCGCAATCTCCGGCTTCATCGCTACTGCCCCAAGCGGCGCATACGCAGAAGTCAGCCCTTTCGCCATGGTGATGATGTCTGGAATGACGTTCCAATGCTCGACGGCAAACCACTTACCGGTGCGGCCGAAACCGCTCATCACCTCGTCCGCAATCATCAGCAGGCCGTAGCGATCGCACAGCGCACGCAGGCCCTGCATATAGCCTTCCGGCGGGATAATGACGCCGTTCGTGCCGGTGACACTCTCGATCAAAATTGCCGCAACCGTATGCGGTCCCTCGTAAAGGATGATCTCTTCCAGGTGGTTCAGATAATCCAGCGTGAAATCGGCTTCGGAAATTTCGGGGTTGGTGCGGTGGAAGGTCGAGCGGTAGCGGTACGGGTCGAGGAAATGCACCACACCCGGCATCAGGCCCGGCTCCCAGGCAGTACGGCGCGGGTCACCCGTGGCCGCCATGGCCCCGGCCGTCGCACCATGATAAGAACGATAGCGGGAGAGAATCTTGTGCCTGCCCGAATAAGCGCGCGCGAGCTTAATCGCATTCTCGTTGGCATCCGCGCCGCCCAGCGTGAACAACACCTTGCTGAGCTTCCCGCCCGGGGTAACGTCGGCCACAGCCTTGCCGGCAAGCGCACGGATTTTGGTGGTCATACCCGGCGCGGCATAGGCCAGCTCGCGCGCCTGGGTGGCAATCGCTTCGATCACACGCTCGTCGCCGTGGCCGATGTTGACGCACATCGTCATCGAATTAAAGTCGAGGTAGCGCCTGTCACTCGTATCCCAGAAATAAACGCCTTTGGCGCGCCTGACCGCGATGGGATCGACGCCGGCCTGCGCCGACCAGGTCCAGAAGACGTGCTCTTTGGAGAGCGGTACAATTTCATCGTCGGGAATGTCGAACATGGTACCTCGTACCCGGGTTTCCTAAGGATGTAGAAGGCAAGAACCTGAAGCGACCCTATCCACGCTACATTTTTATGTTTCCCGGGCACTCGCCAGCACAAGACGGATTCTTCCAATTGCATTATACTGCTGGATATAATGCCCGCGGTCATGGTGCCAACTGCGCCATGACCGCGACGGGTATACTTTCCCAGAGCAGTATGTCTGGTAGTAGCGACTTTAGTCGCTTTCTGGCAGAAAAAGCGACTAAAGTCGCTACTACGAAAACCACGTCGGGAATAACATATGGACGCAGACCCCTTTCCTTACCAGCGCATCGTCATTGTTGGCAGCACCGGCTCCGGCAAGTCCACCCTGGCCGGGAAGCTGGCAGAGAAACTCGCGCTGGATTATATCGAACTCGATGCGCTGTATTGGGAACCAGACTGGATCGGGGCCCCGAACGACGTCTTCCGCGCCAGAGTAGCGCAAGCCACGCGAGCGCCTCGCTGGGCATTGGCCGGGAATTACAGCGCGACCCGTGATATTGCCTGGTCACGCGCCGAGGCCGTACTCTGGCTTGATTACCCCTTTCTGACGGTTTTCCAACGCCTGTTGCGGCGGACGTGGCGGCGCTGGCGAACACAGGAAGAACTGTGGAATGGCAACCGCGAAAGAATGCGGATACAGCTCATGCTCTGGTCGGACGATTCAATCTTCAACTGGCTGGTCAAAAGCTATCCGCGCCACAGGCGCGAATATCCCAAACTGTTTTTGCGCCCCGAACATCAACATTTAAAAATACTGCGCTTTGAAACACCAGCCGAGACTCAGGCCTGGCTGGACAATATTGGAGAGATTAGACGTGAAATATAAGTTGATTATTTTCGATTTCGATGGAACCCTGGCAGACTCTTTTCCTTTTGCCTTAAGCATTATGGATCAGGTCATCGATAAATATGGGTTGAAGAGAATTGATCAAAGCGAGATCGAAGTCCTCAGGAGCTACGATGCGCGCAAGATCATGAAGTACGTGGGCCTGCCTGTGTGGAAGGTCCCTGCCATCGGAAACCACGTAATGGCGTTACTGGCGAAGGAAATCCATCATTTATCTTTGTTCAAAGGAGTTGACCGGCTTTTGCAAAATTTATCGGCCAAAGGGATTGAGCTGGCCATTGCCACCTCCAATTCATACGAGAATGTGTGCCAGGTTCTTGGCCCGGAAAATGCCGCCCTGATACAGTATTATGAATGCGGCGTGCCGATCTTCGGAAAACCGGCAAAACTGAGAAAAATTCTCAAGAAGAGCGGCGTTCACCCAGAGGAGGCCATTTGCATCGGGGACGAGATCCGCGATATCCAGGCAGCCAAAAAAGTGAAGATCCCGTTTGGGGCCGTCGCCTGGGGTTTCACAAAGGTGGAAGCACTCCAGGCACACTCGCCCAACGAAGTGTTTGCCAGCGTGGCTGAGATGGAAGAGAAAATTACCTGACGTTCGCCGCCGTTCAAAGTCTCCGGCATATCAGGGAAATCCCCCATTGATCTGGTTGAACTTTTACGGGGCTGATTGCTGTATAATTCTTGTATGATCGCCAGGTTCTGGAGAGCCGCATGAGTACCACATGGATCGACCACAAAGGCAAGAAAATCCTGTATCTTGATTTTCGGGACTGCAAAACCGAAGATGCGTTACTGCAGGTATTGGCCGAATCGCAGACACTCGTCCTGGCCACAACCGGGCCAGTGGTGACTCTGTCCAATTACGAAGGCGTCTCGGTAACGACCGGCTTCCTGAACCGCCTGAAGGACCTCGGCAAACGGGCCGTCCAGAACCAGCGCATCAACAGGATGGCCGTGCTGGGCATCACCGAGATGAAAGCTGTGCTTTTCCAGGGCTACCTGAATGCTACCGGGCAGAAGAACGCCCGGACGTTCAACAGCGAGGCAGAAGCGCTGGACTGGCTGACTGAGTAAGACTTATATACTAAGGGGAAATTATTATCACACCAGCCAGAAAAAGACCTGATATACTTTTAACCATGCCATCCTCCGACTGCGACGCCCCTCTGCACCCCAACGCCATCCTTGGCTTCAAACATTTCAATGCCGGGGAATATTTCGAAGCGCACGAAGAGCTGGAAACAGCCTGGAAAGACGAGATCGGCGAAATCCGCGACCTGTATAAAGGTATCCTGCTGGCTGGAGTGACGTACCTACACATCAAGCGCACCAACTACGATGGGGCCGTCAAAGTCTACGGGCGCAGCCAGAAGTGGATAACGAAATGGCCGGACGTATGCTGCGGCGTGGAGGTGGAGCGCCTGCGCAAAGACCTGAACGCCGTCATCGCCGAAGTACGGCGCCTGGGCCCGGAGCACCTGGCGGAGTTCGACCTTTCGCTTTTGAAACCCGTGGTCTGGTCGTCAATGGACTCTTAAACCCCGACCCCGAAAATGCCAGGGCAAGCAGAACCGGGGCAGGCGGATTCGCGGATTGAAACGGATGAAAGACCCAGAAACAAAACCCCCGGAAGAAACCTTAGCGCCAAAGAAGCGCGTTTATATCTGCGACCGCTGCGGGATAGAGATGAACGAAAGAAACTGCAAGGTAGTCTGCCCAAACTGCGGCAACCGCTTTGACTGCTCGGATTTGAATATCTATTTTGATTAAGAGCAAATCGATTTAACACAAAGGACACGAAGGCTTCCACTACTTCGCGCCCTTTGTGTTCAAGAACTCATCCTACCAAAATCGCGCGCGCCGGCGCGCCATCGCTGCCGGCGATCTTCAGCGGCAGGCAGTACAGGTCGTAAAAGCCCTGTTCCACTTGCGAGAGATCCAACCCCTCCACGATCACTACGCCTGCTTTGAGCAGGGCCTCGTGCGTGGGGCGCGATTTTTTATACGGGGAAACCGAAAGATAATCCACACCCACCAGCCTCACGCCGCGCCGCACCAGCCATTCGGCCCCGTCCAGCCGCACAGCCACAAAATCGGTCTGGAACTCATGCACGCCCCTGGCCCAGAGAGCGGAGTTGCGCGTGCGGAAGAGCAGGCGCGTAACACCCTCGGGCAAATGTGCCGCTTCGAGCGCATCTGCTGTGATCGAAGCAATCCTATCATCCAGGCGCAAGACGTAACAGGGACCGGTCAACACCTCCAGCGCCAGGGACTCGACGGTATGTTGATCGTTCAGGAAATGGTGTGGTGCGTCCACGTGCGTGCCGGTATGCACACCAAAACTCAAATGTGAAACGTTGGCATTCGCGCCCCGGTCGATGAAAGCGACCTGGGTCAGTTCCACCGTCGGGTCGCCCGGCCAGACCGGCATATCCGGCGAAATGGTGAGGGTAATATCGTAGATGCTCATTTGGTCTCCTTCTCTCCTGGTCCGCTGGTCTCTCCATCACTCGCCGGCCAACTGACAAGAAGACCAGCAGACTGGAACACTAGCGGCTAAAATAAGAAAAATACTCGGCCAGGAACAGCGCGCGTTCCGCGTCCGTCATCGGGCGCGGGCGCGAGTGATCCTCCAGGATCACGGTAAACAATTCCGTGCCGATATATTTGCCGTCATAGAATATGTGCTGGTCGAGGAAGCCGTCGCGCGTTTTATAGGTAAACTCTCCACTGTCCGGGAGCTGGTAAGACATCTGGTCGAAGAATAAATTCCCCAGCCCGTAATGTACAAAAGCGCCGGCCACAAACGCCATCGTCTGCGGGTAATGCGCCTGGCTGCCGCTGACCACCGTTGCCCCGGCTTCCGCCAGCCGGTTGAAATCGCGCGCCTGGTTTTCGGTGGGCGTTGGGCGGTAATATTCATTGTACTGCTGCGTGACGATCACCTGATAGCCCTGCGCGCGCAGGCTGCGGATGGCATCCAGGATCCAGCCGTAATCGCCACAGGGAGCCGCGCCAGGCAGCGTTTCGGTCGCAATGGCCGGCTCCGGCCCGGCAACGTTGCAGCCGATAAAGGCCAGCTTCGTGCCGTTGCGTTCCATCAACGCCGGCGTTTCGGCCTCCGCCAGGTTGATCCCGCCGCCAAAATACAGCCAGCCGCGCTGTTTGTACATCTTCAGCGTATCGGCAAACGGCCAGACGTCCCAGTTGTTGATATGGTTGCCCGTCGCTTCGACGATATCCACGCCGGCATCCTCGAACAACTGAATGTATTTCGGATTGCTGCAAAAGCGCAGGTCGTGCGTGTCGTAACTTGGCGGCGGGCACGTATCGGCAAAAGAAACTTCATTGCTGACGTGCAGCACGTCTGCCGCGCGCAGGATCTCGCGGATATCTCCGTCCGGATACAAGACGCCATTTTCTTCCATCTTGAAAGCAATCGCGCGCACCAGCGCCGAGGTGCCGGTCATCATCACGGTGGTCAGTTTCGACGCGTCGCGGTTGGTATTTGGAAGGATGAAGTAGGCGGGCTGAAGGATGAAGGAAACCTTAAGCGGATAGGCCGCCGCGTCGAAATCCTTGTGGAACGGTGACTGCCCGTCGACCTGCAGCAGCTTCATCTTTGGGTCGAGCGCCTCGAACGGGACGATGCCCCACTGCGGCCGGTCCTGCCAGAGTGCATCCACTATTCCTTCGGCCGGAACGATACGGACCGCCCCGGGAGCTGCCTCACCGCCAAAAACGGATTTCAGCGCCTCGTACGTAGACTCTGCCATCAGCAACGGCTTCCCGGAAAACGCAGAAGGCGGGCTGTCTGCCCAGGCTTGTTTCAGGTCCTCGAAACTGATCCCGTCTGCGACGGTCGGGAACGGGGCGACGAGCGCATAGATCCAGCTAGATTGAGGATCAGCAGATTGTGAACCGACGGATTGGGCCACGTCCAGCCGGGCAGCGGCGAAAGCGGGGTCCGCGGCAGGCGACAGGCCGGAGGCCAGCGACGCCTGGCGCAGATCATCCGGCACCGAGGGCGCGATCCATAGCCCGGATAAAACCGGCGTGGCGGTAACCTGTGGCATGACTGCGGTGGCAGTAACAGGCAAAATCATCCCCGGCGCAGCCACCGCCGGGGCACATCCCAACACGATCAATAGCATAACGCCGCTCAATAGAACGGCGCGAATCTTTTTCTGCATCCAATCTCCGTCTTACGGTAGCGGCACCAGCGTTGGCGTGGGCTTCGGCCCGGTATAGGGACCTTTGGGCAGCCAGCCACTGGCCTGGAAAATATACGTCAGAAAATCGGCGCGGTCGGCGGGGCCCATCGGGGTGGGCTGGGAATAATCCTGCAGCATGGCCGTCACCAGGTCCACGCTAAACAGGCGCCCGGCGTAAAAGACGTAGCGATCCAGGAATTCATAACGCGAGTAATCGGTGACGTTCATCTGATCGAAGAACAGGTTGCCCAACCCGTAGTGGATGAATGCGGCCTTATCGAACTCCATGGCCTGTGCCGAATGCGCCTGGCTGCCGCTGACTACATCTGCGCCGGCCTCAGCGATCATACGGAAGACCTCGCGCTGGCCTGGGCGTGGCTCAGGCGAATAATACTCGTAATATTGAAATGTGACAATCACGATATAGCCTTGCTGCTTCAAGCGCTTGATCTCGTCCACCATCCACTGGTAGTCGCCGCACGGCGCGGCGCCCGGCCAATCCACGTTTGCCCAGGCGAAATCCGGGCCTACAGGGTTGCAGCCCAGGAAAGCAAACTTCTCGCCGTTGCGTTCGAGCGTCGCCGCCCGGTGGGAAGCGGCTAGGTCTGCCCCGCCGCCATAGACCGGCAGATCGTGATCTTTGTAGAGTTGCAGGGTGAAGCGCATGGCCTTCTGGTTCCAGTCTTCCATATGGTTGCCGGTCAGCTCCACCACGTCCGTGCCCACATCCTCGAGCAGGTCAATATAGGCCGGGTTGCTGCAAAAGACCAGCCGGTTCGAATGCCAGACGGGCGGCGGGCAGTCCTCGGCAAACGGGATCTCATTGCTGATGTGCGCAATATCAGCCTCGCGCAGCGTAGCGCGTATATCGCGGCCCGGATAGAGCACACCGTTGACTTCCATCTTGTAGGCCGTCGCACGCACCAGTGCGGTCACACCGGTCATGATGACAGTGGTAAGTTTGGACGGGTCGCGGTTGGTCACCGGCAGGCGCACCTTGGCGCAGCCCACGCCCAGGCACACAAACGTCATCCTGAGTGGATAGTCCTCCTCATTGAACACCTTGCGGACCGGCGACTGCCCGTCGATCTCCAGCACCTTCAATTTGGGGCCGAGCGACTCAAACGGGACAACGCCCCACTGCGGCCCACCCTGCCAGAGCGCATCCACCAGTCCCTCGGCCGGGACAATATGCATCGCCCCCGCAGCGGCCTCGGCGCCGAAAATGAACTTCATCGCCTCGTAGGTGGATTCGGCCATCACCAACGGCTTGCCGGCAAAAGCCAACGGCTGGCTGCCTGCCCAGGCCTGTTTCAGCTCATCATAGCGCACACCGTCTACAACGGTTGGGAACGGCGCGACGAGCGCATAGAACCAGATGGCCTGCCCCTCGGTAAAGACGGGATGCCCTTCCACAACGTCGATAGATTGCGCGATCTCCAGCCGGGCGCTGGCCAGCTTCTCCTCTTTGGCAAGTGACGCGCCGGAAGCCAGGCCCGCCTGGCGCAGCGCGTCCGGGATGGACGGCGCGATCGATATGCTGGCTGGCCCGGATGTGGCGGTGGCCAGGACGACACTGTTGACGGGCACGGGCGTCGCTTCAGGTGTAGGAGTGGAAGGAGGACCCGCCTGGGGTGCGCCACAGGCAGAAATGAACATACTCAACGCGCACACACACATGATGATCCTTGTTCGCATCAGGTCTCTTCCCAGGTGTCATAGCCTGACAAGGATTATAAACACTCCCCTTGCAAAGCGCAGAGCGGCAGGCGTACAGGAGCGTTACAAAACCAGGATAGGAGCATTACAGCAAAGAGTGCCAGAGGGATTGGGAATATTTTTCTGTTTACTCATTTCTTGTTTCCCCATTTCGTCTTCATTCCGCTTTCAGCGTTACTTCCGCCAGCGAATAATCTTTGATAGCCGCCTCGTCCACTATCACGCCCAGGCCGGGACCGGTGGGAACGGTGATGGTGCTATCCGGGTTGAGCGCGAAGCTCTCGCGGGTGATGTCGCGCGCGTAGTAACGCGCCGAGGCAGAGATGTCGCCGGGCAGGCTGAAGCCCGGCAGGGCAGCCAGCGCCAGGTTCGAGGCGCGCCCTATGTTCGTCTCCAGCATACCCCCGCACCAGACCGGGATGCCCGCGCGTTGACAGATGTCGTGTATTTCGATCCCCTGGCTCAGCCCGCCCGTGCGCCCGGCCTTGACGTTGATCACGCGGCAGGCCTGCATCTCGATTGCATAGCGCGCGTGGCGCGGCGAGACGATCGATTCGTCCAGGCAGATGGGCGTGCGGAACTGTTCCTGGAGTTTGCGGTGGTCCCAGATGTCGTCTTCGAAAAGCGGCTGTTCGATCAGCAGCAGGCCCAGGTCGTCCAGCGGCATGAGCGCGGCGGCGCTTTCGAGCGAGTAGACCGAGTTGGCGTCCACCTGGAGTTTGACATCCGGAAAAGCACGGCGCACGGCCTGCGTGTCGCCCACGTCGCGGCCAGGCTTGATCTTGATCTTGATGCGCCGGTAGCCATCAGCGATATACCTGCCAACGCTGTCAACCAGTTCTTCGGTCGTATCCTGGATTCCGACGGAGACGCCCACTTCGACCGTATTCCGAACACCGCCCCACAGTTGGCGCAGCGACTTGTTCTCGCGCTTCCCGATTAAATCCCACAGCGCCATCTCCACGCCCGCCTTGGCCAGGTGATGCCCGCGGATGCGGGCAACACGCTGCTGGAAATCGGCGGCACCGGCCACGTCCCGGCCAAGCAGCAGTGGGGCAATGAAGTCTTTCAGGATCAGCCAGGCCGTGCCGGTGGTCTCATAAGAATAGCCTGGGTCGCGGTCCGCGACGCACTCGCCGTAACCGGTCAGCCCGTCCGCATGCAGGGTCACAAGGATGCATTCGCGGTCGTAAACGCGTCCGAAGGATGTCTCGAAATGCGCGACGAGCGGCATGCGCAGGTGCTGAAGACGGATGGATTCGATTTTCATGATTCGTTTTCTATCCGGCAACACTGCAATATTTTACTTCAACAGTCTCTCTGCCGCTGCCTGCAGGGTTTCGTCCTGCTTGCAGAAGGCGAAGCGTGCCCAGCCCAGCCCGAGCGACTTGCTCTCCGGGTGATACAGGGCGCTGGAAGGGATGGCAGCCACGCCACGTTCGCGGATCAGCCAGCGGCAGAAGGCATCGTCGTCTTGCATACCCGAAGAACGGATATCGGCCATCACAAAATACGTGCCACCCGAAAGCGTCACCGGGTAACCGGCTTCTTCGAGCACCCCGGAAAGGAAATCGCGCTTGCGCTGGTAATCGGCCGCCAATTGACGATAATAATCATCCGCCATGTTGAGGGCAGCGGCGGCGGCGTGCTGCAGCGGCGTGGCAGCCGCAAAGGTGATGTACTGATGGGCACGCCGTATGCCGTCAGACAGCCCGGGCGCTGCCAGCGCCCAGCCAACCTTCCAACCGGTGAAACTGAAGCTCTTGGCAAAGCTGGAGACGGTGACGGTGCGTTCGGCCATGCCGGGCAGGGTGGCCAGGCGGGTATGGGCGAAACCATCGAAGACCAGGTGTTCATAGACTTCGTCCACCATGGCGATCACATTCCACTTCTGGCACAACGCTGCGATCACCTCCAGCTCGGCGCGCGAGAAGACGCGGCCGGTGGGGTTATGCGGCGTATTGACGACGATCATACGCGTTCTATCATTGAAGGCCGCAGCCAGTTCAGCAGGATCAAAGGTCCATTCGGGAGCGCGCAGGGGCACATAGCGCGGCACGGCGTCCACAAAAGCCAGCGCCGCGACGTAAGCGTCGTAGCACGGCTCGAGCAGGATGACTTCGTCGCCGGGGTTGAGCAGCCCGAGCATGGCAGCGAACAGGGCCTCGGTGGCGCCGCAGGTGACGGTCACCTCGCTGGCGGGGTCGGCGATCTGGCCGTAAAAGCGTTGGGCGTGGGTAGCAATCGCTTGGCGCAAAACCGGCTCGCCGATGCCGATGGCATACTGATTGTGCCCGCTGCGCATGGCCTGCTCGGCCATTTCGCGCACGTAATCCGGCCCGTCGAAGTCCGGGAAACCCTGGCCGAGGTTGATGGCCCCATGCTCGTGCGCCAGGGCAGACATTTCACTGAAAATGGTAATGCCAATGGAGGAAACGCGTTTGGAAAGCATGGGTGGATTCAAATCCTGGAGAACTTTTTCCCGCAGATTACGCAAATAAAAAACTCTGCATAATCTTTCTTTACCGGATAAATTTTCTTTTCGCGTGTCTCAAACACGTTTTTTACCACAAAGGGCACGAAGTAACACGAAGGAAGAGCTTTTAAGGTTTCCTTTGTGCCCCTTTGTGGCCTTCGTGGTGAAGATTTTGAACTTTGTCCGGTAGAAAACATAATCTGTGGATTAATTTCGAACTTTACTTCGCCAGCGAAGCCAGGACTGCCTAGGTCACATCCTTGCCGCCGTGGAAATTGACCCACAGCGACTGGATGGTATAGATCGGCCCCCAGGGAATGCCCCACCAGCCCAGCACGAGCGAGAGCAGGGTAAAACCCAGGCCCTTCATCACGCGGCTTTCCTCGGCGCGGACGAAATAAATGCCGGACGGGCGCTTGAAAGTCATGATCAAAACCGAGATGCAGTACTGGTAGATGACGAATTTTGCGCCGGAAGCGATTTCCTGCTGCAAGTGTGATCCGGATTGGATCCCTTCCATACCGATTATTTTCGCCATATCCTATGCCACCCTTTCAACTGATTTTATTTTCGGCCGTTTCCACGGCAGCGGATTCTTTTCTCATCCCCGGCGCGGGCGTGCCACAGTAGGGACAGATATTCCAGGGCAGTTCCATCAGCCGTGCGCAGTGCTGGCAGGACTTCTTCAGCTTGGTATGGCAGTTCGGGCAGACCTGCCAGTCGTCGCGCACACGGCGCTCGCAGCCGGGGCACAGCGCCTGGTCTTCGATGGAGGCCAGCAGAGCTTCCTCTTCCAGCGTGCGCTGATATTCTTCCTCCAGCGTGTGCGCCGGGCGCAGGATCACGTAGACCAGCGCACCCGGCAGGTTTAGCACAGCCACGACCAGCACAGCCAGTACCTGGGCCAACGGGTCGCGCGCGCGGCTGCGGATATCGCGCCAGGTCCACACGACGAGCGCCAGCCACAACGCGGCCAGGAACGCGCCGCCAAAAGCCACCAGCACCAGCAGGAAACCGCTCAAAAAAGTGGGGTCGAAAGTCATAAGTTCTCCAGGTAGGAAGGTGCGTCGTAGCGCACTTTTTTGCTTCCGCCGGGGCTGCGCCCCGGCGGTCTGTCCCATCCAACACGGCGGGCCAAGCCCGCCTTCGAGCGTAAACGATTACCGGGTCGGTCTGGTGCGGCCCATGATACGCTCGTAACTGGTCAGATACTCGTGAGCCCAGTTCATCAACTCCTGGAGCTGGGTCTCGGCGGTCTCACTGGTCTGTTGAAGAATATCCTGGTGAGCCTGGACCAGGTCATCGAGGGAGGTGAGGCGGAGATTGAGTTTTTCCAGTTCGGAACGGAGGTCCTTGACAATCTCATCCTGAGTCAGTGAGTAGTTCGTCCAGCGCTTCTGGTCATCGGCCTTAAAAGTGACCCATTCCTGACGGAAGCGGTCTTCGGCCAGGCGCTGGATCTCGGTGATTTCATTGATGCGTCGCTCCAGGCGTTGGTTGATGTCATCGAAAGTTTCCTGCGAGCGCTTGACGGCGCGCTGTGTTTCTTCCAGGGCGGCCAATTGCTGGTCCAGGTTCGAGGTCTGCTTGGAGAAGTTATCAAAACGGGTCTGCCACTCTTTCCAGTCACGGTCGCGCTCTACCTGGGCCAGGTTTTGCTGTTCAATAAAAGACAACTGCCCCTGGCGGCGCTCGGTTTCGCTGGCGAGGATCTCGTTCAAACGGCCGTCGATCAGGCGCAGGCCATCAGTGTTCAAGTCGGCTTTTTCGCGGGCTTCATCGGCGCGCTTGCGGATGGCGGCAAGCTCACCCTGCACGTCTGCCAGGCGTTTGGTGTCATTCTTGCGGGCATCATCGGCCGTACGCATCGAGCGGCGGACGTCGTCGTTGGAGCGGGTACTATCTTCCAGCTTTTGGTCGAATTCGGCGATGGAACGCGCGAGACGGGCGTCTTCCTCCACGCGTGCCTGGACGGCCTTGCGCAGTTCGAGCAATGAATCGACCGTAGAACGCATATCATTCAGCGACTTATTGATACCCACCTGTTCCTGACGGCGGCGGGCGTCCACGTCGCGTTCGTGCTTGGTACGGCGTTTCTCCATATCTTCAATGACTTTGGTGATTTCATTGCGGTGCTGGGAAACCAGCGTATCGAACTGCTCGAGTCGTCCGGCAGTGGAGGAAAAGCGGGAAAGATCATCACCGAATTCCTTCACACGGGCCTGGATGGTGTTAAAACTTCCCTCATAGGTGGTCAGTTTCTCGTGCAGGTCAGCAATCGCACTGCGATCCTTGCGGCGCTCTTTTTCGAGCCAATCTATCCGTTTTACAAGCTCTTCGAGTTCCATACTCAGCTCTCCAGAGAGAAATTCAACTTTTGCCAGGTTCTTTTGATACCACGTTACGCAGTAAATTATAGCATGAGGGAGTTTTTTGTTCGTTATGAAGGCTTTATATATTGCGAGGTTTTATTTGCCAAGATGTTCGAACATTGCCGGCAAATTCGCCAGCAATGGTTGCGCCCACTGCGGGAACAGGCCAAAAACGAATAATGCCAGCAGACCGAGACCGATCAGCACGCGTTGATCCCAGGTTTCCTGTGATTTCCAGGGCGTATCTTCAGGAGCGGCGACAAGCGCCGCCAGCGAACGTAATGCGCCGATCCATAGCCCGATGTTGGCAAGGCCAAACCAGAGCGCCGATGAAAATGAAAGCATGGCCAGTTTCTCCCAAAGCGCCTGACGGACCGGGAAACTTGCCATGAGCGGCGCTCCCGTTAGCGCCAGGCTGGCCAGGACCAGCCCGGCAGTTGCCACAGGAAACCCTCGCGACAGCCCGCGCAGGCTGTCGAAATTCAGATCGGGGACCTGTTCCTTGAAAACCGCAATCGACATGGCCCAGATGCCCAACGAGAGCGCGCGAGGCACAAGCAGGTAGAAAATGATCTGCAGGCCAATTTGCTTGTCGGGCAGGCTGACCGCCAGGAGCGAAATTCCGGTCTCGGCAACGGCGGTATAGGCGAAGATACGACTCAGATGACGTTGGAAAGCCGCCCAGACTCCGCTTGTAACGATCATCAACAGACCGACGATGCGCAAGGAATCGGCAAACTGCGCGGTATCACGCAGCCAGGAGTAACGATCCATGAAATTCAGCCCAAAGATCAGGCTGAAGGTTGGGAAAACCGTCAGGATAAAACCGACCGCGTAAGGAGGCGCTTCCTCCGCCAGGAGCGGAACCCAGGTATAAAGTGGGAAAACCGCCAGCAGGAAGGCAAACCCCAGGCCAAGCATGATGGCGGCCTGCGCGATGAGCCCTACGTCTGCAGGACCCACATCCACGCCGGAGAGCAAAAACCCGGCAAAAAGGATGAAGGGCATGGCCAGGGTCTGGTAAATCAGAAAACGGATCAGGCCGCGCCCGGGTCTTTGTCCCGCCTGAACCAGCAGCGGGACAGACAGCAGCACCGCCATCTCGATGATCAGCGCCGCATATAAAAAGGGGCGGACAGCAAGGGAGGCCACCAGCAGGGCAATCACAATCAACCCAAACGGCACAATCCGCCGGGCATTGCCTACTGCCAGGGTCCCAAAAAACCAGAATGCGCCGATGCCATAAATCAGGACCAGCACGGTCTGGTCGGCAGGGGTCAGGCTGATTTGACGGCCAAACAGGGTCAGGGTCGAGTCGATGCGCAGGGAGAGGGCTCCAAAACGCTGGGCCCTGTCTGGAGGCAGCCAGAAAGCCAGCGCGGCGAGAGAAAGCGAAACAAGCGTACCGAGATAAGCGATCCAGCGTTCGCGCGGCAGGAGCACCAGCAACGCGGCAAACGCCAGCGGAAAAGCAATCCAGATCAACGGAGCGGTCATTCGGCGGCCTCCAGCGCATCGGGTACATCCAGCGATAACAGGTAGGAGCCCGTCAGCGCCAGGCCAAGCGTAACGATGGCCAGCAACCCGGCTACGAGGATGGAGTTTTCGACGGAAACGTACAGGATTTCGAAGCCCGCCAGCGTGGTGAGCAGGCCGAGGATAATGCGCAGCGGATGGACGGAAATACCCAGATGGAGCAGCCCCATGCCAATCAGGACAAGCCCGCCCCAGACTACGCCCGGCCTGGCATCCGGCAGCCAGGCGCTCACGCTTTGCGCGGCTGAAGTCACAGTAACCACAACCAGCCCGGCGGCAAAAGTGCGGAACAGGCGGCCCTCCGGCCAGGAGGTCTCAGCCGCGGAATCGTCATCTTTCAGCCCAAGCTGAGTCATACCCAGCACCGCGGCAGCCATCCAGCCGGTGACAAGCTGGGCTGCAGACATCGTCAACGGCCAGTGAGCCAGCACCAGCCAGAAAGCGGCAAAATACTGCGCAGCCAGCAGGCCCAGGCTCCAGCGCCAGTCGCGGCTGAGTAATAGACCGATGGAAGTAACGGCCAGCAGAATGGCTGCCGGCCAAACCGTCCCAGCGTCCCCTTGGGAGAGCACATAATCGGGCATCAACGACCTCGCAAAAAGGAAGCCAGCAAGACCAGCAGTAAGAGCGTCCAGAGCAGGCCGCCATCCCCTTCAAGCAAGGCCGAGACATATATCACCAACCGGCCAGTCAACTGATACAACCAGCGGACCAGGCGCGGGAAAATTTGGAGGAAGGACACAAAACGGGAGGGCCGACGAAATTCTGGGTGCTCTTGTGTTTCGTCCAGGGCAAACCGCGGAAGGCGTAAAAACGCAAAAACGATGGCAATAGTGAGCAGCAGTACGACCAGCCCCGCAACCCACGCGCCGAAATTGAAGGCGCCGGGCCAGCCCCATAGACCGCCCAACAAAATAATGGCAACGGGCATCGCCATCCCGACCGGATAGGCAGCCTGCGCCCAACTGGGAAGCTCCGCCAGTTGCATCTCGCCCGGGCGCAGGAGATGGCGTATATACCCTGCCGCCAGCATGGCATGGGCACCCAGGAAAAGCGGCCAGAACAGGAACGGCAAGGGAAATTCAACCTGCCAGCCAGAAGCCGTTAGCGTAAATGGCAGCGCCAGCATAAACAGCCCCAGGCCTGCAAATATACGCGTGAACCAGATTTGCTTTGCGGAATAGAGAAACGAAATGCCGCCGAACAGGATCAGCGCCACACCCCAGGCAGTAGCCCCGGTTGCATTCCCGGCCAACGAGGCGGCCAGCGATAGCGCCCCCATGCCGATCACCCAGTATGGGCGCCCGCTCAGTTCATCGCGCGCCAGAAGCCACATCCAGCCGGCATACACGGCCGCAAAGGCGGTGAGCGTCAACAAAAGAAGCATCCAGCGCGGATCCACCGCACTGGATGGGATACGGGCCAGCACAAGTAAACTGGTCACAGCAGCGCTCATGCGCAAAATCGTGCCAAAGCCGCGCCGTAATGACAGGTCATTCTGGTAGGCCAGGTGCAGCGGCAATACACCCAGGCGCAGACCTGCGGCCAACAGCAGATAAATCCCGGCCTGGGGAGGCGTGGACTCGAGTAAAAACGACTGCCCACTCGAAGCGCCTACCACGCCGGCCCAGACTGCAAAACCGATCCCAGCCAGGCGAATGGAGAAGGCAAGTACCGCGCTTTCGCTCAGGGCCGGCGAAAGCTTTGTGCGCATGGCGATGACAAACTCAGCCAGATCGATCGCCATCCAGGTCAGCGCCAAGCCCAGGGGATTATCCACCAATACGGCCAGCAGGCCCAGCGCCGTGAATATCAGCGTGCCCAGCCAGGAGGCCATCCTGGTCTGGGCACTGCGCGCCGGAGATGTCAATATCACCGCAGCGGCCAGTCCGCTCAGGCTCAAAGCATACAGCCAGGAAAACGAACTGACTGAGAGCTGCGGGGAGGCGCTGAACAAAGTCTGCGGCGTCCACTGGCCAGGCGTAAATTGCCAGGGTAGATCAAACTGCCAGAGCAGGACGCTTATCCAACTCAACAGCACGCCAACAGCCGCTGCCAGCCAGGTATAAGAGACTCCCGGGCGTGCCAGGCGCAGAGCGACCACCACAGCGATGGAAAGAAACAACAAAAAAAACGTTATCAATACAAGCATGGATACGTATTTTACTTCGGAGTGACGAATGTAGGGTACCAATTTGAGAATGCAAAACGGGTATAATCCGCCCTGATGAGTGCTTCCCGTCTCAAATTCTACTTACTGGCGATTTGGGGAATGATTGCCGTCCTGGGCGCCGGCCTGTTGCTGTGGGTCGTAATCAGCCCGGATGCACAATCCGTCCTCGGGATGGGAGCCAGCCTGCCTCCAACTGCAATGCCGGCCCCCACATTTTCTCCCGGTCCGACAATACACACGCCGACGACTCTGCCGACCCGGGTGATCATTGTTGCCACGCGGCGTCCGGGCACAGCGATCCCCATCCCGCCCACCAGAACGCCCGTCCCTCCCCCGCCGATGGGCGCATCCTTCGTGTCTCCCGGCTTCGACCCGCTGACCGGCCTGAAAGCAGACAACCCGGCCCTGCTGGAACGCCGGCCGGTGGCGGTCAAGATCAGCTCCTTCCCACGTTCTCTGCGCGCATATCAATCGGGTCTCTCCCTGGCAGACGTGGTATACGAGTATTACATCGAGGATGACCTGACACGCTTTATTGCCGTTTTTTACGGGAAGGATGCCGCGCGCGCCGGGCCGGTGCGTTCGGGTCGTTATTTCGACGAGCATATTATGCGCATGTATCACAGTGCGCTGGTGTTTGCCAACGCCGACGAGCGCGTGGAAAAATTCCTGATCGAAAGCGACCTAAAGTCCCTGCTGTTCCTGCCCCGCGACGACAATTGCCCGCCGCTATGCAGGGACCACACCATCGAGGGCTACAACAACGTTTTCGTCAACACCGCCGGTGTCGGGCCATTTCTGACCGATAACAGCAAACAGCCTTTGCGGGCAACGTTTTTCTATGGCACGCTCAGCGCCTTCTCCGTGCAGAAAATGGACCATATCTATACCCATTATTCATCCTACAGCTACAACTATTGGGAATACGACCAGGCAAACGAAAAATATCTGCGCTACTCCGACACCAACGATGCCGTGAACAGCCAGGGCGAAGTCTACGCGCCACACATCGACCACCTTACCAACCAACAACTCTCAGCCGAGAATGTGATCGTGCTGGTCGTTCCGCATACCTTCAAGAACGAGTTCGACCGTGCAGACCAGGTCTTTGATATCCAACTGGTCGGCAGCGGCACGGCTTACATTTTCACCAAGGGATACATTTACAGAGGCTCTTGGGTGCGCGACAGGCCCGACCAGCCGATCCAATTTTTCGACCAGAAGAATATCCCCATCCGGCTCAGCCCCGGCGAGACTTTCTACCAGGTCATTAATCCTGAGAGCGCTATCGTCGAGAATGGCACGCGCATGGATTTCACCTTCCTTATCCCGCCGCGCGTGTTGACGCCTACGCCAACACCGACAAAATACAAACCCACACCAACGCGGCGCAGTCATAAGTAAACATCATCGTCGCACAGGAGCAATTTTATGGCCGATTTCCGCATCGAGAAAGATTCCCTGGGTGAATTAAAGGTCCCTGCTGGAGTCTTGTACGGCGCCCAGACCCAGCGCGCAGTGGACAATTTTCCCATTTCAGGTTTACGCCCCTGGCGGGCTTTCATCTGGTCGATGGCGACGGTCAAACGCGCCGCCGCCGAAGTCAATGCCGAACTGGGCCTGTTCAACGGCCGCGAAGTGGACGGCAAGCACTTCAGCGGCGAACAACTTTCACAGGCTATCTCGCAGGCCGCTCAGGAAGTCATCGAAGGCAAATGGGATGCGGAATTCGTCGTCGACCCTTTCCAGGCCGGGGCGGGCACCAGCCACAATATGAACACCAACGAGGTGATTGCGAACCGCGCCACCCAGATCCTGGGCGGCGCTTTGGGGAGCTACTACGTCAACCCGAACGATCACGTCAACATGGCCCAATCGACAAACGATGTCATCCCAACCGCCATCCGTCTCGGGGCGCTCTGGAGGCTGGAAGAGCTGCTGGCGGCGCTGAAGAACCTGCAAATGGCGCTGGAAGCCAAAGCCGTCGAATTCGATGATGTGGTCAAATCCGGGCGCACGCACCTGCAGGACGCCGTGCCCGTGCGGCTCGGGCAGGAATTCGGGGCTTACGCCAAAGCCGTCGAGCGCGATGCCGAACGTGTGCAGCGCTCCGCCGCAGGGCTGCGGCGGCTGGGGATCGGCGGCACCGCCGTCGGGTCGGGGTTGAACGCCCACCCCGGGTATCACGCCCGCATGGTGAAAAAACTCTCGGCGCTGACGGGGCTCACGTTGTACACATCCGACAATTTATTCGAAAGCATGCAGAGTATGGCCGATGCGGCGGACTTTTCCGCTTCGATGCGCACGCTGGCGCTGACGCTGATCCGTATCGCCAACGATTTCCGCCTGCTGGCCTCCGGCCCGTCCACCGGGCTGGACGAGATCCGCCTGCCGGCCGTGCAGCCGGGCTCGTCGATCATGCCGGGCAAGGTCAACCCCGTCCTGGCCGAGATGCTGGACCAGGCCATGTTCCATGTCATCGGCTGCGATACCACCGTGGCCATGGCCGTCCAGGCCGGCCAGCTCGAACTGAACGTGATGATGCCGGTCATCGCCCACAACCTGTTCGAAATGATGCAGGTCATGATTGGCTCGGTCAACGCCTTTAGCGAGCGGGCCGTCAAGGGCCTGGCCGCCAACCGCGAGAAGGCCGAAGGCTGGCTGGCCAAGAATGCCATCGTCGTCACGGCCCTCAACCCGATCATCGGTTACAGCCAGGGCGCGGCGCTGGTCAAGGAGGCGCTGGCGAAGGACGCCTCCATTCTGGAGCTGGCCGTGGAAAAAGCCAGGAGCGGCACGCTCAAGCACCGTGACGAAGACCGCCTCGTGACGGAAGCTGAAATCACCAATGCGCTCTCCGACCTGCGCGCATTGACCGAAGGCGGCATCTCCGGCGTGGCCGGCGGTGGATGATATATCAAAAGAGCTAGTCACTTTGATGATGTCTAGCTTCTCTAACTTTTTTTAAAAGGGTTGTTAATTAATCCTTTACGTAATTTGCGTGCATCAACTTTATGCCGGGTTAGGCGACGATTTATTGTGGTTGTTTCTCGCTTTATTCTAGCGAGTTCCGAGGGAACAATATCTGCTATAGAGATGAAAGAAAAACCAACGTCAATTAGTTTGAGTGTTTCATCGTACTTTAAAAACAGGACTAAAGATTGATCCGTTTTATATTCCGTAAGCATTGAAATAATATAGTCTTTTATCCATTCACTATCTGGAAGTTTGATACCTTCTTGTTCACAAAAGACACTAGTATTCATATCACCATGTATATGAAATGGATTTAATCGACCGACTTCTTTTTGCCTCCTCAGAACAAAGTTAATTCCATCTTCAATTTGTTGTCGATATTCACCTGAACCATTTAATATATGACTCGCCGCCCAAACTCTGCCTAGTTTCCCTTGGATTTCCAATACTTGAACTATTTCTTTTATCGAGCTTGGCATTTCTTGATTCGGTTTCTGATGCTTTATATTAGGTTCTGCGAGAAGTTTTGAATAGTATTCATCTATTTTCCCAGTAAACGTATCCCAAACAATAAAATTCGGCTTTTTCCTTCCTTTCATCATCTCTTCGGCAGTTAATGCATAATTATTTTTTTGTAAATAAAAGCCTAAGTGGTCAAGCTCATCGTTTAATTCGATCAAGTTAGAACCTTGTGCTAATTCTCTCTGTTCCAAGAAATGTAGAAATTGTAAGGGCGATTCAAAAATGTCTGAATAAACGCGTAAATCATCTAGCGCCAATGACCAGTTCGCCAGCGTTTGAATATCAATGCCAAGAGGTTTGAGCTTACTGGCTTTTGCAGCTAAATGTGTCAGATTATCAAGAGTAATCGTGCACTGAAAGATTTTTCGAAATGCGTTCGAGTTTAATGATGTTATTGTTCTGCTTGTTTTGCTATTACCTTCGTAAATTTTGATTTGATTATTTTCTTTTAGATATTTACTAAATCTATTAGCTTGTGTAGCAGGGTTTCCTATCAATTCCTGCAATTTTTTTAGGTGTGGCTCATAGTCCAAAATTGGCGAGCCGGCATCAAGAGCTCCTGCCTTGACTTCTACAATCAACAGCACATCATCATAAATTATTAAACCATCAACTTCAGCCCGACCCCCTAATTTTCCATAATACACTGAACGATGAACCTCTGCATTGGGGAGTAATTTGGCGAAATATTTAAAAGGTAACGCTTCTGAATTTTCCTTCTGGCTTTTATTCCACGTCTCTCTGATCTCGGGTCTTTTGGTTATGATAAGTCTCTCAATAACTCGGTATAAATTATCGAAAAGATTGTTCAAATCAAAGCAATAGTATTGCCCTTGAATATTTAGGAATGGACGTTTTCTGAGTGGTGTAACTCGTAATGGCCAACCCGCATATTTTCCTTTAGACCAAAAATCTTCGTCTTGGCCTTCTCTCCATGATAGTTCATCCATAAGATTAATTGGCAACGAGGTTATTTTCGTCAAATTGCAGATTGTTAAACCAAATGCTTTTTCGAAAACATCGTCTGCTTTTTGTCTTAATCCAACTTTTTCAATTGCTTCTCGAAGCCAATTGCCTTCTTCATCAAAATCGACAATATCAATGTCTGAATTTTCAATCTTATTTAAAGATTCTTCTTGAAAGTCAATTAATTCTTTGACTGCGTCACCTAAACCAAATGTAAGAGAATATTGAATTTTTTCTAATTGATGTATAAACTCGTCTATTGTGAAGTCAAATACGCTATAGAAAATATCGCTATGCGGAAGAAGTAGCTCTTGAATATTTAATATTTCATGGACAGAATATCTATTACCACGAACTCCCCACCAGCGCATAGCATCTTGCGTCAATAAGGAATCTTTTTCGAAATCATATGTTGCTATTTCATTTTCTAGCTTCTTGCTCCTAAGAATGAAAAAAAGAACCATATGATCATTAAATTCCTGTACTAATCGTTCTATTCTTACCCAGCCTTCATCATCCACAGGAGGCAAATCAGCCCTATTTGGTATGAGCGATGTGTCAACATCCCATTTTTAGTACCACTTGAAAGTGGAAAATATCAGGCATTTTGTGCCGCATATTGGTAGGGTGTCTGTCCTCGCAACGCATCATGCGGCCGGATAGCGTTGTATTCTTCAAGCCAT
>Ga0209131_1000056_pt1 | contig 94328 bp, 82 predicted proteins | sample GraSoi_2013_40cm_FD_185826 | JGI IMG/M metagenome (GOLD analysis project Ga0209131, IMG submission 185826) | Grasslands soil microbial communities from the Angelo Coastal Reserve, California, USA - Sample 9_17_2013_40cm (SPAdes) (version 2) | ecosystem: Environmental > Terrestrial > Soil >... | reverse complement strand
ACCCTTATCATCCGCACTGGTTCCACTGGTTGACGTTGCGTACCCGCCAGGGTTCCTGGCGTGAACGGATCCCGGGCGAAAACATCTACGTCTGCCAGTTACGCGCCTTCGTCAAAGCCATTCGCGGCGAAGCGCAGCTCAGTACCGGCCCAACCGATGCGATTGGCAACATGCGTGTGATCGATTCTATTTATGAGAAGGCCGGGTTGAAGCGCCGGGGTGAATAGTCACAGGCGATAAACTGGTGTATGGGTTGTATGGGTTGATACATGATGAAATCAGGATTGTGGGATGGCTATGAAAAAATTCGAACACTTTTTTCGAAACCCGGATGATGTTGACAAAATTGCCAGCTTACGACAAATGCGTGAGCGCTTATTAAAATCGCTCCTTTCAAGTGCGGTGGGTATTGGAGCAGTGCTTTATATCATTGCGCTCGTGCCAGTCTTCACCAACAAAATACCCATTTTATATCCGATTGTTTATACAATCGTATTTGTTTGGCTGCTGGCAATTACTTATATCAAGCCCCTATCACTTTACGCCGTGCGCGCTTTCAGCCTGTTGTCTTTTCTTTATATTCTTGGCGCTTCGAATTTGTTTTTGGGCGGTTTAAGGGCAGGAGCATCCTTGTTTTTTCTAACATTCATTGCCCTGTTTACCCTGCTTGCAGGAATAAGAGGAGGTATCATCTCCCTTGCGTCGATATCGATCACCCTGACCATCATAGGCATTTTAACTTCACTTGGATATATTACGCCAAGCTGGTCGTATTCCGGAAGCGACCCTGTGCCATGGTTAATTTCAAGCCTTACCATGATCTTAATGGGGGTTTTGCTGATGATTTCCATATCCACACTGATCCGCAGTTTGGATGAACAATTAAGAAAAGCAATCTTGTTTGCAAATGATCTTTCACAGGCGTATGAAGCCACGATCGAAGGCTGGTCGCATGCCCTCGACTTGCGTGACAAAGAAACCGAAGGCCACAGCCAGCGCGTGACGGATCTGACCCTGCACCTGGCGCAGACCTTGGGCATGGGCGAGGCAGAACTGCTGCAGGTGCGCCGCGGCGCGCTCCTGCATGACATCGGCAAAATGGGCATCCCCGACCAGATCCTGCTCAAGCCCGGCGCATTAATTGACGAAGAGTGGGTCATCATGCGCAAGCATCCGGAGTCCGCCTACAAACTGCTCGCGCCTATCGCCTATCTCAAGCCCGCGCTGGACATTCCCTACTGTCACCATGAAAAATGGGATGGCACGGGCTATCCGCGTGGTCTGAAAGGTGAAGAAATTCCGCTGGCAGCGCGCCTGTTTGCGGTGGTGGACGTATGGGATGCGCTGCGCTCAGAAAGACCGTACCGGGCCGCATGGACAGAAGAAAAAGTACGCGAGCACATCCAGTCGCTGGCCGGCACACATTTTGACCCGCATGTGGTACAAGTTTTTCTTGAGTCCGATATATCCACGAGCCGCGAGCACAAATAACGGAGCCGGGGAGAATGATGCACAAAAGTCTCGATTGACTCAGAGCAAACGCATGCGCGCCACCAGCACGGGCGGGATTTCACTGAACTGGCCGCCCCACACGAGTGGACCGGGCGAGGGATGCTCAGGCGGGAAGGCGCGTTCTTCGAAAGCATCGAGCACAAAGCCATTTTCAAAACCAAGATTGAGATAATACTGCAGCGGACGCTCGAAATAAACCTGCGGTTTGGGCTGGTTAAAGAGTGCCAGTCCGCGTGCATGATAAGGGGTCATATAGCGCGAGACTTTGACTGAATAGGTCAGTTTGATCGTACCTTCATCGTCCACTTTCTCGGCCACATGCACGCAGGATGCATTATTGAAACACGGGTGGGTCAACGAAAAGACGAAGACGCCGCCAGGTTTGAGCAGTTGCGCCAGGGCACGGAACAGCGGCTGAATATCGGCAATATCGAAGAGCGCCATGTTGCACAGGGCCGAGTCAAAAGAACGTTCACCAAGGCTGAGCAAGGCGCGCTCGTCCGTGGCGTCCAGAACCTGATACGTGATATTCGACCCATCCCGCGTGCGGGCCAGTCTGACCAGTTCTTCCGAGAAGTCGAAGGCGGTCACCTGCGCGCCAAGCGCCGCCAGCCGGCGGGAATACAGCCCGTTGCCGCAGGCAATATCCAAAATACGCTGGCCCAGTTGGACGTTCAACATGGGCTGGATGGAGGGCCACTGCAGGAGATTGACGAAGTCGTTGCCTTCGTCGCCCATCCTGGCATCCCATACTCCGGCGTTCGCATCCCAAGCGGCGCGGGTTTCATCGTTGAGCAAATTTTCATCTGCCATTCGTTTTCCGTTCCGCCGGGGGCTCAGCCCCGGCCAAGCAATAGCAATTAAAACACGGACGCGGGAAATCCCTCGTCCGTGTTGATCTTTTTCATACCTGGCTTATACCAGCAGCCGCAGCGGCTCTTCCAGATAGGCCGCCAGCGCCTGCATGAATTTGGCCGCTTCGGCACCGTCGCTGACGCGGTGGTCGACCGAGATGGTGGCTTTCATGCGATTGCCAACTTTCACCTGGCCGTCTTCCACCACCGGCACTTCGCGCGCCGAGCTGATCGCCAGGATGGCCGCTTCGGGCGGGTTGATGATGGCAATGAAATCCTCGACGTCGTACATGCCCAGGTTGCTGGTCGAGAAGGTCGAGCCGTCCACGTCATCGGGCTTGACCTTCCCTTCGCGCGCGCGGCCGGCCATGGTTTTGATCTCGGCCGAGATCAGGCGCATGGGCTTCTGGTCGGCGTCCCTGCAGACCACGGTCAGCAGGCCGCCTTCGACGGTCACCGCCACACCTACATTGACCGCGCCGTGGCGGATGATCTTATCGCCATCCAGCGAGGCGTTCAGGTTGGGGAACTGGCGCAGCGCCAGCGCCACGGCCTTGACAACGAAGTCGTTGACCGAGATCTTTTCCCCTTCAGGCAGGTATTCGTTCACCTGCTTGCGCAGTGCCAGCAGCGCGTCCATCTTATATTCGTGCGAGACGTAAAAGTGCGGCAGGTTCTGCTTCGATTCGACCAGCCGGCGCCCGATAGCCTGGCGCAGTTTGGTAGTCTGGATGACCTCGTCGGCGTGGGAAACAGGCACAAGCGACGGGAGCGGAACGGAGACCGGGGCCTTTGTTGCCACGCTCCCGGCCGGAGCCAGACCACCCGCAAGGGCAGCTTCCACATCCTTGCGTACGATGCGCCCGCCGGGGCCGCTGCCCTGCACGCGCGCTAAATCCACTTTGGAATCGCCGGCGATTTTCTTGGCCAGTGGGGAGGCTTTGATCGGGCCCGCTGCCGCGGGCATGGGTGCAGGCGTTGGAACAGCCGCCGGGGCGGGAGCGGGTGTCGAAACAGCAGCAGGCTGCGGGGCAGGTTGAGTTGCTTCGGGAGCAGCAGGAGCGGGTGCTGCTGCAGGCGCGGACGCGCCACCAGCAGGGATCAAATCATCGATTTTCTCATCTGCCGTGCCAACGATGGCCATGACCGCACCGACCGGGATGGCATCGCCCTGACTGGCGAGCAACTTGCGAACAACACCGCTGGCGTGTGATTCGACTTCGACCGTGGCCTTATCGGTTTCGATCTCGGCCAGGATATCGCCCTTGTTAATGGCCTCGCCCTCGTTCTTGACCCAACGGACGAGGATCCCTTCGCGCATGTCAAAACCCAGTTTGGGCATGGTAATACTTTCAGCCATTAGAGCACCTCCTTGACCGCGGCGATCACGTCCTTCACCTGCGGCAGCGCTTCCTGCTCGAGGGTACTGTTGTAAGGCAGCGGGACTTCGTCCTGCGCCACCCGTTTAATGGGGGCATCGACATAGTCGAAGGCCTGCTCATAAATGCGGGCGGAGATCTCACTGCCCACACCATAAGACTTCCAGCCTTCTTCGACCACCACGGCGCGGTTGGTCTTCTTGAACGATTCTATCACCGGATCCATATCCAGCGGGCGCAGGGAGCGCAGGTCGACGATCTCGAGTTCGATACCTTCCTTGGCCAGCTCTTCGGCGGCCTTCATCGAGATCTCCAGGCCCTTTGAATACGTGATGATGGTCACATCCTTGCCCGGGCGCTGGATGATGCTTTTTCCGATCGGGACGACGTAATCGCCATCCGGGACTTCGCCGCGCGTCTGGTACATGGTAGCGTGCTCGATGAAGAGCACCGGGTCATTCGAGCGGATGGCCGCCTTCAAAAGACCCTTGGCGTCTGCCGGGGTGCCGGGGGCGACCACCTTCAGGCCGGGGAAATGCGCGAAAATCGCATCCGGCGTCTGCGAGTGGGTAGCGCCAAGCTGGCGTCCGCCGCCACCGACGGTGCGGATGACCATCGGAACCGTAAACTGGCCGCCGAACATATAGTGCAGTTTGGCAGCCTCGTTGACGATATGATCAAAGGATGAAAAGGCAAAATTGATCGTCATGAGTTCCGCAACCGGGCGCTGGCCGACCATGGCCGCGCCGATGGCCGCACCAATGATGGCCGCCTCGGCAATAGGCGTGTCGCGCACGCGCTCGGGCCCGAAATGATCGAAGAAGCCTTTTGTGACCGCATAGGAACCACCCCAGACACCCACCTCCTCGCCCAGGATAAAGACGGAAGGGTCTGCTTCCATTTCCTCCCAGAGTGCCTGGGAGATTGCTTCGCGCATTGTAATCTTGGACATGATAGCTCCTTAAGAGCAGGAGGAAGAGAATAGAGAGTAGAGAATAGTACCTAATCTCTAATCATCTACTCTCTATTCTCTGCACTAATCCGCATAAATATTTTTATACAAGTCTTCCATGGTTGGTTCAGGGCTGGCTTCGGCAAATTCGACCGACTTGATCACTTCGGCATCCACGGCAGCATCGATTTCGTCCAGTTCGGCCACTTTGATCTTCTTGCTCTTCAGACAATCGCGGAAGATACCGATCGGGTCGTTCTCTTCCCACTGCTTGACTTCTTCCTGCTTGCGATAACGCTCCGGGTCACCCATCGAATGGCCACGGAAACGATACGTCATGATTTCAAGCAAAAACGGTCCACCGCCAGAACGAACCTTCTCGATGGCTTTCCTGGAGGCCTCGTAAACTTCGAGCACATCCATGCCGTTGATGCGTTCGTTGGGCATGTCGTAAGCTTCGGCCTTCTGGCGGATCTCAGAAACTGCCGAGGCGCGCTCGACAGCCGTACCCATGCCATACAGGTTGTTCTCGCACACCCACAGCACCGGCAAATCCCAGGCTTTCGACAGGTTCAGGGCCTCGTGGAAATAACCGATATTGGTTGCACCGTCACCGAACATACAAATGGTAACGTTGTCGCGTTTTGCATACTTATCGCCAAGCGCAAAACCGGAGGCAATCGGCAAATGAGCACCGACAATGGCATGCCCGCCCCAGAAATTCTTCTCGGTATCGGCCATATGCATCGAACCGCCTTTGCCCTTCGACGTGCCGGTGGCTTTGCCAAGCAGTTCCGCCATAACCTTGTTCGAAGGAATGCCGCAGTTGATCGCCACACCATGGTCACGATAAGCGGTAATTACGCGGTCCTGCGGCTGGCGGGCCGCAATCAGTCCGGTCGAGACGGCCTCCTGGCCGATGTAGAGATGCATGAAACCACCAATTTTTCCCTGCTGATACAGTTCTGCGCCGCGTTCTTCAACGCGGCGGATCAGCACCATCTGGTAATACATGTCCAACAGCTTTTGTTTATCCATGGCGTTCTCCCTTGTCCTCACCAATTCTGGGGAGGGGATGAGTTGATTACACAAAACAACACCGGGGAGTCCCCGGCATTATGTCTCTGGTATCCAAACGCAGCATTATACCCCGCAAAGCGGGATTATATCCCAAAAAATCCGGGGAAAGTCGGATATTTTATCCCTTTTGTAGAAAATCGGCCAGTATTATAAAGACGTCGGCTAAAGTATCCGTGAAACAGGCATATTCACCCTGCAGTCCATAAGAATCAAAACCCCTGGCAGGAAGGATTGATGCGCTTTAATCCATGATGAGTCAAAAAGATTACCCATAAGGGTAATCTTTGATGGGACAAAAGTGCTTGCAGGCGCAAGGGTGGCATGGGAATGTGCATGCATGGTTCCCCCTGCAAACCTAAAAAGGGAACAAAACAGGGAACGGGTATAATTCAAGCATTACTCAATCAGCGCAAACAATAGAGAGGATAAAACATGGCCCCCAAGCAATGGTCGAACCCGCCCGAAATGGTGATCGATCCGAAAAAGAAATACAAGGCAACGATCGAGACCGAGAAAGGCAGCATGGTCATTGATCTATTCGCCGACAAGACTCCGAAAACGGTGAATAATTTCGTTTTCCTGGCGCGTGAAGGTTTCTACGATGGGACGATTTTCCATCGCGTCATCCCCGATTTCATGGCCCAGGGCGGTGACCCAACCGGCACCGGGCGCGGCGGCCCAGGCTACCGCTTTGCCGATGAGTTCCATCCATCGCTGAAGCACAGTAAAGCAGGCATCCTTTCAATGGCAAATGCCGGCCCCGGCACCAATGGCTCACAGTTCTTTATTACCCACCTCCCTACCCCGCACCTGGACGGAAAACATTCCGTCTTCGGAGAAATCGTTGGCGGCATGGACGTACTTATGTCCATCCCTGCGCGCGACCCGCAGCGCCCGGAAGCCCCCGGTGTGAAAATCGTCAAAATCACAATCGAGGAAAGCGCCTAGTTTTGTCAAAAGAGACGCGCACCAATCTCTTGCGACTGGCTGGCCTGCTGGTCGTCATCGCTATGAGCGCAGTGATTTACCTGTATCGCGAACAGGTAAGAAACCTGGCGTTATTGGGATATCCGGGCATATTTATTGTGGTGCTGCTCTCCAATGCCACCATCCTGTTCCCCGCACCCGGCGGGGCAATTGTGTACGCCATGGGCGGGATATTCAATCCTCTTGGGGTGGCTTTGGCCGCCGGCACGGGGGGGGCCATCGGAGAAATGACTGGTTATATTGCTGGCGTGAGCGGGCGGGCGGTCATCGAACGCACGGACGTCTACGAGCGCATTGCACCTTACGTGCGCAAGTTCGGTCCCTGGACAGTTTTCGTTATGGCTGCGATCCCCAATCCGTTCTTCGACCTGGCCGGGATTGCCGCCGGGGTTTTGAAAATGTCAGTCTGGCAGTTTTTCCTTGCCGTTTGGGCCGGGCAGCTTATTAAAATGCTCATATTGGCGTATGCCGGCGCCCTTTCGCTGGGCTGGTTTTTTCGATAAACACTCATAAAGAACGACACGATGCTGTGCGTCTGGCACAAGTACAACAAAAAATAATCTGGATTAAAAGCCAGATTATTTTTTGTTTTACCGAGCCTTAACCAACGCTGTTACAAAATATCGTTGATCACTTGCTTTAAGACCGACAAATCGAGGTCCTTTTTATCCAGGAAAGCGACAGCTCCCGCCTGCAAACCCAGCCGGTGGAATTCGCGATCCGGATAGGCACTGATCAAAACGATCCTGGCCTGTGGCGAGATTGCCTTTATCCTGCGGGCACAACTCAGCCCATCTTCATCACCCAGGACAACATCGATGAGAACGAGTTGCGGCGCAAGGCGCTTGGCCAAATGAACGGCGGCTTCGATATTCTCTGCTTCATAAATGGTAGCTTGCGGACATACCTTCCCGATCATATGCTGCAGATTGCCACGATAGCGGCCATTATCGTCCACCACCAATATATTCACATTACTGTACTCTGTCTGGCCGCTTTCACTGGGCATATCAGCTGCCTGTTGGCCAGGCATACCCATCATCTGTGGATAACGCATAACGTAATTCACTGCCTCCAGGCGGCTTAGAACGTTTAATTGTCGATAAAGCCGCGTCAGGTGATGTTCAACAGTCTTGACGCTCAATCCCATGGCCTGGGCAATGGAATGATTATCCTTTCCATCGCGCAGGAAACCGAGCAAATCACGTTGACGACCGGTCAACTGTGGCAGGCCAGCAGGCCTTTGCGATTTGCCCACTAATTTATTGATGAGCGGCGGAGATAACCACAGCTCCCCGGCAAGGATGCGCTGCAGTGCCAATTTCAAATCATTAAGCGGCTGGTCTTTTAAATGGTACCCATTGACGCCCGCACTCAACAAGCCCTGTACATAGATATCATCGTCATAAGCGCTGACGACCAGGATTTTCATTTCTGGATAACGCTCACGAATCTGGTGGATGGCCAAAATCGGCTCGAATTCAGGCATAGCAACATCGACCAGCAAACAATCGATGCGCTCCCGCTCGAGAGCCGCAAGGGTCTCTGGTCCGTTTCCCACTTCATCGACCACTTCCAGACCAGGGATTTCTTCAATCGTGTTGCGAATGCCGGCCCGCACGATGGCATGATCGTCGGCCAGCAATACCCGAATATTACTCATACGATGATTTATACCATCCAAGATGAGGCTTTCCAAAGTCGAATTCCATACTCAAACGCCGCTGAGCAGAGCTTGTTTATCACCTGTAGCTTCGGTCGGCTCCCCTTATGTGTCATCCCGGCGGTGTGAATATCACCGGAATCTTCGGCTTTCAATCAGGCTGTGGGCCAAAATCACGGTGATCTTAAAGTCAGCATTCTGATGTAAAAACCTTTAATTCGAACCGCGAAGCCGCGAAGAACGCGAAGATTTTTATGGTTTCTTAGCGCCCTTTGCGCCTTTGCGGTGAAAAATTGCAGCATCGAGGCGTCGGAAAAGTTCTCTGACGGGACTTTAAGAACACCCTGGGGCCAAAATGTGGTTCATACATCCTGATTGACAGATATGATACACTAAGATTCGGTCTATTTCTGTTTTCCTGCCTTTCATTACAAGTTCGAATTATGGATCCTCTATTACGCGTCTCCAATCTGTCCAAGAGTTTCGGGATTCTGCCTGTTATCAACCAGGTGAGTTTTGAAATCCAGCCAGGCGAAGTAGTGGGGCTGGCTGGCAGTATCGGGTCGGGGAAATCGGTGCTGGTGATGCTGCTGGCAGGCCTGTATGCGCCCAACGAAGGTGAAATCCATTTCGCCAACAAACGCTTGAGTTCGCCGTTTATCGCCCAATCCCTGGGAATTGGCGTCATCCATCAAAGTCCCACCCTGGCGGACGAGTTCGATGTGGTCAGTAACATCTTTCTTGGAAACGAAATTGGCTGGCCGGCCCAGATGGGATTGTTCAGGATCCTCGACGGAGAGCGCATGGCCCGCGAGGCCAGCCGCCTGGTGACCCAACTTGGCATCGATGTGAATTCTCTGGACGAAAAAGTCTACAACCTCTCGGGCGAACAGCGCCAGATGATCGCGATTGCCCGCGTTCTCACGTATCCGACCCGCATGATCATCATCGATGAGCCGACTGTGTCGCTGAGTTATCCGTACCAGCAAAGATTGCTCGGCCAGATCGCAAGCTGGCAGCAGCAGGGTGTGGCGGTGCTGTTCAGCAGCAACAACCTGGATCATCTATTTGCGGTCACAGACCGCATCATGATCCTGCATCAGGGTAGCAAAGTCGCCGACCTGCGCACCGATGAGACGAATCACGAAACTGTGGTCAACTATTTGCTTGGTATCGTCGATCGACAAAAGACTGCACCAACCATTTGGGACTTCGATAGCTTCGACCGCATCCGGGAACATACCGAAAAACTGAGCTACCACCAGATGCTGCTGGAAAAAGACCTGGCGGCCGAGGATACACTCAACCGCCAGTTGACTAAGCAACTGGTGGAGCAGGTGCAGGTTCTCGACCAACTCAACCAGGCATTGCTTGAAGCGCAGCGCCGGCTGCTATCGGAACGCGAGGAGGAGCGCAAACACCTGGCGCGCGAGCTCCACGACCAGATGATTCAGGATTTGCTGAGTATCAATTACGAACTGGAGGGGATGGAGACCGAGCAAACCTCCTTGCCGGTCCTGGCCAATAACCTGTCGGATGTGCGGCAGAGTATCCGCGAACTGGTGGATAACCTGAGACACATCTGCAGCGACCTGCGCCCCCCCACCATTGACAGTCTCGGCCTGGGTGCCGCGTTGCAATCCTACAGCCGGGATTGGTCAGCGCGTACGGGGATCAAAATTTCCCTGGACCTGGGCCTAAACCTGGGTCGGCTGCCCGAAGCCACGGAATTGTCTATCTTCCGGATCGTTCAGGAAGGATTGAATAACATCTGGCGGCACGCGAATGCATCTTCCGTTCAAATCGCTTTGCAGCACACTTCTCCGCGGACCCTGCTCATCTCCATCGAAGATAACGGGATCGGGTTCTCGGAAGAAATCGACCTGATTAACCTTACGAAGAGCGGGCATTACGGGCTGCTTGGGATCAGCGAGCGGGTCGCATTGCTTGGCGGGAAGATGCTCTTAAAGCGGCAGCCGGATGGGGGCTCGTTGTTGCAGGTCGAAATCCCACATCCAAAAGAGCAATCAAGTTCGAAATCAGTCAATAAAATGAAAATAGGGGGAATCCCCTAACAGAAGTAAGGGGATGCATGGGGACACCAACTCGGGATTTTGTTATAGTTTATTTCTTGTGAGGAAATTGGCGGCGGGTCACTCTTGAATGGTCAAATCTACAGGAGAAGCGATGCCTGTGCCGGTGAACTTGGGCGTTCGCCAATCCAGCCCGATCCTTCTAATGACGCCCCGTCATTGTGGCAATCGTGGTTGTTGGAAACAATATGCCAATCAGATCTCAATTCTTCAGCCAATTCAAACACATCGAAAAACCAAACGGAGCAGGATTATTCCTTATCAATGAGTAAGGAATAAAATGCTCCGTTTTGTACAACTTTACAGAGTGCCGCACAAGCGGTAGACCTGACAGGCAGCAAACCTGGAAGATGGACAGGCTTTGGGCGCATTTTTCAAAGCTGGAAATTCATTTCCAAATCCGCATAAAAAGGAGGTGGTGCCAGCTCAACCCGAGCATATTCCGCAAGTTCCCCGTTTGGTAACCCCATTATTCGCATAAAAGGAAAAAGGAGAGAACGACAATGTTTAAGAAAAGTTTAGGTTATGTGGTAGTTGCTGCGCTGTTCATTGTAGCAACTGTACTTTCTGCCTGCGCTCCGGCGACCCCGACCCCTGCGGCCAGCACCCTGGCCGTCGGCATCGTGCTCCCAACCAAAGATGAGCCGCGCTGGATCCAGGACGAGACCCGCTTCAAGGACGCCCTCACAGCCGCCGGCTACGACGCCCAGATCCTCTTCAGCCAGGGCGATTCCGCCAAGGAAAAAGCCAACGTTGAAGCGTTGATCAGCCAGGGCATCAAAGTCCTGATCATCTGCCCGCAGGATGGTAGCGCTGCCGCCGCCGCGGTGGAAGAAGCCCGCGCCGCAGGCATCAAGGTCGTTTCCTACGACCGCTTGGTGCTCAATACCGAAGCCGTTGATTACTATGTCACCTTCGACAGCGTCGCAGTGGGTGCGGCTCAGGCCCAGTACCTGGTCGATAAGGCCACCGGCACGGGCAATCCGCTCTATCTGTATGCCGGTGCCGCTTCCGATAACAACGCCTTCCTGTTCTTCCAGGGCGCCTGGACTGTGCTGCAGCCCAAGATCGCCGATGGCACCTTCGTGATCAAGAACTCCAGCGAAGCCGTTGCCGTCAAGGACAAGGCCACGCTGACCCGTGACGAGGAAGCCAAAGTCATCGGCCAGATCACGACCGACTGGAAGCCGGATGTCGCCAAGAACCTGGCCGAATCCAACCTGACCGTCGCCACCGCTGCCGACAAGGGCAACGTTTTCATCCTCGCCCCGAATGATGGCACCGCCCGCGCCATCGCCGACACTTTCGCCGCCGACAAGGATGTCAAATCCTACATCGTCACCGGCCAGGACGCCGAGAAGCCTTCCATCCAGTACATTATCGACGGCAAGCAGTCGATGACCGTCCTGAAGGATGTCCGCACGCTCGTCGCGGATGCGATCAGCGCAGCTGTCGCTTACCTCCAGGGACAGACTCCTCCCCAAACCAACACCTACAACAATGGCAAGATCGATGTTCCTGCCAAGCCTTCCGCCGTTGTCACGGTCGACAAGGCCAACGTCAAAGCAGCCGTCATCGACTCTGGCTACTACCAGGCCAGCGATTTCACCGGCCTGCCGTAAGAAATAGCGTTTAGCTTTATACAGGAATAGTGACGATTTTCTGTCACTATTCCTGTATAATTCTGTATACCTGATCCCTTATTTTGGAGTCGAAACCGCCATGAGTACTCCCATCCTGGAGATGAAGAACATCGTCAAGGAATTCCCGGGCGTGAAGGCGCTGAACAATGTCAGCTTTCGCGTCGCTACAGGCGAGATCCATTGCCTCGTCGGTGAAAACGGCGCCGGGAAATCCACCTTGATGAAGGTCTTGAGCGGAGTTTATCCGCACGGGGAATACAGCGGCGATATTATCTTCGAGGGGGAAGTGCAGAAATTTGCGGGTATTCCTGACAGCACAAAAGCAGGCATTGTCATTATCTATCAGGAGTTGGCGCTCGTCCGCGAAATGACAGTATATGAAAACATATTCCTTGGCCATGAGATTACAAACGGCCTCACGGTCGACTGGAATGAAACGGTAAAAAGGGCGGGCGAAGCACTGAAGAAAGTCAAGCTGGATGTCAACCCCGCGCTTAAAGTCAAAGACCTGGGCGTTGGAAAACAGCAGCTGGTCGAAATTGCCAAAGCGCTGAGCAGGGATGTAAAATTACTCATCCTGGATGAGCCCACTTCGGCATTGAACGAAGATGACAGTGAAAATTTATTAAATCTACTGCGGGAACTTAAAAACCACGGCGTTACCTGCGTATTGATTTCACACAAGCTCAAAGAAGTGATCGAGATTGCAGATACGGTCACGGTCCTGCGTGACGGCAAGACCATTTGTACGCTGGATGCCAAAAAAGGCGAAGTATCTGAGAGTATACTGATCAAGCACATGGTGGGACGTGAGATCGACAATATTTACCCAAAAAGAGAACACCAGCAATTCGGGGAAGTCATGCTCGAGGTTAAAAACTGGAGTGCCTACAACCCCGCTCTTGGAAGAAATATCCTCAAGGATATTGATTTCAACGTAAGGAAGGGTGAGATCGTGGGCTTTGCGGGTCTGATGGGGTCGGGGCGTACGGAACTGGCCTTAAGCATATTCGGAAACCCGGATGGCTATAGAATAAACGGCGAAATGTTCATCAAAGGCCAGAAGCAGCACTTCAAGCATCCTCAAGACGCAATCGAGGCGGGCGTAGCCTATGTAACCGAGGACAGAAAAAGCGATGGCCTGATTCTGATCCAGGATGTGAAACAGAATATTACGCTCGCCAATTTACAGGAAATATCCGAGCGTGGCGTAGTCAATACCAATGCCGAAGTAAAAGTTGCCAATGAATACAAGGTGTCACTCAACATCAAAACACCGACCGTCGAGCAGAAGGTTTCCAACCTGAGCGGCGGCAACCAGCAGAAGGTATCACTGGGAAAATGGTTATTCGTAAGCCCAGAGGTGTTAATATTGGACGAGCCCACTCGCGGAATCGATGTCGGCGCGAAATTCGAAATTTACACGATTATGAACAGGCTGGTAAAGGAGGGGATGAGTATTATTATGATATCCTCCGAATTGTCCGAGATTCTTGGAATGAGCGATAGAGTGTATATTGTTTCCTCCGGCAAAATCGCCGGGGAATTGCCGATCGAGGAAGCGACGCAGGAAAAGATCATGCATATGGCGACGAACTAACTGGTTGGAAATCATTTTTTTAGAACTTACCAGGCGGCACAAACCTAAAAAGAGGATATCGAATATGCTCGAATTAATTCTTCTCTATTTTTACACGAAGCGAATCGGTCGAATCACTAAAGTCAAAGACCTTAATACACGCAACTACCAGATTCTGGCGGTGGCGCTTTGGTTCGGTGGGGAACTGTTGGGCGCAGTTGCCAGCGCATTAATCATCCAATGGTGGATAAAGGGGCCATTAACAAACATCTTCCTCTATGTGACAGTTTATCTGATCGCCCTGGTCACTGCTTTCGTTTTCATTGGTTTTCTGGAGACGGTCTTATCTCCGGATGCGCCGATCGTGAAAGTGCTGCGGCAGAATGTTCGTGAATACGGCATGTATATTGCCCTGTTCGTGATCATGGCCATTTTCACGATCACAACCCGAGGCATCTTCATCTCGTCGAGGAATATCGTCAACCTGGTAAACCAGACGGGTTATATCGCCGTGTTGGCGGTCGGGATGACGCTGGTGATTGTCATCAGGCATATCGATCTATCGGTCGGCTTCCTGGCCGGCTTTCTGGGCGCCATCGCGGCAACTGCGCTGGTATTCTGGCATCTGCCCATCTTCGTGGTTATACCGCTCGTTTTGGCACTCGGGGTTCTGGCGGGGCTTTTCACCGCTTTCCTGGTAGCGCAAATGGGCATCCCTTCTTTCGTGGCAACACTGGCCGGATGGCTTGGCTTCCGTGGAGCCCTGCTGCTTGCCACCATGGGCACGGGCACGATCATTATTCCGGATACTGCCTTCAACGCGATTGGCAATGGTTTTATTCCCGATATTCCCGAAAGCGGGTTTTTACCGGGCGTGCATAAAATAACGCTTGTGCTCGGAATACTGGCCATGGTCGTGTTTATCATTGGCGCAATCGATGAGCGTAGCAAGAAACAAGCCTACAATTTCGAAGTGCTCCCAATGGACCTGTTCGTCCTGAAACTGGTATTTGTCTCAGCCATCATTGGCACGATTACATGGGTCCTTGCGGGATACAAAGGCCTCTCCTGGACTGCGGTAGTTGTATTGATCGTAACTTTGGTCTATCATTTCATTACCACGCAGACGGTGCTTGGCAGGCATATCTACGCCGTCGGCGGAAACCCGGAGGCAGCCGAGTTAAGCGGCATCAACGTCAAGAAATTGACCTATGTGGTCTTCGGCTCGATGGGCATGCTGACTGCCCTTTCGGGCATCTTGTTCGCCTCGCGCCTGCAGTCCGCCACCACAACCGCCGGCACGTTGTTCGAACTGGATGCGATTGCGGCAGCATACGTCGGCGGCGTATCGGCGGCAGGCGGTGTCGGAAAAGTGGTCGGGTCGATCGTTGGCGCATTTGTCATGCTGTCATTGACCAGCGGTATGAACCTGATGGGGATCGACATATCGTTTCAGTACGTCGTCAGAGCCTTGGTGCTTGTCGCCGCGGTTATCTTCGACGTTGCCACCCGCAATAGAGCCAATTAGCCGTCAGCTTTGGGTCCAGCTTAAGTCTGTCTGCTGTAGGGATACGGAGCTCGTATCCCTACAGTTTTTTAATGCCCTGGAGGGCAGAGAGCATGCAATACCGCGAACTGGCGCATCATTTCTGGTAATAATTCGCAGGCACGAATTCCTGGCTTTCGCACTATACTAATAAGAAAACCATCATAGAAAGGATCGGCCCATGACAGACCAGGCACTCCGCTGGGGATTGCTTTCAACCGCCAAGATCAACGAGGCGTTGTTCGAGCCTTTGCGCACTTCCAAGCGAAATAAGCTGATGGCCGTCGCTTCCAGAAACCAGGCTACTGCCGATGCTTACGCGCGTGAAAACAAAATCCCAAAGGCTTACGGTTCCTACGAGGCCTTGCTGGCCGACCCGGAAATTGACGTCATCTACAACCCCCTGCCGAACCACATGCATGCCGAATGGACGGTTAACGCGGTTGAAGCCGGCAAACACGTCCTGGTGGAGAAACCAATTGCCCTAAGCGTGGCCGAAGTGGACGCGATGGAGGCCGCCGCGAAAAAGAATCAGCGCGTGGTCACCGAAGCCTTCATGTACCGGCATCATCCGCAGACCCTGAAAATAATTAATATGGTCAACGCCGGGAAGCTTGGAAAAGTCAAGTTCGTGCGCGGCTCCTTCTCGTTCGTATTCAACCGCGAAAACAATTACCGCTCTCACCCGTCTCAGGGCGGCGGCTCACTCTGGGACGTGGGCTGTTACCCGCTTAACTTCACGCGCACCGTTATTGCAGCAGAGCCGCTGGAAGTTTTTGCCTGGCAGGTCTCAGGAAGTACCGGCATCGACGAAACCTTTATCGCGCAATTGCGCTTTCCGGGTGACATTTACGCCCAGTTCGATTGCAGCTTCAGCATTCCCTTCCGGGCCTCCATGGAAGTCCTGGGCGTGGAAGGACGGCTTTCCATCCCTACGCCCTTCAAGCCGGGCGAAAAAGAACATATCTACCTGACACACCCGCACGACGTGACCGATACGATCACGATCAAGGGCCAGGCATTATACCTGGGCGAGGTGGAAGATATGGCTGACGCCGTCCTGCTTGGCAAACCTCCGCGCGTGAGCCTGGCAGACAGCCGCGGCAATGTGGCGGCGATCCAGGCGTTGTTCGAATCGGCGCGCATGGACAGGCCGGTGATGCTCAAATAATGAAACAAATAAATAAGAGGCGCGCACCTTATTCAGGTGCGCGCCTCTTATTTATTTGGATGTCCGCCCACGCGGGGGCTTCCTGCCGCCAGGCCTGGGTCCCTTCACAGGTGGCTTCTCCCCCGAACGATCCGGCGAAGACCTTCTGCCCTCCGGCTTTGGCCGTCGGGCCAATAGCCGGGCCTCTTCAGGGCTGCCCGGAGGCGGCCGCCTGCCACCGGATTTTTCCCCTTTCGTATATACTTTATCCTTGCTACGGCGCGGAGCCACGCGACCCGCAGGCGCTTTACCCGCCGTTTTCACTGGCGCGGGCTTTTTCCCTTTTAATTCGGCCACTTCCATGGCCGTCAGATGGCGCCACTCGCCGGCTTTCAACGTGCCCAGGCGCAGCGTGCCGATGCGCACGCGCAGGATGCGCACCACTGGCAGGCCAAGCAGCGAGCCAATCTCACGGATCTGGCGCTTGCGGCCTTCGCGCATGACCACACGCAGCCAGGCACCCTTGCCCGCCATACCTTCCATATACACTTCGGCCGGCATGGTTTTGGTACCATCTTCCAGCACCACGCCGCGCCGCCAGGTGGCCAACTGTTTCTCATCAGGATGGCGCGCAACCAGCACACGGTATTCCTTCTGGTGTCCCTTCGACGGATGAGTCAGCTCATTGGCCAGGTCGCCATCATTGGTCATCAAGATCAAGCCCTCGCTGTCGAAATCGAGACGGCCCACCGGGTACAGCCGTTCTTTGACCGGGACGAGATCGCGCACGGTCTTGCGTGTGTCATCGTGTTCAGCCTCAACAACCGAGAGCACCATACGCGGTTTATGCAAGGCAATATATACTTTTTGCTCCGGGGCTTTAACGGCGTTCCCATCGAAGGTGATCTTATCCACCGACGGATCGGCTTTCTGGCCGATGATCGCCACGGCGCCGTTGACCCTCACCCGTCCGGCAAGGATCAACTCTTCGCAGTCGCGCCGTGAACCCAACCCGGCCCCGGCAAGGATTTTCTGTAAGCGTTCTTCCATAAGTAAGGGCGTTCCTTCGAGAATGGCATCCGGATATTGATCCAGAGGATTAAGATGGTGAATCAGGTGAAACCACTTAAAGCAAAACGGGACGCCCCTATCATTATAACCGTTCACCCGTTCCACAGGCGAAAAACGCGGGATTTGGGCGAAAGTGGGCTAAAATACTTAAGAGCAGAAACGAGCAAGAAGGAAAAAGGAAAAGCCAAAACTTTTCGGTTGCTTCTCTTAAATACTTCGTGTCCTTCGCCTGCCCTGATGATTTTACGGGGGCAAGCCGTTTTGTAAGCGAGGAAACCATGACATCCACCATCAATCCATCTCCGATCGAGACCGGCAGCGGCGCCCTGCCCAAGATCGTCCTTGCCGCGCCTGACGGCGCGCGCGCCGAGATCTACCTGCACGGCGCGCACGTCACCTCATGGATCCCGGCCGGCGGCAGCGAAGCGCTGTTCCTGAGCCGCAAGGCGGACTTCCTGCCCGGCACGGCCATCCGCGGCGGTGTGCCGATCATTTTTCCGCAGTTCGCCGGCATGGGCCTGCTGCCCAAACATGGCTTTGCGCGCACCGGCGCCTGGGAACTGGTCGAGTCCGCCGCCGATCACGCCGCGCTGAGCCTGCGCGAAAGTGCCGGTAGCCTGAACACCTGGCCGCACAAATTCGAACTGGAATATACGGTCAAAATCGGCGGCAGCCAGCTTGAACTGGCACTCAAGGTGAGCAATACCGACAGCGCACCGTTCGAGTTTACCGCCGCCCTGCACACCTACCTGCGCGTCAGCAACCTGGGTGAAACCTCCATCTGGGGCCTGAAAGGGCTGCGCTTCAGTGATAGTGTTAATAACGAACCTCTTTCAGTGCAGAAAGACGAGTGGCTCACCTTCCCCGGCGAGGTGGACCGGATCTATTTCAAGGCCGCCACCCCGGTGCAGGTCGTGCAGGAACATACCAAGATCGGCCTCGAGCAGGCCGGTTTCACGGACGTGGTGGTCTGGAACCCCGGCCCGGAAAAATGCGCCGCGCTCAAGGATATGCAGCCAGACGGTTATCTCGAATTCGTGTGCATCGAAGCAGTGGTAGTGGAACAGCCGGTGAAGCTGGCGCCGGGCGAGAACTGGACGGGAACACAAACGCTGGTGGCGGCTTAGCATTTGGCACGCCTCCAGACCTCGCCGGTTTTGCTATTCCCTTGCATATGGGCAAAAGCGTAGAAAATGCCTATCGAGACCGCTTTTCTCCCATGCTATAATCCTTACAGGATAATGCTGTGAAAAAGAAAAAAATCCGCATTCCGCGTAAGAAAATTAGCCAGTTTTGCCTCCGCTGGGGGGTGGTGGAATTTTCGCTGTTTGGCTCCCTCTTGCGTGAGGATTTTCGCCCCGATAGCGATGTGGATGTATTGGTGACGTTTTCACGGGAAGCACAGATCAGTCTGTTTGACCTTGTGCAAATGAAAATCGACCTCGAGAAAATTTTTCACCGCCCTGTGGATGTGATCGAAAAAGACGCCCTGGAAAACCCTTTCCGCAAACGGGAAATCCTACGGACGGCGCAGGTGGTCTATGCCGCATCCTGAGAGAGACTTGTCTTATTTGTGGGATATCCGAAAATATACCCTCGAAATTACCGGCTTCATGGATGGCGTAACCCACGCGAAGTTTGTCGAAAATAAGATGATTCGCTATGCAGTGAGCGTTTGCTCCTGATCGTTGGCGAACCGGCAAACTACGTCTCAAAAGAATTTCAAGAAGAACATCCTGAAATTGAATGGGCGCAAATCATTGGCCTGCGAAATATTCTGGCTCATGAATACGGCGAAGTAAAAGTGGATAAAAATTTATCTTGCCGCCGCCAAAAGCATCCCTGCCTTGTTGGATAAATTAAATCCCCTGCTGACTGAATAATTTTATTATCCGGTTTTGCCTTCTCGCTTCTCTCTTATTTCTCACCTCTCAGTTCCTTCCCCTTTCTCCCCATAAAACCCCTGCAACATATATATAGCCCGCTTCTTCGCAGGCTTATCCTCGGCGATCAGATCATTGTCGAACAAACGTCCTTCGACTGCGAAAAGCGAAGCTGGCGCTTCGCTTTTCTGCGCTCAGGACGAAGGTTGCACCTGCGGCTTGATCACGCGCGAACCGGTGGTGGACAACTCCGCGCACAATCTTTCGTACATGGCTTCATCCTGATACGTGCCAATGATGGTTCCGCCCGAGCCGGCGAAGTGCGCGCTGGCGCCGCAGGAACGCGCGGCGTCCACCATGCGGGTCTGCCAGGGCGGCAGGTCGTAGATGCTGCGCCGGATGTCATAATTTTCATCGATCAGCGCCCCGAGAAGAGCGTAGTCCCTGCGGAGCAGCGCTTCGCGTCCCCGGGCCGCCAGCCCGGCGAAATGCTTCATCGCGGCGATCACCTGTTCATCCCCGTGCTCGAAGCGCCCGCGGATGTCGTTATGGAACAGCTCGGTCGGTTCGCTCAGGGAATCATGATAGGCCAGGTACAGCGGCGGCAATAGAGCCGGGTCAAGCGACTCGTAGCCGTAGCACAGAATGCCGTCCACCAGATGCCCGGCTTGCGGATCGAAATCCATATACACCAGGCCTTCATAGACCTGGATGACGCGGTCCTGCAGCCCGGCGGCGATACCCAGTTCTTCCTCTACGGAGAGCACAAACATGGGCTGGGCTTCCTGTGGGATCGCGATGCCGTAGAATTCCATCAGGCAGCGCAGCGTTGAAAGGATGATCGCACTGGAACCGCTCATGCCCACCTGGCGCGGAATATTGGTCTCATAGCGCACGGAGAAATTGCGCTCGTGCAGCGCCAGCCCGCGCGCCTGGCAGTATTCGACAAAACGCTTGATGGTCGCTTTAACCAGCCGGATGCCGCCGTAGTAGCCGTGCAGCTCCACGTCCTCTGCCAGGTCGTAGACGGAAGCGAAATGGCTGCGGTCATCCCCGGCGGGCACGATATCGACGTGTTCCCATTCGTACAGGACCACCTCGGCCCAAAAGTTGCGCACGATCAGCGCGATGGTCTTGCCGTTGTAGCCATCGGAGGGGTTGCCCAGCAGCCCGGCACGGGCGTAGGCACGTTTACGGATGATCAGCATGCAGCAATGTACCCAGGTAATCGCGCAGCGCCTCTCCGTGGCGCTCATCCGCCAGAGCAAACTCCACGAAGGCGCGGAAATACGACTCGAAATTGCCGATGTCATAACGGCGCTCGTCGGGGTGCAGGCACAACCCGTAGACCTTTTCGCCGTTCCGGATCAGCAGGCGGATGGCGTCCGTCAACTGGATTTCTCCGCTCTTGCCGGGCAGCGTGTGCCGGATAGCTTCGAAGATGGCCGGCTTGAACACGTAGCGGGCAGCAATTGCCAGGTTGCTGGGCGCTTCCTGGGGGGATGGTTTTTCGACCACGTCCTCCAGCGCGAAGAGTTCGCCATCGACGTCGTTTTTTGGCCGGGCAATCCCGTAGTGTTGCACCTGATCGGGAGAGACGCGCTCGAACGCGATCACGGCGGCGGCATCCGTCTCTGCAAAGCTGCGCTTCATGCGCTGGACGATGTCACTCTGCGCGTTCATTCCAATGATCGAATCGCCCAGCGCCACCACAAAAGGCTGGTCGCCGATAAACGGTTGCGCGCACAGGACGGCATGCCCCAGCCCGAGCAGTTGGTTCTGGCGCGTGTAGAAGTAGTCCAGCGGCGCGCGCGCAAATTTCAGTTCGGCGAGCAGCTCCTCCTTGCCGGTCTCGCGCAGCAGGCGGATCAGCTCTTCATCGCGGTCGAAATGGTTCTCGATGGAGGCCTTGCCGGGGCCGGTGATGAATAATACGCGCTGCATGCCACTGCGCGCCAGTTCTTCGACCACATACTGGACGATGGGTTTGCGCCCCACCGGCAGCATTTCCTTGGGCTGTGATTTGGTGGCCGGCAAAAGCCGCGTCCCCAGCCCAGCGACGGGCACGACTGCAATATCGATCTCGCTCATGAGCCTCTTTTCAACCCTGTCCTTCTTCCGGCGGCTTGACCGCGCGGAACTCACGGAACAGCAACAGGTCGTACACGATTTTCAACCCGCCGGCCAGGAAGAAAGGCGCGCTGAACAACGCAGGGATGCCCAGCATGAGTCCCGTCAGCGCCGGGGAAATGGCTGCACCGACCGAGCGCGCAATGGCGGTCACCCCCGAAGCGGCGGAACGCTCGTCGGGCGCCACCACCGCCATCGTGTACGACTGGCGCGTGGGCACATCCATCTGCGAGATGCTGAAACGCGCCAGCAGCACCAGTATTGCCAGCGGCAGGTTCGGCATCAGCGGCACGAGAATCAACAGGATGTTCGAAGGGATGTGTGTAAAGACCATCGTATTGATCAGGCCAAACTTCCTGGCTATGGGCACGGCCAGCAGCGCGGAGATGCCGGCCAGGATATTCGCGCCGAAGAAGATGCTGCCGATCACACCCGTCTCCACGCCGTAGCGCACATGGAACCAGTAGGCCAGCATGCTCTGGATGATCAGGCCGCCGGCGAAGGCATCCAGCGCGAACAGCGACGAGAGCTTGAGCACCACGCCGCGCGATTTGTGCAAGCCGAGCGTGCGCTTTTCGAGGGAGGCCGTCTCTATTACTTCGATGGCGGGAGAAATACTCAGGAAGCACACGACCAGCGCCAGCCCGGCAAGGGCATAGCCCGCCAGCACCACTTGATAGGAAGCCAGCGTTGACATACCGCCATCCTGCAGCGCCTGTGCCAGCCAGCCGCCGGTCAGCGCCCCGCAGGCCGTGGCGAACGAACCGACCAGGTTATACCAGGCGAAGACGTTCGTGCGGCCCGCCGGTGGGACGAGCTGCGTCAGCCCGGCCTGCTCAATAGACAGGAACGGCCCGATCTCGTTACCGCTCGGGCTGATCACGCCGACGATGGCCGCCAGGGTCAGCAGCAGCGGGTCGCGGGTCAGCAGGAAGACGCCACCGGCCAGCACCATCAGCCCGGCGCCCAGCAGCAACATGCGGCGGCGCCCGATGCGGTCGGCGGTGGTCGTGATCCATAGTGTCACACTGGCGTCCCCGGCCAGGGTCAGAGAGAACAGCAATCCGATCTGCGCCTCGGCCAGGCCGACTTCGGCCAGGTACAGCGCGATAACAACAGACAGGAAGCCATAGGCAAACAGGCGCGTGATGCGCGTGGCGAAAAGCAGGATGGTGTCGCGTTGGGTTGGCATGGTTGTTAGGGCCGGGTGACCCCGCCTTACTCTTTCGCCACTTCCAACCGGCACCAGGCGTACAGGGCGTCGTAGACCTCGAACTGGTTCATCAGGTTTTCCTCGTCTTCTGGGTAGCGAATGCTGAAACCGGTGGCGATCGCCTCCAGCCCGCGCGCGATGGGATCTTTATCGATATCTTCAGCCACGTCCGCGGCATGCACGATCTGCGCCAGGCGCGCCAGGGCAGGATCTTTCAAGTCATACTTGAGCAGGATCGACTCGAACGAACAGCGTCCCTCGTGATGGCCAAGTTCCACGTCGGGCGCATCGAACGGGATGGCATCCGTCTCGGCGACAACCTGCTCGATCTGGTTCCTGGGGACGAACAGGAATTCGGCTTCGTTATCGACAAAGCGCGTGATCAGCCAGGGGCAGGCCACGCGGTCGACGTGCACGTGCGAACGGGTAACCCACAGCATAGCTTTCTCCTTTTGGATGGTTGTAGGGGCACGGCGGCGCCGTGCCCCTACAACCATTATAGACCAACTTAAAGTTCCCGGAAGTGCGCCGTGCTTGTGGTACGATGTGGGGATATTGCATCCATTGAGGCATTTTCAAGATGATACGACTGATCGCCATCGATCTCGACGGCACATTATTCAACTCGCGCCAGGAGGTCACATCCCTCAACAAACAGGCCATCCGAAAGGCACTCAACAGCGGCATCAAGATCGTCATCGTCACCGGCCGCGGGCGTACCGGCGCGGAGCGGGCGCTGGATATGCTCGGCATGGAACTGCCCTACGTCTGCTCGGCGGGAGCGCTGGCGCGTGAAGACCGCGCGGGTCCCGCGCTCTACGCCCACGCCTTTCACCGCCCGAAAGAGCTGGGCCACCTGTTCGATTTTTCGCGCCAGAGCGGGGCCGGGCTGATCGTCGATACGCCCGAAGGGGTTTCACTGTGGTTCGGGCCAGACAGTATGAAGGAGTCTATGGACCCGATGAGCGCTGACGATGCCCGCAGAAGCCTGCGCACCCTTGAACCCGAAAAAGACCTCGACCGTCCCATTCTCAAAATGACCATCATCGCCGAGATGGACGTCCTGCAGCAGGCCGAAAAGCTGGTACGCGAGAAATGCCCCTCGATCCACCAGACCTACTCGGGCTTGAGATATATCGACCTGACGGGCCAGGGCGTTAACAAAGGCGCCGCCCTGAAAGCGCTGGCCGAGTTGTGGAAGCTGCACCCCCACGAGATCGCCGCCATCGGCGACCAGGAGATCGACATCGAAATGCTGAAATACGCCGGCCTGCCGGTCGCCATGTCGAACGGCGTGGACGCGCTCAAACACGCCGCGAAATGGATCGCGCCGTCACACGACGATGACGGTGTTGCCTGGGCATTGGAAAAAATAATCGGGCTGAATGCCAATCGAGTAAAATGACACTTTGCCATGACAAAAGATAACATTACGACCGTCTCTACCACACAAGTCAGCACACAAGCCGAATATAACGACCTGCGCCAGGCTCACTGGGATGGGATTGCCCGCGCACAACCTGCGGAGACTTTTTTCAGCCGAGAGTACCATCGCCGCCTGCGCGAAGTCTACGGGCTGCTGATTTCGCCCGGCCAGCGCGTACTTGAGATCGGCTGCGGGCGCGGGGATTTACTGGCCGCGCTCGAACCGTCCGTCGGCGTGGGCGTGGATTTTTCCGCAGAGATGCTCTCCAGCGCACGCCAACGCCACCCGGAACTGATGTTTATCCAGGCGGAAGCGCATAAACTCAAGCTCGACCAGACCTTTGATGCTGTCATTCTGTCCGACCTGGTCAACGATGTTTGGGACGTGCAGGATGTACTCGAACGCGTCGCTGCGCACTGCACCAGCGACACGCGCCTGATACTTAACATATATAGCCGGGCCTATCAACCGGCATTGTCGATTGCAGGGACGTTTGGGCTGGCCACAAAAATACTCCCGCAGAACTGGCTGACCCCCGAAGATCTGGAAAACCTGCTGCACCTGGCCGGATTCGAAATCATCCGCCGCCAGCACGAAATCCTGCTGCCTTTGCCCATTCCGCTGCTGCGTGAAGTGTGCAATAAAATCCTGGTCAAGGTCTGGCCCTTCAACTCTCTGGCCTGGACAAACGTCTTCGTTGCCCGGCCCCGGCCCCGGCCACGTCCTGAGTTTATCGAAGGGCCTGTCGCAATCGCACACAAACCGACGGTCAGTGTGATCGTCCCGGCCCGCAACGAGGCCGGCAACATCGAAGCGGCCTTCCAACGCCTGCCCGAAATGGGCGCGCGCACCGAGATCATCTTCGTGGAGGGACATTCGCGCGACGACACCTACGCCGCCATCGAGCGGGCCATCCAGGTCCATCCCGAACGCCCGGCCCTACTGTTCAAACAATCCGGCAAGGGCAAGGCCGATGCGGTGCGGCTGGGCTTCGAGAAGGCCAGCGGCGACGTGCTGATGATCCTGGACGCAGATCTCACCGTCCGACCGGAGGACCTGCCGCGTTTCTACGAGGCGCTGGCCAGCGGCACGGGTGAGTTCATCAACGGTGTGCGCCTGGTCTACCCAATGCAGGAACAGGCCATGCGCTTCCTGAACCTGATCGGTAACAAGCTGTTCAGCATGGCTTTTTCGTGGCTGCTCGGCCAGTCGATCAAGGATACGCTGTGCGGCACAAAGGTATTGTGGAAACGCGATTACGAGCGCATCGTCGCCAACCGCGCTTATTTCGGCGAGTTCGATCCTTTCGGCGATTACGACCTGATCTTTGGCGCCGCCAAGCAGAACCGCAAGATCGTAGACATGCCCATCCGCTACCAGGAACGCACCTACGGCGCCACCAACATCGACCGCTGGCGGCACGGGCTGTTGTTATTTCGCATGGTGCTGGTGGCAGCATTCCGGCTGAAATTCGTATAAATTCCACAGAGATACAGAGTGCGCGGAGGTTTTAGGCGATTTTCTCCGTGACTCTGTGCGCTCAGTGGCAAAAGCCTGCTTATGTCATCCAAACTCCGAATCCTCTCCGTCATCGGCACGCGGCCCGAAGCCGTCAAGATGGCCCCCGTCGTACAGTGCCTGGCCGGCACCCCGGGCGTCGAGTCGCTCGTCTGCGCCACAGCCCAGCACCGCGAAATGCTCGACCAGGTACTGGATCTGTTCGGCATCAAACCCGATATCGATCTGGATCTGATGAAGCCGGACCAGACACTGGCGCAGATCACTGCCGCCATCTTCACTCATCTCGACCCGGTACTGAGAGACCTGCAGCCAGACTGGGTGCTGGCCCAGGGCGATACCACCACCGTCATGGCCGCCTCGTTGCTGGCGTACTATCACAGAATCAAGTTCGGCCACGTCGAAGCCGGCCTGCGCACCGGCGACAAGTACCAGCCCTTCCCCGAGGAGATCAACCGCCGCGTGGCCGGCGCGGTTGCCGACCTGCACTTCGCCCCGACGGAATTATCGAAGCAGAATTTAATCAAAGAGAACATACCCGCCAGGCAGATCGTGGTCACCGGCAACCCGGTCATCGACGCGCTGCGGCAGGCGGCCGAGAAAGTACCTCCGGCGGAAATCATTGAGTTGTTCAATAAATTAGGGAACAACAGATTGGTGCTCGTCACCGCCCACCGCCGCGAGAACTTTGGCCAGCCACTAAAAGATATTTGCCTTGCGCTCAAACTGCTGGCTGAAACTTATGGCGACAGCCTGCAGATCGTTTACCCCGTACATCTCAACCCGAATGTGCAGGGCATTGTTTACCCCTGGCTGGAGCAGGTTCCCAATATCACACTCCTGCCGCCGCTGGATTACCTGCCCATGGTGCACTTAATGAAACGCGCCACGCTCGTCCTGACTGATTCAGGCGGCCTGCAGGAGGAAGCCCCCGGCTTGGGCGTGCCGGTGCTGGTGCTGCGCGAGCTCACCGAGCGCCCCGAGGGCATCGCCGCCGGCACCGTGCGCCTGATCGGTACGAACACCGCCAAAATCGTGGCCGAGACCAAACGCCTGCTGGATGACCCTTCCGAGCACGCGCAGATGGCCCAGGCCGTCAACCCCTACGGGGATGGGCATGCGGCCGAACGAATCGTACAGGCAATTTTGGCCTATCAATAAGAGTGTTATATAATTACGTTCGGGAAAATTCGTCAATTCCATTGACCGCTGCGTTTTGAAGGGCTGATAACCAAGCCGGGCAAGTGATGATATTGTTCATAAGGGAAAAAACATGACCATCCAAACTTTTTCAGACATCAGAAACCATTCTCGGCCCAGAAAAAGATCCCTGCTGAGGTATCTTTTAAAAGCTCATCGCGATCAACCTAATCTTCTCTATAAATTGGCTCAAGAATATGGGAGTGTGGTTCATTTACACCTTGGTCAGCAGGCTGTATTCTTTGTGACGGGTCCAAAAGGGGTGGAGCATGTCTTACAAAATAATCAGCACAACTATCAGGGCTTCAACTACAGCCATGTCAAGTTACGTCCATTGCTTGGAAATGGTCTCTTAACCAGCGAAGGCGAGCTCTGGCTCAAGCACCGCCGCCTGGCGCAACAGGCTTTCCATAAAGAGCAGTTGGAGAAATTATCAAGACTGATGGTCGTTACCATGGCGAATTTCCTGGAGCGCTGGGATGTTCGTGTTCATTCCCAGGCAACCCAGGATATTGGGGCAGAAATGGGGCTGTTAACCCTGGAAGTGGTGAGCGAGTCGCTGTTTGGGACAAAAATTGGTGAACGGGCTGCGCGTGTAAGAGACGCATGGCCGGTGGTGCTGGATCACATGGTAGACCGGATGGTCAATCCTTTGCGACTACCAGAACGATTGCCGATTAACGGGAATCGTCAATACCAAAAATCGCTGGGACTGCTGAACGAGACGATCTACAGTCTGATTTCAGAGTATCGCGTCGCCCCGCAAGAAGATGGCAACCTTCTGGGTATGTTGATTGCTGCCCACGATGGAGAACTGGATATACAACTCGACGATCAAGAACTGCGCGATGAAGTCATGACCATCATCCTGGCCGGGCACGAAACCTGTGCCAATGCGCTGACCTGGACGCTTTATCTCCTGGCGCTCCATCCAGACATTCAAGAGCGTCTGGCACAGGAAGTTTCAGCCGTACTTCATGGTCAAACGCCAGGCTTTATGGATCTGAAGCAATTACCTTTTACCGCCATGGTTTTCAACGAGGCGCTTCGCCTGTATCCACCTGCATGGATTATGGCCCGTGATGTAATCCATGATGATGTGATCGAAGGTCACTCTGTACCGGCCGGATCATTGGTATTCTTAAGTCCGTATGTTACCCATCGTATGTCCGAATACTGGAGTGATCCTTTGCGCTTCGACCCACTGCGTTTCTCGCCCGAGAACTCGATAGAGCGACCACGTTTTGCTTATTTTCCCTTCGGGGGCGGCCAGCGCCAATGCCTGGGGAAGAACTTTGCCCTCATTGAAGCTCAGCTGGCCATCCCGATGATGATCCAACGATATCGCTTTTCACTACAAGAGCCCTCTGACCTCTCAACGAATACAATCAAGGCGCCCATCCCAACGTACAACATGCGCCCCGAGAAACCCATTTCGCTTAAGCTCGAGAAGCGCTGAAATCACTCGGCTGCTGCCTGCGCCAACACTTTTGGACCATCAACAGTACTGCCCGGCACCTTGAAAAGTGACGGGCAGTAATCAACGTGAATAAAGTCCGCCTGCCCTCGCAGGGGGGTTCCTATCCCTTCAGCAGGTCCATATCCTTGTCACCTGCCTCAGTCAGGTTCAACGATGGCAGTTCCGAGAGCGAATTCAGCCCGAAATGCTGCAGAAACTCCGGCGTCGTCCCGTACAGGATTGGCCGGCCGGGACCGTCGGTGCGGCCCACTTCCTGCAGCAGTCCCTTGCTCAACAGGCTCTTCATTACGCCATCGCTGTTGACACCGCGTACCGCATCTACGCCCGGCCGCGTGACCGGCTGCTGGTAGGCAATGATCGCCAGCGCTTCGAGCGCGGCGCGGCTCAGGCGGCTGGTCGCTTCCAGGCCCAGGAACAGCTCCACCGCGTCGGCCAGTTCTGGGGCCGTCGTCAGTTGGACGCGGCCCGAATGCCTTTGCAAACGCAGGCCGCGGGTGCGCAACTGTTCTTCCAGCTCCTCCAGCGCCTTTTCGACCACGGTCACGCTCATATCCAATGCCGCAGCGAGTTGAGCGGAGGCCACCGGCTCCGCCGCCACGAATAACAGCCCTTCCAGCCGGGCCGGCAGGCCCAATTCGGGGGAACTTTCAGAGTCGCTCATGCTATAATTGCTCCGCTTTGGTTAGGTTATTGGAGAAATGATGAAAAACGCGAAAATCTCTATCCTGTTTTCGATTTTACCCCTGGGCCTGGCCGCACTCGCCTGCACGCTTTTCGTCGGCGGACCGGCCTACCCGGAGACGCCCGTCGCCGTTTCGACCGAGGCGGTCGGCGACCTGAACGACCAGATCAACGCCGCCGAAACTGCCGCGGCAGATAGCGGCACGCTGACCCTGACGATCACCGAAAGCCAGATCACCTCCGTACTGGCCGCCAAACTGGATGAACAAACCGACCCGTTCATCACGGACCCGCAGGTATACCTGCGGGACGGCGCCATCCAGGTCTATGGAAAAGCGATCCAGGGCAACCTGCAAGCCAATATACGCATCGTGATGTCTGCCACGCTGGATGCGGACGGCAAGCCCGTCGTCAACGTCACCTCTGCGGACTTTGGGCCGCTGCCCGCGCCCGAAAGCCTGAACAGCGCCATCAACTCGCTGGTCGGCGAGGCCTTTACTGGTGCGATTGGTCCGGCCGCGATCGGCTTTCGCCTGGAAAGCCTGACCATTGCCGACGGCGTGATGACGCTAACCGGGCGGGTAAGGTAGGCAGATTATACACGACATAAATGTCGTGACACCATCCTGCCTGCATCGAGTATCGCGACATTTATGTCGCCTTCGCCGGGTAATGCCCTTGCGCAAGCCGCTTTTCCTTGCCCCCTTCGGAGAGGCTTGCAAGCACGATATCGCAAAGTTACTATCATCCTAACCCGGACAAGCCGGAAGAGAAAACCTTTAACCACAAAGGTCACGAAGGGGGCACAAAGGGACACCAAGAAGACCTTTCTTTGCCTGCACCGAACGCAGGTACGCGTGTGAACCTTCGTGTTACTTGGTGTCCTTTGTGGTAAATTTTCTTGCTTTTTGCCCACCCTAGCGGTGTGGGCCAGGGTACAAGAATTTCACCGATAAGGACCAATGCTTCTGCGCAGCACTCACCCTCGGCTCGTCGTTCTTCTTATTCTGCTGGCCCTCATGCTCGGGGGTTGTCTCTCGCCGCGCGTTTCGCAAAGCGAAGTGGGCATTTCGATTAGCATCATGGTGGACGGACAGACAAAGCAGGTCAGCGTCCCTTCCGGGAATAGTGTTGAGGCCGCACTTAAAAGCGCCGGGGTGAACCTCGGTACGCTGGATAAAGTCGAACCGCCGCTCTACACCATCCTGAGCGACGGCGACACCATCAAAGTAACGCGCTTGAGCGAGAAATTCGAAACCCGGCAGACCGTATTGCCCTTCGAGCGCCAGACCGTGCGCAACGAGTCCATGCCGCAGGGAGAGACCCGTTTGATCCAGCCGGGCGTCAACGGCCTGCAGGAACTCACCTACCGGCACGTCAGCGAAGACGGCACCGAAGTCAGCAATACGGTCATGAAAGCGGTCACCTTGCAGGCCGCCGTGCCAGAAATTGTCATGGTCGGCGTGCAAACACCCTTTTCACCGCTGTCCATCGCTGGCAAACTGGTCTATATCGCCGGAGGGAATGCCTGGCTGATGGAAGCCTCCACCGCCAACCGTACCCCGCTCGTCACCAGTGGCGACCTGGATGGGCATGTGCTAAAGCTCTCATCCGACGGCAATTGGCTGCTCTACACGCGCAAATCAACCAAACCTGCCGATCAGGAAATCAACACACTTTGGGCGCTCGACATCAGTGACCCAAAAGCCAAACCCATCAGTATGGGTGTTTCAAATGTAATCCATTTTGCCGATTTCGATCTGCTGGAAAGTCTCACCGTAGATTATTCCACAGTAGAGCCGCGCACGGCTGCGCCCGGCTGGCAAGCCAATAACAACTTGTTCCGGCGAAAGTTTGGTAAGAACGGCGCCCTGGGTATCGAGCAAAAAATCATCGACGCCAATAGCGGTGGAGTCTATGGCTGGTGGGGCACGGATTACGTCTGGTCGCCGAACGGAAAAGTGCTTGCTTACAGCCGTCCGGACGGAATGGGCTACGTCAGCCTTAGACAGAAGACTCTGGTTCCACTGCTCGATATCACACCGCTCCAGACCCACAGCAACTGGGCCCTGATCCCTGGTATTGCCTGGGGCGCAGATAGCAATACACTGTACGTGGTCACCCACGCCCCGCCGCCGGGGCTGGTCAACCCGGAGGAATCCCCTAATTTTGAGTTGAGTGCGATTTCGTTGGAATCTGATACCAACGTTCGTATGGTCACGCAAAGCGGTATGTTCGCTTATCCGGCTGCTTCACCGGTCAGGCAGGTTGGCACCGAACAAGCCTATTCGGTCGCATATTTACAGGCGCTCGCACCCGCCCAGTCTGAGACGAGCGGATACAGGCTGGTGGTCATGGACCGCGACGGATCGAACCGCCGGACCATCTTCCCGGAAGAAGGTTCCCCGGGTCTCAGTCCGCAGACTCCGCTATGGGCCCCGGCGACGCTGGCAGAGAACGCGGGCAACTTCGTAGCCGTTATTTATCAGGGCAATCTCTATCTGGTCGATGCGGACACCGGAACGGCCCATCAAGTCACCGGTGACGGGCTGATGCAAAAAATCGATTGGAAATGAAGAGCAATCTCTAATATTCTCTCACGGAGGAATCATGCGTATTCTTATCACCGGCGCTGCCGGGTTTCTCGGCTCGCACCTGTGCGACCGTCTGCTTTCAGAGGGCCACGATGTGGTCGGGATGGACAACTTCGTCACCGGTTCGCCCAATAACATCGCCCACCTGGCCAGCGACGAGCATTTTACATTCTACAAGCACGATGTTTCGAATTACATCTTCCTGCCCGGCAAGCTGGATGCGGTCATGCATTTTGCCTCTCCTGCCAGTCCCAACCCCGCCTCGCCATATGCATATTTCAATTTGCCCATTCAAACCATGAAAGCCGGGGCACTCGGCACGCACAACTCGCTCGGCGTGGCCAAGGCCAACAATGCGCGCTTTTTGCTGGCCTCCACCAGTGAGATCTACGGTGACCCTACCGAACATCCGCAAAAGGAAACTTACGCTGGCAATGTCGATGTGACCGGCCCGCGCGCCGTTTACGACGAGGCCAAGCGCTTCGCCGAATCCCTGACGCTGGCGTATCACCGTCAACACAATGTGGATACGCGCATCGTACGTATCTTCAACACCTACGGTCCGCGCATGGACCTGGAAGACGGGCGCGCCCTGCCGAACCTGCTCAAACAGGCCCTGCTCGGCTCGGCGCTGACCGTTTATGGCGACGGCTCGCAGACACGCTCCTTCTGCTACGTGGATGACCTGGTGGACGGCATTGTGCGCCTGCTCTATTCCAACGAGCATATGCCGGTCAATATCGGCAACCCGGTTGAGATGTCCATTTTGCAATTCGCGCAGACGATCAACCGTATGACCGGCAACCAGGCCGGCATCACCTACGTCGACGCGCGCAGCGCGCGCGACCCGCAGCGCCGCCGCCCCGATATCACCCGCGCCAAAGAGATTCTGGATTGGACACCGAAAGTCGACCTGGACCAGGGTCTCGAGCGCACCATCCCCTATTTCAAGGAAAAACTCGAACTGGTATGACTGTCATTCTTAAAAACCCCCTTGAACGCACACGTTTCCTGAAATTTGTAGCCGTAGGCGCCTTTGGCTTCCTGGTTGATTTTGGTATATTTAACCTGTTAAGCACGCTGCTACACGTCAACCCGGTTGTGGCCCAGGTCATTTCCTTCTGTATGGCAGTCGCCAGTAATTTTATATGGAACCGTTACTGGACGTATCCGGAATCGCGTTCCAAGCCGCTTGGCCATCAAATCAGCCAGTTTGCCCTCGTAAACCTGGCGGGACTGCTCATCCGTACGCCAATATTCGCCTTGCTGGAACCTTTCCTCGGCTCGGAATTCCAAGTCTTGCACGCTGCGAAATACGGCCTGAACCCCAATTTTCTCGGGCACAACATCGCATTGGCAATCGTGGTCGGTATCGTGATGTTGTGGAACTTCTTCGTCAATCGTTACTGGACATATAACGACATTGACAGGTGAATCGGGCTTATTTTTCACTATAATAAACGATATGACCTCACCGAATAATTTTTCCGTCATTCCTGTTTACACCTCCCGCGGTGATGTGGATGCATTCCTGGCCTATCCCTATCTTTTCAACCGCCAGGGCGAGTGGATTGGCTTTATCACACCGCAGCGTGATGTGTATTCGGTCCTGGGATATTACGTCGGCCAACTGACCAGCGACCCGCGCATCATCCGCAAACGCTCCGAGGATGGCAAATCACGCCTGGCGCCGCCGCCTACGCCAGCACGACTGCGCATCCCGCCGACCGTGCCGCTGCCAAAAATGATGGCAGACCTCTCGCACGAATCCGTCGACGTACTGGACGAAGAACCGGAACGCCTGCACACCATCGATTCGGGCGAATTCCGTAAGGATATGGACTGACCTTGAGACAGCAGCATGCCTGACCTGACTCCCAAGCCGATGCGTGCTTCACGCATGAGTATTGCGCAGATGATGCAGCCCGAACACGCCAACCCGATCGGCAATGTACACGGCGGCTGGATCATGAAACTGGTGGACGAGTGCGCGGCGCTGGCCTGTATGCGCCACGCCCGGCGCCGCGTGGTAACCGTTGCCGTAGACAGCATGACCTTCCGCCAGCCGATCAGGATTGGCGAGTTGGTCACGTTGACCGCCGAAGTCACCTATGCCGGGCGCACTTCCATGGAGGCCGAAGTACACGTCGAGGCCGAGAATCCGATCACCGGCATCAAGACTCACACCAATAACGCCTACGTCGTCTACGTGGCGCTCGACGAAGCCGGAAACCCCGTCCCCGTCCCACCGCTGCTGGCCGAAACACCGGAAGACCAGGCGCGTATGGACCTGGCCAGGCAACGCCAGGCCAACCGGCTGAAGAAATAGCCATTTTCCCATTTTCCAATGACAACCCCTGAAACCACCCCCTCTCCCGAAACCTCCACCGGTGGCACGACGCCGGAGGGGCAGCCCACACATTCCTTCCGCTCGCTGAAGGAGCTGCTGGACTTTGCCTCAGGCAAGGAACTGGTCAAAGGCCTGGAGCAGATGGGCGACTCGGGCATCGCCGAGCCCTTGCCCTTCCCTTTCCTGGCCATCGTCGGCCAGAACGAGATGAAGCTGGCCCTGATGCTCGGGCTGGTCAACTCCAACATCGGCGGCATCCTGCTCGTCGGGCCGCGCGGCACGGGCAAGACCACCGCCGTGCGCTCCCTGCTGGACCTGCTCCCACAGATCGAACGTTCCACCTGTTATTATGGCTGCCTGCCCGAGGACATCGAAGCGGGCGGCATCGACGCCGTCTGCCCGGAATGCGCCAGGAAATTCGCGGAGGGCCAGCCGCTGACCGCGCCGGACCGCGTCCGGCTGGTGGAGCTGCCGCTCAACGCCCGGCTGGAAGATGTGGTCGGCGGCATCGACGAGCGCGCCGCCATCCACGAGCGCATGCGCATCCGCCGCGGCATCCTGGCCCAGGCCGACCGTAACCTGCTCTATATCGACGAGATCAACTTGCTCGGCGACGACATCATCGACGCCATCCTGGACGCTGCGGCGCAGGGCGTATACACCGTGCGCCGCAGTTCGATCTCGGCCACCTACCGGGCGCGCTTCGTACTGATCGGCTCCATGAATCCCGAGGAAGGCAAGCTGCGCCCGCAGATCCTGGACCGCTTCGGCCTGCGCGTGGTTGTACGCGGGCTGGACGAAGCGCAGGCGCGCCTGGACGCCTACCGCCGCGTGCAGGCCTACCTCGCCAACCCACGCGCCATGATCGGCCTGTATGCCGAGGAGATTGCGGCCGCGATGAACGAGATCCAGGAAGCACGCAAACGCCTGCGGCACGTGCGCCTGCCTGATCAGCTTGCCAGGCGTGCCATCGCCTTGATCCAGAAAATGGGCATCGACTCGCTGCGCGCCGAGATCACCTGGTTCGAGGCTGCGCGCGCCTATACCGCCGCCGATGGCCGGGATGAGGTCAGCCCCGAAGACCTGCGTGCCGTTGCCCCAATGGCCCTGCGCCTGCGCCGCTCGGTATTTATGAACGAGTATTTCGACAGTCAAAAAGGGGAAGAAGACGAGTTGAAAAGCCTGCTCAAGACGCTCCCAAAGGGACATCGGGGCGATGTGTCCGGCCCACGCGCGAAACGAAAATCCTAGCTGCCAGATTCGCCACTCAATTTCTGCTATGATAGACTCGGAATAGAACGCGGATAACGCGGATCTAATTGATTTACGCGGATAAAATTAGTTTGGAAGTCTTGAAAGGCAGGGAGGTTTCTATGCTTCACGAGGAAATCACATCTGAAATTATCGCAGCGTTTTATGTTGTTTACAACAGACTGGGTTACGGATTTCTCGAAAAGGTCTACGAAAATGCTCTCATTTTTGAACTTCGAAAACGTGGTTTTATCGTTAAGCAGCAGGTCCCCATTCAGGTCTATTACGAGGGACAAATCGTAGGCGAGTATTTTGCTGATTTACTTGTCCAGGACAAGGTAATTCTTGAACTCAAAGTTGTTGAACAAATCATCAAAGCACATGAAGCGCAAATCGTAAATTATCTCAAAGCAACGAACCTTGAAGTGGGGCTGGTTTTGAATTTTGGCCCCAAGCCTGAATTCAAGCGCAAGATTTTCACAAATGCGCGAAAAGCAAATCTTAAGCAGCAGGACTGAAATCCAGATGGTCATTGTTTAAGTGAAAAACCGAAAAAGAACCCGCGAAAATCCGTCGCATCCGCGTTCTTTATTAATAGACTAAAGAGTATCCTAAAGTTCGCCATGCCCAAATTCACCGAAACCCTTCAACGCGCCGGCAGGCATGCTGCTTTCCCGCTGGTCCTGCTGGTGCTGATCAACCTGACGGCCGGCTTGCTGACCTATCGCGATTACGGCCTCTCCTGGGACGAGCCGCTCTTTTATGATTATGCCGATTCGATCAAGCTGGCCTACACACCCCAGGCCTTTTCCCCCACTTTCGACTTCGAACAAGTCTACGGCCCCAGCGCCAGCGACCATAAATATTACGGCCCGGTCTATCTGCTGCTTGCCCGCCCCGTCCAGCAGGCCGTGGTGACCGTGCTGGGCGCGGACCGGGCTTCGGCCTGGCACCTGATCAACTTCCTGGCCTTCCAGGTGGGCCTGGTCTTCTTCTATTTACTGATTCGGCGCTGGTTCGACCCCTGGCCTGCCGCAGCCACAACCGCCTTTTTCGCCTGGCAGCCGGTGCTGTGGGGGCACGCCTTCATCAATCCTAAAGACATGCCTTTCATGGTGTTTTTCATCGCCGCCGTGACCCTCGGCTTTTGGATGGTGGACAGCTTCCAGCTGCCGGATAAAAGACACAGCTGGGGCTTGGTCTTTTTGGCCGGCACCCTGCTTGGGGCCACCACCGCCATCCGGGTCATCGGTCCGCTGGCCGGGCTGGTAGTCTTTGTCTATTTTCTGATGCAGCGCAACTGGCGCGCGTTCCCGGCTTTTCTTGTCTATGGCGTCGTATCGATCCTGGTCATGCTCGCCGGCTGGCCCTTCCTGTGGGCAGACCCGTTGAACCGGCTCGTCGAAGTCCTGCACCACATGTCCTACAACCCCACCCAGCTGGCCGTGCTGTTCATGGGCCAGATGTACCGCGCAGCCACCCTGCCGCGGCGCTACTTCCCGCAGATGCTGGCGATCACGCTCAGCGAGCCCACCTGGCTGCTGTTCGCGGCCGGGCTGGCGCTGGCGCTCTACAAGACCTGGCGGGATAAAGAAAGGCGCTTTTTCTCATCCCTGGTGATAGCCAGTTGGTTCGCGCTGATGCTGGCCTACGTGTTGGTCGAAAAACCGCCCATGTACGACGGTTTCCGGCACTTCCTGTTCAGCGTCCCACCGGTCTTTGCGATCGGCGGGTTTGTACTCCAGTTTTTGTACGAAAAGCTCAAGCCGCGCCTGCTCTGGGTAGCAGCGGTTGCTGCACTGCTGCTGCCGGGCCTGCTGGGCATGCTGCAACTACATCCCTACGAATACGCGTATTACAATACGTTTGTAATGGGCACGGGCGGCGCTTACCGCGTCTACGAGACCGATTACTGGCTGACCTGCTACAAAGAATCGCTGGAATGGGTCCGCGCCAACGCGCCCGATAAGACCATCCACATCCAGCGCGAGTTCCCGCTGGCCGCCTACTACGGCGCGGGCCTGGCGCTCAAAGACCTAGGCCCCGAGACCGAAAGCGATCTCCTCCCCGGCGACCTGCTGCTGTTCTCCACCCGCGCCGACCTGGATGTGCGCTCGATCTACCGCAAACTGCCCGTCATCCAATCCATCGGGCGCCGGGGCGCGGACTTCTGCCTGATCAAACGGAAAGAATAACGCATGCCAACCCACCGCAAACGTATGGAGGCCTGTCTCTCCGGCAAGATCCTGGACCGCGCGCCTGTCGCCTTATGGCGGCATTTCCCAGTCGACGACCAATCGCCCGAAACGCTGGCCGCCGCCACACTGCACTGGCAGAAAGCCTACGATTGGGACCTGGTCAAAGTGACCCCGGCCTCGTCGTTCTGCCTGAAAGACTGGGGCGTGGAGGATGCCTGGACGGGTGACGGTGAAGGCACACGCGGCTACACCAGGCGGGTGATCTTCAATACCGAAGACTGGACCCGTTTAACTGTCCTGGACCCGGACGCCCCGCATCTTGCCGCCCAGTTAAAGTGCCTGTCGCTGATCCGCAATGAACTCCCGCGCGCGACGCCGCTGGTCCAGACCATCTTCAGCCCACTCGCCCAGGCCAAAAACCTGGTCGGGGGCGAGAACCTGTTGATCCACCTGCGCCAGGATCCGCAGGCCGTCAAACACGGGCTGGAAGTCATCGCGGAGAGCACACGCCGATTCGTGAAAGCGGCCATTCAAAAAACCGGCATCGACGGCATTTTCTACGCTGTCCAGCACGCCCAATCTGAACTGCTTAACCAAGCCGAATTCTTTGAATTCGGGCGCTCGTTCGACCTGCCGGTACTCGCTTCTGCGAAGCCGCTGTGGCTCAACCTGCTGCACCTGCATGGCAATAACGTTTACTTCGACGCCGTCGCCGAATACCCGGTGCAGGTCATCAACTGGCACGACCGCGATACGGCGCCTTCACTGGCCGACGCGCTCACCCGTTTCCAGGGTGTGCTGTGCGGCGGTCTGAGCCGCGAAACGATGGTCTACGGGAACGCGGCCGCTGTCCAAGCCGAAGCAGCAAACGCCTTCGAGCAGACAGATGCACGCCGTCTCCTGCTGGGCACAGGCTGCGTCACCCCGATTATCGCACCGCACGGGAACCTGTTGGCGGCGCGCGAAGCTGCCCTAAGAGAATCGTAGTATACTTACACTGTAAGTACATTTTGGAGGCCGTATGCTCAGAAAAGTATTCAGAACGGGAAATAGCATCGTCGTTTCGCTTCCTAAGGATATACTCGACCCGCTCGGGATGAGTGAGGGCAGCGATGTGGCCGTTGAACTCGACCGGAAAAATCGGCAAATTGTCATCCGGGCGGTCGAAAAACCACTTGCGGCAGGCATCGATGAAACATTTGCCCGCCAGGTCGATGATTTCATCGAAGAATACCGCCCTGCGCTGGAAGCGCTTGCCAGAAAATGATTTATCTCACAGCGCAGCAAGTTCTTTTCATCCATTCCCGTCTGGTGGATGAAACAGGTGGGAAACACGGCGTCAGGGAATTGAGCCTGCTCGAATCCGCAGTTGCCCGCCCACAAGCTACTTTCGATCAACAGGAACTGTACCCGCATTTACATGCCAAAGCTGCTGCCCTGCTGGATTCTCTCATTAACAACCACCCTTTCACCGATGGCAATAAACGCACCGGGGCAACCGCCACCGGGCTATTCCTGCTTGCCAATGGCGTAAGGCTGACGGCCAGCAACCTGGAATTGGAGCCTTTTATACTAAAAGTGGCCAGCTCTCACCTCGATCTTGCCAGCGTTGCCGCATGGCTTGAAGCCCACAGCAAAAGCGTGGAGCAAAAATGAGCCTGCGGGTCATCTCAGGCAGCGCCAAAGGCCGGCGCCTGAAAGACGTGCCCGGCGACACGACTCGCCCGGTCACCGACCGCGTCAAGGAGTCGCTCTTCGACATTCTGTACCGCGATGTGGAAGACTCCGCCTGGTGGGACCTGTTCGGCGGTACGGGCGCCATCGGCATCGAAGCGCTCAGTCGCGGCGCAGCCTTTGTGCGTTTCAGCGATCTGAACCGCCTGCCCGTGGAAGTCATCAAGTCCAATTTACAGACCTGCGGCCTGAACGCCAAGGCCGAAGTGCGCCGCGGGGATGCCTTTGCCATGCTGGCGGCCGCACCCGAGCGCGCCTTCGACTATATCTACATTGCCCCACCGCAGTACAAGGAAATGTGGTCAAAGGCGCTCAGGCTGGTGGACGGGAACCCCGGCTGGCTGAGCGAGGGCGCCTGGGTGATCGTGCAGATCGATCCGCGCGAGGTTCAGGACGTGGAACTCAGCCATCTCGAAAAGTTCGACGAGCGCAAATATGGTAGCACCCTGCTGGTCTTTTACGAGAAGACGTAGCAGCGACTTCCCGCGCCCCATAAGGAACGCGGGGCGGCTGGCTGTATCGTCTGGCAAGCCGCATCACCTGTATGTGGGCGGCAATTCAAACGACAGGTTCGTGGACTGCAAAGTAATCAGCGCCGGCCGAAAATGCGGACCGCCCGTTCTAACCAAAATATCGAACGCAACACGAGAATTTCCGGGTTTCGGCGCTGCCTTGCTGCCGCCCGCCGGCCAAATGGCCGTTATGATCCCCCATTCACCAACTTAAGGAATGCTTCCACCACCTGTGGCTCGAAGTGGATGCCCTTCTGTTCGAGTACGAACCTGCGCACTTTTTCTTGAGTCCAGGCCCGGCGGTACGGGCGGTCTGAACGCAACGCATCCCATACATCCACCACCGCAAACAGGCGCGCCACGAAAGGGATCTGCTCGCCCTGCAAACCGCGCGGATAGCCGCTGCCGTCCCATTTTTCATGGTGGCAGTAAGGAATATCCAACGCTGGGCGCAGATATCTGATCGGAGAAAGCATCTCGTAGGCATAGACGGGATGTTTATGCATCACCAGGAGCTCTTGCTCGGTGAGCGGCCCGGGCTTTAATAAGATCGTATCCGGAATACCCATTTTGCCCATGTCATGCAGCAAGGCGCCGCGCCGGATGTGGACCAGTTCATCGTTATTCATTCCGAACGCAGCTGCCAGATCCAGAGTCATTTCGGTCACCCGCAGTGTATGCCCTTCCGTCTCCCTATCGCGCAGGTCGAGCGCGTGTGTCCAGCCCTCGATGGTCGCATCGTAAGCGCGGCTCAACTCGATGTTGGAACGCTGCAAATTATCGAACAATTCGGCATCGGCGATGGCGATGGCCGCCTGCTTCGCCAGCCCTTCGAAGAATTCCAGCCAGTCCGGGGCCGGGTCGAGCGTGCTCCTGTGAAATACCTCCAGCACGCCCCGCACCTCACCCTTGGTGATCAGCGGAATGCCATAATAAACTGAAAAACCTTCCTCGCTTAGCGCGGAACTGCGCATAAATTCATTTTCCTGGGCCAGGTTGGGAATAGTGAGCATGCGCCGTTCCTGTGCCACACGGCTTGCATACCCTTCACCCAGGCGGGATTTCGAAGAGGCGATCTTCTCGGTGCGGAAACCGCGCCCGGCCGCGAAGGTCAGGAAGCCCGTCGAATAGTCCAATAACAAAATATCGGCCGCATCCACTTGCAGCTGCGTGGTAGCCTGTTCGAGAAAGACCTTCAGGGTCAGGCCCAGATCCGGGCCAGCGCTGATCGCTTCATCGATGGCGCGCAAGGCCAGCAAGCGTTGGTACTGGCGCTGGCTGAGCTCTTCGGCCTGTTTGAGTTCCACCAACTGTTGTTTGGTGGCTTCATACAGGCGGGAATTTTCCCTGTTGCTGGTCACAAGTTCACGTGAGGCATTGCGTACCAGCAGGAAGAGCGAGGCGAACAAGGTCAGGAATCCGAGCCCCACGCCGAGCGCGACAAAACGGCGCATGTCATCGATGTAGGGTTGGATGCCTTCCAGATCCTGGTAGATTTCGTAAGCCCCCAGCACGTGGTCGGGCATATCCACCGGGTGCAGCGGGATGTATACCTCCAGCAAGCGGGGGAATTCTCCGCGTTCGCTGGCATTTTCCGGTTTGCTCAGGTCGGAGACCTCCGTGGCCACCTGGCCGTTGAGCGCCTGGGCAAGTTCGCCGGAGATCTCGAATTTCTTACCCACCAATTCGGGCTCATCCGAGTAAATGATGGTACCGTCCGTGCTCCAGATTTTCACGTGGACGACGTGCTTCTGCATAATGTTCTTGCGGATCAGTGCGTCGAGTTCGGCAAAGCGGCCGGGCGTAAGCGGGCCTTGCAAATTGGCCACCCACAAATTCGGGCCCAGCAAAATCGTCACCTGGTCGGCTGCATTGTCGGCTTCCTGCCGGAGCGCGTCGTCTTCGAGGCGCTGTTGCAGACCCATCACCAGGGCAATGGCGATCGCGGCGGCCAGGAAAAAACTAACCAGGGTAAATTGTGTCAGGAGACTGAGGCGCGAGCGCAAGTTCCGCAGCATGGATCCTCGTGATGGCAGGGGGCAGTATCATTTTACTACCATCTCCCCACTGGCGTTGCGGCGGATAGCTTGCTTTTATGTTATGTGCGTTTCTTCTAACTGCCAATAGATACTGTTTGATGTGTGAAAGCTATTGCCGTATTTCCCACTTTTTAAGAAGGCCCGGGAAGATCAGGGAAGTGTGCAGGCAAACCATGTCAGGCGCTCCAGTGACGATTGCTTAAGAAAGAGCGAGTCGTTGGGAATCGCCATGATTAAATCTTTTGGACGCGGAAAACACGGATAAAACTTGGCCTTTTTGGTTTGCTCCGTGAAATCCGGGTCATCCGTGTCCGAATTATGGAAAACCCTGAAAGCTCGAAATTTCTCATGACAACCTTTGCGTGCACACCGGGCAACGTCATCTCCCGCCGCCAGCGCCTCACTGCCACGGCGCGATCATCAACGTCGTCTGGCCGTCGGCGGCGTGGCCCAGGTAGGGCAGACCCCAGGCGGCAGAGATGGTCTTGAGCAGTGAGTAGTGTGTGTAGGGAGTGTCATCCTGGAAGGCGGCTTTGGCCTGCGGCGAGATCAGCACGGTGGCCACGCGCCCGCCGGCCTTTTCGGGCAGGCCGCAGCAGCTGTGGTCTCCCTGGCCTTCGTCCCAGGTCAGCACGATCAGGTAGGGCTGGCCGGTTCCGTCCAGGTAATTCTGGATTTTCGGCAATATCGTCCCCAGCCAGTCATCGGCGCTGCTGACCGGGCAGTCGTGGGCCGAGTTGCAGATATCGGGCGTGATGAAGACGAAATCGGGCAGGTCATTGGCCGCCAGGTCGGCATCCAGCTGCGTCAGCGGGACGATGCTGCGCTGGCAGCGTTCGGCGTTCTCACGGATGGGCGTAAAGTAGATGAACGGGTTGTGCTTCTGGGCATAGTGCAGCGTGTCGCCCACGTAGCACGGCTCGGGCATGCGCTCCTGGTAGGTCTTCCAGCTGCGCCCAGATTGCTCGACCAGGTCCGGCAGGCTGGGCTGGTCGACAAAACACTTTATGCAGTCGCTGTCGATCCCGAAGGTATCCCCGCCGATCAGGCTCAGGTAATTGGGCAGGCTGGGGTGCGTCACGGCAAAATAAGCGTTCAACAGCGTATACGTTTCGGCATAGCGGTTGTAGTTCGGCATGGACTTGTTGCCGATGACCGTGCCGTATTCCTTGTTTTCGAAGATCAGGATGACGATGTGCGCAAAATCCGGCACCAGCGACCTGACGGGCGTCAGGGAGGGCGCCGGCGTCAGCGTTGGCGGAGCTGTCAAGGTTGGGGAAGGTGCATCCGTAGGCGGGGCGGGGCGGAACGGCGTTGGCGAAGGGCCCAGCGCCTGAGGCGGGGTGGCCGTCTGGGTGGCTGACGCTGGCGCTGGCTCAGCCAGCGGAGGGGCGCAGCCGGCCAGAAGCGCCAGGACCAGCACAAGCGGCAGGAAACGTTTCAATTCAACATCCGCGCATTACTTTCAACGTCCCCTCAGGAAGGAGATCAGCGCCCCGAAGCCGCCGATCAGCCCGAGCAGGACGATGACCAGTCCCATCGGGACGCTGCCGCCGGTCTGGGCGCCGGGCGATTCGTAGGTGGGGATCAGCAGCGGGCCGGGCGGCGTAAACGTCGGCAGGCGTGTGGGCGGAACCGGCGTGATCAGGGCGGCCACGACGGTGGGATCGATGGTTGGGGTGGTGGCTGGCGTGGGCGTAGCCGGGGCTTCGACGATCGGTAAAACCGCGCCCGGGGAAATGGAGACGTAGTTTGAAAAAATCCAGCCCACATCGCCGGGCACACCCGGGTAGCGGATCAGGATCCAATCCCCCGATATGGAACGCCCAAGCGCCGGAGCGGTCTGGCCCGAAAGCAGAACACCGATCAGGGGGTATTTCTGCGAGCTTGGCCCGCTGCGTACGTTGATCTGGTCCTCGTAGATGACCGTGATAAACGGTCCGCTTGGCGAACTGGTCACTGTAGGCACAGAACCTGTCGCCTGCTGGGCAGCAACTTTAAAGGGGGCAGGCACGTTAAGTATCAGTGCCAACACACAGAGCAGGAGCAGCAAGAAAAAAGTCGATTTCAGGAAGGAGCGCATTTTCACCACCGGTCTACTGGCAATTTACACGAAGGTGATTATAATCGAAACTATGCAACAGCGAATCTTTCATGGGAACCTTACCCCCACCGATATGGCCGGAGCCCTGCTCGCGCATTTCAACCGCGGCAATTTACGCACCCAGCTCGTCGGCGAAAGCGATAGCATGCGCGTCCAGATCGCGACGCGCCCCGGCGCGACCAGCGGCGGCCAGACGGCCCTGACCGTCCAGATCCAGCAGGTGGAAGACGGCGTCATGGTCAGCGTGGGTGATCAGGCCTGGCTGGGCATGGCCGCGGACATGGGCGAGACGGTGATTGCCACGCTCATGAATCCGATAAACCTGCTGGGGCGCCTGGACGATATTGCCCAGGACATCGAGAGCCTGCAAATCGTGGAAACCGTCTGGCAGGTAATTGGCAAGGCTGCGCAGGCCGCCGGTGCCAGCACGCAGCTCTCGGAACGGCTGCAGCGCCTGATGTGTGAGTTCTGCAATACGGCCAACCCGGTGGGCCAGGGCAGCTGCATCGCCTGCGGTGCGCCGCTGGGCAATCTCCAGCCGCGCACCTGCCCGACCTGCGGCTTCGTGGTGCTGCGCGGAGAGCAGGTTTGCCCAAGTTGCGACAGGCCTATGTAGCGCGAAAATCCGTCCGCAGGTTGCACGGATTTTTTGCGTAATATGTGATTTACTCACCTTGCGCAGCCACGCTCAAAGGCGGGCTCGCGTTCTTTGCGCCCTTTAGGGTTGCCCGCCGTGTTTGGCAAGGAAAATCGCAGGGGCACAGCCCCTCCGGGAGCAAAAAGTGCGTAAGGTGAGTGATTAACTCCCCATCGTTTTCCCTACAACCCAAACAGAAACACCAGGTCATTGACGTTCGTCCCGCTGGGACCTGTCTTGATCAGGTCGTCCAGCGCGGCGAAGAAGGAATATGAATCGTTGCGCCCAAGATATTCCACCGGATGAAGCCCGAGGTCTTCGGCGCGGCGCCAACTGCCACCGCTCACGACCGCGCCGGCGGCATCGGTCGGGCCGTCTTCCCCGTCGGTGGCCAGCGTGACCAGCAGCACATCCGGGAAACCCGCCAGTTCGGTCACGGCAGCCAGGGCCAGTTCAGTGTTGCGACCGCCGCGCCCATCTCCACGCAGCGTTACCGTGGTCTCGCCGCCTGCCAGCATGCAAAACGGGCGCGCGACCGGTTCCCCGCGTTGGCAGGCCCAGCGCAAAGAGCGGCACAGTTCGCGGGCAGCTTCACGGGCTTCACCGGCCAGGTCAGCGCGCAAAAGATAGGGGTGAAAACCTTCCGCGGCGGCCTGTTTCAGCCCGGCCTGGATTGCCAGCAGGTTACTGCCGATGATCACATTCTGAACATTTTCCAGGCGCGCAGCCTGCGGTTTGAGCGTCTCCGGCGCAGATTCGAGCGCAGCCAGGATGCCGGGGGCGCAGTCTACAAACAGGCCGTACTTTTTCAGCACAGTAATCGCATCGCCGCGCGTCGTCGGGTCGGCGGCCGTCGGCCCCGAGGCAATATCCGCCAGGGGGTTTCCAACCACATCCGACAGGATCAAAGCCAGCACACTGGCCTGCGTATGGCGTAAGAGACCACCGCCTTTGAGCAGGTCGAGGTGCCGGCGCAGGGTATTGATTTCATGGATGGTTGCGCCGCAGGCCAGCAGATGCACAGTCAGCGCCTGTAGGTCTGCCAGTTCCAGCGGGGAATGCGGGCTGGTCATCAAGGAGGAAGCGCCACCCGAGATGGCGCAGATCAACAGATCGTCCGGGCCGACCTCGCGCAGGAACTCCAGAACCGCCTGCCCGGCGCCCAGGCTGCGCTCATCCGGGATGGGGTGCCCGGCCTCGATCAACTCGAAAGAACGGGGGAGGGCTGCGAAACCTTCCGGTTGGGCTTGGCCGGCGGGCTTGGTAATGACCAACCCCCGCGAGAGAATCCCCCCGATCAGGCCATCGACTGCCCCGGCGCTGGCCTGGCCTGCTTTCCCCACAGAAAGCAGGTGAATTTGTTTAAAGGCCGTCAGGTCGTATACGCGGCCGGAGACTGACAGCAGTGACCCCTGCACACGAACAGAACGCCGCACAGATTCGGCAGGGTCGGCAGCCTCCAGCGCAGACTGGAGGATTCGCAGGATCTCATCGTGTTGTTCCAATGTGTGCGGCCGGTTGATCGTGTGCATATTTCAATCATAGCATTGGCATACCAAATCATCAAACGGCATTGCAATATTTCTCACAGACTCATATAATTGGTACGTTGGTGCAATCGGGAAGCAGCTATGACACTCCAAATTAGCGACATCGAAAAACGGCTGCAAAGCCTCATCGAAGTTTACCTGACGAAGTATCTGCCCGGGCCGGGTTATCAAGATCGGATCGCGCAACGATTTTCGGAAGCGCTGCGTGCCTGTATGGCCTCGCCAGAGGTGGGAAGTGAACCCGGGCTGCCGGGTGAGTTTGCGCTGATCGTCCATCCTTCGACGCTCACCCAATGGGATCATGACGAGCGCCTGCTGGAGGGGCTGACGAAAATTTTCAGGCTGGTGGTGGATGAGTTGGGGATGAAATTTGAACCCGCTCCCTCTTTGACGCTCATGACGGATCCCAATATAGACATCGACGATCTGCAGGTGCGCCTGCTGAAAAATACGAACGTCGCTGAAACCCAGGATGTAAAAGGGAGCGACGAGGTCGACGAAAGTTCGCCGCTCAAGCCGGCTTTTTTGATCGTGGGCGGCACAAAAATCTTCCCCATTCACGTGGCAGTTACCAATATTGGCCGCCGTCCTGATAACCACCTGATCGTGGATGACCCGCGCATTTCACGCTACCATGCGCAGGTGCGTTATGTACGCGGGCGTTTTATCATCTTTGACTTAAACTCGACCGGCGGAACGTACGTCAATGGACAGCGCGTCAACCAGAGCGTGCTTTACCCGGGCGACGTCATCTCGCTCTCGGGTCTGCCGATTATTTTTGGGCAGGACAGCCCCCCGCCCACCCTGGCAACGGGCGATACGGCCCCGCTGAACCCGGATTCAAGCGACCGCAACACGGCGGTCCTGAAAACGATCCCTCCAAAGTCCAAACCAGAAAATTAGATATGAGTGGCATTATCTTACTGGTCCTGCGGGTCGCCATGACCGTGGTGCTGTACGCTTTCCTTGGGTGGATTCTGGTGCTGATGTGGCGCACGCTGAAACAGGAAGCCGCCTTTTTATCCGCGCGCAAAGCCGCCCCGCTGACGCTTGAACTGGACATGCCCGAAGCCGTTAAGCAGATATTCCACTTCAACACAGGCGACGTGCTGGTTGGCCGCGACCCGGACTGCGAATGCACACTGACAGATGAAACCATTTCGGCGCGGCACGTGCGTTTCGCTTACCATCACAATCAATGGTGGGTGGAAGACCTGGGCTCGCGCAATGGCACAGGCCTGAACGGCGCGCCGCTGACGACTGCCACCATCGTCGTGAACGGCGATACGATCAAATGCGGGCAGACCAGCCTGCGCGTGATCATCGAAGGAACACCTTCCCGCGAATATCAACAAATCTCAGATACGGAGAGCCGCACATGACCGAACAGATCGCATTTGCCGTGATCGGAGGCTCCGGCCTGTATTCGATGAAAGGCTTGAGCGAAACACATGAGCATACCATCGACACACCCTTCGGCAAACCAAGTTCGCCGATCGTGACCGGTACCCTGGAAGGGCAGCGCGTCGCTTTTCTGGCGCGCCATGGCGTTGGGCATTTCATTACGCCGGGCGAGGTCAACTACCGGGCCAACATCCATGCCCTGAAAAGCCTGGGGGCGACGCGCATCGTCAGCATCAGCGCCTGTGGCTCGCTGCGCGAGGATTACGCGCCCGGCCAGATCGTCATCCCTGACCAGATCTACGACAATACCAAAGACCGGGCGCGCACATTCTTCGGCGAAGGCTTGGTGGCGCACATTAGCGTGGCAGACCCGTTCTGCGCAGACCTTTCCGCGCACGTTTTCGATGCCGTCAAAGCCACCGGTGGCAGCGTCCATAAAGGCGGGGCCTTCGTGGTTATCGAAGGGCCGCGCTTTTCGACCCGGGCCGAGTCCGGCGTCTTCCGCTCCTGGGGCATGTCGATCATTGGCATGACCGCCGCGCCCGAGGCTTTCCTGGCGCGTGAAGCCGAAATGTGCTACGCTACAATGGCGCACGTCACCGACTACGACGTCTGGCACGTCAGCGAGGCGCCTGTAACCGTCGAAATGGTCATCCAGACACTCAACAAGAATACAGATACCGCCCAGGAAGCCCTGCGCATCCTGGCCCGCAGCCTGGACACAGAGCGCGCCTGCGAGTGCGGCAGCGCCCTGGCCAGCGCGCTGATCACCAATCCCGCCATCATCCCGGCAGAGACGCGCCAAAAACTAAGCCTGCTCATCGGCAAATACATCAAATAGCTGCACCACTTGCTCCCGACAACCTATCTTCCCCCGGCACAAATCCAGGGCCGCTTGCTAAGGCTGGCGGCGCTGTTTCTATTCATTTATGCACTCACCCTGACGCTCTCCCCCGCAGGTCGCGAGCGCACCTGGGCCGTGGACTATCGCTGGTCACACTGGGTCGGGGTCCTGGTCTGGGCCGTCGCCTTCGCACTGGCGCACCGCCAACTGGTGACCCGCCTGCCAGACGCCAACCCTTACCTGTTGCCTGCGGCAGCCCTGCTCAGCGGCTGGGGTATGTTGTCCATCTGGCGGCTGACGGGGGATTTCGGGTTCCGCCAGGCGATCTGGATTTTTGCCAGCCTGGGGGTTTTTGCCCTGGGACTGAGGCTGCCGCACAGCCTGGACCTGCTTCACCGCTATAAATACGTTTTTCTATCCTTGGGTCTGGCCCTGACCGCGCTGACATTGGTGCTTGGTTCCAATCCCGGCGGCGAGGGCCCGCGCCTGTGGCTTGGGTGCTGCAGCCTGTACTTTCAACCCTCCGAGCCGCTGAAACTGCTCCTGATCGTTTACCTGGCGGCCTACTTTGCGGACAGGTTGCCCATCCGCACGCGGCTGTTACCCTTGCTGCTCCCCACCCTGCTGCTCACCGGCCTGGCCCTGGCGATCCTGCTCATCCAGCGCGACCTGGGGACGGCTTCCATCTTTATTTTTATTTATGCCACGATGATCTATTTCGCCAGCGGCAGGAAGCTTTTGCTGCTTGGCACGCTGGCCCTGCTTGCCGTTGCAGGGCTGACCGGCTACTTCCTGGTGGATATCATCCATTTCAGGCTGGATGTGTGGGTCGACCCCTGGGCCGACCCGGCCGGGCACGGTTACCAGATCGTTCAATCGCTGATGGCAGTTGCCAATGGCGGCCTGCTTGGGCGCGGCCCGGGCATGGGTTCGCCCGGCCTGGTGCCGGTGGCGCAATCCGATTTCATTTTCACCACCATCAGCGAAGAGAATGGCTTGGTGGGCACCTTCGCGCTGTTCACAACGCTTGGCCTGCTCACGACGCATGGCTATTTGATTGCCCTGAAGGCCTCCGGCAACTTCCGCCGTTTGCTGGCTGCCGGGGTAACCACATATCTCGGCGCGCAGAGCGTGCTGATCATTGGCGGCAACCTGCGCTTCCTGCCGCTGACCGGTGTTACCCTTCCTTTTGTGTCTTATGGCGGTTCCTCGCTGCTGACGTGTTTCGTGGCCCTGCTAATTCTGCTGCAGATCAGCAACGAATCTGAGCAGGAACCCGCGCCCCTGCGCCGACCCCAGCCATACCTGCTCATGGCCGGGGTCATCTGGGGCGGGCTGTTTGCCTGCGCGCTGCTCAACGGGTGGTGGGCCTCCATCCGCAGTGACGACCTGCTCAGCCGCACCGATAATGCCCGCCGCTCGATCGCCGACCGCTACGTCCGGCGCGGTTCGATGGTCGATCGGAACAACGCTGCCATCAACGTCACCACTGGCGAAACCGGCCTTTATACGCGCATTTACAACGTCCCCGAACTGGCAGCTGTCACCGGATATACGCACCCCGTCTACGGACAGACCGGCCTGGAAGAAAGCCTCGATCCATACCTGCGCGGCCTGCAGGGCAACCCGGCTTTGCTGATCTGGTGGGACCACCTGCTCTACGGGCAGCCACCGCCCGGCCTGGACGTGCGCACCAGCCTCGATCTCGGCATCCAGGCCCAGGCTGACAAACTGCTCGGAAAACATACCGGGGCGCTCGTGCTGATCAACGCCCAGAACGGGGAAATCCTGGCCATGGCCTCGCATCCCGGCTATGACCCCAACCGGCTCGACATGCTCGGGGAAATGCTGGCAAAGGACCCCGCCGCCCCGCTGCTAAACCGGGCCACGCAGGGGCAGTATGCCGCGCAGCCGGCGCTCGAGCCGTTCTTGAGCGCCTATTTCGCAGGTGCAGGTACGATTTCAGATGATTCGCTCAGCGAATTATTCGACCGGCTTGGTTTCTACAGCGTTCCGGCAGCCAACGTCCCGGCCGCAAATCCCGCCACTCGGGGTACCGGGACCAACTTGCGGGTAAGCCCGCTGCAAATGGCGCTGGCCGCCGCAGCGCTGACGGGGTCAGGCATGCGCCCAGCGCCGCGGCTGGCGCTGGCCGTCCATACGTCTGCGCAGGGATGGGTGATCTTGCCAACAGCGGAAGAGCCCTTCATGGCGCTCGATGCCGATTCTGCGCAACGGATCACCTCGGCGCTGGCACTGGACGGGCAGCCTGCCTGGGAATATACCAGCCCGCGAAACGACCTGTCAATCTCGTGGTACCTGGCAGGCACGCTACCGAACTGGCAGGGCACGCCGCTCGCAATCGTCGTAGCGCTGGAAGAAAACGATCCCGGCCAGGCGCGCAGCATCGGGCGCGGGGTATTGGAACAAGCCATACAACCCTAATATCCGGCGTCCTCGATAAAGGCAAAATTAAAGCCAGACTTTTCAGTCTGGCCTTTTTTCCAAATTTAGAACGGGCTTCGTATCTTAGCGAGCGTTGTAGCCGGGGCCCTTCTTGAAATAGTCGTAGTTGGGCGGTGTATCCTTGGTCAGGTCGAGGACCTCGCCAGGCTCGAGCTTGCGGGCGGTCTCGAGCACAACAGCATGCCCGTGATGGTCGGCGCCTTCCCAATGGCCTTTAATATCAGTAAGGCTAATGAACTCGCCGCCCTTGGCAGTATAAGCCGCCGGAACTTCATCTTCGGGGAAAATCGCGGCAAAGGGACATTCGGGGACGCAGGCACCGCAATCGATACAGGTATCGGGGTCGATGTAAAACCACGGCCATTCTTCCTGTGGCTTGCCTGGAATAATACACTCCACCGGGCATACGTCCACACATCCGCTATCGCGCAAACACAGGCTGGTAATAATATGGGTCATTAAAGATCCTCCTGATTTTGATTTAAAACTGACTGGCCTATTATATCCGGCTTCTTGAGTGTGCGCAATTATTTCACAAATCATTTGCTCAAACACACCTGCCCGGCCTTCGGCATCCTGAACGGCGAAGTCCCTGGCACTATCGGGGGAGCGTTCTACAGCGTAATCGATGGATGCCGGGACTAGCTGCCGTAACGTTTGGCGACCGCATCCCAGTTGACCACCTGCCACCAGGCGGCGGTGTACTCGACGCGGCGGTTCTGATATTTCAGGTAATAGGCATGTTCCCACACGTCGATGCCGGCCAGCGGTTTGAGGCCGTCGCTGAGCGGATTGTCCTGGTTGGCGGTCGAAACGACCACCAGCTTGTCCGCTTTGACGGCCAGCCAGGCCCAGCCGGAGCCGAAGCGTGTATTGGCGGCTTTTTCGAACTCGGTCTTGAAATTGACAAAGCTGCCAAAGTCGGCGTCGATGGCCTTGGCCAGCGCGCCCTTCGGCTCGCCGCCCGCCTTGGGAGCCATGATATTCCAGAACATGTCGTGGTTCCAATGCCCGCCGCCGTGGTTGCGCACCGCGGTACGGATGTCTTCGGGAACATCGTTCAACTTCTTGAGCAGGTCCTCCACGGACCAGCTACCCAGTTCGGGGTGTTTTTCGATCGCTGCGTTCAGGTTGGTGATGTAAGCAGCATGGTGCTTGTCGTGGTGGATGGTCATGGTCTGGGTGTCGATGACCGGTTCCAGCGCGTCATATGCATACGGAAGCGGAGCAAGTTCGAATGCCATTGTTTACTCTCCTCTACGAGTGTGTTTTTGGAATTGACGGGACCCAGTGGTGGGGTTAAGATTACAGCGTAATTCTAGCTCCGCGGCACCTTCAAGTCAAGACACTAATTGGGATAATTTGCACCGTTAAGGCAAATTCAAGCTAAGCATTTAACACGACAGGGAGCATGCGTGGCCATCCAGAAGCACAGCCAGACTCGCTTTTACTTTGCCATCACAGGTGCGATCCTGGCCGTTTCGACTGCCGCGATCTTCATCAAGTTCGCCCAGCAGGACGCCCCCTCGCTGGTCATCGCCGCCTTCCGACTGACACTCGCCAGCCTGGTGCTTGCCCCGCTCGCGCTGACCCACCACCGCAGCGAGTTAGAAAGGCTGACCGGGAAGGGGCTGGCGCTCGGGCTGCTGGCCGGCCTGTTCCTGGCGCTGCATTTCGCGCTATGGATCTCGTCGCTCGAATATACCAGCGTGGCCAGTTCCGTTGTTCTGGTGACTACCACCCCGTTATGGGTGGCGCTGGCTGCGCCCTTCGCCCTGAAGGAATCGCTCGGGCGCAGCGTCCTGATCGGGATGGTCCTGGCGCTCGCAGGCGGAGTCATCGTCGGACTGAGCGATGCCTGCCAGTGGCCCTTCGGGCAGGCTCACAGCGGACTCGTTTGCCCATCGTGGAGCGAGTTCTTCAAAGGGCAGGCGCTGCTCGGAAATTTCCTGGCCCTGGCGGGGGCGTGGATGGCCGCCGGATATCTCCTGATCGGCCGGCGGCTGCGCGCGACACTATCGCTCGTCCCGTATATTTTCGTCGTATATGGCATGGCGGCGTTGGTATTAATGGCCCTAATGCTCGCGGCGGGCCAATCCCCTCTCGGCTATCAGCCACAGACCTATCTCTGGCTGCTGGCGCTGGCGCTGATCCCACAGCTGCTCGGCCACTCAACCTTCAACTGGGCGCTGCGCTACCTGCCCGCCTCGTTTGTATCCATCGCGCTGCTCGGCGAGCCGATCGGCGCGACCATCCTGGCGTACTTCCTGCTCAAGGAGGTGCCCGGCCCGCTGAAAATAGCCGGCGGCGTTTTGATCCTGGCCGGGATTTACACAGCCTCGCTGGAACGGGAAGATCAAGTAACGGCCGAGTAGGGGCCATCCTTTGAGCACAGTCCAGCATCGCGCCCGGCCACATAGAACGCGGACACTTACACCGGATACCATCCGCGCAGGAGATAAACACAGGTCCCGGCCAATTCGTGCCGGGACCTGTGTTTATCTCTCATACAACGTATTCAGTTCTCGAATTCGTTCTTTCAAATCTTCGCTCAGGGCGTTCTCGTCCATCCGCCAGGCCCAGTTCCCGGCCGGCTTGCCGGGGAAGTTCATACGCGCTTCGGGGCCCAGGTTGAGAAAATCCTGCATGGGAGCCAGGGCAAAGACAGCCACAGACTTCCAGGCTGCGCGGATCAGATCCCAGGCGAAATCTGATCCGGTGGATTGCAAGTAATGCCGGGCAAACTCCTGCTCCTCGGGCGGCGCGGAACGATACCAGCCCAGCGACGTGTCATTATCGTGCGTGCCGGTATAGACTACGCAGTTCTCGGTGTAAAAATTGGGCAGGAAAATATTGTCTGGCCCGGAGAAAGCAAACTGCAGGATTTTCATCCCGGGCAGGCCAAGCGCATCGCGCAACTCAATCACGTCGGGAGTCATGACTCCCAGGTCTTCGGCAATGATCGGAAGTTCTTCGACTGTGCTTGCAGCTCTCCCTTCGACACGGTCGGCCGCGATACTTGTACCTGCGGCAAGTGCAGGTGAGCGAGACGAACCGCCAGGGCCACGGCCCAGAACCAGTGCCTGGCGGATGGCATGGAACAGTTCCGCGCCCGGGCCGGGAGCCCAGCGTCCCTTTTCAGCAGTCGAAGCGCCGCCCGGAATTTCCCAATACCCGGCAAAGCCGCGGAAATGGTCGATGCGCACGATGTCAACGGTCTTCAGCGTAGCCCTGATCCGTTCGATCCACCAGCGGTAGCCGCTCTGCCTGTGCGCCTCCCAGCGGTAGAGCGGGTTACCCCACAACTGCCCGGTCGGCGAAAAATAATCGGGCGGGACGCCGGCCACGACGGTCGGATGGCCCGATTCATCGAGATGGAACAAATCAGGGTGCGACCAGACGTCGGCCGAGTCCATGGCGACGAAGATGGGGATATCGCCGATGACCTGGACGTTTTTGCCATGTGCATAATCGCGCACGGCATTCCACTGGCGGAAGAATAAGAACTGGATAAAGGTATAACGGGAGACGGAAGAAGCCAGGGATTTGCGCGCCTGCTCCAGGGCCTGCGGCTGGCGCGTACGCAGCGGCGTTGGCCATTGATTCCAGGGCGCACCCGCATTCGCTGCTTTGAGCGCCATGAACAGGGAAAAATCTTCCAGCCAGGCAGCGTTCTCGAAACGGAAGGCGTCGAATTCGGTGCGGAGCGCGGGGCCCGGCAAAGACTCAAAACGGGTACAGGCTTTCTCGAGCAATCCCGGTTTCCAGCCGTAGAGTTCCCCAAAATCCACATCCTGTGAAGGCCAGGCCGGCATATCCGCAAGATCGTCGCGGGTCAGCAGCCCCTGCTCCAACAGAACGTCCGGGCTGATCAGATAAGGGTTGCCTGCAAAAGCGGAGAAGCACTGGTAGGGTGAGTCGCCGTAGCCCGTGGGGCCGAGCGGCAGCACCTGCCAGAGCTTGCAGCCCGAGCCGGCCAGGAAATCAATGAAGCGCCGGGCCTGGGGGCCGAGGTCGCCAATTCCGTACGGGCCGGGAAAACTGGTGGGATGCAGAAGGATGCCGGAACTGCGTTCGAATTTCACAGGGCCTCATGATCTCAGAGTGAACGGTAGAGCGCTGCGTACTTGCGCGCAGACTGCTCCCAGGAAAAATTCTCTGCCATGGCGGTTTTCTGCATGAGCTGCCAGCGCGCGGGGTCGCGAAAAGCGCCCAGCGCGCGCCGCAGCGCGGCAGTCATAATGGACGCCGACGGCTCGGTGAACAGGAACCCGGTGCGCCCCTCGGCAATGGTATCGCGCAGGCCACCCGTGGCACGGGCCACGGGGATACAGCCGTAGCGCATGGCGATCATCTGTGCCAGGCCGCACGGTTCATAGCGTGAAGGCATCAGCAGCATGTCCGATCCGCCATAGATCTGGTGGGCCAGTTTGCCGTCATAACGCAAGATAGCGGTCACGCGGTGCGGGAAATCGATCTCGAGATGGCGGGCGGCAATTTCAAGCTCGGCGTTGCCGGTGCCCAGCAGCACCGCCTGCCAGGGTTCGTCGGGCAGCAGGCGCAGGGCATCCACGGCGATATCCACGCCCTTTTGCTGGTCCATGCGCGTGACCATGCCCAACAGCGGGATGGTCGGATCCACCTTGAGGCCAAACTGGGATTGAAGCGCGGACTTGATGGCGTTTCGGGCAGGCAGCGTTTTCGAAGTATAGTTGACCGCCAAAAAGGTGTCGCCGGATGGGTCCCAGATTGCATGGTCGATCCCGTTGATGATGCCGGTCACGCGCTCACGGCGCGACTGCAGAAAACCTTCCAACCCGCAGCCGTATTCTGGAGTCTGGATTTCCTCGGCGTACGAGGGGGAGACGGCGACGATCTTATCCGCTGCCCACAGGCCAAGCGGCATGGGCACGTGGCGTGCCCACTTGGGCAGATCGGGGTCCTCAACGGGAGGCAGGCGGTAGGCCGTGAGCGCGTCTTCGGAACCGGCGCCCATGAAGCCTAAATTGTGGACCGTCATAACGGTTTTGGCCTGCGCCCAAAAGGGATCCTCGGCTTGCCGCCGGACGGCATACAGGGAAACAGCCGTATGCCAGTCGTTGGCGTGGACGACATCCGGGCGCCAGTCCAGGCGGCGGGCCATTTCCAGCGCGGCGAGCGAGAAGAATATATATTTCTCGCTGTCCAGGCCGGGGTCGGGATCATAGACTTTTTCGGAGTGACGGATGGGGTCGCCGGAGATCAAATAGACCGGCAGGCCGTTCAGATCCGTACGGAAGACTTCTACAGACACATCTGCGCCCTGCCGCGCAATGTTAAAGGTCGTCTCGCGCTGCATTGGGAAGTTTTCGATACGGATGGCGTTATGGAAAGGGATCACCAAGCGGATATCCAGCCTCGTGCCCGGCAGGGTGCGTAGCGCATTCGGCAGAGAGCCGGCTACATCGCCAAGCCCGCCGACTTTGACAAACGGGTCCGCTTCGGAGGCAAGAAACAGGATGTTCAGGTTTCTGGGCATGCTTCTATTTTACCAATAAAAAATACGCGCGCAGTCTGTTGGCTGGCCTTTCTATCGCTTTAGCTTGTCATCCCCAGGGCGTAGTTTAGTTATCCGCCTGGGGACAGTCCAAGATTATGTTCCAGGTGTGCGATGAACCATGTTACCACGGTCAGGGTGACACCTTTGCGCGCCCCAAACATCAGTTTGCGCTCCAGCGCATCAAGCGGGAACGCATCCACAATAACAATACCGCCCTCGCCTTTGACGCGCACTTCGCACGAGAGCTGGGTGCGGTCGCCAAGTGTTTTTCCAAGAATTACTTTGGGGAACCTGGCTTCGAAGCGGAGTTTCTCTGGAGCCAAGGAGATAACCTTCCCGTCCAGTTTTTCAGTGGCCTTCAAGGCCGCCTGATAGATGCTTTGCACGTCTTTGGGATAATTCTTTTCCTGGTGTTGTTCGAATGGCATACAGCAACCTTCACTTGCCTCAACGAGTTGCCCCTACGGTTTATGCGGTTTCGAGACCTTCGTAGCGGACTTGCGAGAAAAGTTCCTCGATCAGTGGACGTGAACCGACTTCCGTTCCGCTCAGGCTGGCAGTGGCAGCTCCGCTGGCGACGCCCCACCCCAGAGATTCTTTCAAAGGGATGCCCTGCGTCAACGCCCAGACCAGACCGCCAACCATCGAGTCGCCGGCGCCGATGGGATTTTTCTCCTTTATCTTTGGGCTGTAGGCCAGCCAAGTGTCTTCGGGAGTTTGCAGGAGCGCGCCCGCCTTGCCCATCGAAACGACCACATTCTGCGCGCCCATCTTGCGGATTTCGGCAGCGGCTGCGGCAATTTCAGCGAGCGTGTTCATCGGCAGGCCCGTCAGGGCGTAGGCTTCCTCGGTATTGGGTTTCACGAGATACGGTTTTTCGGCACAGCCAAGCCGCAGAGATTCGCCAGTGGTATCAAGAATCGCTTGAGACTGGTGCTTGTTGAGCACGTTCATGATCCGGGCGTAAAAATCATCGGCAACGCCGGGAGGCAGACTGCCCGCCAGCACCCACCAATCGCCGGGCTTCGCCAGCGAGTCAATCTTATCGAGCAGTTCCTTTTGTTTGGCCGTATCAACCAGCGGCCCCTTCTCATTGACTTTGATATATCGGTTGTGCGACTGAGTCACAATGCTGACATTCGTGCGCGTGTCGCCAGAAACCCAGACAAAATCGGTGCCGACGCCCAGGTTTTGCAAGCCATCCTGCAACAACTGGCCGGCACGGCCGCCCAGAAAACCGGCGGCGGTGCTCGAAACTCCCATGCCTTTGAGCAGGCGCGAGACGTTGAAACCTTTGCCGCCAAAATCCACACGCGACTCACTGGCGCGCAAGACTGAATCAAATTCCACTTCGGGCACGGTCAGTTCGTGGTCAACGGCAGGGTTGAGAGTCAGCGTGTAAATCATTTTGGCTTTTCCCACATTTTTTCGATGAGCGCTTCCTCAGCCTCATTCGTCCATACCAGGCCCTCGCTCAATTTGGCAGCGACTTCAGGCAGGCGCTCCTTCAATTCCTTGAGCCCCATCAAGGGCAGATTGTGGATTTGCGGGAAGATGACGACCTTCCCCGAATATTTCCCCTCGATGACAGATTCGATCGCCTCAGCCGCCGTTTCCAACCCGCCGATGGCAGCCACCGAGCGACGAGGAGATAACGTCCCCGCGACTCTGCGCATCATCACAGACACCTGGTCATCGATTGTGAGACCCGAAGTTCCCGTGTATTGCGCGTTGGAGAGATATACATTACTGAGGTTGACTGCGCCCATTGTGCCGTTGGGGACGCCCGCGAAGAGTACCATCATCCCGTCCGGTTTCATGACCGTGTCACCCTCTTCCATCAAGCCTGCAACCGGTACGCAGGCCACAACATCGTCCACGCCTTGATTCTGGGTGGCCTGCACGACGAAATCACGGAAAGATTGTTTTGAGGTGTTCGGGTTGAAGAACAGAAGCGTACGGCCATGTTTTTGAGCCAGTGGCTCGAACATGTCGCTCAAGGTCTGCAGGCGGTCATCGTTGATCTCGGTGGCAATCACCAACTTCGGGCCATCTGGCAATTCGAGCGCGCGCTGGAGGTGCATCTGTCCCATCGGGCCACCTGCACCGATGAACACCGTGGAGCCGCCTGCGCGCAGTTCGCAACGATTGCGGGCTTCACCGTAAGAGGCGGCGATGTCTGTGCCATGCGTTCCGACGAAAGCGATGTAATCGTAATGCAGGCGACCAAAGTCGACCTGGGTGAGTCCATCGAGCGGTTTTGTGCCGACAAGATTGCATGTGCCGCGTCGGGCGATGAAGCGTGCAATCTGGCTGACAACGCTGGCGGATGCGGGGTTCAGTATAACGATGTCATCGAGGCCAACGCTGTTGGTCAGCTCTTTGCTGAGAGTTTCATAATCGGCAGGAGTCAGCCCATTGCGCTCGATGATTTTTGCCTGCGTGGAGGAAACCAGTTGTTTAACGGAAACAGGCACATCGGTCAGGACGAACGTGGCAGGTGAATCCAATCCGGCGGAAAATGTAAATGAGGTCGAATCGCCTGGCTGGCCGATAATCCACATTGTCCCGCCATTTTTGGGAGCGAGGCGGCGGCGTTGGGTATAGGCGGCCAATACGCAACCCCACGGCTCGAACAGGGACGATTCGGCGTAGCCTATCTCATCTTCAACGGGCAAGAGGCAGGCTCCGGCGTCGGTCTTGAGGACTTCATCGCCGATCAGGTGATATTGGATCAGGCCGCCCGGAATGGTATAGCCGTAGGCCGTACTCTTGCCCTGTTGATAAATATCGGGCTGGACGGCAAGACGCTGGCCAGGCTTGTAATCCTTTTGCAGGTTCCTGCCAACTTTGACGACGGTGAGGGAAACTTCATGGCCCAGGCGGGTGGGTTCAACGGACAGGTTCCGGTTGTAAAGTTTGGGATGACTGCCGCCCTGTTTGATAATTTTGACATCGGAGAAACATACGCCGATACTATCAATGCGAACCAGCAATTGGTCATCGTCAGGTTCGGGAATGGAGAAAGGTTCGGGCTGGCCCGCGCGCCCCATGTTTTCGAGACCGGCACCATACAGATTCCATGCCCAGTTTTTTTCTGGTAGGGTGTAGTTCAATGAACGATAGGCTTGATATTTTTTGCCCATGATATTTTCCTTTTGTGCTCTGTTGCAAACATGCCATTGTGCGTCGTCCTGCCTGCGCCTGTAGCGCAGCTACAGGCGCAGGTGCAGGCAATGACACCTCAATAGGATTTGCGACTTTGCAACAGAGCATCCTTTTGAGTTAATTGATTCAGCGTAAAAAGCAAAATGAGAGAAAATTAACCGAATTGTTTTTTGACGAGTTCGCGCACTTCCTGCGCAGTGGAACAATTCAGCGCTTCGCGGGCCAGTGATTGCAAGTCGGAGGTGTTGAGCGAGCGAATCTGTGCCTTGACTGTCGGCACGGAGGGGATGCTAACGCTGAATTCGTCCATACCGAGGCCAAGCAGGATAGGGACGGCGACTGCATCGGAGCCGAGTTCGCCGCAGATGTCGGCGCGTTTGCCGTGTTTGTGGGCAGCTTCGATGGTGCGGGCAATCAGGCGCAGGACGGCAGGATGAAGCCCGTCGTGTTTGGCAGCCAGCGCAGAGTTGCCGCGGTCCATGGCAAGTGTGTATTGCGTCAGGTCGTTGGTGCCAATGGAGAAGAAGTCGATTTCGGGGGCAAACACATCTGCCATCAGCGCGGCGGAGGGGACTTCAACCATGATGCCGATTTGTATGGGAGGTACGTCCAATTCGCGGCGCAGCTCTTCAATCAATGCGCGCGCCTGTCGCAGTTCCGCAATGTCGCTGACCATCGGGAACATGATGTGCAAATTTCCATAAGGCGCAGCGCGCAGGATGGCGCGCAACTGTTCGCGGAATAACTCTGGACGATTGAGGCAAAGGCGAATGCCGCGCTCACCCAGAAATGGATTCAGCTCTGGTTTCAGTTGGATGTACGGCAAAGGTTTATCACCACCAATATCCAACGTACGGACGATTACCGGCAAAGGTTTCATCGTCTCGGCGATGGCACGATAGACATTGTATTGCTCATCTTCGCTGGGGGCGGTAGTGCGCTCAAGGAATAAAAATTCCGTACGCAAAAGGCCGATGCCATCCGCGCCCATGTTCAACGCCTCGGCAGCATCTGCAATTGAGCCGGCGTTGGCCGTGACATCCACACGCCGTCCATCCTGTGTGATGGCAGGCAACCCGGCCTGCTCCTGAGCAAAACCACGAAATTCCAACCAGCGACGTTGCGCCAATTTTGCCTGATCCAAAACATCTGAAGCAGGGTTGACGGTCAATGTGCCATCATTGCCATTCAAGATGACAGGCGTCTTTTCCTTGAGCGCCAACATGGACTCGTCCACACCGACGATGGCAGGCAGGCCAAGCGCCCGCGCCAGGATGGCAGTGTGCGAAGTTGGGCCGCCGTTGACGATACCGAAGCCAAGCACACGCGCCGGGTCAAACGAGGCTGTGTCTGACGGGGATAAGTCACGCGCAAGCACAACGACTGGAGTGGCCGGCATGGAAACGCCCTTTTCGCCGAGGCCTAACATCAAGCGTAGTACGCGCCTCCCCACATCATGCAAGTCATCAGCGCGCGCCGCAAGCAGAGGGTCGTCGAGGGCAGCAATCGCCGCAGCACGCTCGTCAATGCTGGCTTTCCACGCATTGGCGGGACTTTTTCCAGTTTTCACATGTGCCTGGACAGCCTCGGTCAGTTCGGGGTCATCCAAAAGTTCACCATGCGCCTCGAAAATGGTGGCCTCGGCGCCCAATCTTTTGTCAGTCATTTGCTGACGAAGTTCAGCGAGTTGTTCTTTCGCGCGGCTCAACGCTTCGGTCAGTCCGATCTGACCATCAGCAGGGAGCGTCTCGAGGTTCTCTAGGTCCAATTCGGCTTGTTGAAAATGAAAAACGGGACCCACCGCAATGCCGGGCGCCGCACCCACTCCCTTGATCACATTATGTTCGAGGGTCCCGCTTGCTTGTGGAATTTCTACGGGCGCGTCAGTCTCCGCCGGAGCCGGTTGCGGTGCGGCAGGAGAGATACTATCTCCGAGCCCCGAGAGGATGGCGGCTTCAATTTCAGCAATTGCTTTTTCCTCATCCACACCCTTGGCTTGAACTGTGATGTCACTGCCATTGCCCGCGCCCAAGGTCAACACTGAAACCATGGACTTGGCATTTGCCCGCTTGCCCTTATATTGAAGGCTGATATCCGACTTGAACTGTTTCGCCAGGTTGACCAGCACTTTGGCAGGACGCGCGTGCAGACCGGTTTGGTTTTGGATGACAAGTTCGATTTGTTTCATTACAGAGATCGTCAATTCTGCGCGAGTGGGCTCGCGCATATAACCGAGTTTCAGAAGGCTTTGTCGGTACCCAAATGCTGCATGATCACTTCAGGGTCGGTCGTCCGTAATAACTCAGGCAGGTTATTTTCGTCATCAATTACATTGGCGAGATTCGATAACATGCCGAGATGCTCATCCGAGGACGAGATGGCGATGCCAATGACCAAATAGACTTTTCCGTCATCATCCCAATCCACTCCGTCCTTAAGTTGAAGGACGGAAATTCCGCTCTTCAAAATATGCTCACGGTTTTCGTGCATCCCATGCGGGATGGCGACGCCATTACCGAGATTGGTGGACATGGACTGCTCGCGAGCTAACATCCCATCAATATATTCAGGTAAAACATAACCGGACTTCACCAGCAGCGTTCCTGCTTTTCGGATGGCGTCTGCTTTGTCTTTGGCCTTTGCCTGAAGGGTTATGCAATCTTTCGAAATAATGGACATAATTTAACTCTTTTCTGTCTATGTTGCTTAGACAAGAATATGGATCCAAGCTTCCCTAGAGGGGGGTTGCTCAAAGATCTACCTTCATCTAAAAAACATGACAAGACTGTTTTGAAAAACTTCTACATGGCTTCAAACCAGCATTGAACCGGAACTCAACTTTCAATGATATTGACTCAAATCGGTGGCAACAATTTCTGTCTTCTCAATCAGCGCTTTGAGAAGCTTGTCCAAGACCGGGTCGTTCAAGAAATGCTTGAAGGCCAGCACTACAGCCCTGGGCGCCGCCGCCTGGGCAACTCTACAGAGGCCAACATGGACAACCACCACTTGTGCATCTGCCGGGATTTCGCGGGCCGGTTTGGAAATGACATTAATATCTGTCAATCCGGCAGCTTTCAATTTCTTCTTCAAGGAATTCGCAGATAGCAAACTGGAACCCATGCCGGCTTCACAAGCAAAAATAATGGTCTTAACTTCCGCACCAGAAATTGACTGTGCCATTTTTACTCTCCTTACGATTTCCTCAGTTCTGGCAGATGCGGTAGCGGGTACAAGCGTATACTGAGAAGAGCTACCGCACCTGCCAATTCAGGTCAATTCTGTTTAGTTTGTCCCTAATCCAGGAACGGTGCCAACAGCAGCGGTAGGCTGGGTAGCTCCTTCTTCACCAACTTCCTCGGCAACCGGGCGAACACGCAGAATGAATGAGCCAACGAGGAAGGAAACCAATGCACCCAGGAATACGCCGGTCAATACCTGGAAGTGCTGCCCCGGTGGAATAACAGCGAGATAAGCGAAGATCGAACCGGGTGAGGGGGTCGCCACCAGGCCGGCGCCACTGATCACGAACCACAAGTCGGCCGTAAAACCACCGGCGATCATGGCCAGAATCATGATGGGGTGTGCAAGCACATAGGGGAAGTAAATCTCATGGATGCCGCCGAAGAAATGGATGACAATGGAACCAGGGGCAGATTCCTTGAGCAGGCCTTTGCCGGCTACATAGTAGGCCAGCAGCAGGCCCAGGCCGGGACCCGGGTCGGTCTCCAGCAGGAAGTGGATCGCGCGCCCAGTATCCTTGGCTGCGGCTATACCCAGAGGAGCCAGCACACCGTGATTGAGGGCGTTGTTCAGGAACAAGACCTTTGCAGGTTCGATGATGATAGCAGCCAGCGGCAAGAGACGAGCCTGGACCAGCCAGTCCACAATAGCGCCAGCAACATTACTCACGCCGGTTACGAATGGGCCGATGACCACATTGCCAATCAAGATGAGGATGACCGCCAGGATGCCGGCCGAGAAGTTGTTGATGAGCATCTCAAAACCGATCGGGATCTTTTCCTCGAGCACCTGGTCGACCTTTTTAATAAGCCAACCGCCCAGGGGGCCCATGATCATGCCGCCCAGGAACATGGGGATGTCTGCTCCGACGATAACGCCCATTGTTGCGGCAGCACCGACCACACCGCCGCGCACACCGTGAACCATCTTGCCACCCGTATAACCAATGAGAATGGGGAGCAAGTAAAGGATCATCGGTCCAACCAGCTTGGCGAATGTTTCATTCGGGATCCAGCCGGTTGGGATAAACAGGGCAGTGATCAAACCCCAGGCAATAAAGGCTCCGATGTTGGGGATGACCATGCCGGCCAAAAAGCCTCCCAATTGTTGCAATTTTTCTCGCATGATTTATTTCTCCTTTCAGGATTTGGGTTATTGCCTGAGATTTCAGGCTTTCACTTACAGGCCGGGCGACTCTGGGCAAGCCTCCCGCGTTACCGGTAACAGTCGGAATGTTACCTGGACAACCATACTTGGGGAAACGTATCAACTTAAGAATTGAGTAATGGCTTCAATATCTTCCGGCATGAGTAACGGATGGACCTGAATGACCTTTGGGTTGCCTGCAAACTGCCTCGGCAAAGGGACGGTCGTGAGTACCAAATCGGCCGTTGAGACCAGCGCCAGGGTTAAATCTCGCAAAGAAACGACTTCCAAGGTGTTGAGATAAGGAAAACGCGCATTCAAACGCGCCACCAGGAGTTGGGCTGTCGCCATTCCGCTGGGGCAAACCACGATAACATGCTCAAAACGATAGGAACGATTGCGAATAAAAGCAGCGCGCAACAAAATGACAAGATTATTAGCTTCGCTCTGCGGCAGGTTTACATTCGTATGTTCATGGATCATACGCACAATTTCTTGCGCGATGGCATCTTCCCGTTCATATTGTTCCGGAAGGTTGGCCGCATCCAATGAAACCGGAAACCAAAGGTTAAAGCGTTGGCGAAAGCAGGCCGGAACGATATTGTTAAGTAATCCATTTTGCAGGATACGGTCATGCTTCAGCTTTGGAATCTCAAAAGCCTGGCTGATATGTTCCATCAGGCGCTCAATCAAAACAGAAAAATCACTATTTCGTTCCAGTTCTCCCGGCAAAATCTCGTTACGCGGGGCGGCCAGCATCTCCATGGCAATTCCGGCCACATCGGCAGGCTGCAAGACCGAATTCGAGTCCCGCCCCAGGTGCCGGGCAACATAAGACGCAGTTGGCCAAATCTTTGCGGCTTGCAACCAGTTCAATTGCTGTTCTTCCATCTCCAGGTGATGATTCTCCTGCACACGATTCGCCAGAATTGCAAAAACGAGTGCGAGGTGTAAAACAGCGTCATCGGTAAATCTACCACCCAGTTGCTCTTCGGACTTGGCAACCAGGCCAATTGTCCGGCGCATCTTAATCCTTAAGAGCAAATTATTGACGTATTCAACTGCTGGCAAGAGTGAGGCATCGCTTTGAAGGCTGAAATGCAGGCCGTCTGCATGGGTAATTCTCGTAATGGGGTCACTGCTAAAGGGCGTTTCTCCCCACAACACTTCTGCGAGCGCCTGCTGACACGCATGTTCGGCCCCGCTCAACTGAATGCCAAAGTGTGGTTTGCGGATGAGATTAATTTGTTGATCTTTAAGCCAGCACTCGATTTCGTCCAGGTCTTTCAGAAGAGTCATTCGCGAAGCCTGCAGCATCTGTTCCAACTGAGAAAGAATGGATGCTTCTGATTTCGTTAATAAAAACAACGCCAGTAACTGCTGGCGTTGACTCACGGAGAGAATAATTTGAACTCCGGAATGAACATAAATTTCTTGAAACAGTGCCTGTGTTTGCTCGGCAGTCAAGTTCAGCGCAAAACCGACACCCGGTAGAACGCTCAAGTCCTGGTTATGTTGAGTTAGCCAAACTTTTACACCCTTCATACTGTAATTCACCTGTCGCGGCGTTATGTGCAGCAAATTCGCCAGTTCAACAGAGCCGATTGGTCGCTCGGCATCAAGGATGAGCTTGAGAATCTCTCTCTGGCGGGTGGTAAAAGTTATCATTGATAACCATGGTTTCATAAGATGATTATTTAGACCAGAAAATGCTTAGATATATTGTAGAACAGAATACGACCGAAACACAGCGATTTAGAATATCTTTTGTTCGATGAGAAATGACAAAACTACACCATTGTGTCTGTTTGAGTTCGGGGGATTGCCATTGCATTGTAAAACGGTGAAATTACAGCACCCGGATTTAAGCGGCGCTCATGAGCCAGCCCGGATACCGCACTGTGCTGCAGGATTCCGAGAAAAGCCTCTACAACTTTCGGGTCGAAATATTTGCCTGCCTGTTTCCGTATATAAGCCTGGGTCTTCGGGTCGGACCAGGCTTTCCGATAATGACGGTCCGAGCGCAGGGCGTCCCACACGTCCACCACGGCGAAGATGCGGGCGGCCAGAGGGATCTGCTCGCCCTTCAAGCCGCGCGGATAACCGCTCCCGTCCCATTTCTCATGGTGGCAGTATGGAATATCCAGGGCCGGGCGCAAATAAGCGATTGGCAGCAGCATTTCATAGGCGTAGGCGGGATGTTGGCGCATGATTTTCCATTCCGCGGGAGAGAGCCTGCCCTGCTTGAGCAGGATGGTATCGGGGATGGCCATCTTTCCGATGTCGTGCAGCAGCCCACCCCGGCGGATGTGCACCAGTTCCGCCTGGCTCATCCCCATCACACCCGCCAGGCGCAAGGCCATCTCAGTCACGCGCTGCGTATGGCCCTCCGTCTCCCGGTCGCGCATATCGAGCGCGCGCGACCAGCCCTCGATGGTCGCATCATAAGCCAGGGCCAGTTCGAGATTAGAGCGCTGCAAACCTTCGAGCAGCTCGGCATTATCGATCGCAATCGCCGCCTGGTTCGCCAGGGTCTCCAGGAAGCTGAACCACTCCGCATCCGGGTCGAGAGCCAAACGATGGAATATTTCCAGGACGCCCTGGATCTTTCCCTTGGCAACGAGCGGCACACCGTAGTAAACCACAAATCCTTCGCTCGCCAGGAGTTCCGAATGGATAAAATCCTTTCTGCGGCCCAGGTTGTCGGCCCGGATCATCCTGCGCTCGAACGCCGCGCGGCCGGCGTAGCCTTCGCCCAGCCGCAGGCGCGAGTGCTCGATCCCGCGGGAGTGGAAACCGCGCCCGGCTGCGTATTCCAGCGCCTGGGAAGCGGGCCGGAACAAAAGGATATCGGCCGCGTCGATGCCCAACTGGGCAATCAACTGACCGAGCAGGGATTCCAAAAGGATATGCAGGTCGATGCCGGACGTCAGCGTGGTCGAAATCCTCGAAACGGCATCCAACTCGTCCACCCGCCGGCGCAGGGCTTCTTCGGCCTTCTTGCGCTCGGTAATATCAGTCAGGGTGCCAATCACTCCAACCAGGCGGCCATCGTGGAACTGGGGCTGGCCAGAGGTGCGGACCCAGCGCAAGACGCCGTGCCTGCTGAGGACACGAAATTCGTAGGGCTCCAACCGGCCCGCCAGCGTTTCGGCGAAACTCGCCTGCAGGCCGGGGAGATCGTCAGGATAAACGAAACGGACAAAGGATTCGCCGGTCAATTCTTCAGGGGAATAACCCGAGACCTGTTCGATGGCGGGGCTGACGTAGATAAGGTTTCCATCCAGGTCCAGCGTAAAAACGACCTCGTTGAGGTTTTCGACCAGCGATCGGTAACGTTCTTCGCTCCTCTGAAGTTCCGCCTCCGCTGTTTTGCGCTGCTGCTCCTGCTGCATAGATGCGACCGCATACCGTTTGCGCTTGTTAATACCGTGATTGACGCCTTTCATACTATAATTCACCTGTTTCGGCGTTATATGAAGCAAATTCGCCAGTTCAACAGAGCCGATTGGCTGGTCGGCATCAAGAATGATCTTGAGAATCTCTCTCTGTCGGGTGGTAAAAGTTATCATAGGTAACCTGTTGTTTCATAAGATGATTATTCAGATTAAACTCTTAGATACATTTTAGAACAAAATAGGACCAAAACACGCCGATTTAGAGCATCTTTTGCCCGATAAGAAACGACAAAACTATACCATTGTGTCTTTTTTGGGTTCATCAAGCAGCCGGCCTATCTGCTCCAACAGGAATCCCATCCCCTTGAGCGCCAGAATACGATGCAGGCGTGCCAGTTGGCTGGAGGTGTAGAATGGTGGCCGGTAAAGCCGTTTACTTTAATTACTTACCTTACGCAGCCATGCTCAAAGGCGGGCTCGCGTTCTTTGCGCCCTTTAGGGTTGCCCGCCGTGTTTGGCAAGGAAAATCGCAGGGGCACAGCCCCTCCGGGAGCAAAAAGTGCGTAAGGTGAGTTAATTACTTACCTTATTGGGATTAGTGGGCCAACGCAAAATCAAAGCCCTCATCCACTCCACTCTCGATTAGGATGCTGGGCTGGCCCAATGTGCGCATGCGCAGTTCAGTCTCGTTCATGAACAAATAGCGATTGGCATCCAGCCAGGTGATTTTGTTCGCAAAGGTGACGTCACTAAGCGGAATTCCCTGGGCGCCCATCGAACCCAACCAGGTACGGCGGGAATCGTCGATCCAGTAGACGAAGTGGATTGAGTCGGGCGCCCAGCCAAGGACACCGAAATTACTGGCCGCATACCAGAAAACCATCTGGTCGGCGGTGCTGGCGTCGATTACGTGCAATTCCAGGTTAGCCCCCTGCGGTTTGGCATATAGAACCTTCGCGCCATCCGGGGAAATATTCGCACGGTCAGCAAAGGCCGGGGCGGCCACGAATTCAGCCAGTTGGGCTGCCTGGCTGCCATCGGCCGGGACGAACATAAAACGCGTCAATGCCGACGGATCACCGAGCGCATCCTGCGCGGGAATGACGGTTTTGAAGCCGCTCGCATCTGGCAGCCAGACCACCTGGGGAGTGTAACTGGCCTCACTGTACAGCATCACAAAGGGGAAGGTGAAGACGGTTTTCAGCCCACTGCCATCTGCATTGGCTACATTGATCTTATCGCTGCGGGCCAGCGCAATTTTTGTCCCGTCTGGCGAAAATGTGAATTCGTCGCCGCCTTGATCGTCATTTAATAGCGATTGCACCGCAGGGTTGTCTGCATTGGCTTTTGCCAGGTCTTGTTGTGGTACAGAAAATGGGTTGCCGATCAGCATTGTGTTGAAGTAAACATCGTGGCTATGGGGCGCGAAATCGAAGAAGCGCGGTTCCAGCGGGCCGCCGCTATCGGTATGCGGCAGGGCGGCCAGGGCGCCCGCAGAAGCCAGGACACGCTCATTGGTCCCGTCCGCGTTCACCGCCCATAATTCGCCGTTACGACGAAAGGCCACGACCACACCGTCATCCGAGATTTTCGGAACTGAATCCTGCCCGGAACCGGTCAGTTGCTTCGGGAGAGCCGTCTCAGCCCACAGCCAGATATTGCCTGCTTGGGAATATACCACCTCAAGTACGATTCTTGGTTTCAAGGTTGGAGTTGGCGGGAGAGTCGCCGAGGCTGACGGGGCAGGTGTCTCAGTACCACCGACACCGGGCGTCCCGCCTGGGCCGTCCGATGGCTGGGAAGGGCCCTGGTTACAAACCAGCGGCGAGACACCCTGAAGAGCACAGGCAATATCACGCACAGATCCCGTGGAAGAAGAACAGCCCAGTGCCGCACTCATTAATATGAAAACAGGCCAAAAAGCACGTCGGTGCATTTGCGACCTCCTCTATATCTCCCATCATAGCAGGGAGTCTTTGAACTTGGAAGCATATTAATATACAACGATATTTTTAACGGTTTTTGAGCTACACGACAAGTATTGTGATATATTTATAAGGTATAACCTTTCAAATGTGCCTATAAATAAAATTTATTCTATATTAAAATAGTATATACCCTACTATTGTAAGGTAGCTGTTATGTCAATAGCAGACCCCCTGCTATTAAAATAAGCATGTCGAGGTTACAATAAAATAATGGACGAGAAGCGCGGCACAATTCTCTACGTCGAAGATAATTCAGATAATCGGTTGTTGATACGTCGTGTATTAAATGCAGAGGGTTACACCGTACACGAAGCCTCAAGCGCCACTGCAGCATTAGATACGCTCAAATCAATGCACCCGGACTTAATTCTGATGGACATCAACATGCCGGACATGGACGGGTATACACTCACCGCACATATTCGCGCCTTGCCAAACCTGGGTGTCGTTCCGATTGTTGCCCTCACAGCAAACGTGATGAAAGGCGATCGTGAACGTTCCCTGGAAGCCGGATGCGATGGTTATATCCAGAAGCCCATTGATATCGACACACTAACCCTACAGATCGAACGTTTTCTGAAGAGATAAGACATGAGCGACCAAGAGAACACGAGTTCCACCACCACCCAGCCCGGCGAAAAAAACCGGAAGCAAGGGCTGCCAAAAGACGCTACGGTACTCGTCGTCGAGGACAACGTTTCGAATTTTGTGCTCATCGCCCGCCTGCTTGGATTTATGGGCATCCACTGCGAATGGAAAACATCTGGCTATGAAGTGGTTGAATATGCAGATACCCTGCCACGGCTGGATCTGATTTTAATGGATATCCGCCTGCCCTACGAGGATGGCTATGGTGCAATGAAGAAAATCCGCGCCTCAGATCGGCTCAAGGCTGTTCCGATCATTGCAGTGACGGCAGAAGCAAGCACCGAACAGATGAACAAAGCCCGCAGTTCAGGCTTCGACGGTTTCCTCGGCAAGCCGCTCGATCCGGATAAATTTCCTGACCAAATCCGTCGCATTTTGAACGGTGAACCCGTCTGGGAGATCTCATACGAGGAACGCTAATCGATAAGCGAGGGCTCCTCCGCAGAGGAAAACACCCCTCGCTTTTTGTTCATTCAAAACACCATATCAAGAGACAGCTATGAGTGAGAAGATGCCTACTTCGGTCGACCTTAATCAGCTGATTCAAGCCCACCAGGCTAATTACGGGGTATTCCAGGCCCGTACAGAAAAGGAAGTTCACGAGGCCATTCACAAAGCGTTGAAGGTTTGCCACTACGTGAGCTTGTACTACCAGGTCAACGAAAGCGGCCTGGAGCGGACGATGGCATATGATCCGACCCATAAAAAAAATATCGAAGATTCGGCCGAACAGGTGCCATTGACCCAGGTGGAAATTGTGCAGTACTTCTCACGGGGCGTGCAAATGGGCGCATTAAGCGAAGCAACTCTCCCTGAAGCATTTAAAAATGTTCTGGCAGAAGCGGAATGTGACCGTTATGCCATCATCCCGGTAGTGCAGGATGTGACCATCCTGGCTGTTCTCGTGCTCGGTGCACATGTAGAACAAGTTCTCAGCGAAAAGAGTATCGATCCATTTGTCCATCTTTCAGAAACTATTCCAGTTGCACTCGAAAATGTAAAAGCCGCCAGGGCGACGCAACGGCGCGTGCGTGAACTGGAGGCGATTTCCGAGACCGGGGAAGCCATATCTTCTTCAAACGATCTCTCCAAAATCTTTGATTTAATCCATAAACAGATCCAGGCAACCATTGGGGATGTAAACTTTGGGATTGCCCTGTACGAACCTCAAAACGAAATCATTCAACTGCCCTATATTTATGACAAGGGAACAGTCAAGTCTGAAGCGTCTTTCCCGCTCGGCGAAGGTTTGATTTCGATTCTGATCCGCACACGCCAGCCCTTGCTCCTGGTGGAGGATACCGAACGGCGGATTCGCGCGCTCGGCGCCAAGATAACCGACGAACCGGCAAAATCCTGGCTGGGCTGTCCCCTCGTGGTTGGCGGTGAAGCCGTGGGCGCACTGATGGTCCAGGACTTGGAGCAGGAACAACGTTTCAACCAAGATGACCTGCGTTTCATGATTTCGCTTTCAGCGCAAGTGGCAGGCGGTATTAATAATATCCGGCTTTTGGAGGATGCTCGTCGCAGAGCTCTTCAACTTCAAACGGTCGCAGAGATCTCTCGTGAAGTCTCCGGCTCATTGATCGTGGATAATCTTCTACGCCAGGCTGTTGACCTGGTCCGCGAACGTCTCGATTTTTACCACGCTGCTGTTTTTTTGATTGACCAGACGGGAGAATACGCTGTTATCCGCGAGGCCACCGGTGAGGCCGGAGCGCAAATGAAACGCGCGGGCCACAAACTAGGAGTTGGGTCAAAGTCAATTGTCGGACAGGTAACCCAAAACAAGATGCCACTGGTCGTTAATGAAATTGGGGATGATCCAAACTACTATGCCAATCCGCTGCTGCCAGATACCAAAGCTGAAGCCTGTCTGCCGTTAAAAGTCGGTGAACGCGTACTTGGCGTTATAGATGTACAGAGCAATCGTGCTTTTGTATTCACAGAAGAGAATACAAAAATCCTTCAAATCCTGGCCGACCAATTGGCGGTCGCGGTGGTGAACTCGGAACTATTTGCAGAGGCGCAAGAGCGTCTCTCACAGCATCGCCTCCTGCATCATGTCACCACCGCCGCAGCTTCCAGCACAACCATCGAGGAAGCCTTAAGCAGCGCGGTGCAAGGGCTGCAGGTGACATTAGGCGGCGACCAGATCTCCATCCTGCTGGCAGACAAAGAGCAGAAAACCCTGGAAGTCCGTTCAACGGTTGGGTACCCGAATGAAGAATCTGCACGCCTCAAAGTCCCGTTTGGCGTGGGTATCACCGGTTGGGTGGCAGCACACCGACAAGCACAACGGGTGAATGACGTCACCAAGGATTCGCGCTACATCGCCGTCAATCCGAAAGTTCGATCAGAGTTGGCCATCCCGCTGATTTATCGTAACGAAGTGCTTGGTATTTTGAATGTTGAAAGTACGCGTGTGAATGCTTACACTGAAAACGACGAGGAAATGCTCGGGACACTGGCTGGGAGCCTGGCGGCGATCATTGCACACTCGCGTTTGCTGGAACAATTCCGCCAGCAAGTGGAACGGGAGCGCCTGCTTTACGATATCACCAGCAAAATCCGCCGCACGACCAGTCCGGAGAAAATCCTGTCGATCACTGCGGATGAACTCAGCAAAGTGCTGAACACGCGCAAGACACAGATCGAAGTAACCATTCAGCCCGAACAATCCCGGGAATCCATCTCTGCCTCCAATAAAGCGAAAAGCTAAAGAGAAGCGAGAATGTTATGAGCACACACCGTCCCAGTGTCCCTTTGGGAGAGGAACTCTCTCAGCGCTCCACAAGATCTACATGGATCCTAGAGCGGTCCGGGGGTTCATATCTAGGCCTGGTCATATTTTTGGTGGAATTTATTTCGTTCCCCATTGCGGCCGCGAGTTTGTTGGCGATCCAGGCGAATGCGCATTTCACGACGGAGCAGTTCACAGCTACCGCGCTATGGGGCACTATCCTCATTAGCATCGGCGATATTCTCCTTTTTATCAGTATGTATTTTTTGACCAGGGATGCGCGCGAGCGGCTTAGCCGGTGGGCGCAGGGCAAACCGCTCCCCGGCGGTAAAGTTGAACTAGATGCCTGGCATCAGGTCACGCTCATCTGGTGGCGTTATGCAGCTTCGCTTATTTCTGTTTTCCTGATTATCAATACTGTGCTTAATCTTATTCAACATTATGCCCTCGGCGCAAGCGATACTCAGCTTATATATACCTTTTTGGGCGGTATGACCTTTGCACTCATTATCGTCCTGGTAACAACGCCAATCCTTGAGGCTGTTCTTAGACCTACGCTCAGCATACTGCGTCCCGAGACCTTGGAAGGACAACTAAGTGGTGGTTTTGGGGGTTGGGGCTTTCAGGCCAAATTCCAGAGTATTATTTTGGGCCTGATCGCAGTCACCATTCTGTTGCTTGCGCCGATCGGCTACCAGACAACAACTTTGGCCTTTACCAAAGCCAACGATAGCAGCCAGGTGTTGAAGGATTTACAAATAGAGTTAATTGTCGCCAGCCTCACTATACTGGTCGTGGGTATCATCGTGTCGTTCATCCTGGCAAGACAGATATTTAGACCTTTCTATGAACTGACGGATGCTTTTAGCGTAGTCGAAAAAGGCGATTTAAAAGAGCGTTTAAACCTGGCCTCTTTCACCGCTTTTGAGGAGACCAGCAAACTGGCAGAATCGTTCAATATTATGATCGCACAAATAGAGAACTCCCAGCAAGGGTTGGAAAAACGTATCACAGACCGTACAGAGCAATTGCGCGCATCCAACGAGGTAGGAAAAATCGCCAGCACCATTCTTGATCCTGATGCGCTTATTCCTCAGACAGTTAACCTGATCGCGAACACGTTCAGCTATTACTTCGTGGCCATCTTCCTGATCGTCGACAATCGCTGGGCAGAGCTTAAGGATGCCACTGGTACGCAGGGTGAGGTATTGAAAGAGAACCGCCATCGCGTGCCAGTCAGCGACAATAATATTGTTGGTGCTTCGGTGATCAAGAAAGAAGCGCAGATCGCTCTCGATGTAGGCCAAGGCGCCAAGATCTTCTATAATCCGCTACTCCCGTATACACGCTCCGAACTTGCCTTGCCGCTTATCGTCGGCGAGCGTGTTATTGGGGTGCTAGATGTGCAATCTTCACGCGAGGCAGACTTCAATCCTGACGACGTCTCTACCCTTCAAGGTATGGCGAACCAGGTTGCTATCGCGATTGAAAACGCCCGACTATTCAAGGAAATGGATCTGACCCTTGACGAGTTGCGCCAAGCCAACCGTCAATATGTCGTTTCATCATGGACTGATAAACTCAAGGGCGAACAACTGGAATATTCAACCAAATCATCCGCCTCAGTGAACGGAGAAGAAGTCCACGAGGTGGAGATCGGCCTGAATCTTCGGGACCAAAACATCGGTCACATTCGCCTGCAAACAGACAAGCAATGGACTCAAGAAGATCAAGGCTGGGTCGAATCGCTGGCAACCCAGGTAGCGATTTCCCTCGAAAATGCCCGTCTGATTGAAGAAAGCCAGGGTTCGGCATTACGTGAACGTTTATCGGCGTCTATCGTCCAAAAGATCTGGGCATCCACTACTTCAATTGATACAATCCTGCAGACCGCTGTTCGAGAACTTGGCCGCGCCCTGGAAGCATCTGAGGCGACAATAGAATTGAAGATCGAAGAAAATAATAAGTAGTTCTCCGGAGAGAGCATGCTTAACACTTTTAGAAATTTGTTCAACCGCCTAAGTTATCCGAAAAAGTTTGCTTTGATCAGCATTCTCTTCGTTATACCACTGGTCGCTTTCTTACCTATTGCCCAGGAGCTCAACACACGCATCGATCAATATGGGAACAAGGAATTCTACGGAACACTTTACCTGCGCCCGCTGGAAGACCTTTTAGAGGATGTACAGGCACACCAACTGACAGTGGAGAAATTTATTAATGGAGGAGGAGCAGGTAGCGAGGAACTCGCCAGCGCGCAGGCGCAGGTGGATAAAGACTTCCAAGTGCTGCAAAGCGTGCATCAGAAATACGGTTCTTTGCTGCAATTGAACAATGAGCCAAACAACCTGAATACACAATGGCAGGTGCTGAAAGCCGGCGCCAAGACCTTCAGCGCACATGAGAGTCTCATCAAACACAGCGTATTCCTTAAGGCTATCCGCTCATTAATTTCTCTGGTCGGTGATAAATCCTTCCTGATCCTCGACCCAGATCTTGATACTTACTATATGATGGATACGGTTCTGCTCAAACTCCCCAATATTCAATCCAAATTGGTTGATGCATCCATTCTGGGCGAGCAAGCAGTCTTCAACAGCACAACTTTCAGTTCTGCTGATCGCATACAGTTGATCATTCTTATCGGCCAACTGAGATCCAACCTGGACGATATGGAGCAAAACGTACTTGTTAGTCTGGACAATAATGCTGTCGGAAAGAGCATGAACGCCCCTGGAAAGATGTCTCCTTTGGTAAAAGCACCATTGGAAGCAGATATCAGCGCTATTAATGATTTCCTCAGCCTGATGGACACGAGAATCATCAACGCACAGACCATCAACATCAAATCTTCTGACTTTACTGATCGCGCCAACAAGGCGTTGACAACCAATGCTGCACTCTACGATGCGGCTTCGCAAGCCCTGGAAGTTGGTGTGCACACGCGCATCGAAAGACAGACAAACCAGTTGGGTTTTTCGTTATCCACAGCAGTTGCTAGCATCATCCTGGCCTTCACGATTGGCCTGCTATTGATGCTTGCGATCAGCCGCCCGCTTAGTATGCTTAATCAAGCCGCTCAGCGCCTGGCAGACGGGGACCTTTCGGCGCGTATCTCTACAACCAGCGATGACGAAGTCGGCCAGGTCGGTGCAGCTTTCAATACAATGGCCGGGAAGCTTAAAGAGACACTTGAAGGATTGGAGCAGCGTGGGCTTGAATTAGGTCGTCGATCCACCCAACTTGAATCGGCTGCGCTGGTCACACAAGCTGCTGCAGAAATTCGCGACCTGAAAGAATTACTGGAAAAGGTAGTACAGCAGATTACTGAAAGATTTAATTTCTATCACGCCGGCATCTTTCTCACTGATGTTAACGAACAATTCGTAATATTGCAGGCCGCATCTTCGGAAGGCGGTAAAAAGATGATCGAACGGGGTCACCGGCTTGAAATTGGCCGTCAGGGCATTGTAGGTTTCGCAGCTTATCAAAAGCGCCCACGTATCGCTCAGGACGTTGGTGCAGATGCGGTATTTTTCAACAATCCTGATCTACCCGAAACACATTCCGAAGTAGCCTTGCCATTAATCGCCCAGAACCAATTGATCGGCATCCTCGATATTCAGTCTCAAGAGCGCAATGCTTTCACCGACGAAGATATTCATACACTGCAAACAATGGCTGACCAGATTGCGCTTGCAATTGAAAATACTCGTCTTATCGACCAGAGCCGTTCCGCCATTCAGGAATTGCAAGTGTTGACGTCGGAAAATACCCTGCGGTTGTGGAAAGAGCGCCTTGGACAGCAAAGCAAGGGGTTTGCCTATTCTTCACTGGGCGTTTTGCCGTTATCCCAGGCAAAAGAAGGCTCGGAACCCGGCGAAACAGACAGCAGTGACCACGTTATCAAGTTTCCGATTGCTTTGCGCGGTCAACAAATTGGAATACTCTCTTTAAAGCGCAAGTCCAGTGAATCTTCCTGGACCGAAGCCGAACAAGAAATGGCGAGCAAAATCGCAGGCCAAGTTGCCCTGGCTATCGAAAATGCACGTCTGTTGGAAGACTCTCAAAGGCGCGCAGAGAAAGAAAGCACAATTTCTGATATTACAGCTAAAATTCGCAAAACAAACGATCCGAACGAAATGATCAGTGTTGCTATCAGTGAATTGAAGCACGCCCTCAACATCAAAGATGTGCGTATTATTCCTTACAATCCTCCCAAGAACGGTGATAGAAATTAAGAGGAATGATGGCTTATATAATAGCAATTTGTAATGAAAAAGGTGGAGTCGCAAAAACCACCACGACCTACTCGCTCGGTGCTGCATTGGCCGAAAACGGAAAGCGGGTTTTGTTAATTGACCTTGATCCACAAGGTAACCTGACCCTGGCAAATGGAATCGAGGCAAATGAGGCAGTGCATAACAGCAGTGAAATTTTGTTGAGTGGCCTGTCTGCACAGGATGCTATTCAGTCAACCAACACCCCAAACATGGATATTATTCCATCCAACGCCAAAATGGCGGAAGCTGAACAATTCCTGCCGGTCAGAAATGATTATGCCGTCACATTGAAAGAAGCGTTAAGGACCAAAGCGGTGGAATATGATTTTATCTTGATGGATTGTCCGCCTTCCATGGGCGCAATCAATACGAACGCCCTCACTGCAGCCGACTTACTTGTCGTGCCTACTCAAGCGGAATATTTCTCTGCCTACGCTCTGCGTGACATGATGACTTTTATCCGGCGTGTACGCAAAGAGAGCAATCCGAATTTAGCATATCGCATCCTGATTACCCTGCTTGATGAGCGTAATCGCGCTCATCGTACTATTCGTGAGCAATTGCAGCAAACCTTCGGAGCAGGCCTGTTTCAAACTGTAATCGAAATTGATACTCGCTTGCGGGAAAGCCCAATTATTGGTGTGCCAATAACACAGTACCGGCCCAACAGTCGCGGGTCGCAGCAATATCGCGTCCTCGCACAGGAGCTAATGGATTATGTCCAGCAACAAAAAGATCGACAACCGGCTCAATAAGCTTTTCGACGAAATCAAGCATACCGAGGAAGAGAAAGATGCCCCCGCCTCGGTCAGCAAACCGGTTAAACACGCCCCGGTTACGCCGAGTGAACCGCCCAAAAAGCCGATTCACGCTCGTTCGCTTTCGCCTTCCTTATTGCCACCCAGACCAAAAACGATCACCCTCGAACAAGGCCCCACAGGGTCTTCTGAAAGCATGGTGACGATTCCATTTCAGGCGGGCGAGAACTGGAGCATGATCGAACTGGGCCAGGATAGCCAGCGGCATTGGAACGAAGACGAACAAAGTCTTGTTCAACAGGTTGCGGATCAATTGGGGCTTGCGCTCAATAATGCGCACCTGTTCGAAGAAACCAAGAAATCTGCTCAACAAATGGCTGCTGTGGCAGAAATTGCCACACGTATTTCGACCATACTGGAACTGCAAACATTGATAGAAACAGCCGTACGCCTGACACAGCAGCGTTTTGGGCTTTATCATGCGCACCTTTTCATGAAGCAAGACGATAACAAAACATTCTCCGTGAAGGCCTGTGGTTGGGACGAATCACAAGCCCATGGAAAAATAAATGATACAGAGCATGTCAACATTGATATTGATGCGGCGATTTCCATCGTCGCGCGTGCCGCCCGCACCAAGACGGCTGTAATAGTAAATGATGTTCACGCCGATCCGGCCTGGCTGCCAAACCCCCTGCTTCCCGATGTACAATCCGAAATGGCGATTCCCGTCATCTCCTCTGCCGAAGAGGTACTGGCAGTATTAAACGTACATTCGAATGAGCTAAATCATTTCTTAGACCCAGACTTGGCCATCATGACCACCCTGGCCGCGCAGATCGGCAGCGCCATTCAGAATGCTCGGTTATTCAATGATACACAGCGCTATGCTGAAGAAACTGCGCTAATCAACACGATCGTTGCGGAAGCTGCTTACACCCTGGACTTGCACAAATCCCTCAATGGTATCGTTATACAGGTGGCTAATGCTCTCTCATTGGCTGATGTGAATATAGCATTGATACAACCGAGCGGCAAACTGGATATTGAAGCAGAAGTCCCTCAGGCAGAGACGGAATTCACCGGAATTGGTATTGAGCTTTCAGCAAACGAGCCTATCTTCAAAGATGCGTTCGTAGATCATCAACCTGTCACCATTACTGATGTGCCAAATAAATCGTTGCCTGAAGGGCTTAAACATATTGCCAGCGCACGAAAAACCCAGACCCTCATCCTCGCGCCAATCGTGGCACAAGATCAGGTCATCGGTTTGATGGGATTGTATATTGCCCAACCCGACCGCGAACTGAGTCCTGACGAATATGGTCTGGTAATTACCATTATTACACAAGTATCAATCACAATACAAAATGCTCGTCTTTATGAAGAGACCCAAAAACGTGCGAGCGAGTTAACCACCCTCAACGAGATCGTTCGCGCGGTTTCTCAACAAATCGAACTTAAACAAGTATTGGATGCTGCCTACCATCAAATTCAAAAGCTCGTGCCGGTAGATGCCTTCATTGTTGCGTTATATGACGAGAAAACAAATCTGGTTTCGTATCCTATCGTCATTGACGAAGAAAAGTACTACGAAGAACCCGATGCTCCCCTAAACCCGGACAATTATTCGAGCCAGACGATCATGTCCGGTCAGGTCTTGCAATTAATGCGTAAGCCGGAAGAAACGGCCACAAATAAAGAAAAAACCACTGACGCGCTAGGTAACACCCAGAAAACGACCGGATCCCTACTATTCATTCCATTGAAACTGGGCCAGAAAACGATCGGCTGTTTTTCAATTCAAAGCTATAGTTTCTTTGAATATCAGGCAGCAGATGTAACCCTGCTCGAAAACATTTCCAACCAGCTTACTGTTGCGATCCAGAACGCCCGTTTGTATGAGCAAGAGCAATACGGCCGCAACATAGCCGACGCATTGAGTGAAATGGCACGAATTGCAGGCTCGACATTGGATCTAAAAGAAGTGGTTCGCCGCCTGCTCAGACAAATGCCGCGCCTGTTTCAATTCCATACTGCCTCCATCCAATTGGTCGCAGAAGACGAGAAGCGGCAGCAAGTTGGCAGCATTACTTTGAACAAGGAAGCCGAGCCAGAACTTGAAACGCCAGATAACTTATATTTGCCTCCCATAAAGGAGGATCTGCTCATCAATGAAGTCTACGACAGCAAGGAAACGCTTGTCATTCCAGACACCGATAATGATCCGCGCTGGAAGAAAACACGCGGAACCAAGCACACCCATTCATGGATTTGTACACCGCTGCTTGTAGGCGATGATGTGATTGGCTTTCTGGTTCTGGAAGACAACGATGCAAACACTTACAACGCAGACCTGGCAAATCTTGCCAATTCAATTGCCGCACAGGCTTCGGCGGCCATCCAGAATGCCCGCCTGTATGAAAATACGCAGCGCTCTCTCGATGATCTCGGTTTAATCAACCGCCTCGTCTCTGCCGTGAGCGGTTCGCTGGACTTGCAGAGTAGCCTCCAGTACGTTGCCGAAGAAATGATCAAAGCTTTCAATATAAGCCATGTCGGAATTGCCTTGTTCAATCAAACCAGAACCAGGCTTACATTGACTGCAGATTCTCCGCTTCCGGCAGACGGAAAAGGTGATATTGGAATAGAGTTATCACTGACAAGGAACAAAGCAACCGAGGAAGTGATCAACACCAAAAAACCGATTTTCATTGAAGACATTTCCAACGAACCACGCCTGGGAAGTATTAGGGAGATGATGGAAAGGCGTGAAACAAAAAACCTGTTAATCGTACCGCTACTTTCAGGAAATGAAGTCGTAGGTGTAGCAGATTTTGAATCATCAGACTCAAATCGCACTTTCACCGACGAAGAAATACGCCTGATCCAGACGATCTTCTTTCAGGTGGCGTCTTCGATCCGCAACGCACAGTTGTTTCAGCAAACCCAGGATAGCGAGGAAGCACTACGCAGGCAGAACGAATATCTGGCGACCGCCGCAGAAGTGAGCCGCCTGATCTCATCCACACTCGACCTGCCAACCCTCTTCGAACGCGCCGTCAACCTGATTCAATCCCGCTTCAAGTATTACCACGTAGCCGTTTTCACTGTCGAGGAGACTGGCTTCAACACCGTTTTGCGTGAAGCGACCGGAGCCGCAGGTGTTGAAATGAAAAAGAATCAACACTCTCTACCCGTCGGTTCGAAATCAATCATGGGTACCGTAACATCCAATGGCGAAACACTTGTGGTCAACAACACTGCGCTCGAATCGGTTCACCGTCCCAACCCTTTGCTGCCAGATACACGCGCTGAAGCAGGCATCCCGTTAAAAATTGGAACGCGTGTGATTGGCGCCGTAGACATCCAATCCAAGGATGTTAACGCTTTCCATTCAGAAGACATTGCCGTGCTTCAGACTCTTGCGGATCAGATCGCTGTCGCTATTGACAATGCGCGTTCCTATGATATTGCGCAAAAAGCGGTTGACGAAATGCGCGAACTCGATCGTATCAAGAGCCAATTCCTGGCCAACATGTCTCATGAGCTGCGCACCCCGCTTAACTCAATCATCGGCTTCTCACGCGTGATCCTGAAGGGGATTGACGGCCCGATCACCGATCAGCAAAATCAAGACCTGGGTGCCATCTACAATTCCGGGCAACACCTGCTTGGTCTGATCAACGATATCCTTGATCTTTCCAAGATCGAAGCAGGCAAGATGGAATTGTCTCTCGAGGAAATGAATATCGGCGACACCATTGCCAGCGTGATGTCCACAGCTACAGGTTTGGTTAAGGACAAAACGGTCAAGCTCAAGCAAGAAATTGAACCTAATTTGCCAACCATTCGTGCTGACCCAATGCGCATCCGCCAGATTTTGCTGAACCTGATTTCCAATGCAGCCAAATTCACCGAGGAAGGCTCGATCACCGTCTCTGCGGCCCCACATAAAGGCCCGATAGGCCAATTAGAGGTAATGGTGAGCGTCACGGATACTGGCCCTGGAATCTCAGCGGAAGACCAAACCAAACTCTTCCAGGCTTTCTCGCAACTCGACTCCTCCCCAACCCGTAAGACAGGTGGCACCGGTTTGGGCCTATCGATCGCCCAGAGAATGGTGGACATGCACGGCGGGCGGATTGGGATACACAGTGTTGTGGGAAAAGGCAGCACGTTCTATTTCACGATCCCGCAATATAACCAACCCAGCATTGAACCGATCCCGGGACAAGGTAAAGTCATTCTTTGCATCGATGACGATCAGCAAGTGATCGGACTATATGACCGTTATCTAAAACCTCAGGGCTACCAGGTCATTCCGGTCACCAATCCGGCGGCGGCGCGAGATACGATCAAGCGCCTGAAACCTTATGCTGTGACTTTAGACATCATGATGCCCGGAATGGACGGCTGGACTCTGCTGCAGGAAATCAGGACCGATCCTGAAACACACAACGTTCCGGTGATTATTTGCAGCATTGTCGAAGAAGAAGAGAAGGGATTCAGCCTTGGCGCGTCAGATTACCTGGTCAAGCCTATCCTTGAAGATGATCTCCTCGGCGCGCTCAATCGCCTGAATGGCGACGGAACCATCAAGGATGTTTTGATCATTGATGATTCTGTTGACGATTTGCGCCTGATGGAAAAAGTTATTGCCGAGAATACCAAGTTTCGACCCACGCTCGCTGAAGGTGGACAAAAAGGCTGGGAAATGATCATCAACGATCATCCCCATGCCATTATCCTCGACCTGTTCATGCCGGACTTGAACGGCTTCACCATCCTCGAGCGGTTGCGTACTACGCCGGAGTTGCGTGATATTCCCGTGATTGTTGTAAGCGGGGTAGATTTGAATTCTGAGCAAAAGCAGCAATTGGAAAACCTGGGCAAGCAGCTGCTGCAAAAAGGCATGCTCGACGAAAAAGAATTATTCGCGTTGCTCGGAAAAGCGCTCAAGCGCCTCGAGCCGCGCTAAATCCACAGCACAGGAGCATTTAATGTTGTTCGCCATTCGCTGTTTGGATTGCGGCCATGAAACCTCTTATCACCCCCTGGCAATCAACTGCCCCGAATGTAATAGCCAATGGCGTGAGGCCATTTACGACTACAAAAGTATCGCTAAAACTTTTCAGCAAGGGCTGTCGAATCGTCCATTCGACCTATGGCGATACTGGGAGCTTCTTCCCGTCCATAAACCCAACCGCGACCTGCGTATGGGCGAGGGTGGGACGCCGCTTATTCGAGCTTTAAACCTGGGGATGATGCTGGGTTGTCCCAATATTTTCATCAAGGACGAGCGCCAGGGCCCGACAGCTTCTTTCAAGGATCGCCAGGCTGCGCTCACAATAGCCGCGCTGAAAGAAGCCGGCATCACCGAAATGGTAGCAGCCTCCACCGGGAACGTTGCGATTTCTTACTCTGCGTACGCTGCGCGGGCCGGGATCAAACTCTGGGCTTTCGTCACCAGCCTCGTCCCGGCGGTGAAAATGCGCGAGATCGCTCTGTACGGCAGTCAGGTGGTAAAAGTCACGGGGTCATATGACCAGGTTAAACAGATTGCCGCTGAATTCGCCCAGCAACGAGGGCTGTATCACGATATGGGCGCGCGTACCATTACTTCCGTCGAGGGGATGAAAACGATTGCCTATGAAATCGCCGAGCAACTCACCGAAATGCTCGGGCCTCCCAAGAGAAACAGATCCGGGAAATTGAAATGGCGCACGCCCGATTGGTATGTACAGGCCGTCAGCGGCGGTTTGGGCCCGATCGGGGTTTCCAAAGGCTTCAACGAATTGAAAAAAATGGGTTTTATTGACCGTATTCCCGGCATCATCGCCATCCAGGCAGAGGGATGTGCACCTATGGTGCACGCCTGGAAACAGGATATGGACGACGCCGTAGCGATCAATAACCCCCAGACGCACATCGAAACACTGGCAACTGGCACACCAGGCCGTTCCTACAAACTTTTGCGCAAGGAAATGAAAGCACATAACGGCCTGTTCGAAAGCGTCAGCGATGAAGACGCCTTCAGGGCCATGCATGTGCTGGCCAAAATGGAAGGTGTTTCTGCCGAGCCAGCCGGAGCAGCAGGGTTTGCCGGTATGTTCAAGTTAATACGCTCCGGAGTTATCAAACCGACCGACATTGTCGTTGTTAACTGCACAGGCCATACCATGCCTGCCGAGCCGCTGGTGCTCGGCTCCGGCTGGGCGCGCAATGTGGTTCTCCCACAGGAAGAAAAATCTGCTCATGAAGAGGAAGGCCTGCTGGCTGCATTAAGCCGCGTCGCCCCGGATCGCTTCCCTCGCATCGCCATCGTGGACGATACAGCCGATGTCCGGCAGTTGATTCGCCGCATTCTGCAATCCCAGGGAGATTACACCTTGTTCGAAGCGACCAATGGCAAAGAAGCGCTTGAACTCATCAACCGCGAGCATCCAGATTTGATCATTCTTGATCTGATGATGCCCGAAATGGACGGTTTTGCTGTGCTGGACGCGCTCAAGGCCAATCCGGATACCGCCCACATTCCCGTGATTGTCTCCACCGCAAAAGAATTGACCCCCGAAGAAAGGACTCGCCTGCAAGGGCAGATCCAGACCTTGCTGCAAAAAGGGGACTTTATGAGTGATGAGTTTATCGAAGAAGTCAAAGCGTTAATTCGTTGATGTCCAATAACCAATATAGACGGCAAAACATCATGATATCGATAACGACTCCAGCCTGCATCCACGTCTTATTTTAGCGTGGACAAGTTTCCGCATACTGCTCCTTGCATATTACTACGCAGCACACAGTAAGTTCGGAGAGCTCACTCACATGATGGTCAACAAACGGCAGAGTACGGGAGTAGTCGCGGCTTTGTCATCGGCTTTGTTCCTTGGGCTGGCGCCCGTTTTCGGACGCTGGGCTATCCTGAACGGCTTTTCCCCGCTTGCCGTTGTCACACTACGCACGGGCATGGCGGCCGTGATGCTGCTGGTCATCATTGCTTTGTTTCGGCCAAAATACCTGTATATCTTCCCTGTGGGATTAATGGGATGCATTCTGGCAGGAGCAATCAATGGGCTTGGCTCACTGCTCTACTACATGGCCTTGGGGGACCTGCCGGCCAGCCTGGGACAATTGCTTTACGCCCTTTACCCACTTTTCGTCGCCGTTTTTTCCATATTGGATAAACAATCCCTGAGCCGTTTGACCATTATTCGGGTTATGATGGCGGCTGTAGCTGTATTCCTTTTAACAACCAACGACGGTGGACTTCATGTCCCCCTGCGCGCGATTGTGATGATGATCGGTGCCGCCGCCCTATATGCCCTCCATATCCCGATTAACCAGCGTGTACTGTACGAAATCCCCGCCCCAACGGTGACCGTATATACCCTGCTGGCAATGACCGTCGTAACCATTCCGTTCTATTTATTGTTCGACAGGCAATGGCCTGCCGCGAACGTTTCCTGGTGGCCGCTCATCGGGCTGACGATTGTAACGTTTATCTCTCGTCTAACCCTGTTCCTGGGAGTCAAAAACATCGGCGGCACACAAACAGCCATTTTGGGCCTGGGAGAACTATTCATCACAATCGCGTTAAGTTACTACGTGCTTGCAGAAGTTCTGACCCCCCTGCAAATCCTTGGCGCCGGCATCCTGGGCCTCAGTTTAATAATGGTTTCTCTTGAAAACCACGACCCGCACAAAAGGCATCCAAAGGGTGGCTGGCTGGCATGGATCCACCCGCCCGAGATCTCTCCCACCCCATGGAGTCTGCCGGATTAAAATGCAACAGGAGCGGCCAAAAAGCCGCTCCTGTTGCATTTATGCTAACTCAAGCCGCCCCACCCTTGTAAAGCACTTTCCTCGGAGAGGATATTCAATCAATGCGTTAAGCTTCGTCCGCCTCATACACATACCCGGTGCCCCGCACGCTGACAATACGCTCATACAGGGAAGGAAATGGACTCAGTTTATGGCGCAAACGGCTCACCAGCGGACGCAAAATTTCCTGCGCCTCACGCTGGGAGACATCATAACCTTGCACAAGGAGCACAAGATCGCGATGAGAAAATACCTTGCTTGAATTTCCGAGAAAGACCTTGAGCAAATGCCCCTCGGCGGGGGTCAACGATTCACTCACTCCTGCGCGAGTAACCGTGCGCCTCATCAAGTCTACTTCCGTGCCATCTTTGGTACGGTAGACCTGGATTTCTTCTTCCTGTTTGCGCTCGCTGAGTTTCTCCTCGCGCCGCTCCAGCCCGCGCCGTACACTCTCCAAAATCTGGGTCGGCGAGGCCGGTTTGAACAGATAATCATGAACGCGCTGCCGCAAGGCTTCCACCGCAGTTTCCATCGATCCAAAAGCGGTCAGCAGGATAATTTCTGTATCGGGCGAGACTTGATTAACCACCTGGACAACATCCAGTCCGTTCATGCCCGGCATTTTCAAGTCAAGGACAATCAGGTCAACTGCATATTTGCGGATATGGTCCACTGCGGCTTCCCCATTGGCAACCGCCGTGACGTGATAACCTTCGAGGCGAAGGATATCACTCAAAGATTGACGCGCAATTGGCTCGTCATCCACGACAAGAATATTGGATTTCATAATTTATTCTCCGTTATCTCATTGTTGATTGGCAACAGGACCTTGAAACAGGCGCCGGGCTTGCCGTTGTCGAGCAAATCCAATCGGCCGCCGTGTGCGGTCACAATATCATAGCTGACTGAAAGTCCCAACCCCGTCCCACCTTTGGTGCTGATGAAAGGTTCAAAAATAGACTGGCGAATCTCCTCCGTCACACCGGTACCGCTATCCTGGAAGACAATTTCCACCATCTTTTTCTTCTGTGTAATGCTAATCCATAACTCGCCGCCCTGCGGCATGGCATCAAAAGCGTTCAGAACAAGGTTGATAAAGACCTGTTCAATCTGATTGCTGATCGCCAAGACGCTGGGCAATCTGGCAGGCCAGGCCGTTGTGACACGAATGTTCCTTTCGCGTAATTGCTGGCTGAGCAGGTTCAACACGTGCTCGAGCAAATCCAGCATCTGCACCGGCTTGAACTCCACGCTTGGTCGATAAAAATCAAGCATGCGCTGGACGGTATTGATCAACCGGTCAACCTCCTGGCGGGTCAGGTCAAAATAATTCTGTCGCATCTCGGGAGGCAAATCTTCACGCATGGCCAGATGCAAACAATTACGCACTGATTGGAGCGGGTTGTTGATCTCGTGCGCGATCGAAGCCGTTAGGCGGCCGGCCGCGGCCAGCTTTTCAGCCTGAACCAGCGCCTGCTGCGATTCTTCGATACGTCGTACGTAAGCGCGCAGTTCCTCGTACAGGCGCGCATTTTCCATCGCAATGGTCGACTGGCGGGCGAGGATCAGGAACATCTCCAGGTCGGATTCGCGGAACGGCGCTTCACCGGCATTGCGGGCCACATATAGAACGGAACTTATATTCACTAGCGAGGTAGGTACGCACATCATCGAGCTTAATTGCAGTTCGCTCATCTCATGCAAAAGCGACAAATCCGCCGAAGGTCCCGCCACATTCCAGACCGCTGTCCCTTGAGCTGCGGTCCGGGCGATCGCATTCCCTTCAGCGCTTACCGGGCCGCCTGCCAGCAGTTTGCCGCGCCCGCCCAACAAACTCAACGATTGGTCCTTTTCGGAATATACGTAAAAACCCAGGTTCAAGCAGCGCAACTGGTCAGAGACGCTATCCAGGATCAGTTCCAGCAGCCGGTCGGGCCGCGTTTCAGATAAGAGCGTTTCGGTAATACTAAACAAAGGACGCAGCGCTTGCATACGGGCTGCATCCTGTTTTTGCTGGCTGTCTGAAAGAGCCTGCTCAACCGCCTGGATCAATTCGGCTTTCTCAAAAGGCTTCAGGATCAGGCCATCCACGCCGCGCCGCAAGGCCTGGATGGCGGTTTCCACCGTGCCAAAGCCGGTCATTGCCAGGATGGCCATTTCCGGCTGAAGTTCATGCGCGCGCTGAACGACATCGAATCCACTAATCTCCGGCATGCGGATATCGACCAGCAGCAAATCGAAACGCTCACTACCCAATGACTCCAGTGCCCGTTTTGGCTCGGTCTGTGAAATAACTTCGAAGCCGGCACGCGTTAACAACCGGTCGCACAGCAGCACAATGCCGGGTTCGTCGTCGATCACCAGGATGCGCGGCTGCGTCATGCCGTTTCCTCCAGGGGCAGCCAGACAGTGAAAGTCGAGCCCTGCTTGACAGTGCTCTCGACCTCGATCATGCCGGCATGGTCGGTCACAATACCATACGTTACGGAAAGCCCCAGGCCCGTCCCACCGTGATCGGCACGGGTCGTAAAGAAAGGCTCGAAAATGCGTTCCAGGTTCTCCGCTGGAATGCCCTCGCCCGTATCCCTGACAGTCAGAGTCATCCACTGGCGCCCATAACGCGATTTTTCATCCGTTTCGACCACCAGCCGTCCCCCCTCGGGCATGGCGTAGAGCGCATTATTGACCAGGTTGATTACCACCTGCTTGATCTGGTTGCGATCCACCAAAACCCAAGACAGGCTCTGACCCAGGCGAATTTCAGGTTGGACATGACTGGCATGCATCAGGTGCTTGGTCAGCATCATTACGTCGTCAACAATCTCATTAATATCCGCTTTGACGCGCGAGGTCTCACTCTGGCGTGCGAAATCGAGCAGCCGGCGCACAACGCTGCGCGCCCGGCGCGCTTCCTGCAAGACAAGATCCAGGTCCTTGCGAATCGGAGATTCCATCGGGAGTTCATCCAATGCCAGTTCGGTGAAGCCAACAACGGTCGTCAGCGGGTTATTAAGTTCATGTGCCACACCGGCAGCCATCTCACCCACTGCGGCCAGTTTGGCCGCCTGGATCAGGCGCGCTTCAGCTTCCATTTGAGCGCTGATGCGCGCCTGCAATTCCTGCTGTGTCTGCTGGAGTTCCAGCACGGCGTCGCGAGCATCACTCGACAAATTGTCTCCGGGCCGTTCTTCATAACAGGCTGCCAGCTTCCAGATGCGCTGATCCTGCGTCGTCAAGTCGTTGTCGACCGCTACCAGCACCAATGCGGGGCCTGCCGCGGGAAAGGCGAACAATTTTCGACAAGCCAGCCTTTCCTTCTCCAGGGTACGTGAACGCACCCGGCCGGCAGCCAGCGCGCCGCTCAACATCGAATCGAAAGGCTTTTCAGCGAGCATCTTAAGCAGCTCAACGCGGCGCGCTTTTGGCAGATGCTGGCTTTCTCCAACCCGCCACTGTGTATTAGAACGCGAGACCCAGGCAGCCCAACAGACTTGCGTCAGACCGCAGGCTTCTTTCATACGTTGGGCCACCATGCTCACATATGCCATCCCTTAGATTATACAATAGCATTTAGATATGCGCATATTGTTATTATAAATCGAATGGTAAAATCAATTTCTCTATGTCCATAACAAACGAACTCATCGTGATCGGCGGCGGACTGGCCGGCTCAGAGGCCGCCTGGCAGGCTGCACAACACGGGCTGAAAGTTAAGTTATACGAAATGAGACCTGTGGTGGCGACCGGCGCGCACCAGACCGAAAGTCTGGCCGAACTCGTCTGCTCGAATTCGCTCGGATCGAACCTGCCCGACCGTGCTTCCGGCGTTCTAAAGGCCGAACTGCGCCGCCTGGGCTCGCTGCTGCTCGAAGTTGCCGAAGAAACAGCGCTTCCCGCGGGAGCCGCCCTGGCCGTAGACCGGGAATTGTTCGCCGTTAAAGTGACCGAGCGCATCAGCGCCCACCCGGGCATCCAGCTCATCCGCGAGGAATATGCCGAAATCCCCGCCGGGCCGGCCGTGATCGCATCTGGGCCGCTGACGTCGTCTAAGCTTTCGCAAGCCATTGCAAGGTTTAGCGGCCAGGAACATTTATACTTTTTCGACGCCATCTCCCCAATTGTAGCAGCCGACTCGATCAACATGGATGTGGCCTACCGGGCTTCACGCTGGGCGGCAGGCGAACCGGATGAAGGCGACTATATCAACTGTCCATTCGACAGGAAGGAAGATTACCTGGCCTTTGTGGAGGCCCTGCGCACGGCAGAACGCATCGAACTGCGCGAGTTCGAAATGGTGATGGAACAGGGCGTCAAAGCAGGGGCCGACCATTTCTTCGAAGGATGCCTGCCGGTCGAGATCATCGCCGGGCGCGGAGAAAAGGCGCTCGCTTTTGGGCCCATGCGTCCGGTGGGGCTCGACAACCCGCGCGCCGGGCGCCGTCCGTATGCCGTGGTCCAGCTACGCCAGGATAACCTGGCCGGGAACCTGTATAACATGGTCGGTTTCCAGACCAACCTGACCTTTCCCGAGCAGCGCCGCGTCCTACACATGATCCCCGGGCTGGAACAGGCGGAATTCGTCCGCTACGGGCAGATGCATCGCAACACCTTCATCGCCTCACCAAAGCTGCTACGTCCCAGCCTGCAGGCCATCACCCGCGAGGACCTGTTTTTTGCCGGTCAGATCACAGGGGTGGAGGGTTACATGGGGAACATTGCCACCGGCCTGCTGGCTGGCTGGAATGCCGCCCGACTGCTGACAGGAGAAACGCCGCTTGAACTGCCTGTCACCACGATGCTTGGCGCGCTATGCCATTATGTGACGCACGCCAACCTGAAAGATTTCCAGCCGATGAAGGCCAATTTCGGTATCCTGCCGGCGCCGGCGGACGCGCCACAGAAACTGGACAAACGCGAGCGGGCCACCCTGCATGCCGAACGCGCCCTGCATGATCTGGAGTGCTTCCTGCAAATCTTATGAAAAATCGCCGCAACCTCGTGCTCCTGCTGGTCGGTCTGGCCATGATTGCCAGCGTCCTCACAGAAGTAATCTCGTTTTTAAAGTAACCCCAACAAAACTGCAACGTGATTTAATTGCTAAAAAGCTTTCCCTGCGCTACACTATACCTATTATGAGCATCGAAGAAACCCTCATCCGCATCCGTCCAGCTCTGCAGAAACGCGCCGGGAACGCACTCGCGCGCGGTACGGGCGTGCGTGAGAACTTCCAGGATGAACTGGGAAAGTTTTTCGACTTGCTGGAACAGGCCGTGGTTTCCGGTGACGCCAAATGGCTGGATCCGCTGCTCTATGAGTGGGCCACCGCACGCACCCAGACTGACCTGGAAGGCGGTGAACACAATGTGACTGTCCTGTTGAATGAAATCATTTCACTTTCTTACGAAGCGGCGCGCGAAAACCTGGATGACGCGGAAGCCCTCGACCTGATCAGCGCATTGACGCCGGTCTACATGCATTGTATCGAGCGCGTGACCACATATGAGAATGAAAGCCGGGTGGTCTACATTTCGAACGAACTCCAGTCTGTGCAAACCAAACTGGAACGACTGGACAAAAGTAAATCGAACTTTATTGCGGTCGCAGCGCACGAACTGAAGACACCACTGACCTTGATCGAAGGGTATGCTTCGATGATCAGCGATACCCTGCCACGCGAGTCAGATTCGGTCAATATGCTCGTGAACGGTGTCCATACCGGCATCCGCCGCCTGCGTGAGATCGTCGATGATATGATCGACGTCTCGCTGATCGACAACAGCCTGATGTCGCTGAATTTCCAGCCGATGTGGGTCAACCGCATCCTGAATCTACTCAAGGCGGATTGTGAAGCGGCTGTGGCGGAGCGCAAGCAAAACCTGGATGTCCGTCCCTTCCCCGGCAGCGAAGAACTGATCTTCGCCGACCCGGAACGGATCTACCAGGCCATCCGCAACATTCTGAACAATGCGATCAAATACACACCCGATGGCGGCAGCGTTACTGTGGACGGGCGCACCCTGCCTGGCTTCCTGGAAATTACCGTTGCGGATACCGGTATCGGCATTCCGCAGGAAAACCTGGAGCTGATCTTCGAGAAGTTTGGCCAGTTGGGGAATATCTCGCTGCACTCCAGCGGCAAGACAAAATTCAAAGGCGGCGGACCGGGCCTGGGCCTGCCCATCGCCAAAGGCATCATCGAGGCGCATGGTGGTACGCTCTGGGTTGAATCTGAAGGATACGACGAGGTCAAATGTCCCGGATCGATCTTCCACATCCTGCTGCCGCTGCGCACCCAGCCAAACGACCCCAAACTGGCCAAACTCTTTGGAGCCGACGGTAGCGGTAGCGTTACCCAGCAGCAGCCGGATGGCGGCGAAGCGCCACGCCGGCGAGCAGATGACAAGAAAATTGCCAGGGAGTAGTCACAATCAATAGATACAAGCCCTCGATTCACCATGCCCACTCTTCCTGATACCATCGCCAGTTACCTGCCTGCGCTGCTTGTGCGCCGTTTTGCCGCGGATGTAAACCCGCTCACGTCTCCCGAGAGTGAACATTTCCCCGCGGCCGTTTTCTTCGCTGATATCTCCGGCTTTACGGCGCTGGCCGAACAGCTCGCCGAACGTGGCCCGGCTGGGGCCGAAGAATTAAGCGCGCTGCTAAAGGACTACTTCCGGCAATTGATTGGCCTGATCACTGCCCACGGCGGAGACGTGGTCAAGTTCGCCGGGGACGCTCTGCTGGCGCTCTGGCCCGTACATGGCAATGAAGATTTATCCACCGTCACGCGCCGGGCAGCGCAATGCGGCCTGGCCGTACAAACGGCGCTGCATCATTACGAGACAGCCCAGGGTATCCGGCTGTCCCTGCGGGTGGGGATTAGCGCGGGTGAGGTCTATACCGTCCATATCGGCGGCGTGCAGGAGCGCTGGGAGTTGATGGTCGTGGGCGAACCGCTGGCCGAGATGAGCCTGGCCCAGCAGCAGGCAAAACCGGGCGAAATCGTCCTGTCTGCGTCTGCCTGGGCGCTGGTGAAGGATGCAGGCCAGGGACAGAAGCTGCCTTCGGGCGATGTGTGCCTGGAAGCCATCCACACTCCTTTGCCGCTGCAGGCTTTGATTCAGCCGGACATCCCCGCAAGGGCAACTCAGGCGCTGCAAGCGTATATTCCCGACGTCATCCTAGCCCGCCTGACCGCCGGGCAAAGCGCCTGGCTGGCTGAGCTGCGCCACGCCACCGTGCTTTTCGCCAACCTGCCGGACCTAAACCACACCACGCCGCTGGAGAAGGCCCAGGCAGTGATGCGCGCCCTGCAGGAAAACATCTATCACTACGAGGGCAGCATCAACAAGCTGAACGTGGACGATAAAGGCGTTACGCTGGTGGCTGCCTTCGGCTTGCCGCCACTGGCCCACGAAGACGACGCCGCGCGCGGCGTGCAGGCCGCCGGGGCCATCAGGGAAACTCTGCGCAGGTTGGGCTGGCGCAGCGCGATCGGCGTCACCACCGGGCGCACGTTTTGCGGCTCGGTGGGAAGTAACCAGCGGCGTGAATATACGCTGGTCGGGGATATGGTCAACCTCGCGGCCCGGCTGATGCAGGCCGCGCCTGAAGACTTGTTGTGCGACGCGGCCACGTATCGCGCCGCCGGCGCGCGCCTACGCCAACATGTGCTTCACCGCATGTGTGCTCGGGCTGCAAGGACCAGCGGCATCCTACAGCCGTCTGGCGCAACGCACCGCGCAGGGCCAGAGCGACCTGCCCGCGCTGGCCCACGTCTTGCTGGTGACAGGCATTTATAAAAGCAACGTCGGCAAATGGGGTGAAATCCAGGCTGCTGCCGAGCAGGCCGCGGCGATTAACGAACGCCTGGGCGAACGCCGCTGGTGGGCCGAGGACCTGATCCTGCTGGCCTTCATGGCCTACTATCACGGCCAGTTTGCGCGCGGCCTCAAACTGTTTAGCGAGGCCCATTCCTTATCGCAGCAGATCAACAACATCCAACAGCAGCCCTGGGAATTGTTTGGGCAGGCCCACGGGCTGATCCGCCTCGGCCAGGCGGACGAGGCTGTGCCGCTCCTGGAAAAAGCCCTGACCGCCTCAGACGAGGTTACCGACCTGCGCGTGAAGGTCAACTCCTACGCCTTGCTGGCGCTGGCCCGTCTGCGCCGCGGCGAACCAGAACTGGCTCGCGCCGCCGCCACGGACGCCGCGCAACGCATTGCCAAAGCCCGCACATCCGATGTGACCTACTCGCTGGAGGGCTACGCCGACGTGGCCGAAGTCTACCTGGCTCTATGGGAGGCCAACGCACAGAACGGCCAACCGGCCTCCGAACTGCGCGCGTTGGCGGCCCCCGCCCGGCAGGCCTGCAAGGCATTGCACCAATTCGCGGGCGTTTATCCCATCGGCCAGCCGCGCGACTGGCTCTGGCAGGGGCTGTATGACTGGCTAAACGGCAAGCCGGCCCGCGCACAGCAGGCCTGGCGCAAAAGCCTGGAGCGCGCCGGACAACTCTCGATGCGCTACGACGAGGCCTTGGCCCACTACCAAATCGGACGGCATTTGAAGGCGGAGGACCAGGCCCGGCTGGAACACCTGGCCCGCGCCCGTGAAATTTTTTCCGAACTCGGCGCTGCGTATGACCTGGCGCGCGCGCAAAACTAAACCTCTCGTGCCCGGCCAACGTAAGAATGTAGGGTGAATATGGCTGCCCTGCCCCGGCTCTCCGCGGGGTCAGAGGTACCTTACCCTACATCCTTAGAAAGTCCGGGTACTCGTCTGTTATATTCCGCGTGAGGGCACACGGTGATCTTAAAGTCGCAGAATCAGATCTAAAGCTTCGGCGGGACGAGCATTGAAATAAC
>Ga0209131_1000055_pt1 | contig 94738 bp, 91 predicted proteins | sample GraSoi_2013_40cm_FD_185826 | JGI IMG/M metagenome (GOLD analysis project Ga0209131, IMG submission 185826) | Grasslands soil microbial communities from the Angelo Coastal Reserve, California, USA - Sample 9_17_2013_40cm (SPAdes) (version 2) | ecosystem: Environmental > Terrestrial > Soil >... | reverse complement strand
ATCTTTGAGTACATTGAGGTTTGGTACAATCGCCAGCGCTTGCACTCCACCTTGGGCTATCTCAGCCCTACCCAATTCGAACTGAGTTTAGGACATTAAACGTGTCTATTAAACCGGGGCAAGTTCATAATGACTGATGCGCAGGAGAGCTCCAACTATAGGAAACAAATACTTTAGGGGGCATCTACGCTCCTGGTATGACAAAATGAGCTAGCGATTTGTGTTAGGCGCTCGGCGGAAAGCCCCGGAGGTTTCGGGGTTGCGCCTGCCATCCATGATGATGGCGAGAGATCATTTTATATGGGAGGACGAAAATCTGTATCCTGAGAACGCGGTGTTAGCCCCGTCTAAGACTTTGATCGACTCACCTAAACTGAGGCAGCGGAGTCAAATCCGGTTTATGGCGCGCTTACGTTTTCTACTTTCTCACTGCTGGGAGACGACTCTTTTGTGACTTTTCTCAATGCGCGGTTAGCAACTCGCGCAATCTTGCGTCTTGCTTCTTCAGCTTTCTCACCCTCTACGACATCACGCTTCAAAATCTCTTGCATCAGGACTTCTTTGATTTGTTTTGTGTCAATTTTGACATCAGGCGACACCTTGCGAAGTTCGCGCCGAATTACATCCAACACGGAGTCGCTCAAAATCATTGCCCCAATGAAAAATCGACTTAAGGCTTGCCTTTGGGTGTGATAGTCGCTGAGCATAGACCTGCCTATGCCCTCTTTGGTTAAGAGATAAAGACTTTCGAGGTGGTTTGAGTTTTTGGTGTTGAGATTCAAGAAGTCAATTTCAAGAACAAGCTCGTGATCGATAGGCTTTCCAAAAGAAACTTTATAGACTTGCCAGAACGTCCCGTTGGTCAAGGTTACCCACTCAACGCCTTGATTGGCGGCGTAGTCAACAGCTTGTTTGATGAATGAGTCTTTTAACTCTAGGCCAATAGCTTTGACTTCAATCAGCATTTGAAGCTTGCCATCAAGTTTGATGGCAAGGTCAACAGCGGTGCCGCGAATAACATATTCGGATGTAATCTCCGAATACTTGTCAAAGCCAAAGACCTCTGCCAGCATATCGGTAATAATCGTGACGGTATCTGACTCGTTTACGTCGCGGGATTTTGCCGAGGAAAGCACTGGCAGAAATCTCTTTATGCCCGTAGTTAATCTATCTTTGACTTTGCTGGAAATTGTGGCCATACTCATTTCTCCTTTTGGAAATTGAACTGTTACGATTCTAGGCATCCTGAACCAACACACTTTTCGCCTTTAGTGCATAACGAAGGCAATTTCCACAGACCAGCTTATAGGCAGGCACAGTTCAGTTCTATGAATATAGAACTTTTTGTGCCCGCACACAATAGACATTTGTACTGTATTTGGGCGGTTGAGAGCCAGCCGCAATTCGAAGAAGAAAAAAGCCGGGCAAATCGCACTGGCCAGAAGTGCAAGAAAACCATGCACAATCCTGAGCACCGGGCAGATGAAGGGGCTCGGGATTTCCCCGCGTACGCGTAACAGGGCAATTTTATTGGCGCTCGATTGTAGTTGATTGGACCTGATTGTAGCTCGATTGGAGCCGATTGTAGCCGATTGTAGCTCGATTGAACCTCGATTGAACCTCGATTGTTCCTCGATTGGTCCTACGAATGCTCCATAGGCCGGTTAATCCGGTCTGCGCCGGCACTTTCCCTGCGCCCTTCTCCTGGCCGGGGAAGTTTTTTTTAGCCTATGTAACAGGTTTGTTAGATATAAACCGGAATGAAGATGGACTTCGAGAAAGCCGTGTGTGGTCAATGGCCGGCCTTGCCAGACACCCTGCGCTCAACTATACTCTTACCGTTCAGCGGTGTACAATAGATCCGGGTTCGTTATTCTGCAGGAGGCGCATATGTTCGCGAACAGGCAGGTCGCTTCACTCAAGCCATTGATTGCACTCCTGATCCTTGGAATCCTGGTAGCGGCAATCGCGCCGCGCCAGGCGCTGGTTTACGCCAAAGGGGAAGATTGCAAGAACGCGAAAGGCACCCCCGTCTTCTGTACGCCGACTTCCACCCCGAAACCCACCAGCGCCAAGCCGCCGACCGCTACAAAAACACCCAGGCCGGCATCCGATACCGACACACCTACGCTAACGCCTTTCGTGGGCGATACAGCTACGGTCACAAAAACAGCCGTAGAGAATTCTCCCTCCCCAACCTCCACTTTCAAGCCGACCGTACTCGGCATGTCGGCAACCCCCTTGCCACCCTCGGCGACGCCCATTCCGTTTACCCCCACTCGTACGCAGACTCGTACGGCCATCCCGCCCATCCTGCTGCCCCTGGGCGACATCTGGGTAACCGGGATGGAAGTTACCCAGGCCATCCAGGTGTATGGGTCCGGTTCGCTGGATAACACCATCCCGCTGCTGGCGTACAAGAAAACCGTCGTGCGCGTTTACGTGCAAAGCGACTCATTTTCGCCTGCCTGGACGAACGTGACCGCGCGCCTGACGGTCACCGGTTCCGGTATTACTGGCAGGGTCCTGGAGCCAAGCACCAGCAGCTCCAGCCTCTCGATCACCGTCCCTCGCGACGGTAGCCATCGCGAGCGCATGGACGACAGCTTCAACTTTGTGCTCGACTCGGACCAGACCCGATTGGGAGACGTTAATCTAAGCGTCCGGATTTACGAATTTAACGGCCGGCCGGAATCCAATATTGCCAATAACGTGCAAGCATTGCGCATTCACTTCAATGCGGGATTATACAAGTCGCTTTACGCCTTTTCGCACGGCACCTGCGACAGCGCAAACAACGCCACCCCGCCGCCGTGGTCCATGCTGGAGCCACAGCGCAGGTACGTCGAAAACTCTTTTCCGTTGACCCAATTCTGGGTGGTGCCCCTGCCCGGAAACCCGACGCCCTGTTTCCGTACCGACAGCATGGCGCGCAGCGACCAGCGCGCCAACGGTTGGGCGCTCGACCAACTCGACCGGGTCTGCCCGGCCGGCGGCTGCATCATTTTCACGTTCAATCCCATTGTTCCCGAGCGCGGCGGCCAGGCGGGTTGGTGCTGCGGCGTCAGCAGCCGGGGGAACACCGTCATAAACGGCGATACGCGTAACGGCACCGATAGCCCCGGCGCGATCATGGCGCAGGAGTACGGCCACTTTTACCAGCGTCCCGCCTGGCACACATTCGATGCCACCAGCCCTTACCCCTGGCGGGATAATACCATCGGTCGCCAGGTCGGCATGCGTACCAGCGTTGGAACCTACGGCTGGGGACTCGAAACCCGGCCCAACAGCGATGGGGATGTTTTCTCTTATGGCCCTACACCTTTGTGGACATCGCCATTCAGCTATTGCCTGTTATTGAATGCGATCTCTGCAGGCAGAACGGTTTGCCCGGCAGGCAGCGCCCGGGCGCTGTTGCCCGATGCGCACCTTTTGAAACCCGGCCCGTCCAAGTTATTTTCAGCGCCTGCACCCGGCAGTACGTTCACATACTTGAAAATTACTGGCTGGATCTTGCCGGATGGAAGGGCCGCTTTTGAACCCTTCGTTTCCGTCAGCGCGGATAGAGACATTCCCACTGTTCCGGATAATGAGACAGGCCCCACCTATCACCTGGTGGTCTATGATGGGCTCGATAACCCGCTGACCGATTTTTACTTCCAAAGCATGGTTGGAACCCACGACCAACCGGGAGATTCGAAGTTCTTTAGCTTGAACGTTCCTTACGATCCGGCCATCAAGAGCGCCCGGCTGTTTAAAGGCGATCAATTCCTGGCCAGGCGGGCTGCCACCAAAAATATGCCGCTGGTTGCCATCCAGTCGCCGGTTCAGGGTCAGAGCTTGAAAGGCCAACAAACCATTGTCTGGCAGGGCAGCGATCCTGACGGAGATGCATTAACCTATTGGGTGGATTACAGCGTTGATGGCGGCCAGACCTGGCTGCCGCTTGGCAGCAGTATTCAGGAAAATTCGCTGCAAGTGGATTTTGATTCCGTGCCTGGTTTGGATAAGGCCATGCTCAAAGTCACGGTGACGGATGGATTCAACACTGCCAGCGCGGAATCTGCAACATTCGACGTCCCTAAAAAGGCCCCGCAGATTACGTTGTCCGGCGTGCAGGATGGTTTCACCACCGATCAAGGCCGGCCGTTTTATGTCGAGGCCAGCGCGTTCGACTGGGAGGATGGCGCTTTCACTGATCCCTCTGCATATATTTGGACATCGGATAAAGATGGCCCGATCGGCACAGGGCCCTGGATCAGTCCGCAAAGCCTCTCGCCGGGGGAACACACGCTGATGGTAACCGTGCGTGATTCGGACGGAAATGTTGCCAGCGCTGCCGTGCACGTCACGATTTTAGCATCGCAGCCTGAAAAGTATAGCGAACCGCGCGGCCCGGAATCGTACTTCGTATTGCTGGCAGTGCTTGCCGGCATCGGGCTGTTGAGCATCGGCGTGTTGATTGCGATCGTCAGGTTTCTGCGCTCCAGAAGGCCTGGATAAGAAGCGACCTTTATCGTAAAATCACCTCAGACCAGTATAGGAGGCCGAATGACCACCCCAAAAACCGCTTCACGCCCGATGACCGAGGAAGCTGATTCCCTGAAAATCAAATCGATTGACCACATCCATTTTTACGTGGGCAATGCCAGGCAGGCCATGTACGGCTGGTGGAAAGGCTTTGGCTTCCAGCCCGTGGCCTATTCGGGCCTCGAGACGGGCAACCGCGAGTTCGCCTCGTACGTCTTGCAGGCCGGCCAGGTCCGTTTCGTAGTCTCCGCGCCGTACGGGCCCTCCAGCGCCCTGGCTGCGCATCACATGCTGCACGGCGACGGCGTAAAAGCGATCGCGCTGGAAGTGGAGGACGTGCAACAGGCCTGGAAGGCCACCACCGAACGCGGCGCCAAGTCCGCCTGGAGTCCGCGCGAGGAACAGGACGAGCACGGTGTCTACCACACCTCGGCCATCTACACTTACGGGGAAACGCTGCACGTCTTCGTCGATCGTTCCGGTTACAAAGGCCCCTTCGCGCCGACCTACCGCGAGATCAGGAACAAAACGACAGCTCCCAGCGGCCTGGTTGCTGTCGACCATGTTGTCGGCAACGTCCCGCTTGGCAAGTTGAATACCTGGGTGAATTTCTATCACCAGGTGATGGGTTTCCGCCAGATCCAGCAATTCGACGACAAGGACATCTCGACCGAATATTCGGCCTTGATGTCCAAGGTGATGCAGAATGGTAACGGGCGCGTCAAATTCCCACTCAACGAACCGGCCGAGGGCATTCGGAAGAGCCAGATCGAAGAATATCTCGATTACTACCTGATGCCCGGCGTGCAGCACATTGCGCTGCTAACCGGCGACATCCTTAAAACTGTTCAGGCGCTGCGTGAGAACGGCATCGAGTTCCTGCGCGTGCCGGATACGTACTACGAAATTCTGCCTGAGCGCATCGGCAAAATCGACGAAGACCTGAAAGCCATCCACGAGCTGGGCATCCTGGTCGACCGCGATGACGAGGGCTACCTGCTGCAGATCTTCACCCGGCCTATCCAGGATCGCCCGACCATGTTCCTTGAGATCATCCAGCGTCACGGCGCACAGGGGTTTGGCAAAGGCAACTTCAAAGCCCTGTTCGAGTCGATCGAATTGGAACAGGAACGCCGCGGAAACCTGTAAGAGAGTGTTTCTTAAGTCTTTGTCGCCTTCTTTTCTGTACACGGATTTCACGGAAAGCAGGAAAAGGGCTGCTTTATAAGGGATTTTTCTCCCAAAGGGACACTGGGACGGTGCGTAAAACTCCGCGTAATCCGTGTTGTCCGTGTCCCAAAAAGGTCTTTAAGAAACAGTCTCTAAGCAAACCGTCGAAACTGTTTTTTGCAAATCGTTGCTCCAGGCGCCACCCGGCATCCTGGAGTAGCGATTTTGTTATAGAAAACCTGCTGTTTCGAACCAGGGTGAGGGTGCTTCACCCTGGGCAGGCCCTTTTATCCCCGCTATTTGATTTCCAGGTCGCTGATTTCCATCCAGGCCGGGACGGAGTTTTCCAGCGTCCCGGCGCTGATTTTTCCTTCAGGCGTGAAGGCGGCAAACTGGTTGTCGATCCAGGCGACGAGCCCCAACGGCCCTTTCGGGCTGACTCCTGTTTCGAAAACGGATGCGCCGTCCACGGAAAATTCCACGCGTTCTGGGCCCCAATTCAGTCTGTAGGTGTGCCATTGCGTGACGTCCATCCCCAGGCGGGCGCCGTCCTCGCCGGTCAGCGTTCCTGCGACTGCGCGTATCCACCGTGAAAACATTTTGGACAACAGTAAAGGCGCGGCCAGCAATCCTGGAGCCAGCAGCAGTGAGGGAATTTTCGGCGACGAAAAACTCTGGGCCAGGAATCCGCTTCCGGGAAGTTGGTTGTGCAGTGAGAGGTGGTTCTCAGCTGAGGCGTGGAAAAACCAGGCTGCGTTGGGCAGCACCGGCAGGCGCCGGGCGGTCCCTTGCAGGCCAAGTGAGAACATGAACGGGTCGTTCCAGAAGCCGAAGCCCCACGTGCCGGGCAGGCGAGACTGAGAGACACGGCAGCGCAGGCTCAGGCCGGCCGGGGCACCTGACGGAAAGCGGCCGCGGGGCAGCGCGAAGTAATCGTCCAGTTGGGCCAGCCGGTAGACGCCGGCAGGCCCGGCCGGGATTTCCAGCCGCCAGCCGTTATCGATCGGCGTCACGCTTGCACCGGGAGTAGTCCGCGGACTGGGCATTATTCAGGCACTTCGGTTTCCAGAACTGCGCTGGGATTAACCCTGTTTTCTTTATCCGGCCGGTTGACGATATAGACGCCCAGGACGATCAGCGCCGCGCCAAGAACAGATAGCAAGGTGATTGTTTCACCGAGCAGGAAGGCGGCCATGACGGTCGTGACCAGCGGCTCGATGTTGATAAAAGCAGCCAATTGTGAAGTTGGGATGGCCTGCAGGGCGTCGTACCAGGCAATATAGGCCAGGCCCGAGCCGAGGATGCCCAACACAAGGATTCCGCTCCACCCGTTCAACGTCAGCCGGGGAATTTCACTCAAGCCCGGGCCGAGACCGAACAGCCAGATGTTGGCAAACAGCCAGCCGAAGACCATCACGTAGAACATCATCCGTGTGGCGGGATGCGCCTGCAGGCCGCGCCTTGAAAGCACTGAGAAAACGGCCCAGTTGACGGCGCTGATCAGGATTAAAAAATCGCCAGGGGTACCGAATGAACCGGAGAACAGCGCAGCCGGCTCGCCTTTGCTGACGATCAAAATAACGCCCGCAGCCGCCATGAGCATGCCGCCGACGCGGATCGCGCCGAGTTTTTCCTTGAGCACCAGCCAGCCCAGCAGGGCGCTGAAGACCGGGATGGTGGCAACGATCCAGGCGGTGGTGGTGGCTGCCGCGGTGATCAGGCCGGTGGCCTGCAGCCATTGGTGCAGGGTCACGCCGATAAAACCGAGCAGGGCGAAATATCCAAGCTCGTTGCGCGCAGGGAAAGCGAATTGTTTACGCGCCGCTACGGTGATGCCAAGGATTACAATCCCAATCCCAAACCGCAGCCATACAATTGTGGCGGGAGAAACTTCCCGCAGGGTGACTTTGGTGGCAATAAATGTCCCGCCCCAGATGACGACGGCCAGCAGCGCTTCGCTATAGATCACGACCTTGTTTTTCGTAGCCATGTTAATCCTTTGTGGATTAATTCGTTATTTCTCTACCGTACATTTATGTACGGTAGAGAGTTCGTTATCAGAATATAAGAGAGTTACGGAATTATATCTGTTCCTGCCGCACTTGCAGGTAAAGCGCCCGCACTTGCGGGAAAGTGCCCGGCCTTGCGGGTAAAGTGCCCGGTCTTGCGGGTAAAGTGCCCGCGAGTGCGGGTCAGGTACCCGCACTTGCGGGTATAATTACGGCGGAGATTCGACATCATGGAAATTACCTGGTACGGGCATTCCTGCTTTCGTCTCACCGAGCGCAGTATGGCGACGGTGGTGACGGATCCTTTTGATAGCGATGTAGTTGGGTATGAGTCCCTCAAGCTGCGGGCGGATATTGTGACTGTCAGTCACGATGCCCCGGGACATAATTTCACCGGCGCTGTAAAAGGCACCTCGCATGAAATTACAGGCGCGGGGGAATATGAAATCGGTGGTGTCTTCATTACAGGCGTACAGACCGACGGCAGTGGAAAAAAAGCCGGTGAAACGCCGCGCAATACACTTTATGTGTTCGACTATGATGGCCTGAACATTGCCCATCTTGGCGATCTGCGCAAACTGCCCACCCAGGCCGAAGTGGAAGCGCTCGGCTCAGTGCATGTGGCGCTTGTGCCAGTGGGCGGCGGGGGCGGCCTGAATGCTGCCAAGGCTGCGGAAGTGATCAGCATGATCGAGCCGAATATTGTCATCCCGATGCATTACGGCCATCCGGTTTCCAAAATGGATCTCGATCCGCTGGCGAAATTTTTGAAGGAAATGGGCCTGACCACACACGAGACTTTGCCCTCCATCAAGATTACACATTCATCCCTGCCCGAAGAGACCAGAGTGGTTGTACTGGACGTGGCGGGCAGTTAGGGCCGGGTTACCCGACCCTGACTGTCATAAAGTACCCATGAAACAATACCAGGAGACCTCATGCCGGTCAAACTCTTAATGAGCTGGGATATTGCTCCCGAACGTGAGACGGAATATTTCGAATTCGTCATTGGCGAATTCATTCCGGGAATCCAGCGTATGGGGCTTGAACCGACCGAAGCGTGGGCCACGATCTACGGCGAATACCCGCAAATCCAGGTGGCCATGCTTGCGCCCGACCTGCTCGATGCCCAACGTGTGCTCGGCTCCGCCGAATGGTCCGGCCTGCGCGAGCAGTTATTTGCTTTTGTCAAAAACTATTCCTATAAAGTGGTCCCAGAAAAAAAAGGCTTCCAATTTTGAATTCCCGTAGGGGCGTAGCGTCGCTTTGCCCCTACAACCTATGACCACATTCTCAACCCGCATCCTCGCCTGGTACCGCAAACACGCCCGCCGCCTGCCCTGGCGCGTGCCTGTGGACCGGGAGCCGGGCGAACACCCCGATCCTTATGCAGTCTGGGTCTCTGAAATCATGCTCCAGCAGACGCGCGTCGAAACGGTCATCCCGTACTTCGAGCGCTGGCTGGAGCTTTTTCCGACCATCCAGGCGCTGGCGGATTCTCCGCAGCAAAACGTGCTTTCGGCCTGGGAAGGCCTGGGTTACTACAGCCGCGCGCGCAACCTGCACAAGGCGGCCCAAATGGTCGTCGCCGAATTCGATGGCCACATCCCGCGCGAGCTGGCCCAACTGCGGCGGCTGCCCGGCATCGGTCGTTACACGGCCGCCGCGATCGCGTCGATCGCTTTCGATCAGGATGTTGCCACACTGGACGGCAACCTGCGGCGCGTTTTTTCGCGCGTCTTCGACGTCTCACAGCCTGCCGATAGCCCGCTCGGCGAGGAGACGCTCTGGGCGCTGGCCCAGAAGCACCTGCCTGAAGGGCGCGCCGCGGATTACAACCAGGCGCTGATGGACCTCGGCGCGGCGATCTGCCTGCCCAGGAACCCGTTGTGCTTGCTCTGCCCGCTGAACAAACTGTGCAAAGCATATGCCCTGGGCGTGCAAGAGCAGCGCCCGGTGTTGAAGCCCAAATCCGCCGTGCCGCACAGACTCAAGGCGGCAGCGCTGATTATGCGGGACGGCTATGTGCTGTTGAGCCAGCGCCCCGCACAAGGACTGCTGGGCGGCATGTGGGAGTTCCCGTCCGCCGAAGTGGATGCGGACTCCCCAGCAGCCCTGGTCGCTGCCATCGAAACGGGATACCGGCTCCGGCTGAGTCCGCTGGCGCGCCTGGGAGAGTTCCGGCATGCCTACACCCACTTCACGCTGACGGAGTTCGTTTACCAGTGCGAGTTGCTCTCTGAAATCAGTAGGGGCGACGCATTGCGTCGCCCCTACCCGATAAAATGGGTTCTGTTGGGGGAGTTGGGGGATTACCCGATGGGAAAAGTGGACCGGGCGATCGCGAAATCGATCATGTAGGGGCACGGCATCGCCGTGCCCCTACATGATTACGCCTTGGTGATGGTCACGAAGACCATCGGCCGGCGCTTGGTTTCGTTGAAGATGAACGTGCGCACGACATCGACGATGTCTTTCTGCACGCTCATGCCGCCGCCGTGGATCACGTCCACCACGCGTTTGCGCACGGCCGGGACGAGCGTTTCGGCCTCTTCTGACGAAACGAAGCCGCGTGTGATGATCTCGGGATCGTCGAGCAGGTGATTGGTGCGTTTATCGATGCTCAGGTTGACGACGAAAATACCGGAGCGCGCCAGTTGTTCGCGCTCGCGCATCACGTCCGGGTCGGCCTCGCCGATGCTGCTGCCTTCCACGATCACGTAGCCGCCGGGGATGCGCTCGCCAATGCTGACTTTGCCATCCTGCAATTCGATCACGTTGCCGTTTTCGACAATGAAAATATTTTCCTTCGGGATGCCGACCTGCTCGGCCAGGTACGCGTGGCGGTGCAACTGGCGCAGTTCGCCATGCATGGGCAGGAAGTTCCTGGGCCGTACCAGGTTGAGCATCAGTTTTTGCTCCTCCTGGCTGGCGTGCCCCGAAACGTGGACGGGCGCGATCGAATCGTAAATGACGGTTGCACCGCTGCGGATCATGCGGTTGATGGTCTTGCTGATGACTTCCTCGTTACCCGGGATGGGGTGCGAGGAGAGTACGACCGTATCGTTGGGAAGCAAGTCGAACTGGCGGTTCGTGCCGGCGGAAAGGCGCCCGATGATGGAGGAAGGTTCGCCTTGCGAGCCGGTACACATCAGTACCACCTGCGCAGGGGGCAGGTTGAGGGCCGTCTCGATCGGGACGAGAGCCTCGTCTGGGACGACCAGGTAGCCCAGGTTACGGGCCATTTTGGCATTATCGACCATGCTCATGCCCACAAAGGCCAGCTTGCGGTTGTGTTTTATGGCGGCATCCGCCACCTGCTGCATGCGCGAGATGAGCGAAGCAAACGTGGCGATGATCACCCGCCCGGGGGCGTGTTCGATGACCGCATCAAAGGCCGGGCCGATCACTCTTTCGGAGGGCGTCCAGCCGGGGCGTTCGGAGTTGGTCGAATCGGCCAGTAGCAGGTCCACGCCGCGGGTGGAGAACTCGGATAGTTTGGCATAGTCGGTTGGCCAGTTATCCACCGGGGTCTGGTCGAATTTATAGTCGCCGGTGTGCACGACCAGCCCGGCCTGCGTGGTGATGCCCAGGCCGACGGCATCCGGGATGCTGTGGCTGACGTGGAAGAACTCGACCTTGAACGGGCCGATCTGCACGGTATCGCCGGCGTTGACCGGGCGCAGGTCGGCCTTGGAAGCCATGCCATTGCGCGCCAGTTTGACCTCGATCAGGCCGAGGGTCAGATTCGTCCCGAAAACGGGAGCCGGGATGCGGCTGAGAACGTGATGAATGGCCCCGATGTGGTCTTCGTGTCCGTGGGTAATGATGATCCCGGCCACCTGGTGGCTTTTGTTATACAAATACTCGAAGTCCGGGATGATGTAGTCCACCCCGATCATGTCGTTGTCTGGAAACATCAAGCCGGCATCGACAACCAGGATCTGGCCGTCGATTTCGTAGGCCATCATGTTCTTGCCTACTTCCCCGAGTCCCCCCAGGGGTATTATTTTTAGTTTTTTACTCATGAATTACTTTTACCTCTCAATTGTTGGTTATGTTTTTTGTTTTATCCGCTTGTGGCGGTTGGGTTCGCGCGCCGGAATTACCTTCAAGCACAGGGTAAAACGGCAGATTGCAGTCGCTGCTTAAGCCCGCATTATTATTTATGAAGTCCGGTACAAGAAAAGCATAAAAAAACCCCAGCGATACGGCCGGGGTAAAAAGTAGCGTTGCAAGTTGTCTTTGCAATAAACTGCCCGTGAAGATTATGCTTTTGATACGCTCTTGTGGACAGTGGAAGTTTCCCAAACCAAGGGAAGTATAGCAAGTAAAGGCGGATTTGTCAAACAGGATACGCGGCTATTCTCCTGGCACGAAAAAATTCAGGCAGCCATCTGCTTTTGACGGCTGCCTGACAGTTCACTTTTCGGACTCGTCCCAGTCTGTGTCTTCGAAAATCTTTTTGATCACCACCTGCAACCTGGGATGGCGCCAGCGGCCGGCAGCGATGATCTCGCGCACGGCCTGGATCGTGTATTTGGCAAAATCGTGAGCCGGTTTGTCCTCGGCCTCAATCCATAGATTGATGGTTAAGCGGATGCCTTTGTGCATGATCTTCACCTCTCTTCGTCGAGCCGCTTAACTATCCAGGTTTACCCATTGCCCATTCCGCTCGACTTCGATCTTCATGACCGGGTGTATTTCCCATAATGTAATTCGATATTTTCCCAGATGATCGGGGTGTTCCGGGTCGAAGAATACCCAGCCACTGATGCGCACCCGCTCCTTGTTGTCAACGATCGTGCGCAGCATATCGAGAGTCCACTTGTGGTTGGGGCGCACGCGTGGAGTAGTCTCTACGACGATGGCTTTGGTGCGGTCTTCACCCGCATTCTTGACCACCGAGACGTGCCAGTCGGACATGTCGTTGCTGGTGCCGTGGCAGTTGGTCGATTCGGGACCAGATTCCGTGGCTGCAGTCAGATAACCTTCCATGCTCACAGGAATGCCCTCATAGTGTGCAATCGCAGCAGTATCGTCGGCTGACCAGTCTGCTCGATCACGCCGCTCGGTGTCTTTTGGCCAGGTTAGCGAAGCGATGGCTTCGAAAGAGACCGGAACATAATTGCCTTCATCGATGCGATTTTTAAGTCTATTCTGGATTGTGTCGCCGCCATCCCCTTCGGGCGGACAGCCCTTGAAGGTGATTTCTTCCGGCGAGGGTTTTGTTGCCATTTCTGGCAGGCTGCCAGCTGCTCCTGAAACCGTTGTTCCGGATGGGGCTGTCGTCGGGCCTGGCGTCAGCATGGCGATGGCTGTATTCGTCATCGGACCGCTAACTGCTGTGGCAGCCTGGGATACCGATTTCGCCAACCCCAACGGATCAGAGCCGGTCATCATGTAATAAGCGCCGTAGGCAATTACAGCGACCAGCACAAGAACCGCACCGATTGAAGCGTTACTACGAGAGCGTGAGCGTTTGGGCATTTTAGTCTCCTGTTCCTTGTTCTCGCAGGGGCGGTAGCCTCCGCGATTTCTACTGCCCGACACGGCGGGCTAGGTCTCGACAGTCTTTCGAGGTGGGTTATTTACATTTCATCTTCTCGGGGTCAGGGTTATGCCCGACGTCCCATACACGCTGGAATTCCTGCGTATAGAGTTTGGCGATCTCGGCATTATCGATGATCAGCACATTTTCGTTATTCTGCTGGTCGGCATTATCCGTAAAGTTGAGCGAGCCGGTAATGACGATGTGGCCGTCGATGATGATCACCTTGTGATGCATAAAGGCCGGGTTGCCGTCCTGGCGTACGGCGGCTTTTGCGCAGAATAAAGGCTGCATCTCGCTAAACTCAGTGTCTGAGCCGGTGGATTCAAAAACGCCTCTTACGCCCACGCCGTTCTTTTGGCGCTCGATCATGGCGTCGCCCAGCTGGTCCTGTGTATATGTAAAGGCCATGAATTCGATACTGGTCTGTGCATGCTGGACGTAAGGAATGATGTGGCTGACGGCGCTGTCCTCGGGCGAGAATAGGATTTGAATGGGCGTCCCATCAATCGTGAGGGATTGCTGATCGACCGTTGACGGCGACTTGGCGTTGAACTTGCCGCTCCACATGTCTTCGAACTGGCGTTCGTAGATGGCTGCCAGTTCCGGTGACTGGATAACGATGGCGTTATTGTTTTGCTCGAACATGCCGCTGACGGTGACGTTGGTCGAGCCGCTCCACACGGTCTGGCTATCGAACAGCCAGAATTTGTCGTGCATCAGTGCGCCGCGCCCGTCATCGATAACCGGGATGCCGGCTGCTTTGAGCATTTTGAACTGCCCGCGGCCGGGTTTTGTATCGGCCTGGGTGCCGCTTTCATCGTCGGTGATCCAGCGCACATCCAGGCCGCGCTGCTTGGCGCGGATCAGGGCGTTAGCAATGTCACTCAGGTCCATTTCGAACGAAGCAATATGGATGGTTTTCTGGGCGCTGTCGATGCGCTGGACAAGCTTTTCGGTGATCGAGCCCTGGAAATTTGCCGCAGGGATTTCTTGATTGTATTGAAGCTCTTCACTGGTCGAAAGGTGCAGCGCAGGGCTGAAATAAACTTCCCACCATACAGCGCCGGCAGCGGCAGGCTGGGTGGCAACTTCAGTGGCTACGTCGGGTGATCGAGGCGTAGCTGCTGCAGTAGCGGCAACCGGCGGGACGGCAGTCGCGGATGGTTTGCCCATTAACCCGAGCGGGTCCGCCCCGCTCATCATGTAATAACCACCAAAAATAACGACAACGACGAGCAATAAAAGCATAGTGAGGACACTGCTACCCTTGGAGCGTGTTCTTGGGGGCATGCAAACCTCCTTCTTTATATGTTCAGATTGTTTTCAATAAGGGCGCGAAAATCATTGATTTTTTGGGCGATACTGCCGGATTGTGTTGCCATGAACGCCTCCCATTCTGCCGCTGCCGGCGGGAGCGTTTCCCACCCGTAGACCAGGGAAACCAGGCCGGGGAGTTCTTGCAGATACTCGGCGCGTTGCAGGGCATCCACGTCGTTGTACAGGCCGGCGATGGCCTGCAGCATCTGGCGCAGGGCGCGCATGCGCGGGTAGGCGGCTTCCTCGGCTTCCGTTTCGTCTTCCAGCTGCGCCGTATCAGCGGCGATCTGTTTGGCGCGTGCGGTGCCCCAATCGATTAAGGCCGAAGCGGCCTCATCTTCCAGGCCCTCACGGAGCGACTCGTTTTCGAGGATGCTTTCAGCGGCCATGCGAATGCGTTTTTCCAGATTCATGATGGAATCCCTTAGCCTTGATTTCGTCGTTCGAAATGATCGGAAAGTACCAACCACGCGTCTTTCATGCTTCTGAGGCTTCCGATCATCAACCCTAATCCAGTAGCGATTGCCAGCCAGGCGTATCCAAGGATCGCCGGGATTTGCGTCAGGATCTGCGGCAGCAGGAGTGCGGCCAGGTTACCAGCACCCCGGACCGGGATTGTTGCCACAAAGACAATGATATAAGCGCCGAAAATAGTGCTGAGCATCCCGCCGATAAGCATGGAAAATGCTACTGGCACTACCCATGGAACCTGCCTGAGTGTGATTAGTTTTGCCTGCTCTATTCGAATATTATTTATTAACGATTTCGCATCCTGCCATGTTATTCCATAGTTTTCGCAAAGCGCATACGTAATCGAGTCGATCGTGCTCATATTGACCAACTCCTGGATCACGAACTCATGCATTTTAAGGCTGGATTTTGGTCTTTGAGTTTTACGGCGCGGCGTGCGGCGCGCTCGAAAATCTGAGGCGCTCGAAGGAGCAGGTCCCCAATAGCTTGAGTTGAAAAAGTCTGAAAAGCCATCCGTGGCAGCGTTGGGTTTATTTTGGGTTTGGGTATAGATGCCACTCATCTGGTCGTAGCGGGCGCGTTTTTGAGATTCAGACAGCACCTGGTAAGCTTCGTTGATTTCTTTGAATTTCTCTTCGGCCTGCTTGTCGTTGGGGTTGTGGTCGGGATGATACTTCAGCGCAAGCCTGTGATAGGCCTTGCGGATTTCGCCCTCGCTTGCGTTATAGGCCACTCCAAGCCTGCTGTAGAAATTCTTGTCATCCATTAATGTATTTTATCCCAAATTGATCCCGATTGATATCCAGCTATTTTGTAAGGACGCGCATTTCTTGCCATTTAATATTTGTCAATTTCGATCCGGAGATGTTGATAGTGGGTAGATATTTGAGTAACCCTGCCTGCGAATAAACAATATCTCCAGTATCGTATCATTTTGCGAAATAGTTTGACAAAACTTAACTATTTAGATAAGATAAACTATATTGACGGTGTATACGAATGTCGTCTTTCACCCCCCAGGAGAAAGAAATGTCCGATCCATCTCATCAGTCCGGTCGTAACCATATTCCGCTCGTCGCACCGCTGGCCGATTTCGGACGCACGGACCTGGCCCAGGTCGGAGGCAAAGGCGCCAATCTCGGCGAGCTGCTGCAGGCAGGTTTCGGCGTCCCACCTGGCTTTGTGATTACCACCGCCGCCTATGATCTGTTGGTGCAGAATAGCGGCTTGCAGGCGCGCCTTCACGACTTGCTCGCTGCTCTCGACCCGAACGACCCGGGCTCGGTTGCAGCTACCAGTGAAAAGATCCGCCAGGCGTTCGAACAGGTGCCTGTCCCGGCCACAGTCGCAGATGCAGCCTTAGAGGCTTATCGCCGGTTGGGCGGGGCGGTGGCTGTCCGTTCGAGTGCCACCGCTGAAGACCTGCCCGGCGCGGCCTTTGCGGGCCAGCAGGAAACATTCCTGAATGTTCTGGGCGAGCAGGCATTCCTGGAAGCGGTCAGGGCCTGCTGGATTTCTCTCTGGTCGGAGCGCGCTGTGCTTTATCGCGCCCATCAAAATGTGGACCAGGCTTCCGTCAAACTGGCTGTGGTCGTGCAGCAAATGGTGCCCGCCGAGGTAGCTGGCGTGATGTTCACAGCCAACCCTGTCAGCGGCGCCCGCGATGAATTGGTGATCGATGCCAGCCCCGGCCTGGGCGAAGCGGTGGTCGGCGGCCTGGTCACACCGGACCATTTTGTCCTGGACAAGCGCCGCCAGCGTGTCAAGGAACAGCACATCGGTCGAAGGGAAGTCATCATTCGTGCCAGAACCGAAGGCGGGACCGAACAGGTCGCGCCGGGCCCCGGGCAGGCGCCCGCTGCTGCATCGCTACTTCCTGCCGCACTGGGCAAACTGGCGCGGTTGGGTATTGCCATCGAACGGCACTATGCCGCGCCCCAGGACATCGAATGGGCCTGGATCGCAGACCGGACAAAAGCAGGCAGGTTCTTGATCCTGCAAGCCCGGCCCATGACCGCCCTGCCGGAGCCCCTGAAGGTCAAGCTTAGCAGGCCTATGCGGCAGGTTATGCCCATGCTGGCCGAGATGTGGCCGGTGCGTCCCTATCCGCTCGACGTGACCACGTTTGTGGGCACGCTGGAACGCGCGGTCGGGAATCTGCTTGTCATCATGGTTGGCAAAAGCGCCCCTGACCCCGATAAAGCACTCCTTGAAGAGGACGGCGTAGTGGTGCGCTTCGAACCACCGGAAGTCCGCCCGTCGCCGGATATGCTTATCACGCCCTGGCTGACGTTCTGGCATACGCGACATTATGACCCGTCGCATTGGCAAGCCGACCCGCTGCTGGCGGAGGTGGTACGGCAGGCGCGCGAACTGGAGAAACGCGATCTCCGCCAGCTCACCTGGGCACAGGATATCGAAACAATTCACGAGGCGCTGGCACTGATCCCGCACGTCATGCAACTGCGCGAGCGTTATCTCCCGCAGGCCATTTTGGGACTGGGCAGCCTGTGGCTGCTGCTTGCAATAGCCTGTCGCAGCGATCGTTTTGGCACACTGATCGGCGGCGTGGAGACCAAGACCACCGAGACAAACCTGGCCCTGCAAAGCCTGGCAACCCAGATCCGCGGCGACCCAACCCTGCAAGAGCTGTTCGCCCACAGCGAGGCGGGCAGTATGCAGTCTGCGCTGGGGCGCTCGCAATCCGGGCAAGCCCTGTTGGAGCACTTCAACGCATTCCTGGCAGAATACGGTCACCGCGAGACGGCCCTGACGATTTCACAGGGCACCTGGAAGGACCAGCCGGAAATCGTACTGGGGATGTTGAAGGTGCTGGCCGCAACACCGCCCCAGCAAACGGACAGCTACCAGGCCTGGAAACGCGTCCGCGACGAGTTGCTGGCGCATTCGATCCTTGGCAGATGGCCGTTCCGTCACCTGTTCCTGAGAGTCCTTTCGAATGGACGCGCACTCTTCCAAATACGGGAGGATACTCACTTTTACGCGACGCTCGCCCTGCCCCTGGTACGGCGTGTGGCGCTCGAACTCGGCAGGCGATTGGAAGAGGCCGGCGTGCTCAAGGCTGCGATGGATGTGTTTCACCTACGGCTGGATGAACTGGAAGCGCTGGGTGCGCCCTGGCCGCCTCTCGATACCGCCATCGCAGCGACCAAGTCTCTGGTCGCCAGCCGCCAGGCCAGGCGCGAAGCATTGGCAACCACGCCTATGATCGACCCGCGCCTGTTGATGGTGGAGTCGCGGGGCCAGGCGGGTGAGGACGTGCTGTTGAGCGGCACACCGGGCAGCCCCGGCCTGGCCAGCGGGCCGGCAAGGATCGTACATGACGGCTCGGAGTTTGGAAAGCTGCAGCCCGGTGATGTGCTGGTCGCTCCGCTCACCAATCCTTCCTGGACGCCGCTTTTCCAGCACGCGGCAGCCGTGGTCGTGGATGCCGGCGGCGCCGCCTCGCACGCAGCCATTGTCGCCCGCGAATATGGCGTGCCGGCCGTCATGGGGACGCTGTATGGCACGCAACAGTTGAAAGACGGGCAGTGGATCCAGGTGGATGGTTCGCGCGGCCTGGTCCTGAAAGGAGAAAAACCAAAATGAAAGCGGGCGAAAACAAAATGGAAACGCGCGAAAAGCTGATTGCCACGACCATAGATGCCTATATGGAGCTGTTCGTGATGATGCAATCTGCTGCAGTCAGCCACTGGCTGATGTTCGAACTGACTTTTGCGCAGGTCAGGGCGTTGTTTCAACTGGCGGTACACAAAGCTGTCTCCGTCAGCCAGTTGGCCAGGCTGCTTGGCGTGGGAAATCCCACGGCCAGTATCCTCGTCCAGCAGTTGGTCGAGCGCGGCCTGGTGACACGTACGGAGCACGAAACCGATCGCCGCCAGACGGTGGTGCGCCTGAGCGAACAGGGTGCAGAAATCGGGGCGGGCCGTCGCAGCGAACGCGAGAAGCAGTGGCAGGGTTGGCTGAGCCATCTGAGTGATGAAGAATTGAGCGGGCTTACGCGCGGTTTGAACGCACTGCAAAAGGTGGTGCGCGCCGAGGCGCAAGCTGCACCTGATAATACTTCCGCAGAAGAGGAAGCCCAATGACTCAGCCCGGGGTGGCGGCGGCCTTCTCCCGCAGGGACAGCGCTGCGGGACAGTGTGAGGAGCAATGATCACATGATTTGTAACGCAATCGTCTTGGCAGGGATCGAGATCCCATGCGTTTCCCCAATCTTTCTCACCCTGCTGGCCATTCACATCCCGTTTGGGATCGCCTGTGTTGTAACCGGCATTGTTGCCATGTTGAGCCCGAAAGGCCCTGGTCGTCATCCAACGTGGGGGACAGCCTACTACTGGTGCCTATCGGTAGTTTTCGTGTCGGCTTGTGCTCTCTCCGCGCTGCGTTGGGCCGAGGACTACTACTTGTTTTTCCTCGGGACACTTTCTTTTGCCGCGGCCTCCTTCGGTCGCACGGCTCACCGGCGGCGCTGGCGCAATTGGGTCAGGCTACACATCTGTGGCATGGGCCTGTCGTATATTCTACTGCTGATGGCTTTCTATGTGGACAACGGCAAGAGCCTGCCGCTTTGGAAGGAGCTTCCCCCTATTGCCTACTGGCTATTGCCTGGCGCAATTGGATTACCACTTATCATTTATACATTGTTACGACATCCTTTGGTGCGGCCACCAAAAAGAGCAAGACAAAATGTCCCTTAACTTACAGAGTGCCGTATAACAGTGCCGGACCGTAGATTCCACCGGTTTGCCAAATCCGTGTCGCGACACGGATGTGCTTTATGCCCCTCTGGTAAAATAAACCCATGCGTTTCAACCTGCGCCTGATTTTTCTGGCCATATTCATTCTATTCTTTCTTGTTGCGCTAACGGGCGGTCTGCTGTGGGCCAACTTGAATTTTGTCCACAGCGTCCCCGGCGGGGGGGACTTTTTTGTGCTTTGGAAGAGCGGGCAGAATTTCCTGCTGCAGGGCGATGTACCCTATCAGGATTTAACCAAACAGCTCCAGGGTTTTGTCTATGGACACACGGCCCGGGCGGGTGAGTCGCTCGGGCGTCTCAACCTGCCCTTCTACCTGCTGTTGATTTTTTCTCCATTTGCCGCGATTCGCGATGCTGCACTGGCGCGCGCAGTATGGATGGTTTTCCTTGAAATTCAATTGTTCGGGCTGGTGTTGCTGGCGATCCAACTCATTCACTGGAAACCGGGCAGAGCGTACATTGTTCTTCTACTGCTGTTTGGCGTTTTCTGGGCGCCCACACTGGTTTCGCTTTTTTCAGGCAACACGATTATTTTTCAGGCTATCCTGATTTTTGGAGCCATGCGTGCCATCGAATTTGGTGCCGATGAGCTCGCCGGAGCCTTGATTGCGTTGGCCTGGTTTAATCTTGAAGCGGTTGGCCTGGTGATCGTCCTGATTCTCTTTTGGACTTTGACACTGAATCGCTGGCGGGTATTGGGCGGCTTCCTGATGGTCACGGTCATTCTTGCGGGAATTTCGGTCTTTTTTAACACTACCTGGCTGCTGCCTTTCCTGGCTGCCTTGTTGGCCAACTGGCGTGCAAACCCCAACCCGACTACTTTTTCTCTGTTCGAGGCCTGGTTTCCAGGGGTTGGACTGCGCCTTGCCCAGGGGTTGACGCTGGCTGTGGCCTTGATGTTGATCGCCGAATGGCGCGCCGTGCGCGGCAAGGATTCGCGCTGGCTGCTCTGGACGACTGCCCTGACCATTGCGGCCACGCCATTACTGGGCACGCCCTTTGCCCCGGCCTGGTGGGTGCTGGCGCTGCCGGTATTACTGCTTGTGCTCTCGATCATGGAGCAGCGTTGGGGCACGTTTGGGCGCTGGAGCGCAATCGCCCTGTTCAGCGTCGTTTTTTTTGGTTTATGGGCCGCTTTCCTCGGCCGGGTGGGCTCTGTTTTTGTGCTCTTCTTCCCGGCCGGGTTGATCTTTTTATTGTACTGGGTGCGCTGGTGGGCCATCCGCCCGCCGCGTCTGTGGGCCGATATTATCTCGGATATGGGGAACTAAGATGACATACCGTCAATACGGCCTGCTGTTCATGCTCAGCCTGGCCGTTACCTGTGTGGTGGCTTTTTTCCAGGCCGTCCCCGGTTACATGGACGCCGATTATTATTTTGCAGGCGGCCTGCGCCTGGTGCAGGGCCACGGCTTCACCGAGACATACCTGTGGAACTATTTGGATAATCCCCAGTCTCTCCCGCACCCTTCACACGCATACTGGTTCCCGCTGGCTTCCATCCTTGCCGCAGCGGGCATGTTCCTGACCGGGCAGCACACGTTCCTTGCCGGACGACTTGGCTTTATCCTTGTGGCTGCACTCATTCCACCCGTCACCGCAGCATTGGCTTATTCGTTGACTGCCCGCCGCGACGTTTCCCTGGTCTCCGGCCTGCTGGCGGTTTTCCCCAGCTACCAGACGCCCTTTATGCCAACCAGCGACAACTTTGGCCTGTTCATGCTGCTTGGCGGGCTGTTCTTCATCTTCTTCAACCGTCCCGATAAGAAATCCCTTTTTGCCCTGGGCCTGGTTGCTGGCCTGATGAACCTTGCTCGCTCCGATGGCCTGCTCTGGCTCGCGGTCGGGCTTTTTGGGTTGTTCCTCAAACTTTACAAAGAGAAACACAGCTCTCCGTCCTTATCCCCACTCCCCCTTCTCCGTTCTTACTTATTCCTTGTTTCTTTTTTTGTCACCGGCTACCTGCTCGTCATGGCGCCCTGGATCGCCCGGAATATATCGGTCTTCGGTGCCCCGCTCACGCCAGGGGGCAGTCACGTGTTATGGATGACCAGCTATAGCGATACTTTTGCCTATCCGGCTGACCGGATAAATATGCAAAACTGGTTGGCGGCCGGCTGGCAATCCGCCCTGGATGCGCGCTGGTCGGCGTTTGTGCTCAATTTCGAGAATACTTTTGCAGCGCAAGGCGGTATTCTGCTGTTCCCATTTATTTTTATTGGGCTGTGGCAATTGCGTGCTGAACTGCGTGTGCGGCTGGCCGTTCTGGCCTGGCTGGGGCTGTTTGTGTTGATGACCCTGGTGTTCCCATTTGCAGGTTCGCGCGGTAGCTTTATCCATGCCGGGGCAGCTTTTCAGCCACTCTGGTGGGCAGCAGCCGTACCCGGTCTGGATTATCTCACGCACAAAGCCCGCCAGCGTGGGCTGTTCACGCCGCAGGCCTTCGTTTTTTTTCGCCTGATGCTGGTGATCGTGATGGCGGTTCTGACGATTTTCCTGGTCTATACACGCGTCATCCAGACTGACTGGGCCGAGTTCGATCACGCCTACCGCCATGCCGAGCAAATTCTGGTCGAGAACGGCGCCTCCGCGCAGGATACGGTCGTGGTCGCCAACTCGCCCGGCTATTTTGTCGTCACCGGCCGGCCGGCAGTTACCGTTCCGTCTGAAGATCCGGCGATCTTGCAAACCCTTGCGCGGCGCTTTAATGCCCGTTATCTCGTACTCGAAAAAAATTATCTGCCGGATTCGTTTAAAAATGTTTATGACCTGCCGCAAAACCAGCCTGGCCTGAAATACCTGGGCGGCTTTGAAAGTGCCCCGCAGGGGGATGAAGTCCGCATTTTCGAGATCGAACCGGGAACCTGACATGCGCCTGACTCGCCGCGACCTGCTCATCCTTGCCCTGGCAACATTTCTTGTTGTTGCGATCTATCTGGCCTCGTCTGCGTTCACCTACCGGATTGGCTTCCCGCTCGACGATTCCTGGATTCACCAGACGTATGCTCGCAACCTGGCCCTGCGTCATGAATGGTCGTTCCTGCCCGGCCACCCTTCGGCGGGATCCACTTCACCCCTGTGGACTTTCCTGCTTGCGATCGGCTTTTTCCTGCCCGGGTCACCTTATTTGTGGACGTATGTGCTCGGCGGCCTGATACTGTTCGGGCTGGCTGTTCTGGCAGAAAGCATTCTCAGGCGCGCCGAAGCTGGCTGCGCCCCGCATTACCCCTGGGCCGGGCTCTTCTTTATTGCGGAATGGCATATGGCCTGGGCCTCCGTTTCTGGTATGGAAACCTTGCTGCACATCCTGGTCGTCACAGCCACGCTCGGGCTGCTTGTGGCCGGTAGCCGTCGTTACCTGTTGCTTGGTTTATTGACCGGCTTGAGCGTTTGGGTGCGTCCCGACGGGTTGACGCTGCTGGGGCCGCTGGTCGTATATGCGCTGCTGGTGGAAAACGACGCTGCCAACCGTTTGCAGGCTTTATTCCGGCTTGCGATCGGTTTTGCCGCGCTGTTTACACCGTACCTGCTCTTCAACCTGGCTCTCTCCGGCACACCCATGCCGAATACATTCTACGCCAAGCAAGCCGAGTATGTTGACTGGCAAAATACCCCACTCTATACGCGCTTTTTCTATTTTCTGGTTCAATTTTTTGCAGGCTCCAGCCTGGTTGTTTTGCCCGGCTTTTTGCAAAAAGTGCTCGGGTCGTTACGCCGCCGCGAGTGGGGCATCCCGCTTGCCGCGCTGTGGGCGCTTGGCTATATCCTGCTGTACGTCCTGCGTTTGCCGGTCTACCAGCACGGGCGCTATTTGATGCCTGCCCTGAGCATTTTCCTGTTGATCGGGTTGCTGGGCTTCATCGAATTTTTGCCGGACATGCGCACCCATCAGAAGCGCCTGGTGCGGCGCGCATCCTTGATGGCGGTAATCCTTTTTAGCCTGGCTTTCGCCGGGTTTGGGGCCTACACATACGGGTTGGATGTTGCCGTGATCGAAAGCGAAATGGTTGTATCCGCCAAATGGGCAGCGGAAAATATCCCCGCGAATGCTCTCATCGCCGCCCACGACATTGGCGCGCTCGGATTTTTCGGAGAACATGCCATTATTGACCTGGCCGGACTGATTTCTCCGGAAGTTGTTCCCTTTATCCGGGACCAGGCAAAGCTCGCCGCTTATATGGATCGACGTAATGTGGATTACTTGATTGCATTTCCTCACTGGTACCCTGATCTGATTCAGCGAGGCACGCCAGTCTTCAGTACTGGCGCTGAGTTTGCTCCAAAGATGGGTCAGGAAAATATGGTAATTTATTCCTGGAATAAACCCTGAAATTGTTTTTTTCCAGTAAAATTGCTGCGAATGTACTCTCCTCCTGTGCTATACTGAAAACCAACGGTTAAAAAAATCAATGGATCAAATTACACTTGTCGTTGTCGATGATCACCCATTATTTCGCCAGGGCGTAGCAGACGCCCTGTCTCTCAGTCCGCGCATCCAGGTCGTCGGACAGGCATCTGATGGCAAGCAGGGGCTGGAGATGATTTTGTCCCTCCGGCCTACGATTGCCATCGTGGATGTCAATTTGCCCGGGATGAACGGCCAACAAATTACCCACGAGGTTACAACGGAACGTATCCCGACGCGTGTCATCTTAATGACAGCCTACGATGATGGAGAGCAGATGTTGCATGCTGCCATTGCAGGCGCCGCCGGTTATTGCACCAAGGATATTCAACCCGACCATCTTACAGACTTGATTTTCCGCGTTGGAGAAGGAAATTACGTCATGGGGGAAGAAGTGATGAGCGAAAAGAATTTTGCTCATTGGCTCGAACGTCAACTTGACTCTGCCCGACGCTCCTACAGCGAACCTGGAAGCCCGTTTCATCCGCTTTCCGACCGTGAAATGGAAGTATTGACCCTTGTGGTGGACGGAAAAAGCAATAAGGAAATTGCTTCTTTGCTTGGAATCAGTCACCAGACCGTAAAAAACCATATCACATCCATCCTGCGTAAGTTTGGAGTGGAAGATCGCACGCAGGCAGTTGTCTATGCACTGAAGCGCGGGTGGGTAAAACTTAAATACGAAAAGCGATCGCAGGAGTGATGTATGGCATTTGTCGATGAGCAAGCAGGATCGGGGGAAGACGCGCCCAAGAATATCCAGACTGAACTGGATGAAACCAGTCGTGCTTTGCGTGAAGTGACCTTGATGTTGGAGCAGAGTCAGGGAGAGGTCTCGAAACTGACTCAGCGAAATGCAGCCATCACTGCACATTTGCAGCAAATCCAGACCCAGGGTGCCAGTGTTTCTCTGGAGGAACTGCGCATGGCTTACGATTCGGCTTTGGATGCTCAACAGCGCCTGTTTGTGATGCGTGGCCAGGTGGAAAAACTTCAAAGCGACCAGTCTCATCTTGGACAGTACCGCGGCTCGCTGGAAAAAGTAATCTCCTGGCTTGAGAAGCCCGGGGATGCGGCTGGCAGCAGCGGGAAGAGTACCAGCGCCAGCATCGAAAGTATCATTCAGGCGCAGGAATCGGAGCGCCAGAGATTATCGCGACAGATGCATGACGGCCCGGCTCAGGCACTTTCGAATTTTATTCTGCAAACTGAAATCGCCATGCGTCTTTTGGATGTAGACGCCACACAGGCGCGTGAAGAACTGAACAATCTCAAGGCTTCCGCAATGAGCACATTCCAGAAGGTACGCAACTTCATTTTCGAGCTGCGTCCCATGATGTTGGATGACCTGGGTCTTGCACCGACCATTAAGCGGTATGCCGATACGTTTAAAGAGCAGACAGGCATGGACATTAATGTAACTGTCTCAGGGCAAGAGCGTCGTATGGAGTCGTATATCGAGGTAATGATCTTTCGCGCTCTGCAAGAACTGCTTGGGAATGCTTCGCGCCATAGCCAGGCAAGCATGTTGAAAGTTCTGGTGGACATAAGTGATAATTCCGTCAAAGTTAATGTTGACGACAATGGAAAAGGTTTTGATCCTGAAATATTGAAGCAGGGGAACAGCCTCGGATTGAATTTGATTCGTGACCGCGTCGAAATGCTCGGGGGGACTTTTGAACTTGATTCGGTGATTGGAAAGGGAACACGTGTGACCTTTACCGTCCCTGCAGGTTCGATATAGGTTAATACAATTGTAAGTATCTGTTTCGGTTGCAATATAATATAATTGAAGCAATTCCAGTTAATACTGGGTTAATCTTGAACAGAGAGGAGGTGAAAACTCATGAAATTCGCTCTTAAAGAAAAGGGCCAGGGCATGGTTGAATATGCGTTGATCCTTGTTTTGGTTGCTGTCGTTGTTATTGCTGCTGTTACCATCATGGGCCCGCTCGTCGGTAAGGTTTTCTCCACTATCAACAGTAGCCTTTAATCTCCACCTATATCGCATAAGCTGAATGGGACTTTATCGTGAGATAAAAGTCCCATTTTTTATGAAAAATGACCGGTTCGGGGACTTGATCGTAGCGTGTGAAGTCCGCTTTTATACTACTTTATGCAGATGTAATCGTTTTCCAATGCATTTTTACTGTATAATCATATAGAACAAATAAGCAACGATTAAGGAGAATAAGTTATGAGACGTGGAGGCCGCATTCTGTTGTTTCTGGTTGTGTTTATAGTCATCCTGGTTGCTGCTACCTTTCTGCTGTTGAGTAGCGGCGGACTGCCGTTCGGGCAACAACCGGCAACGCCCACACCATCCAACAGAACAATTTTTGTTGTGGGTCAGCCGATCAATCGAGACGATAAAATCGAGGCTGAATCGCTGTCAACCATTCAACTCCCGGAAAACCTTGTGCATGAATGGATGATTACGGATCAAAATCAAGTAGTTGGAAAGTTTGCGGCTTTTCCGTTGAAACAAGGTATGTTGCTTTCACTGGATATGGTTTCTGAACGACCGGGCATGAATCAGCCAGGTTCAGAAGCAGCCAAGGTTGTTTCTCCTGGGCTGGTAGCAATTTCTATCCCTATCAACCGACTTAATTCAGTCGCTTATGCTATTCATGATGGGGACCGCGTTAATGTAATTGCGACCACCTTGTTTGTGGATCTTGATGCGGGCTTCCAAGCCATCTTACCGAATAACCTGGGAGAGGTACAGGCCGCCGGCCCCAAAGGAGATACTGCATCCAATGTTGTCGCCGGAGGGACAGGGAGTTATGGTCGTATCGATCTAGACCCCACTCTCAACCAACCCGTTTACGTTGTTCCTGCAGAACCTCAACGCCCTCGGCTTGTTTCGCAAATGGTTCTTCAGGATATTCAGGTCTTGCATGTTGGCACCTTTTCACTTGTAGAGCAGAGCACTGTGCAGGCTACTCCGGCACCCGGAGGTCAGCCCGGGCCTACTGCGGCTCCCGTGGCAAACCCGGATATTATTACCTTGATTGTTACTCCACAGGATGCTGTCTCACTCACTTATTTGTTATATAGCGGTACAGAACTTACGCTTACGTTGCGGGCTCCGGACGACACTACTCGTGCTGAGACAGAAGCGGCAACGCTTCAATATTTATTAAGCCAGTATGCCATCCCCGTCCCAGCCAAGTTACCTTACGGTATCCAACCGCGCATCGATAGGTTGATCAGCCCTATAGCGACACCCGCTCCTACTAAATAGAAATAGGACAAGCAAGTCAAAGCATTGTAGAGATTACATTGAATCTGGGAGTGTTTCATGCCGGAAAAAACGCGTGTCTTGGTTGTTGATGATGTTGCCGAGACCAGAGAAAATATCCGCAAATTGTTGCAGTTTGAAGCCGATATCGAAGTCGTTGGTGCGGCACGTACTGGTAAAGAAGCTGTACAACTGACCGAAGAATTGAAGCCAGATGTCGTCCTGATGGATATTAATATGCCTGATATGGACGGCATTACTGCGACGGAAATGATTCATCAGCGCAACCCGGTTCCCCAGATTGTGATTCTTTCTGTTCAGGGCGACCCGAATTACATGCGCCGGGCCATGCTGGCGGGTGCGCGAGATTTTCTTACCAAGCCACCGATGGCAGATGAGTTGATTTCGGCTGTGCGCCGCGCGGGTGAGATGGCCCGTCTCGAGCGTTCAAAATCCGTCCAGGTGGCTCCGGTATCTTCTTCAGTGGCGCAAAGTTCTTTTGGAGGCGGCCTTACTGATGGACGAATCATTATGGTCTACAGCCCCAAAGGTGGAACAGGCGTAACCACATTGGCAGTAAATCTTGCCATCACCCTGAATAATGACGAGACTCACGCGGTTCTGGTAGATGGAAATTTACAGTTTGGCGATGTTGCCGTATTTCTTAATGAACAGGGTAAAAATACAATCCTCGATCTTGCTCCGCGTGCTGATGAACTCGAGCCGGAAATCGTTGAAAGCGTCCTGATTAAACATGCGACTTCGGGCCTGCGTATTCTAGCGGCACCCTCGCGTCCGGAACATGCTGACCATGTAAACAGCGACCAGTTTGGTAAATTGCTCAAATACTTGCGACAGGCTTATGCCTATGTGGTTGTCGACGCATCTCATTTACTTAATGATGTTACACTGGCTGCATTGGATGTGTCGGATGTAGTTGTCCTGCTGGTGACGCAGGATATCCCGGCAATAAAGAATGCACGTCTTTTCCTTGATTTGCTCGGCACGATCGGTATTTCTCGCGACCATGTATGTTTTGTGATGAACCGTTACGATAAACGTATCTCTATCACACCGGAAAAAGTCGGTGAGAATCTAAAACAAGAAGTTGTCGGTGTAATCCCCCTTGATGAACGGATTGTGATCCCATCTGTCAATCGCGGGGTTCCGTTCATGATCGATAATATGACTCAACCTTGCGCACGGGCTGTATTTAGCCTGGCTGAGTCTATTCGTGCTCAGCTTTCTAAACTCAACCAGTAACTGAATTTTTTCCTGTTAGGTAGGAGGTAACAAAATGTCTTTACTTAAACGTATCGAACAAGGACAGGGACGCCCGGCTGACCAGCCGAATTCGGCCGGCGCGGCGCCTACGCCAGCCGGCGCAGGCAGTGGTAGCGGTGAGAGCGGGGGAGGGCTTTCATCATTACAGGCTCGTCGGGTGAGTGCTCCAACGACAACCCCGCAGGCAGGTACTTACTTTGATTTAAAGACTCGTGTGCAGAATAAACTCCTTTCGGAACTGGATCCATCAATGGATATTTCGAAGACCGAGGAAGTCCGACGCACGATCATGGAATTGTTCGAGCAAATCCTGAACGAGGAAAATATTGTTCTTTCTCGCCCGGAACGCCAGCGTTTGTTCGAACAGATTGCGGCAGAAATCCTGGGCTTTGGTCCGCTTCAACCTCTCCTAGAGGATGAGTCCATTACCGAAATCATGGTGAACGGCCCCAAGAATATTTATGTGGAGCGCAAAGGTAAGATCGTTCGCGTCCCGGTTACATTTGAGAGCAACGATCATGTCATGAGGATTATAGATCGCATCGTCGCGCCACTTGGTCGCCGTATTGACGAAGCCAGTCCTTTTGTGGATGCCCGCTTACCGGATGGCTCTCGTGTGAACGCTGTCATTCCGCCCATTTCCCTCATTGGGCCAACCCTGACCATCCGTAAATTCTCACGGACTCCTATTACAATTGACCAACTTGTCCAATTCGGAACATTAACTCCTGAATCGGTGGAGTTTTTGAAAGCCTGTGTTATTGGCCGCCTGAACATCGTCATCTCCGGTGGTACCGGTTCGGGCAAAACGACCCTGCTGAATGTGCTGTCGAGTTTTATTCCCGCCGACGAGCGCATTCTGACCGTCGAAAATGCGGCTGAGCTCCAGCTCCGCCAGGAGCATGTAGTAACCCTGGAATCGCGACCCGCTAATATTGAAGGTCGTGGCGAAATTACAATTCGCCAACTGGTGGTTAATGCTCTGCGTATGCGTCCGGATCGTATCGTTGTCGGTGAGATCCGTGATGAAGCCGCACTTGACATGTTGCAGGCCATGAACACCGGCCATGATGGTTCCATGACTACCGCGCACTCTAACAGTCCCCGTGACACCCTTTCACGCCTTGAGACGATGACATTAATGGCAGGTATGGACCTGCCAATTCGCGCCATTCGCGAACAAATTACCTCGGCGGTGGACCTGGTCTGTCACCAGGAGCGTATGCGGGATGGCACACGTAAGGTAACGTACATCACCGAAGTTAGCGGTATGGAAGGCGATGTAATTACTACAACAGATATTTTTGGCTTTGAACAGACCGGAGTTGAGAACGGAAAGATCGTGGGCCGTTTGCGGCCAACCGGCCTGCGTCCAAAGTTCATGGATAAAATCGAGGCGGCCGGCATTCACTTGCCGCCACAGATTTTTGGCGTTGGGAGTAGTCGCCGTTAATAAATCGGCGCTTTTCCATTACGCTGTAGGTGAATTATGACCCTCACAATTTTGTTGATTGGCGCGATCGTTCTTCTCAGCCTGGTTGCGGTTGGAGTTTATATTTCCTCCTCCAGTGAACGCAGCCTGGTTGAAGATCGCCTGGGTAAATATCTGGAGGAAGACAAAAAAACCTCCACCGACGATCAGGCTTCCAGTGGCGCGCTTTCCGACTGGGTAAATAAACGCGTCGAAAGATCATCGTGGGGCGATAGGGTTTCAAGGGATTTGGCTCGAGCTGACTTGAAATTCAAGCCTGGCGAATATATCTTCTTCATTTTGATTTTAGCGGGTGTTCTCGGCGGATCAGCATTTATCTTTGTGGGCGATACCATCGCGGCCAAGCTGGTTTCATTGGCAATCGGTGTTTCTTTTGGGGTGGCTGGCCCGATTATCTATGTACGTTCCCAACAGGGCAGACGCCTGCAGAAATTCAACGAGCAACTTTCTGATATGCTCAACCTCGTGGTGAATGGTCTGCGGGCCGGTTATTCTACAATGCAGGCATTGGAAGCGGTGAGTAGGGAGCTTCCCCCGCCTATTTCAGATGAATTTCGCCGCGTGGTTCAGGAAATGCAATTAGGCCTGCCCATGGATAAGGCGCTGGATAATTTAATTCGACGTATTCCAAGTGAAGATCTGGACTTTGTTATTACTGCGATTAACGTCCAGCGTGAAGTTGGTGGTCCGCTGGCAGAAATTTTGGATACCATTTCATTTACGATCCGCGAACGTATCCGTATCAAAGGAGAGATCCGTGTACTAACGGCGCAAGTGGTCATGTCGGGTCGTATTCTATCCGGCGTGCCTTTTGCGGTATTTATTTTACTTTGGTTTATTAATCAACAATATATGGGACAGTTTTTTCTGCCCGAAAATTTATTGTGCGGCGGCGGTGCGCTTGCCGCTGGTGTCGTCATGATCGCGATCGGATACTTCATCATGATGAAAATCGCAGACATTCAGGTGTAATATGGATATTTCAATGCTCATTATTATCGGCATCGTAGTCATCGTTGGCATTGCCGGCGTACTGATTTACGTTGCTCAACGGGTTCCCAAGAGTGATGAAGATCCCTTGCAGGCCCGCCTGGCTGAGTTTTCTCAACGCGGGGAGGCTGTTTCGCTGAATGAAATTGAGCTTTCCCAGCCGTTTGTCGAGCGGGTGATCTATCCAATTCTGCGCCAGCTCGGCGAAATCTCGACTCGATTTACACCGCAAAAGCAATTGCAGGATATTAGCCGTAAGCTCGAACTGAGTGGCAAAGCAGGCTGGGTTGACGCCCCAATGTTCTTTGCTCTACGCTTTGTTGGGGCAATCGTATTCGGCATCCTGGCTATTCTCGTGTTTACCCTTAGTGCGTTCGCACAGCCGTTGCCCATGGCTATTCTTATTTCTTTGGGCGCTGCAGGTTTGGGTTACTTTTTCCCGGATTTGTGGATCATGCAGGAGATCAAAAGACGGCAGTTGGAAATCCGCAAGGCCATGCCGGATGCTTTGGATTTGTTGACTATTTGCGTGGAAGCCGGCCTTGGTTTTGATGCCGCCATGTCGAATGTGGCTGAAAAATGGGAGAACGAACTTTCCCTTTCTTTTGCGCGGGCAATCCGTGAAATTCAGCTTGGCAAAGTGCGTCGCGACGCATTAAAAAGCATGTCTGATCGGGTTGACTTGGCCGACATGACCAGCTTCGTTGCGGCAGTTATCCAGAGTGAAACACTGGGCGTTTCCATGGCAAAGGTGTTGCGCATTCAGGCCGATCAAATGCGTATGCGTCGCAGACAGTACGCAGAAGAATTGGCCCACCAGGCCCCGGTCAAAATGTTATTGCCAATGATTGGTTTTATTTTCCCCTCGATTTTTATTGTGCTGCTTACCCCGGCCGCACTAACGATTATGAGAACTCCTATTTTTGGCGGTGGTTAAGAACATTGGCATTGAAACCTGGTTTGCCTTACCATCTCTATCATTTGATGTGGAGCGGGTTGGATTTGCTCTTCCCGCCCGCTTGTGGCGGCTGTGGGAAAATTGGGCTGCGCTGGTGTGACACTTGCCGACAAAGCCTGCTCCTTCTACCCAAGCCTGTATGTGATCTGTGCGGAGAACCGCAGATGACAAGCGGTATATGCAAAGAGTGCACGACGTCACGACCGCCTTATCGCGCCTTGCGGTCGTGGGTTGTTTTTAGGGATCCGGTTCGGATTGCTCTTCACAAACTTAAATACCGTCGGGATATTGGCCTTGGAGAGATATTGGCCTGGTCATTGGCAGAATATGTAGAAAACTCTCTTGGTTGGGATGTCGAAATGGTCATCCCGGTTCCGCTCAGCCAACAACGCCTGTCGCAACGAGGCTATAATCAAGTGGCTTTGATTGCACATCCGCTCGCAATGATAAAAAATTGGGAATATGAGCCGAACGCACTTAAGCGCGTGAAGCATACCCGCTCCCAGGTGGGATTAAGCGCGCGGGAGCGCTCGGACAACGTGCGTAATGCCTTCCACGCCAATCCGCATCTGATCAACGACAAGAAAATTTTATTGCTCGATGATGTTGCCACTACCGGCGCGACATTATTGTCGGCATCCGAGTCTTTGGTGAGTGCGGGAGCCCGTCACGTCTACGCCTTGACAACAGCCAAGGCAGTCTCCCGTTATGGGTTTGATGCCGTATGAATATTTCTATTGCCGCCTGTTACTTTAAACTGGCGAGATTTACATCCCACCCATCCCCCAAGGAGGTACTATGGCACAGAACCTCGAAATCTTTGGACGTGAATTTGAAGTCACGGATCACATCCGTGACTACGTCACCAAAAAGGTGGCAAAGCTCGACCGTCACCTCGGCACAATCGATGACATCCGCGTAGACCTCGCTTATGTAAAAGCTGCCCGCAGTGCTGCCGACCGGTACGTTGCCCAGATGACAGTTCGGGGTAAGGGGTTCATTTTGCGCTCTGAAGAGCGCGCTGACGATATTCGCACCGCAACGGACACGGCTGTGGATAAACTTTCCCGCCAGATCGTCCGTTTTAAAGGCAAGCATTTGCGTGGGCGTGGCGACGGCAAGTCCGCGGCAGATGTGGCCCCGGAGGTCGAGGCGGTGGTCGAGGAGAAGGAAGAGTCTCCAGTGATTGCCCGGCGCAAAAAGTTTGATGTAATTCCAATGGACGAAATGGAGGCCATCGAACAGATGAAGTTGCTCGGGCACGATAATTTCTTTATCTTCGATAATGGTAAATCAGGTCTGGTGAACGTCCTTTACCGGCGCCGTGATGGGACCTATGGCCTGATCGAACTGAACCAACGCTGACCTGATCTGTATGCCCTACTGAGAGTAAAATAGACTGGCCTGCAAAGGCCAGTCTATTTTTATTGGGAGACCTTATGGAAAACTTCGACTCTGATGATGCCATGCTCGAACCTGGGTGGGAAGAAAAAATTGATCTGACAGCTATAGAGACTGCCACCGGGCAGATCTTAAAGGCAATCGGTGAAGACCTGCAGCGTGAAGGCCTCCAAAGGACTCCAGGACGAGTTGCCCATATGTACGCGGAACTGTTCTCGGGTTACCGCACCGATCCCGTAGCAATTGTCAATGGCGCCATTTTCGAAGTTAAATATGACGAAATGGTGCTTGTCCGCGATATCGAATTTTATAGTTTGTGCGAGCACCATATGCTGCCCTTCATGGGCCGTGCGCACGTTGCATATATTCCAAACGGAAAAGTGCTCGGGCTCTCCAAAATTCCGCGCATTGTCGATATGTATGCCCGCCGCCTCCAGGTTCAGGAGCGCATGACCCGCCAGATAGCCGATCTCCTGCGCGATTTGCTCCAGCCGCAGGGCGTGGCCGTTGTGGTGGAAGCCATGCATTTGTGTTCCATGATGCGTGGGGTCAAAAAACACGACGCGCGCATGACCACTTCTGCCATGCATGGCGCATTTCGATCCAACCTGGCCACCCGCCAGGAGTTCCTCGATAATATCTCGCGCGGGGCATCCGCTTTGAGAATCTAGCAGGTAAAAAGGGTTGCCTTTCGACCCAACAATCGGCTCCACATTAATCTGATTTTTCCCGCTCGATCTCGACTCCAACCGAGCCAGCATGTACGATTGCCTGTGTTTTTTCCACCCTGACGGCGACTCGCAGCACGCCGGGCGTTTCCAGGCAAACCCGGGCGATGTCCTCGGCCAGGGCTTCCACCGTCATCCGTTTTGACGTTTGTGTGTGCGCCTTGACCTGCTTTGCCACCGCTTGGTAATTCACGCAATCATCGATATTGTCCGTTTCGGCAGCATGACGCGTGTCGGTAAACAGGACCATGTTAATGATCATCTCCTGGGGGGTTATGCGCTCATACGCATGGATACCAATGATCGCCGTAACGCGTAAGTCCTTTATAAATATTTTATCCATTGTCGTATAACCAATATGTAGGCAGTCTAACCCGGTTGCGTAAATTTCACTTTGCATCTACACTATTAATAGTTCTTTTGAGTTCACCGGCAATTCTACTTGATTTGTGAGTGATTATGCTATTTGATACAACCCTTTTTATCGGCGTGGATCCCTCAGGCGGGCGGAAACCTTTTACATATGCCGCTCTAGACCAGAACGGTAAACTGGTTGCTTTAAAAGACGGCGAAGTAGAAGACCTGCTGGCTTTTATTAGCGGCCAGCCGGGAGCGTATGTGGCGGTTAATGCCGCGCCACGCCCGAACAAAGGCCTGATCCGCCAGGATAAGATTCGCCAGAATTTGCCGCCTTTACACATCTCTGGCCGCAGCCTGGATATGCGCCTGGCCGAGCATCAACTGCGCGAGCATGGTATCAACGTGGCCATGACGCCCTCGCGCAAGGAATTATGCGCCAACTGGGTGCAAACCGGCTTCGATTTTTATCGCCGCATCGCAGGGTTGGGCTTTGTGCCATACCCTGCGCCAGACGCATCCTACCAATGGATTGAGACCCATCCGCACGCCATTTTTTGCGTCCTGCTCGAACAGACTCCACTTGCCAAGCCCACCCTGGAGGGGCGCTTACAGCGCCAGTTGATTCTTTATGAGCAGGGATTGAGCATCCGCGATCCAATGGGATTCTTCGAAGAAATTACCCGCCATAAACTGATCCGGGGAATTTTGCCCATGGAACAGATCTATGCTGCTGAAGAACTGGATGCAATTGCGGCCGCCTATGTTGCTTACGTGGCAGGACGCCATCCTGAGCAGGTCAGCAAGGTGGGCGATGTGCAGGAAGGCCAGATTGTTCTGCCTGTGACCGCACTGAAAGCGAAATATTAGCTTGCTAGGTGTAGATGTAGATCTGCCTCTGTTACGGCACATATTAACGACGGGACTGATTTCAGTCCCGTCGTTTTGTGTTGGATGCAGCAGCTTTTACGCTTTAACCAGCATGATGATGAAGATAACATAGACAATTCCGGCCAGGCCGGCAAGAATTGCGGCCAGCATAGGATTGCCGATCTGTGCAAGGGTAGCCATTCCCAGCAGCGCCCAGACCAATGGGTGGAAAAAGTGCAGGATATAACCCGGCCAACTGATCCGTTTGTATGGCTGCGCTTTCGATTTGGGCCATAAAAATGTGAAGATGAATGCAAGAATGAAACATCCAAATCCGATGAAAGGCAGGGGAATTCCGAAAAGCGCATTATTTTCCAGCATCATGTTTTCCTTTGTTAATGTTTATAGGCGGATAACAAATCCGCAGCTTTGGCGTAAAACATATTATTTCACCTGAAAGTATATCCCAAAAGCACACATGGTAAAATAACTAAAATATCTTATTTTGAAGAAGGCTTGCATGTCTAACGATCTCCAAAACCGCGCTATCAACACGATTCGTTTTCTCTCTGCCGATGCCGTCCAGCAAGCCAATTCGGGGCACCCTGGTTTGCCCATGGGCGCGGCGGCAATGGCATATACTTTGTGGACGCGCTATCTGCGTCATAACCCGCATGACCCAAAATGGCCGAACCGTGATCGTTTCGTCCTTTCGGGCGGACACGGCTCGATGCTTTTATATTCTTTGCTGCATCTAACCGGTTACGACTTGTCGCTCGAAGAAATCAAGAAATTCCGCCAGTGGGGCAGCATTACCCCTGGTCATCCGGAGTTTGGCCTGACTCCCGGCGTGGAGACCACCACCGGCCCGCTCGGACAGGGTTTTGCCAACGCCGTCGGTATGGCCATCGCCGAGGCGCACCTGGCAGCCGAATTCAACACACCCGAATACACACTGGTTGACCATTATACCTATGCCCTGGTCACCGATGGAGACCTGATGGAAGGCGTCTCTTCTGAGGCGGCTTCGCTGGCAGCGCACTTGCAATTGGGCAAGTTGATCTATCTGTATGATGATAATCACGTCTCGATTGATGGTTCCACGAACCTGGCCTTCACCGAAGACCGGATGGCGCGTTTCGCTGCCTATGGCTGGCACATACAGAAGGTGGAAAACGGTAATGACGTGGAAGCTGTAGATGCAGCCATTAAGACAGCCAAAGCGGACCCGCGCCCGTCGATCATTGCCGTGCATACGACGATCGGGTTTGGGCTGCCTACCCGGGCAGGGACGGCCAAGGCGCATGGAGAAGCACCCGGCGATGATGAACTCAATGGCGCCAAACAAGCCCTAGGCTGGCCTCTTGAGCCTCGTTTCCTGATCCCTGGCGATGTGCTCGAATTCTTCCGCGAAGCCGTCAGCTTTGGCGGGGAACTCGAACTGGCCTGGCAAAGCCGGCTTAGGGAATACGAGAAAGCCCATCCTGCGAAAGCTGCTGAGTTCAAGCGCCGCATGGCGGCTGAACTGCCCGAAGGCTGGGAGACCAGCCTGCCGGTATTCCCTGCCGATCCCAAGGGTATGGCTTCCCGGGCTGCATCCGGCAAAACGCTGAACGCGCTGGTGGCGATCGTCCCCGAATTGCTCGGCGGGTCGGCTGACCTGGCGCCTTCAAATAACACCGCTCTTGAAGGTATCGCTGACTTCCAGAAAGATTCGCATGCCGGCCGCAACTTCCATTTTGGGGTGCGTGAACATGCCATGGGCTCCATAGTCAACGGTATGGCCTATCACGGCGGTCTGCGTCCTTATGGCGCGACCTTCCTGGTCTTTACCGATTACATGCGCCCGCCTCTACGTCTCTCGGCGCTTTCGCATTTGCCATCCATCTGGATTTATACACACGATAGCGTCGGGTTGGGAGAAGACGGACCCACTCACCAGCCGATAGAACACCTGGCAGCGCTTAGAGCCATCCCGAATATGGTGGTTATTCGCCCGGGGGATGCTAACGAAACGGCACACGCCTGGCGGATGGCGCTTTCCCGCACGAAAGGGCCTACGGCGCTTATTTTCACCCGTCAGAATTTACCCACGCTCGATAGGTCTATTTACGCGGATGCGTCCAACCTGGAAAAAGGCGCTTACGTATTGGCCGACCTTGGCAAGGGCAAGCCGCAGTTGATCTTGCTGGCTTCAGGCTCTGAAGTGGGCCTGATCGTGGAAGCCGGGGAAAAGCTGGCCGCAGAAGGCCTTAAAGTGCGGCTGGTTTCCGTTCCCAGCTGGGAATTATTCGAGGCGCAGGATGCGGCCTATCGCGAGTCCGTTCTGCCGCCGGGTGTCAAGGCCAGGCTGGCCGTCGAGGCGGGCATCAGCATGGGCTGGGAGCACTTTGTGGGGGATGCCGGCAGTGTTTTGTCCATCGAGCATTATGGCGCTTCTGCGCCTGGGAAAGTTATATTTGAGCACTTCGGTTTTACGGCGGATCATGTGATGGCGAAAGCCCGGGAGCTGGTATCAAAATGAAAATAGCAGTTGCCACCGACCATGCCGGGTTTGCTTTCAAAGCGATCGTGCTAGAGACGGTACGTGCTGCCGGTCACGAGCCATTAGACCTGGGTACGTTCAGCGCCGAGCCGGTGGATTATCCCGACCTGGCGGTAAAAATCGGCCAGGCCATTCAGGCTAGCGAAGCGGAGCGCGGTGTTTTACTGTGCGGCTCAGGAGTGGGTGCCTGCATTGCGGCAAATAAGATCAAGGGTGTATATGCCGGGATCTGCCATGATACCTACTCGGCGCACCAGGGCGTGGAACACGATGCCATGAACGTGCTCTGCCTGGGCGCGCGTGTGATTGGCCCGGAACCGGTGAAGGAAATTGTAACTGCCTTTCTGGGCGCGCGTTTTACAGGCAACGACCCGGGCGGGGAGCGGCATGCGCGCCGCGTTGGAAAAGTTCGGGAATTGGAAAATGGATCTTAAGACCCTCCATCCATATCGTAAGGTTAATAACTATATTCGCCTGATTACAATTGGCGCCAATTCGATCGGCGCGTTGCTAACGGTTGTTTATTCGACCTTTATTGACCCAGTGCCGAAAGGCACCAGCGCAGTGACGGGTTCTTCTTTTACGGATTTGCTTCCTGTTATCTTGGGGACAACTTTACTGATGGTGGTGGGGAATATCATGAGTCGCTATGCCGAGCGCTACCATCCCAAATGGTACGAGCGTATCCGCGCAGGCGAGTCTCCGGCTGAAATGCCGGAGGCGGCCCGGCGCGAAGTCTTGAATTATCCCGCCTTTTCGGCGCTGACCTCCATCACCATGTGGACGCTGGCGTCCATTTCTTTTGGTTACTTCCCCGACCATAGCCTGGAGGGGATGATCCGCATCCTGGGCGTGGGCGGGATACTGACAAGCGCCCTGGTTTATTTCGGAATTGATGCGCTCTGGCGTCCGATTGTGCCCGTTTTCTTTCCGGACGGGCAGGTGAGCCATACAAAGGCTTTTCGCATTCCCGTTTTTGGGCGCATGATGTTTGTTTTTGTGCTGGCCGGTCTATATCCAACGATCCTGCTGGCAATCAGTACTTTTTTTCACGCCCGCAGTATCATCGACGCGCCCAACCCGCAGGTGGTGCTCGATAATATGATCCTTGCCATGGTTTTTGTCCTGGTGGTCAGTCTGACTGTCGGCGTTGCTTTGACTTTTTTGATCGCGCATTCCATCGTCAATCCGCTCGCCAATTTGCAAAATGAGATGGCGCGCGTTGAGAAAAATGACCTGAATGCGCATGTGCAGGTACTCGCCAACGACGAACTGGGCTATGTTTCCGAGCGCTTCAATGACATGGTGGATGGCCTGCGCCGTGGCGAATTGCTGCGCAACCTGCTCAATTTGTATGTTTCACCTGAAGTGGCGCGTGAAGCCCTGGAACACGGCACCAGTCTGGGTGGACAACTGATCGAATGTACCGTACTGTTTTCCGATATTCGCGGATTTACTGCGCTGGCCGAAAAACTGCCTGCCGACGAATTGATTACTTTGCTCAACCAGTATATGTCGCAGATGGTGGATGTGATCGTGGCAAACGGCGGCATGGTCAATAAATTCGGCGGCGACTCGCTCCTGGCCGTATTTGGCACGCCGCTCAACCCGGCGCCGGATCATGCCGGAAAAGCGATACGAGCTGCGCAGGATATGTATGAGGCGCTTAAGGATTTTAACAGCCACCAGCTTATGGCTGGCTTGGTGGAATTACGTTTTGGGATTGGAATCGCGACAGGCAAAGTGGTGGCCGGCAATATCGGCGGTTCGGAACGCATCGAATATACCGTCATCGGCGATACGGTCAATCTGGCCTCGCGCCTGCAGGATTTAACCAAGGAAATGGGCCAGGAAATCCTGGTGCACGAATCGACCTATGCTGCCGCGACCATGACCCAGAAAGTTGCCGCAACGCGTATGCCGCCTGTGCCCGTGCGCGGCAAGAGCGAGACGGTGAATATGTATGCCCTGCAATTTCGAGAGTGAAAAACTTTGGAGACTTTCCCTGGTGCTATAATTATTCAAATCTCGTTTTTAAGAGTGTAATATGGAACTCCTGTTTGAATGGGATGCAAACAAGGCCAGGGAAAACCTGCGCAAGCACAAAGTTTCATTCGAGGAAGCCAAGACGATATTCATGGTATGCGCTGGAGTTTTGAGATTCGGTCTTTTCCCATCCCGGCCTGGGATTAAACATACCAGTATGTAATCTGCGCAATCTGTGGATGAAATCTCTAAAATCTAAAATCATTCTCCCCGGAGTCCATGATGAAAACCCCAATCCAAGAACTTACCGCCCTCGGCCAATCCCTCTGGTATGACAACATGCAGCGCCATTTACTCGAGAATGGCGAACTGGCCGGTTTGATTGCGCGCGGTGATATTCGCGGCATCACATCTAACCCGACGCTGTTCAATAATGCGATTGGCAAATCTCACGACTACGACTCGGCTCTCACGCCGCTGGCGCTTTCGGGTTGGAACGCCGAGCAAATTTTCTGGCAGTTGGCCGCTGAAGATATCCGCGCCGCCTGTGACCTGTTCCTGCCGCTCTACAAAGATACTCATGGCGGGGACGGTTTTGTCAGCATCGAAGTCAGCCCGCACCTTGCCAACGATACCGACGCCACCATTGCCCAGGCCAAACACCTGTGGGAGACGCTTGACCGCCCGAATCTGATGGTGAAAATCCCGGCCACGAAAGCCGGTATCCCGGCCATTCGCCAGTCCATCGCTGCGGGTGTTAACATCAACATCACCTTGATCTTCTCTCTTCAGCGTTACCAGGAGGTGATGGATGCCTATCTCTCGGGCCTGGAGGACAGGCTCAAGGCTGGCGGTGAGATCGGCAAGATTGCCTCGGTCGCTTCCTTCTTTGTCTCGCGCGTGGACACAAAGGTGGACCTGCGCCTGCAGGACATTATCCGCAAGGAGGGTGAGCAGGCTGCCATCGCGCAGTCTCTGCCTGGCAAAGCTGCGATTGCCAATGCAAAGTTGGCCTACGAGATGTTCCGCCAGGTTTTTGGGAGCGAGCGTTTTAAGAAACTTCAGGCAGCCAAAGCCAATCTACAGCGTCCGTTGTGGGCTTCCACTGGTACCAAAGATCCGGCTTATCCGGATACGCTTTATGTCGATCACCTGATTGGCCCCGATACGATCAATACTGTCCCGCCGAAGACATTGGATGCTTTCCGCGATCATGGCAAGGTTGCCATCACGATTACGGACGGCGTCGACGAGTGTCGCCGCCAGATTGCCAACCTCGAAAAGCTGGGTATTTCTCTGGAAGCCGTCAGTGCCGAACAGGAGGCTGAGGGCGTAAAATCTTTTGCCGATTCCTTCACGGAGCTGTTCAAGACGATTGACGAACGCCGCAAGGCTGCCGTGGACCAGCTTGGCCCGCTGGCCGGGCCGGTCGCGAAGCGCGTTGCCCAACTGGTGGAGGATCGTGCCGCTGAGCGCATGCAAGCCATGGACGCCACCCTCTGGACAAGCGACCCGAAAGGCCAGGATGAAATCAAGATCCGCCTGGGCTGGTTGGGCCTTCCCGACACCTCACGTAAAGCAGTTAAGGATATTAATGATTTCGCCGTACAAGTTCGTGAAGCTGGTTTCACACATACGCTCTTGATGGGCATGGGCGGCTCGTCACTGGCCCCGGAGGTGCTCTCCCTCGTCTTCTCCGCCGGCGATCCAGCGTCCACCGTCCACGGTCTACCGTCTTCTTTTACTATTCTCGATTCGACCGACCCTGCCCAGGTGCTTGCTACCGCAGAAAAATTCCCTGTCGAAAAAACACTCTTTATCGTTTCGAGCAAATCCGGCGGCACATCAGAAGTCAGCGCGAATTTCAATTATTTCTGGGCGCAGGCCGAAAAAGCCCTGGGCAAAAAAGCGGGCGAACACTTTGTGGCCATCACCGACCCCGGCACGTCGCTTGAGTCTCTTGCTGGCCAGCACGGCTTCCGCAAAACTTTCAATGCCGACCCGAACGTGGGCGGGCGCTACTCTGCGCTGACCCACTTTGGACTGGTCCCGGCTGCGCTGATGGGCATTGACATCGAAAAACTGCTTGGCCGCGCCGCATGGATGGCGAAGCAATGTACCAAAGAGATTCCCGGTGGGCGCAATCCCGGGCTGGTGCTGGGCGCCGTGATAGGCCAGGCTGCGCTTGAGGGTCGCGACAAGCTCACCATCGTTGCCGACCCGGTGCTGGCCTCTGTTGGTTCCTGGCTGGAGCAGTTGATTGCCGAATCGAGCGGAAAGCTCGGCAAGGGCATTGTCCCCGTCGATCTTGAGCCGCTCGGCGCGCCGTCTGTTTATGGGAAAGACCGCCTGTTCGTATATTTACGCAAGGATGGCCAGTTCGATTCTGCTCTGGCGGAACTGCAAAAGTCCGGCCAGCCAATACTCACTTTTGACCTGCCCGATCCCTACGATCTGGGCGCCGAGTTTTATCGCTGGGAAGTGGCGACGGCCGTCGCCTGCGCCGTGTTGAACGTCAATGCCTTCGACCAGCCTGATGTACAGGACGCCAAGGACCGCACCAAAGCCAAGATTGCCGAATACCGGAAAAACGGTAAATTGGAGGAAGGCGTGCCGGTTAAATTGGAGAATGCCAAAGCCACGCTGGCAGAATTTTTAGCCAAGGCAAAACCCGGAGATTATGTTGCCATCAATGCGTATCTGCCGCGCAACCCTGCTATGGCCGAAGCGCTGACGGCTGTGCGCATTGCCATCCGGGCGCGCACCGGTTGCGCCACCACGGTTGGTTTTGGGCCGCGTTTCCTGCACTCCACCGGCCAACTCCACAAAGGCGGCGCTGATAACGGGTTGTTCATCCAGATTACTGCGGATCCTATCAAAGACCTCGATATCCCCACCGAGAACATGGCTTTCGGGGTGCTTGAGCGCGCCCAGGCGCTGGGTGACCTGGAAGCGCTAACGGCCCGCGAGCGCCGTGCGCTGCGTGTCCACCTGCCCACTCCTGAAGCATTGCAGCAGCTTGTGGAGGCTTTGAAATGACATTGCTCACCGATTCTACCTGCGTACCGTGCCGGGGCGGCGAGCCGCCTTTATCGGATGATGAGATTGCGAGTCTGGCCCCGGAGGTATCTGCGTGGAGCGTAATCGAGAAGGACGGCATCAAGCGTTTGGAGCGCGTTTTTAAGCTCAAAGACTTTGTCGAAGCCCTGGCTTTTACGCAAAAGGTGGGCGCACTGGCGGAGAGCCAGGGCCATCATCCGCTGATCATTACGGAGTGGGGCCGCGTTACCATCCAGTGGTGGACCCACAAGATCAAAGGTCTGCATCGCAACGATTTCATCATGGCGGCCAAAACGGATCTGTTGCTTGGCTGAAGAAGTGCCGGATTTATCCGGCACTTTTCCCTGCGAATGCGACGACTGATTTTGCTTGTGCTCTTTTTCTTGATCGGCTGCAGCCCCCAATTTGACCCCGCCGTTGCGCCGGATGTTGCGCCCTCGCCGGTCCTTCCTGCAGCGACTATTGCACCCTTTACTGCGACGCCCATTATCCCCACCGTTTCTCCTCCAACAGGGACTCCCGCACTTGTCCTGCCTGCGCCAGTACCGCAGGTACAGGTGAGTGTAACTGAAGGGCCCACGCGCTTTCCTCTGCCTCCGTCGAACAACCCGATCGTTCCCTGCGGCCAGCGCAAACCTGCCGCCGATGATCTGCTCACAGTCGTCAGTGCTGCCTTCGGCATCAGTGCAGATTATGCTCCGCGCGACCTCGTCCGCCTGGATAAATACCTGGCTGCCACTGTCGTGTATGGTGACCAACTCAGGGTGCGGTTTTTGATCGTCGATCCGCTGGTAAAAATGATCAAAGCCATGCAGGCGCAGGGGCTGCGCCCACGGGTGCTTTCAGGTTACAGGAGTTATACCTCCCAGGCTGCCGCTCGCCAAAAAGCGCTGGACCAATACCCCGACCGCGCCGATCTGGTGAGTGCCCTTCCCGGCCACAGCGAACACCAGCTTGGCCTGGCAATAGACTTTGGCTCACCAGAACTTGCCGCAATAGTCGGTGACCCAGGCATAGAGTTCCATTCCGATTTCGACGAGACCAGCGAAGGGTACTGGCTGGATGCGCATGCCCACGAATATGGTTTTAGCCTGAGTTATCCCCTGGGCGCCTACAACTGGACCGGTTTTGCTTATGAACCCTGGCATTACCGCTACGTGGGCGTCGAACTGGCGGCTTACTTGCGCGATACTGGTCAATCCCTGACCCAATTTGTCATGCAGGCCCGGCCGGTGCTGCCTTGTATTCCATGAATATCTTCCGGGATGAGTGATGGCAGATAAAAACATGCAGTACAGAGGTCGCCTTTCGCGGCGCGATTTTCTGAAATTGATGACGGCTTTCGGCGTGGGAATCGGGACGGGGCCGCTCTATGCCAAATGGGTCGAGCCCTCGTGGCTGGATGTGACCCAAGTCCATCTTAAACTTCGCCGTCTGCCCGCGGCCTTTTCGGGATTTCGCCTGGCGCAGATCAGTGATTTGCATTTTGGAAGCTGGATGACGCTCGAGCATTTTCAGCCTGCATTGGATTTATTGGCCGCCCAGAATCCAGATGCCGTAGCCATTACCGGCGATTTTGTCTATGGAAGTTCAGACGAAGCTCGCGCAAAATTGGAATTGGCACGCGGTGCTTTCCTGTCTCTCGGACAGCGTTTTCCAACCTTTGCGGTGATGGGAAACCACGATTATTGGACGGATGTTAAAATGGTTCGCGGTTTTCTGGGCGGGACGGGCATCCGCGAACTCCATAATGATGTGTTTGCTTTTGAGAGAGACGGGCACAGATTTTACCTTTGCGGAGTCGATGACATCTGGGAGGAAAAATACGACCTGGAGGCCGTGACCGGGCAACTCTCAGGGCGGGATTGCGCGGTCCTGCTTGCCCACGAGCCGGATTTTGCCGATCAATCTGCTTCATCCGGGAAATTCGATTTGCAGATTTCGGGTCATTCCCACGGTGGGCAGGTGGTATTGCCCTTTCTGGGACCGCCGATCCTTCCATGGCTGGCGCATAAATACCCCTTGGGTCTTTACCAGGTCGCTGAGATGTTTCAGTATACCAACCGAGGGCTTGGGATGCTTAATCCTACCGTCCGGTTTAATTGCCGCCCGGAAATTACGATTTTTACGCTGGAGAGCGTCTAAGTTCTTGCCCTATGGCAGCAAAATGGGTATAATAAGCGCACTAAAGGCGATGATGGAAACGAGTAGGCCCCTTACCACTGACAGCGAGTTCGGGATTGGTGTGAGCCGGACCAGTGGAACAGGCTGAAAATCCTTCCGGAGCTTCGATCTGAAACCCTGTTGAGGGAAGTAGGAAAGACGGAGTTGTCCCCGTTAGACAGACAAACAGGATGCGGAAATAAGTCCTTGTTGAGCGCCTGCTTTGCAGGAAACCGGGTGGTACCGCGTGAGCTTTCTGGCTCTCGTCCCAGAGTGGACGGGAGTTTTGTTTTAAGGCAGAGAGAAGAGAGTAGAGAATAGTCTCAAGCCTCTTCTCACTCCTCTCTATTCTCTACTCCTCTATTCTCTACTCTCGGAGGTCCTTATGTTCAAATCCGTCTCATCCAAACTCGAAGCGCCGGCGATGGAAGAAGCCGTGCTGAAATCCTGGAAGAAAGAGAAGATCTTCGAGAAAACCATCTCCGCGCGTGAGGGCGGGCCGGAATATGTTTTCTTCGAAGGGCCGCCTACAGCCAACGGCAAGCCCGGCGTGCACCATGTTCTCGCGCGTGTCTTCAAGGACATGTTTCCGCGCTACAAGATCATGCGCGGCTACCACGTCTCACGGCGCGGCGGCTGGGATACGCACGGCCTGCCCGTGGAGATCGAGGTCGAGAAAAAACACGGCTTTGCCAACAAACATCAGATCGAAGAATACGGCGTCGAAAAATTCAACGCCGAATGTCGAAAGTCCGCGTTTGACTATATCCAGGATTGGGAGCGCCTGACCGACCGTATCGCTTTTTGGGTCGACCTGGAACACGCCTACGTTACATTTACCAACGAATATATCGAGTCGCTCTGGTGGATCCTGCGCCAGTTGTGGGATAAAGACCTGCTTTACCAGGGCTTCAAAGTCGTTCCGTACTGCCCGCGCTGCGGCACGCCGCTCTCGGATCATGAGGTGGCGCTCGGCTACGATGAAGCCACCGACCCGTCGGTCTTTGTGCGCCTGCCGCTGGTGGATGAACCCGGCACTTCGTTTTTGGTCTGGACGACCACCCCCTGGACTCTGCCTGCCAATGTGGCAGTGGCTGCCGGCGAAAATGTCGATTACGTCAAAGTGGAGCGCGCGCTCCCGGACCCCTTCGACGGGGCGAGCGGCGGCACCGAAAAACTCATCCTGGCCCAGGCTTTGCTGGAGAAGGTCTTCCGTGGCGAGCAAGTCAAAGTGCTGGAAACTTTCAAGGGGAAAAAACTGAAGGGCATGAAATATCAACCACTCTTTACTTTCATGCCGCCTGAGAAACCCGCTCATTTCGTCGTCCTGGGCGATTTTGTCACTACCGAAGACGGCACAGGGCTCGTCCACATTGCCCCGGCTTTCGGCGCAGACGATATGAAAGTAGCCTTGGAAGTCGACCTGCCGATCATCATGACGGTCGCGCCGGATGGCACGATCATCCCAGAAGTGACGCCCTGGCGTGGAATGTTTTTCAAGGACGCCGACCCATCCATCACGACCGACCTGCACAACCGCGGGCTGCTCTTCCGCGCCGAGACGTACACACATACCTATCCGTTCTGCTGGCGCTGCAAGACGCCGCTGCTGTATTATGCGCGCGAGGCCTGGTACATCCGCACCAGCCAATTCAAACAGCGCCTGGTGCAATTGAACCAGACCATCAATTGGGTGCCGGAGCACATCAAGGACGGCCGCTTCGGCAACTGGCTCGAAAACAATATCGACTGGGCGCTTTCGCGTGAACGGTACTGGGGCACACCGCTGCCCGTCTGGGAGTGTGAGGACTGTAAGAATCAGCACTGCATTGGCTCGGTGGCTGAACTCAGCCAACTAGCCGGGCGCGACCTCGCCAATCTGGATATGCATCGCCCGCATGTCGATACAGTCCATTTTGCCTGCCAGAAATGCGGTGGCAAGATGACGCGCGTGACCGAGTTGATCGACGTATGGTTCGACTCAGGCGCCATGCCGTATGCCCAGTGGCACTATCCGTTCGAGAACCGGAAAATGTTCGAGCAACAATTTCCCGCCGATTACATCTGTGAAGCCGTCGACCAGACGCGCGGCTGGTTCTATTCGCTACATGCCATCAGCACCATGCTGTTCGACAGCGTGGCCTATAAGAATGTCATCTGCCTGGGCCTGATCCTGGATGCCGAAGGCGCAAAGATGTCCAAATCTAAGGGCAACATCGTCAATCCCTGGGATGTGCTCAATGTACACGGCGCGGACGCTTTCCGCTGGTATCTGTATACGGCTACTCCTCCTGGCAACGAGCGCCGCTTCTCGATCGACCTGGTCGGGGATGTGGTGCGCAGCTTCACGCTGACTCTGTGGAACGTCTATTCCTTTTTCGTCACCTATGCCAACCTTGATGGCTGGACGCCCAATGCCGACGGTGGACCGAAGACCGTAGACCGTCCACCGTCCACCGTCTACGGTCAGGTCGCCTTCTCCGACCTGGATAAGTGGCTGCTTTCCGAGCTGAACACACTCGTCCGCGACGTGACGGACGCTTATGAACGCTATGACGTCCCCGGAGCCACGCGCCCGTTGGAGAACTTCGTCGAGAACCTCTCGACCTGGTACTTGCGCCGCTCCCGCCGCCGCTTCTGGAAGTCCGAATCGGATTCCGATAAACAGGCGGCTTATGCCACCCTCTACACTGCGCTGGTGACGATCAGCAAATTGCTCGCTCCGGCCATGCCCTTCCTGGCCGACGAGTTGTACCAGAACCTGGTGCGCACTGCGGACCCGGACGCTCCCGAGTCTGTCCACCTGGCGTTATGGCCGGAGGTGGATAAAAAGTTCGTCGACGAGTCGCTCAACCGTGACATGGAACTGGTCGTGCGCCTGGCCTCGCTCGGGCACGCTGCGCGTTCGAAAGCCAATCGCAAAGTGCGCCAGCCGCTGGCCGAAGCCGCTTTCTCGGTGGCAAACATCCACGAGCGCCCGGCCCTCAAAAAATACGCCGACCTGCTGGCCGACGAGCTGAACGTCAAAAAAGTTCGTCTGCTGGATGCCAGCACTGAGGCGCTGCAGCATACCGTCAAGCCACTGCCCAAGCAGCTCGGCCAGAAGTATGGCAACAGGTTCCCGGCCATCGCCAAAGCCATCCAGGCGCTCAACGCCGAGGAGGTAGCACATGCCCTTTTGGCGGATGGCAAACTGCGCGTTGAAGTGGATGGCGAGTCGCTCGAAATCCTGCCCCAGGAAGTGGAAGTCAAATCGCTGGCCAAGGAAGGTTTCGCCGTTGCCGAGGATGGCGCTTACGTCGCCGCGCTGGTGACGGAACTGACACCCGAATTGGCCGCCGAGGGCCTGGCGCGCGAGTTCGTGCGCCGCGTGCAAGACTTCCGCAAGGAATCGGGCCTGGATGTTGCCGACCGCATCCAACTGTACGTCAAGGCCAGTCCCGCACTCAAAAAGGCCATCCAGCAGCACATGGATTACATCACGACTGAAACGCTGGCGCTGGGACTGTCCTTTACCGCCGCGCCGAAGAACTCGGCTTCGACCGATGATGAGTTTGAGGGTGAAAAAGTCAGCATCACGCTGGTCAAAGCAAAATAAACGCTATACGACGGGGTGGGCGCGAGTCCACCCCGTTGCTTTTGGTGGAGTGCATCAGCATGATCGAGCGCATTCATGAAGTGACCGCCGAGCTGGTAGAGGCCTTTCAGCGTCTCATCCCGCAGTTGACGACCAGTCATCCGCCGCCCTCGTTTGCTGACTTGGAAGCACTGGTGGCTTTCCCCGGCTCGGTGTTGCTGGTTGCCCGCGAAAGCGACACCGGCCCGATCGTTGGCTCGGCCACCCTCTCGATTCTGCGCACACCCACGGGTACGCACGCACGCCTGGAAGATGTCGTCGTGGATGGCGCGGTGCGCGGCAAGGGCATCGGTGAGGCGCTCACGTTGGAAGTCATCCACCTGGCGAAAGAAGCAGGGGCGGATACGATTGCCCTGACTTCGAACCCGCGCCGCGAGGCTGCCAACCGACTCTACCAGCGCTTGGGTTTCACCAGGTGGGAAACCAATACCTACCGTTACGAACTTTAGGGATGTTCCAGACAGGGAAAGAAATGATGTATGCGCTCCAGTTTAAATCTCGAAGGTAAATCGTTCAGAGCTCTTAACACTGACTTTGTAATTTTTCCATTGGCTGCCATGCTCACTTTGCTTGTGATGGCGCCATTGATGCCTCCTCAACCGCTTCTCAACCGGGATAGCGGTTTCTTCCTGTATATGGGCCAGCAAATCTTGAAGGCAAAGATTCCCTATCTGGATTTCTGGGACCACAAAGGCCCGCTCATTTTTTACATCAATGCGTTGGGCCTGGCGCTTGCCGGAGGAAACCGTTTTGGAGTCTGGTTGCTCGAATACATTTCATTATTGCTATCTGCAGTGGTTGGATATTTCCTGATAAAAAAACTCCTTGGCCTCAAGCCGGCATTGTGGGGAACGATCGCCTGGATGTATGCTTTTGCTGGCACGATTGTGGGCGGGAATTTTACAGAAGAATATTCACTGCCATTTAACTTTTTGAGCATTTCCTTTTTTTACCAATACCTCAAAACCAGGCAGAGAATCTATCTGTTATTGATCGGCGTCATGTTGGGACTCAATCTCCTTTTGCGCCCCAATAATGCAGGTGTGCAAGTGATGATTTCAATCGCGGTCTTTTTGGCAGATGTTTTTCCCGGGAAAATTGCGCAAACCATTCTCCCGAAAAAACTGTCTGAACACGAAGCTCACGAAGGGGCACAGACGATAAAAAAACTGTTTCTTGTTTTAGCCGGAAGTTTGCTTATTTTGGCGCCGGTTTGTTTTACCCTTTTTACGCAGGGCGTCCTGGCCGATTCTGTCTATGCTGCATTCGTGTTCAATCTCAAATATGCCGGTGGGGCGGCTTTCTCGAAACTTTCAGTGTTGTTCTTTTTTATTCTTGCTTCAGGCTGGCCATGTTGGTTTGCATTCGCTGGCTATGCTCTTCTCTTGATGGATATGAAACGCAAGGTATTTTTGCTGCCCTTCGAAATGATGCTCTTGATCCTGATCGGTTTCCCGGCAGAAATTTTGCTGAGCACCTTGTCCGGCCGGCCATATCTCCATTATGCGCTCATGTTTATACCGTATATCAGTATTTTGAATGCTTTTCTCTTCTATTATTCCTCCCGGTTTCTAAAAACGGCCTCTCATAACCTGAAAAAATTCAGCCTGGTGAACATAATGATTATCGCCTTTATAAGCTCTTTCTGGCTGAATGCGGAATTCGATAAAAGGTTCCATGCGGTCAGCAGCAACCTCAGTGAGCAATCGGCGCTCATCACGTATATTCGAGATCATACGACAACAATAGATACTATATTGGTGTGGGGTGTGGAACCATCGATATACTTTCTTTCTCAACGCCAGTCCCCCACGCGTTTTTACTTTCAGACTCCATTTCTGGTACAGGATTTTGCTACTGAGAAAATCACGAATGAATTTTTGTCTGATCTACGCCGAAAGCGCCCGGCACTCATCGTGGATGCCAATAGCCCTGAGCTGCCAGCTTTGATCCCTGCAGCCTCCGAAGGCGCACGTCAGACGCCCCAATTCCTGACCAGCTTTATGGCATCGTTACGCCAATACGTGCAAGAAAACTACCAGAAAAAAAGTGTAATCGAAACCTGGACCCTATACGCCATCGACCAATAATTTTCGAGAAAGATCGGCCGAGCCGCTTGCTTTCTCAATCTACAAACCGCAAGTAGGTTTCCGTCGCATTTTCCAGGTCTGCATATTCCCCCCGGTACTGGGCTGGCAGCAGCTTCGCCAGTTGGTACATTATTTCATCCGCCATCTGCTGGCGGATTTCTTTTGAGACGCGCGCGTCGCCGGCATCCAGGTAAAACATGGGGCCCACGCGGATGGAAAAATCCGTCCGCTTCATACGTTTTAGATTCTTGACGAAGTTTTCGCCACCCCAGTGCGCAATCGGCTGGAGCGGGGCATTGCCGTGCAGCGCCAGGATTACCAACCCCGGCTTGGCCCGCAGCAGTGCGCCGGTCTTGTTGCGCGTGCCTTCGGGCGACGCGCCCAGGATGCAGCCCTGTTCCAGTACTGCCAGCGATTTGCGCGTGGCTTCCATATCCGCTTCGCCGCGCCGGATCGGGATGACTCTCCACAGGGTAAATATCCAGCGCAGGAACCAGTTGTCCCATGATTCAATCTTTGCGATGCCGATCGGCTGGCGTGGTGCAAGCTGTGTAAAAAGAACCGGCGCTTCCACCGAGCCGGTGTGGTTGGCGTAGACGATCAACGGGCCGTTCGATGGCACTTTCTGCATTTCCTGTTTGTCGATCCGGCACATGATTTCCAGGCCGAGTTTGCAGGTATATGTTACGATCCAGTAGATGGGATTCATGCTCGGTGTTTCTCCAGGGGCGTAGTTTATCACAGATGGCGTTTGTAATCTTCGGGGGTGTCCAGGTCTTCGATCACCGAGGGCGTATCAACCGTTACATACTTGATTTCATCGGCATGCGCCTGCAGGAAATCGCGGGAGGTTTGCGGCGTTTTCATGGCGCGGATCTCATCCCATAAACTCTTCTGGACCAGCCACGGGTGCCCACGCCGCATCTTGTAGCTCGGGACGACGATCCGTGCCCGGGATGACTCAAACGCTGCCAGGAGGCTGCGCACTGTGCGCGACTCTATCTGTGGCTGGTCTCCCAGCCCGACGAATGCTGCGTCCAGCTCCGGACCGAGTTCTGCCAACCCGCATTGAAGCGAAGATAGCATTTCCCCGTCCCGGTAAGCTGCATTGTGAATACTGCGTAATGGAAATTTACCCGCTAAACCGGCGACCAGCCCGTCGACTTTTTGCCGCTGCGCGCCCGTGACGACAACGATCTCTTCGACGCCTGCTTCTGCAAAAACGGCGATTACCTGTCCGAGCACAGTCGACTCTGCCCAGGGCAGCAGCATCTTGGGCTGCCCCATGCGCCTGGATTGGCCGGCAGCCAGGATGATGGCAGCGACACGTGTACGACTCAATCTTCCACTCCCCAGGCTAGTAGTTTGCGGTAGTCGTCCTCGGTGTCTACATCGAAAAGCAGGCTTTCGTCGTGCCAGGTGACGTAATCGACCGGGTATTTCGAGAAAATCGCCCGTCCACCGACGTCGCCCGTGATGGTTTGTAAATCGTCGAAGGTATTGCAATCGAACAGGACGGGGTTGGCCCGCCGGTCTGCTGCCAGCGGGGCGACGATGGCGGCTCGTTGGGTGGCATGCCGCTCTACCAGCGCCTGGATGACGTGAGGTGTCACCTGCGGCTGGTCGGCCAGCAGAAAAATCGCCCCGCCAACGTTGCTGGGCAGGGCGGTAAGGCCGGCCTTGATCGAGGCGCTTTGCCCACTGCGCCACTCCTTATTGCGGATAACCATTAATGGCAAATCCTGTAACTCTGCCTCGACCAGTTGCGCATGTGCGCCGGTAACAACGATCACAGGGGATAACCCCGCCTCGAGTGCGGTCTGCGCCACTTTGCGGACGAAGGGCCGGCCATGATAGTCCAGCAGTTGCTTGGGCTTCCCAAAGCGCGACGATTCTCCTGCTGCCAGAATAACGCCCGCAATATGTTCGTGGACGGCGTAGACCATGGACGATGGACCGTAGACGGTTGCCTCGTGTGGGGACCGTACCGAAGACGGCGAAAGTTTGAGGCTGGCGATGACCACTGCGTCGAAAGAATGCAGCAGCGAATTGGTAATCCCACCGGCCTGCGCCTGCAATTCGGGTGTGTCTGCCCGGTTGAGCAGCACAATTTTTCGCGCCCCGGGGGGAATATTTTTCAGTCCACCCTGCGGATGCGCCAGCATGGCTGCGAGCATTTCAGGCGTAACCAGTTTACCGATTTCCCAATCCACTAATTTACCGATGCCCTCAGTCGCCAATTTGCCAAATATCTCTGGCCGGTGCACGCTTTCATCTGTTAGCGGCCGGTTCAAGGCAGAAAGACCTGCGACCACCACAACGGTATCTACAAAGCCCGGAATGGGCGGCTCGTGTTCGGCGGGTGCTTTAAGCGGCTTCTGGCGCGCGCCATCCGCTTCGATCAGCAGGGGCAGGTCATGGTAGCCGGCCAGTTCGCGCAGCGTTTTCGCCTGGGCCAGCGACAGGCCTGCATAACGGTCAGCTTCTAGGGTGCCGGTGACCAGTGTGATACCCGTGCCGAGTTCGGATTCGATGTTGTCGGGCAGGGGCGCATCGGTATCCCAGATAAAATGCCGGTCGGCCGATGAAACCTGCCATACACCCAGGTGGGTCGTCGCCGTCACGAGCGCCGGAGCCAATTCGCGGGCCAACTGGAACATGGCGGTTGTTTTCCCGCCCGCGCCAACGAAGGCCATGGATTGCGAATTTGCGAGACGGAATGCCTGGTTAAGTTTCATGGGGAATTTGTCACACCTGTACTCGCCGGCGCTCACGTCCGAGACCAGTTTCACAGGATGTATACAAAGAGTATAGCCGGTTCTGACGTACCGGCCCAGGGAGAAAGGGAGAAAGACTCTCGGCAGGCTTTCTCAAAGCCTATCGATATGTCGCCCTGAGGGAACGCCCTTCAGTGACCGAAGGGTCTCGATTGCCCACCAAGTCGAGATGTGAGGGACGTTCTTCGTCCCTCACATCTCGACAGATCTTATGCGAAAATTCCGAATGAACTACTCTAGGCGTATAGATCAGGGTGGTGAGGAACGCAGGCTATAGCCCATGCCAGGAACCGTCTCGAGGAGATTGCCGTATTTTGGGCCTATCTTGTTGCGGATACGGCCAAAATAAATATGCAAGTAATGGCTGGCGTCGAAGTATTCCGGTCCCCAGACTCGCGCCAGCAACTCCCGATGCGTGAGCACAGCATCCAGGTTCTGCGCCAGCTCGGCCAGCAGCGCGAACTCGGTGCGGGTGAGGTGTGTAGGCTTGCCGTCAACCGTTACCCTGCGCAATTTCAGATCGATTACCAGGGTGTCGACCTTGATTTTGGGCTCGTTGGTCTGCGAAGCTGCCGAGCGGCGCATCACGGCCCGCACCCGCGCCAGCAGTTCGTCATAGCCGAACGGCTTCGCAACGTAGTCATCTGCGCCTGCGTCGAGCGCGGACACTTTGAGATATTCTTCATCCCGGGCGCTGAGCACAATGATCGGCAGATCGGAACGCTCCCGCACCCATACGCACACATCGATACCGCTCACGCCCGGCATCACCAGATCGAGCAGCAGGAGGTCGGGAAAGTGTGCCTCGACAGCCTTCATCGCTGTCAGGCCGTCTGGCGCTTCTTGAACAATAAAGCCGCGCGGCTCAAGGTTGACACGAATCAGTTGCCTTATGTTAGGATCGTCGTCGACTACCAGCGTCTTGTAACTTTGATGGTTCATGACATCCTATTTCCTCAATCCAGCACGTCTTGGACTTCACGCGTCAGCTCCTGGATGCTGACGGGCTTGATCAATACCTTGCGCAGATTTTTGTAGTTCAAATGCTCAAGGTTGTTGTTACCGATTGAAGCCGTGATCACGATGACCGGGATTTGTGGATAAACCGGGTCGGCGGCCATAATTTCCAGCAGTTCCCAGCCGGACATATCAGGAAGCCTGATATCCAGCAGCAGTGCGGCAGGTGACTCATCGCGCAGCCGGGTCAGCCCTTCGTGGGCATCTTCGGCCTCGATCACCTCATAACCACGTGCCGCCAGGTTGACCGACATGAACTTGCGGATATTTGCTTCGTCTTCGACGATCAAAATCTTCGGCATAATCATCCGTCCTGTTGTTCCATAGCGCCCGCCAGCGGGAGCGTAAAGCTGATCACTGTGCCCGGCTGCTCGCTTTCATCCACCCAGATGTGCCCGCCATGTGCTTCGACCAGCCGCCAGCAGATGGCAAGCCCCAACCCGGCCCCTTTTGCCTTGATGGTGGTTTTATTTTCGACGCGGTAGAAAGGCTGAAAGATTTTTTCCCTTTCGTCCGGAGCAATCCCGGGGCCCCGGTCCGCAACGCTTATCTCTAGAAAACCGTCATATGTTTGCGCCGAAATGCTGATCGCAGTCCCTGCAGGTGCATATTTGGTCGCATTTTCCACCAGGTTGTCCAGCACTTGCTCGATGCGCTGTGTATCGGCAACCACTTCCGGGAGTGTATCAGGGATGTCGATAATCAGGTTATGGCGAGCGCTCAACACTTGCAAATGCGGCATTGCCGCCGCGATCAGGTCATCCGGGCGCTGCCGCAGGGGCGAGAACCTAAACGCGCCTGCCTCCATCTTGGAAAGGTCGAGCAACTGCGCGATCAGGCTGCCGAGTTTATCCGCCTCGTCGTTGATCGTCTGAATGAAGTCTCGCTGGTAGCCGGCATCCCAAACTACATCTTCGGCCAGCAGCGTGCTGGCGAAGCCCTTGATCGAGGTGAGCGGCGTGCGCAGTTCATGAGAGATAATCGCCAGGGACTTGAGCCTCTGTTCGCTATCTTGTTCGGCGATATGGCGTGCCCTGGATTCCGTTTCCAACAGGCGCCGGTTATCGATGGCCATGGCGAGTATATTGGCAATCGATTGTAGAAGGTGGACTTCATCCAGCGTAAACTGCCTTTTGACAGATGTATATGCCCCAAGGATGCCGTAGGGCTGTTCTTTACCATGAATGATTACGGTCATGCCGGCGACGATACCGTGCTCCATGAGCAAAGCGCTAGGGCGAAAGCGGCTCTCCTCGGCCAAGTTCTCGACGATCACGGGCTTAGCCGCCAGCAGAGTATAACTTGCCTGGGAATCTTCGCCGGCTTTGATCTGCGTGCTTCCGATTGTCCCATCTTTCCAGCCAATACCGTCGCGCAGAACCAGGCTCTCCCCGTCCGGAAGCAATTCAAGCAACTGGCAATATTCCACACCGATGGTATCGGCCACCATGTTCACGGTCTCACGCATCAATGGTTCCAGGTCGATCCCGGACAGGGCGTGCTGGCCCAGCAGTGCAATAGCGGCCTGTGAGCGCGCCTGTGATTCGAGCTTTAACTGGGCGTGCTTACGCTCGGAAATATCCCTGTTTATACCCACAAACCCGTTGGGCTTGCCCTGCACGTCGCGGAGCAGCGTAACCCGGACTTCGACCGAGACACGCGTGCCGTCTTTTCTGATCAGCGTATAATCCAGTTCTCCGATGACGCCTTCACGGGTAACCTTCTCGGCCATTTCCGTGACCCGCGGCAAGTCTTCAAAAGCAACGGAACCGCTCAACTGAATGCCGATGAGCTCGTCCGGGCTGGAATATCCATGCATCTGCGCGGACTGCTGGTTACACAGTAACACAAATCCATCAAGATCGGTCATAGTGATCGCGTCTGGCGAGATCTCGATCAGGCTGCGGTAGCGCTCCTCGCTCACGCGCATTGCGTGTGTGCGTTTTTCGACCTCGTCCTCAAGCATATCGTTCAGAAAGTTCAGCGCGGCGATACTCTCTCGATAGCCGCGTTGCGCCATTTCGAACGGCGACAGGCATTCGGCCAGGAACTCGCTGGCCTGTTTGATAATCCGGACCTTACGGGGCAACGCAATAAGCGCCTGGTGGTGGGCGCTGGCCAGCTCAAGTACGCCAATTCCCTGGTCGAGCGCCTGCCTGCCCAGCGAATAGGCGTCCTTGAGGGCGGCCTCCCCGCCTCCGTCCAGGAATTCCTGCAGGGCCATTTTGTATTCTGAGGATAAGTCCTTGATCATTTTTGCGATGGCACACCTCCCTGATACCTGGCAACCATCACCAGTGCGTCATCTGTGCCTTTGCCATGCCCTGCCAGGATCTCATTGGCGATGTGATATGTTGACCTGCCAATATACAAATCTTTTGTGAAATCATGATGGATGCCATCCGTCGCCAGGATTAACACGTCGTCTTTGGCCACAGGCAGGATACCGAAAACGAGCGCCGCGGGCAAGTCATGACCGACCACGCCGCCGTACTTGAACAACTGTTCCTCAGGCTGTTTCGACGATTTATCTGCGCGCAGCAAGCGGCCTTCGACGTTGCCCACGCCCAGCCAGGCCATGCTGTTGTCAGATTCGTCGAAAATCGCCAGGCTCATTACTACGCCGCGTGTGCTGCGCAGTGCTTTGTGGCAGGCTTCGAATAAAGACACAAGCGGTTTTTCGGCATTCGCTTCGAGGGTCGATACAGCTGTATGGCTGGCCCGGGCGGCTTCCGGGCCGTGACCAATCCCATCGACAACAGCCACCAGAACACGGCTGGATGCCCGGCAGATCAGGTAATGATCGCCGCAGACTTCCTCCCCTTCACGTATCTGGATGGCGACACTCCACTCAGTCAATTCGTTAAGCATAAGAGTTCCATATACAACGGTCCACTTGGGTATTCATTCGAGTTGACAGTTTGCCGGCCGGCCGGCCGCAGGTCTTGGTTTCAACTCCCTCCGGGGGAGCGGGTTTCGAAGCGTAGACTGTCTTTGTGAATATAGCTCGATTACAGCTTCCATTTCCTGATCGTTACCGTCGTCCCCTTGCCGGGGATCGACTTGATGTCCATTTCGCTCATCAAACGTTTGATGCCGGGCAGGCCCAGCCCCAGGCCGCCCGACGATGAATAGCCATCCTCCATCACGCGCGGAATGTCCTTGATTCCGGGCCCCTCATCCCGAGCGATGATTAGAATGCCCTCCTTCTCGCCATTCTTAATGTGATCGAGCATGATCTCACCGCTGCGGGCGTATTGAAGGATATTGCGGGCAGCTTCCGAGATAGAGGTGGCAATCAATACCTGATCGCTGCTCGAGAAGCCGATCTGGGCCGCCAGCTCACGCCCTTTCTGGCGGGCAGCGACAATATCAGCGTCGGTTTTGATTGCCACCACAGACTCAAACTCGCCCATGCCTGCCGCTGCCCTTCGTTTTCTGGTCCAGGTAGACCAGTCCTTCTTCGAGATCCAGGGCAGTCGCTTCCCGCTCCAGCGTTACACCGAGCTGAACCATCGCAAATGCGACTTCGGGTTGAATTCCAACGATGACGGTCTCCGCCCCGCGCAGCGTGAGCATTTGTACGACGGCGCGCAGTGTGCGGACAGAGAATGAATCGATCACGTCCAGCACCGTAACGTCGATGACCACGCCCAGGGAGCGAAAGCGGCCCACCCGCCCGGCGAGTTCATCACGCAACTGAATCAGGTCCGCATCGGTCAATGCAGACTGGATGGTCGCGATCAGATAATGGCCTTGCTTAAGAATTGGAACTTGCATCGCTCGACGCTACCTTCTAATACTCGGACTTTCTTAGGTACGCTCTTCCTCGTTGAGCACAACTTTGTAGCCCAGCATGCGCTCGGCCTTTTCGATACCGCCCTGCAGATCGCCCACGGTCTCCATCTTGCCCAGGTCCACGCCGATGACCACCAGCGTCTGGGCGATCTCCGGCGAGAGGCCGGTGACGATCAGGGTTGCGCCCATCAGCCGGGCTGCATCGACCGTCTGCACCAGGTAATTCGCCACGTTAACATCAATCGATGGCACGCCGGTGATGTCCATCACGACCACCTTGGCACGGTTGGAACGGATGCCTTGCAGGAGCTGCTCGGTAAGCTGGCGGGCGCGTTGCGGGTCGATCAAGCCAATGATCGGCAGGATCAAAAGACGCTCGCGCACCTGTAGCACCGGCGTCGAGAGCTCGCGGATTGCCTCTTGTTGCTGGCGAATGATACGTTCACGTTCCTGGACGAAGCTGCTGGCAACCGTGTTGGCGATGCGGTTGGCGGCGGGCTCATAAGCATCCAGCACCCGGTTGAGCAGCGCGAAATCAGTCTGGTATTTGGCAAACAGCGAGCGGGCCAGCACGTCGCGCAGGAGCAGGACGATCCCGACAACCTCGTGTGTTTCAACGCCGCGCGGGATGATGCGTTCGGACAGGTTACGGGCGTAAGCTTGCAGCGCTTCCACACTTCCGGATTCGAGCACTTCTACGTAGTTATCGAACACCGAGGTGGCCTCGATAAAGATTTCCTCGTTGCTCATGGCCGTCAACAGCTGGGCTTCGCTAATACGCCGCACCCACTCCTCACGCAGCTCCGTGCGGTTCTCGCGCAGGTGGACGACCAGCTCGCTCAAGCTGGCGGCCGGAACAGCGCCAGGTTGCTTCTTTGGACCGGGTCGGACCTTCTTCTCTAACATTTTCCTCTCCTTTTCACGCTACAACCCAAAAAATACCTGAGGGACTGGCGATCGGGCCAACGGAGCCGGTACAAGGGTGTGAGAACGTGCCAAGCCCGGTTGGCCGGTGATTTAATCCCATCTTTACATTGTATTACATAATTGCTTCACGAGAATCGCCGCCAGTAAATCATTTAGGTTTTTTTTAGATGGCCTGAGACTTTTCCGGCCTGCCTGGCACGGAAAAAATTTATCTTTTTTTTAGCAATCGTTTGGGTATATTTTCGGCACCCTGTGCTAAATTTCTAGTCTGAGACAGCAATTTTTCGCAAGCCCACTCTCAATGAGGAGTAATCCGATGATTACAACAACTTCCGACTTTTCGCCTGCTGTTGTGTTGAGCCCGGAGCTAAAAGAACAGGAACTGGTGCGCCTCTCACAGGGAGGCAATCAGGAGGCTTTTGCCTGCTTGTACGATAACTACATCGAACGCATCTATCGCTATATTTATTACCGCGTGGCTGACGATGAGATCGCGGATGATATTACCTCTCAGGTCTTTCTTAAAGCCTGGGAGAAGCTGGCTTCATACCAGGCAGGCTCATCTCCGTTTATTGCATGGCTGTACCGTATTGCGCATAATGCCGTCATCGACTACTACCGTACCCGGAAAGCATCCATTCCGCTCGACGATGCCAGTCCGGCAGAAATCAGCCATGAAGATGGAGTTGACGAGAAACTGGACAGGCAAGTGGAGTCTCAGCAACTGCGTGAAGCCTTACGGGAATTGACAGTCGAGCAACAACAAGTGTTGATTTTGAAATTTATTGGCGGGTTGAGCACACTGGAAATTGCCCGGCAGCTTGGCAAGCAGCAGGGCGCCGTCCGCGCTTTACAGATGCGCGCACTGCAAGGGCTGGCCAAATGTCCAAAACTGCAAAAAGAGCAGTTATATGCGCTGTGATTAGAATTGGTTAAGGATTCCTGTTTTTATCCTGGTGGCTCATAATCGCTTCCAGGACGCCGCCGCCGATGGCCAGGGCTTTGTCGGAGACCAGCAGGCAATAAGCCGGGTTGTCGCGCGGGTCGACGTCGCCAATTTTCATGCCTGTGGACACTTCGATACCGGGATGAATTAATCCGCGCAGGACGCCTTGAAATGGACTGTGGACAGTAGACCGTGGACCGTGGTCGCCGGGCTCGATTTCGGCGATGGTCTGTCCTTCGCCAACGTGCTCGCCTATTTGCGCATACGCGATCAGCATTCCCTGCGCCGGCGCACGCAGCACGCGGCGGGGGTCGCCTTCGGGCCGGCCGCTATCGGCGCTGGCCGAGCCCTGCCAGTAAACCCGCCCGAGGGTATGCCCGCGCTGAGTCTCTACCACGGCGTGCACGTTTTCTCCGGCAACAAAGCCCGGGCCGAGTCCAACGGTCAGGGGCGCGGCGGAAAGTGTGGTATCGGGAGCCTGCTTGGTGAGCCGGGCATCGACCAGGGCGGCGAAAGGCTCTTCGTCCAGGATGGCAGCTTGCGGGTCGACGAGCACCGCAACGATTCCATCGCGAGCCAGGGAAAATGCCTCGGCGGCCGACCCGGCCCGGCGGGCGGTGACATCCTCGACCGTGATTTCTCCGGCATATACGGCCTCGGCAAACGATACTGTGCGACGCACGGCCAGCGGCCGGGGCAGTTCGGCGATGACGATGTTCAGCCCGGCATGGCGCAGGCGCAGGGCCACGCCGGAAGCCAGGTCGCCGCCGCCGCGCAGGAGGATGGGATGGGTGGACATGTGTTGATTAAACCACAAAGTAGCCGTGAATCAAAAAACGCCGGTCAATCGACCGGCGTTTTGGGCCTTACAACGGACTTTATCTCGGATTCGCGGATGAAAACGGATTTATCTCAATAGCAGCCCGACTTTGTCTGGATTGGTCGGCTGGGTCGGGTCGGCCAGGACGGCCACGACCAGGCCGGGTTGTACCTGCGGCATACGGATCATTTCTATGGTCATGGTCTTGCGGATCTGGTAAGGCGGGTAGCCCGGGATGCGCACTTCCAGGGTCAGGGCCAGGCGCGGGTCGTCGTTGATGCGCATGCCGGTATCTTCCATGGTCAGGATGGTGGCTTCACCCTGCTTGCCGGTGGCTACCAGGTTCTGCAATTTTTTCTGATTGTTGCGCATCATGTAGATCGGAATGCCGATGGCGGCGGCGGTGATGCCGAGGCCGCAAATCAAAGAAAAACAAATAGTAGCGATTGTAATGATCGAACTGAATGCTGCAATTCCTGTTCCCATAATTCTCCTTGTGCCGCAGGGGTGGTGGATTAGCCCGGGCCGATGTAGTAATTATATTATGAATTAGAGCCGAATAGTACTTATGACTTACGCCGGATGCGCAGGATGGCGATCTTGGTGGCATGGTTGAAAGGCGCCGGATTGACGGGCGGGCTGCCGGCGCGTGTATTTGGGTAACCGGTGAAATCCTCTGGGACGGGGATGAATTGCTCGATCTGTAAGTAGCCGTCGGCGCACAGGGATTCCAATATTTGTACGTATTCTTTTCCGCTCTGGAATAACGCGTTGTTAATCGCAACCAGCACGCCGCCGTCCGCAATCAGCGGGCGGACTTTGTTGATCAGTCGGGCAGCGTCCCTTTGCAAATCGACGGTGCCCTTGCCGGTGGCGGCAAAAAAAGGCGGGTCGAGGAAGACGCAGTCAAAGGTCTCGCCCGCGCGCTTGAGCTGGTTGATATACGGCCAGAAATCGGCAACTGCGAAATCCTTTTTGTGGATCGGAAAACCGTTGAGCGTGTAGGAAGTTTTTGCAACGTTGAGAAATGCCCGGTTGAGGTCCAGGTGGACGACACGCGCCGCGCCCCCGGCCCGGGCTGCCACGCCCAGGCTGCCGGTGTATGCAAAAGTGTTCAGGACGGTCCTGTTTTTGAGTTTCTCGATGGCCCACAGGCGTACATTGCGCGTGTCCAGGTACAGGCTGGCATCGCGGTTCATCAGCAGGTCGAGCGCGTACCAGACACCGTGCTCGAGCAAGCGCTTGTCCGGGGTGAGGCCGTGGACGACCTTGCCCTGTTTCTCTTGCGGAGTGCGCCCATTGCGCGTTTTGACGACGATGCACGCCAGCCAGGGCAGCCGTGCTTGCAGGAATTCCTGTGCAGCCTGGACCGCGGGTTCGCCATCCACGGGGAAGGCTGCGTAGTTATGGATCAAAGCCGTGCGGGCGTATAGATCGATAGCCAGCTCGGGCTCTCCTTCGCTGAAGCCGTTAAACAGACGAAAACCGGTCTGATGGCTGTCATCAAACAGGCCGGCGCGCGCCGCGAGGGCGCCTTCGAGCAGATTTAGCAGCGGTTTCATTGCCATGCAGAACTACGGCGCGTTTACTACAAAGTTGAACATCCCCAGTATGCCGTCGCTGGTTTCCTGGGTTGTAATCAGCAGCGTGGGATCGAAAATACCGTCGCTATCATTTTCCGCTACGCCTGGGAAGAAGAGTTGCGTTGTCAGCACAGGGCCGTTGGGCGCCTGCACTTTGACGTGGATGTGTTCCGTGCGACCGGGATACAAGCCCGGGATGACGGTTGTCAACTGGTAATGGCCCGTTGCATCGGTAAACTGGTGCCCGCGCAGGGTGTAGCCGGTGTTGTCGTACTGGCCGTTGGCATTGGCCTGCCAGAAGTCGATCAGTGCGCCCGAAACCGGTTTGCAATCAGTCGTCAGCACGTAGCCGCTCAGGATGAGTTTGGTGCCCGGCATGCCTGCTTCGAACAGCGTGGCGCGTTCGGGTGAATTGGCCTTAAAATAAGGCCCTTCGGTCATCGAAATTGTCGCAGCGGTCGGGCTGGTGCAGGCTGGCGCGGAAGCCTGTTCGGCCGTGGATGCAGGCGAGGCGGTTTCTGCTGGCGAGAGAGGTGCAGTCGTGGCAGGAATATCGGTCGCCACAGCCTGTGCGGGCGTCCCGCAGGCTGTCAACACCAGCCAGGCTGCCAGTACGATTGTGATCATCTTCAGCATCTTATTCATTGATTGATCTCCTTATGTGTGGAAGTATAGAAGCGAGGCGTGAAGATGTTTTGAAGCGAAATTAAAGATTGTGTAAAGATATTATTCCCCGGGTCCTATATCAGTTTGATGGCGTTCTCGCCCAGTGCGCGGATGGCCTCTGCCGCATCGGGATGGTCGGCGGCCAGGCCGAAATCACCGAACTCGAAGCCCGGCCCGACGCAGCAACTGACCAGCGTATATTCTCCCAACGGCTGCGCGGCCTGCCAGACCCCGGCAGGGACGACGTGGACCGATTCGTTTTCGGGGTCGTCGTGCCCCAGTTGGACGTTCGTCAGGCGCCTGTTTTCGGCGTCGAAGCAGAAAAGCATCAGCGCATCGCCTTCGAGGTGGCTCCAGGCTTCATCCGAAAGGACGCAATGCCAGCGGCTGTGCTGGCCGGCTGTGAGCAGGAAGTAGATGACGGTCAGCGCTCTTCGTTCGCCGCGACCTCCATTGGCACCCACGGCGCTTTCCGAACGGAAGATTTCGCGGTAATAGCCGCCTTCGGGATGCGGCTGGAGTTGCAGGGAGTCGATCAGGGTCTGGATGCGGGGGTTCGTCATTTGAATTTATCTTTCGGGAGAATTACTCAAAAATAATCGTCCGGTTATTGTGCAGAAAGACTCGTTCCTCCAGCACCAGCTTGAGCGCCTTCGACAGAACGATCTTCTCGATGTCGCGCCCGGCCTGGGCCATATCGGCAGCGCTGTAGGAGTGGTCGACATGCTCCACGTTCTGGACCAGGATCGGACCCGTATCCAGGTCGTCGGTGACGAAGTGGGCCGTGGCCCCGATGATCTTTACGCCGCGCTCGAAGGCCTGGCGATAGGGGCTGGCGCCCATGAAGGCCGGCAGGAAGGAATGGTGGATGTTGATGATGCGGTTGGGGTAACGGGCCACGAACTGCGGAGAGAGCACACGCATGTATTTTGCCAGCACCAGGTAGTCCGGTGTGTATTGGCCGATGACATCCAGAACTTCGCGTTCGTGTTGTTCACGTTCGCGCCCCTCATGGCGGATGTAGTGAAAGGGAATATCGAACTTCTGCACCAGCGGCGCGAGTGTATCGTGGTTGCTGACCACGGCGCAGATGCGCGCAGGTAGTTCGTCGTAAGCGTGGCGCAAGAGCAAGTCGCCCAGGCAGTGCGGTTCCCTGGTGGCCATGATGACGATTGGGCGCCTGTCCGCCGCGGCAAGCCGGATCGTTGCTCTGGCGGGCAGAGTCTTATGGAGCTCGCCAACAACTGCTTTGGGCGAGGCGCTGCCCGCAAAGGCAGTACGCATGAAGAAATATTCCGTCGAGGCATCCACGAACTCATGGTTGCTGATGATATTGAAGTCGCGCCGGGAAAGTTCGCCGGTAATGCGATACACCAGGCCTTTCTCGTCCGGGCAGTCAATGAGCAGGATGTGGGTGGTCATAAGAGGCCTTTGGTGTGCCAGTGACTTACAGAGTGCCGCACAAGCGGTAAAACATTATCCAAGTATACATGGATTTATGCTTTGCGGATTCCTGTCATTACTGAAACCCACGGTGTTCTTAAAGTCGGTGTTCTGATGTAAAAATCTTTAATTCGAACCGCGAAGCCGCGAAGAACGCGAAGTTTTAAAGGATTTCTTAGCGCTCTTTGCGCCTTCGCGGTGAAAAATCGCAGCAATGATGCGTCGGAGAAGTTGTCTGACAGGACTTTAAGAAAGCCCTGACTGAAACCTAGGGCTCCACTTAAACGGGTAAAATTTACGTTTTTTTTAGCAATAATTTAGCGGTATTTTTGACAGACCGTGATAAATTTCAATAAGGAATGTTATACAGCCTTCCTCTTTAGTCCAGATGTGTTGGTTCCTTCATGCTTGAGGGTAAAACTATGTGGTACTTTACGATCAGTGAACCCCATAAAGAACCAAAACTGGTCAGGCTCAGGCCTGGAAGGTTTACAATTGGGCGTTCCCCCAGCAATGATATTAACCTCGAAGAGGAGTCGGCTTCGCGCCAGCATGCCGAAGTGCTGATTGATCCGGTCACCAGCAATGTTTCCATCGTTGACCTGAACAGCACAAACGGGACTTATGTCAACCGGCAGCGCATTATTCAGGGCCCTTTCCATCTGGCCGTGAATGACGATATCCGCATTGGCAAGGTAAGTATGCTGCTGGTGCATTACCCTGAAGAGACGGCTGGGGTCAAAGACAAGGCTTTGGGGACTCATCCGCTCACGCCTGAACTTATGCACGAATCGATTGACCAGCATCCCGTTCTGCTATATGAGGTATCAAGCAAGCTCAACACAGTTCTGGATATCAGAACTGCCCTGCGCGAGGTGTGCGAGTTGGTCAAACGCATGATGGGGGTTGATAAATGCGAGATCCTGATCGGAAAACAAATCCATGAGATGGATACATCCAAATTCTCCAGCCCGCTGGCGAAGCAGGCTGTAAAGAATCGCAGCGCCGAAGTCACCCCGACGCAGATGTTTGTCCCGATTATCAGCGGCGAGGAACTGCTGGGGTTGATCATCATATTCAGGTCCCGCGGGAAGATCCAGCCCTTCGACCGTTATGATTTACAGCTTGCCATCGCCATCAGCCACCAGGCAGCCTTGACCATCGAGCGCATGGAGTTGATCCAAAAGGTGCATCATGACGAGGAAGTTCACCGCCTGCTGTTGCGTTTTGTTTCACCGCCAGAAACCGAATTCATGCTCAATGATTATCTGGAGAGCGGCGAGCTCCCGGCCCTGTGCGAACAGAAAATTACTGTCCTGTTCGCTGATATTGCTAACTCCACCGCCCTGGCCGAGCACCTGGACCCCAGTCAGTTCGCGCAGATTCTGAACAATTTCTATAAAAACGCAACTGAAATTGCCTTCAAGCATGCTGGCATTGTCAAATATCTGGGGGATGGAGTGCTGGCTATTTTTACAGAACAGGCCAACCATTGGCCTTCCGAGGAGAGGGCCATCCTGGCCGGGCTCGAACTGGTCGGTAAGATCAATCATACCGGGTCTCTCGATCCCCGGCAACGTATTGTTGTGGGTGTGGCGATCAACACGGGAAATGCCATGGCCGGATATGTGGGCACGCAGGAACGAGCTGAATATGTCGTCCTGGGGGATACAGTCAATATTGCTTATCGTATGCAGGATTATGCCCGTCCGTATAAGATCATTGTAGGGCCGGCTACGGTCGCAGCGATCAGCGATAAGTATCAATTCCAACGTGTGGGGGCCGTGACTTTAAGGGGGCGTGAACAATCTGTTCAGGCCTATGAAGTGCTACCTAACTAATGCGATGGCGGGTTTATTCAATCGCTGACCACATGCCTGAGAAGCGAAGAACAGGCAAGCCGGCGAACAAACACAAGAAAACCTGCACTGCGGCTTAATTAATGCCGGTGATGCAGGTCGGGTGTGTGGGCGTGCTCGTGGTCGAGCGCCGTGTGCTGGTGAGGGTGGGCGTGCCAGCCTTTTACCAGCGGCGTCTCCGCCGGATTTTCATGCTCGTGGTGCGCGTCGGCGTGGAAATGCCGGTGCGCGTGTGCCGTCAGTTCGTGCGTGTGCTGATGGCCATGGTGTTCGGTCAGCATCAGCCAGGTTCCAGCCAACATGATCGGGATGGCTGCCCAGAATAGAACTTGTGGCATTTCCTGGAAGAGAACGATCGAAAGCAGTGCGCCCGCAAAAGGCGCCACTCCGAAGAGGGCGCTGCTGCGCGCCGCGCCCAGGTCGCGCATCGCCAGGATGAATAGCTGAATACTCAATCCATAGCTGACTGCGCCCAAAAGCAGGGCCCACAGGGCGATGCCTGCGGGCGGGAACTGTTTCCCGAGTGCGAATGCGAGCAGCAGCGAGAAGGTCCCGGCTCCGGATCCTTTCAGGGCGACGATCACCAACGGGTTTTTTGCAGAAATATTACGGGTGGCATTGTTGTCCAGCCCCCATAAAAAGCAGGCTGCGATGATGCCCAGCGCGCCTGTCGAAAAGCCCCAGCTGTTGTTCCGGTCCCAAGAGAGCAGCAAGCTGGCCAGTGTAATGATTGCGACTGCCCAGCCAACCTGCCGGCCAATGGATTCTCTGAAGACCAGGGCCGCGATCAGGGCCGTCGCGACGCATTCGAAGTTCAGCAGCAGCGAGGCCGTGGCTGCAGGTGTCTGCTGCAAGCTAAGCAGCAAAATGATCGGCGCCGCCACACCGCCTGTCAAGATGGCCACCACAAGCCAGGGGATTTCTATCCTGGTTAGGCGTGCTTCAACGGATTGCCCTTTGTTCTGAAAACGCTGCATGGTTAATAAAGCCAGCGCGCCTGCGCCGCTGCCGAGATACAGGCAGGCTGCCAGCGGGATGGGTTCCACCCCGCCCAGTAAAATTTTCGAGAGTGGCGCTGAAGCCCCGAATAAGACGGCGGCGAGTAAGGCCTGTACGACCGGGGCTGCGGGCTTCTTTTGCATATCGATGTGGATGCGCTTGCCGACTTGCTTATGTAAACCACCACCAGTGGATGCGTTCTTCGATCATCTCGACCGCCTTGGCCAGCGAGTCTGCGACTGCTTTGCTCAGCGGCGTGCCGGCTTCGAAAGAGACGGCTTCGATACCCAGGATGTAAAGCTGCGGCGGTAGCGGATATTGCAGTTCGTGGGCCAGTGCCAATGTCTCAGCTACGCCCCAGCCGTGTGCTGTCCCGCTACCCCCATTGGCCGAAATGACCTGTTCCGGTTTGACCATGTGCAGTTTCCCCGGCGCAGCGCCGCTCTGGACGGCATCCACCAGCAAGGCGCAGTCCGCATTTGCCAGCATGTCGATGATCTCCAGGCCGGGCATCCCGGCCTGTTCCACGCGCACCTGCGGGTCGGCGGCGGTTTCCGGGTGGGTCTTTTGCCACAGGCGAACGGCTTCCAGCCCGGCGGCGTCGTCGCCGCGCATGGATTGGCCAATTCCGAGGATGAGGATGGTTGGTTTTCGGACACTCATTTATATGGTTGATTCCATTGTAGTAAGGGTATGTTTCTATTGTAACCTACCCGACCGATTTGAGGTACTCCCGGATCATCAGCGCCGCCGTGGCGCCTTCCCCGGTGGCGGAGGCCGCCTGCTTGGTAGACCCGGCGCGCACATCACCCGCTGCGAACACACCCGGGATGCTGGTGAGCATGTGCTCGGTCTTAATGAAGCCCCACTGGTCCAGTTCGGCCTTCTCTTTGAGCAGGTCGTTATTCGGGGTCAAGCCGATAAAAACAAAGACCCCGTCATACTGCCATTCTTTGCGTTCTCCCGTGGCCCGGTCTTCCACCACGACCACATCGAGCTTATCTTTGCCACGGAATTCCTTCACATCGTGGTTGAGTGTGACGGACATGTTTGGCTTTTCGGCCACTTTCTCCTGGATTACCTGGCTGGCCTTGGCGACCGGATTGTGCTCAACGATGTCCACCTGGCTGGCGAACTTCGTCAGGAACAGGCCCTCTTCGAAGCCGCTGTTCCCGCCGCCGATGACCAGCACCTTTTTGCCTTTGTAGAAAGCCCCATCACATGTGGCGCAGAAATGGATGCTCGTGCCGATCAGCTCGTCTTCACCGGGCACGCCCAGGCGGCGATAGCGCGCTCCGCTGGCGAGCAGCACGGCTTTGGCCCCGTACTCGTCACCCGAACCGGTGGCTACGCATAAATACTGCCCATCCTGGCTGATATCGGTTACATCCTGCGCCTGCAGGATCTCGACGCCGAATTTGCGCGCCTGGCGTCCAAGCCGCGCAGCGAACTCTGCCCCGGGAATGCCCTCGTCGAAGCCGGGGAAGTTATCCAGCGTCTGGGTGATGCCGGCCTGCCCGCCCAGGCCGGCCTTTTCGATCACCAGCGTTTCGATGCCTTCGCGTGCCATATACAGAGAGGCGGTCAGGCCGGCAGGGCCGCCGCCGACGACGATGGCGTCGTAAAAATGACGTTCGGCCATGGTTTGCAACCCCAGCTTTTGGGCAAGTTCGGCATTGGACGGCTCGACCAGCACGGCCCCATCAGGGAAAATGATGGTGGGGATGACGCGCTTGCCTTTGTTGAGCTTCTCGACAAACGCGATAGCCTTTGCGTCCTGTTCGATATCTACATTTACGTACTGCACGCGTTGTTCGCCGAAGAACTGCTTGGCCTGCTTACAGTCCGGGCACCACGTGGTGCCATAGACCGTGATGGCTGAAGGTCTTAGGGAATACAGATCAGTGTTGCTCATGTTTTCTCCAATGTTGAACTGATGTATGCATTTAAGCATAAAACAAGGAATATGGCAACCAACAGCCCATTAACATTTCCTTAACCCTGTCTTTCATGCCTGTTAACGATGATTTGCTATCGTTACTCTACATTATCCCTCCTGTTTTTATCGGAACCGGAAGGCTGGAAGCACCTACCACGGGATCGTCGAAGAGGCTGGTCATGCTGCGTAAATCGTTCGACCAGGATATCCGAAACACCAAAGATGAAATATTGATGCTGGGCAGCATGGTTGAAGACGCAATCACTTTTTCTATCGAGTCTCTTAAACGGCGTGATTTCGACGCAGCAAACCAGATCCTGGCGGATGACGCCATCATCAACCAGAAGCGTTTTGAGATCCAGAACCAGGTGATGATCATTATCGCCACGCAGCAGCCAATTGCCCACGATCTACGCGTGCTGGCTTCCATTTTCGAAATCGCCGGGGAGTTGGAACGCATCGGTGACTATGCCAAAGGAATTGCGCTGCTGTGTATCCGTATTGGCAGCCAGCCGCTGGTTAAATCATTGATCGACCTGCCTTTGATGGCAGAACTATCCGTGGATATGCTGCACCGCGCTGTAGGCGCATTCGTCGCAGAAGACCTGGATACGGCCCTGGCCATCCCCAGAGAAGACGACCAGGTGGATGATTTGTACCTGCAGTTCTACCGTGTGATGATGACCTACGTGATGGAAAATCCATCCAATATCGATGAGGCCAACTATCTTTTATGGGTCGCGCACAATCTTGAGCGCACGGCGGACCGGGTTTCCAACATTTGTGAACGCACCGTATTTATTGTCACCGGGAAAATCAGTGAACTACATGGGCCACACATAGAGGAAATCTCGGTACAATAGGTTCATGCAGACAATTGCCGCGATCGATGTGGGTTCCAATGCCATCCGTATTGCTGTGGGGCGGGTAGACGAACATGGAAAAGTGGATGTGATCGACAGTGTCCGTTTGCCGGTGCGCCTCGGACAGGACGCGTTTGATTCGGGAGTAATCGGCGAAGAGACAATTATTCGAACCGTTGAGGCGTTCAACCAGTTCGAGCGTATGATACGTGATTATGGTGTTTCCCGCGTGCGGGCCGTGGCAACCAGCGCCATGCGTGAAGCGGCCAACTGCGATATGCTGATTAACCGTATTGCCCAGCGCGCAAAGATCAATGTTGAGGTCATCAGCGGCGAAGAGGAAGCCCGGCTGATCTATCTGGCCGTCGCCAATGCGGTCGACTTGAATGGAAAATTAGCCTTGTTAATCGACATTGGCGGAGGCAGTGTGGAAGTCACGCTGGCGGATGGCGATACTATCCTGGCAACGGACAGTTATAACATGGGAACCGTGCGTATGCTTGAAAAACTGCGTCAAAGCGGTGGCAATGAAGCCAGCTTCAAGGAGCTGGCCCAGGAATACGCAGAAGCCGCCCGCGGGCGCATCGAGCGCGAGATCGGCAGCGCGAAAATCAACCTGTGCGTGGGGACAGGCGGTAACGTTGAAGAGCTGGGGAATTTACGCCAGAAGCTTTTCAAGCGTGACTCTGATAAAGTTATTACCGTCGATGAACTCGAAGCCATCATCGACCAGTTGAAAGTCCTGACCCCCGAAGAGCGCATGCGTGAATTCAAACTCCGCCCCGACCGGGCGGATGTGATTTTGCCGGCTGCGATCGCTTTGCGTCTCATTGCCCAGCAGGGGCGCGTCAAGGAGATCCGAATTCCAAACGTAGGCCTGAAAGACGGCCTGCTGATTGATATGGCCCAGGAAATTGGGCCAGGCGAGCAACCCCTGCGCCGCGAACAGGTCTGGGCCTCGGCGCTCCAGATGGGGCGCAAGTATCAGTTCGATGAACAGCATGGTGAGTTGATCGCCCGGCTGGCCACCCGCCTGTTCGACAAGACGCGCGATATCCATCACCTGGACGATGAGAGCCGCCTGCTGCTCGAAGTTGCCGCGCTCCTGCACGACGTCGGGCATTTCATCCACACCGTGGACCATGACAAGCATGGCTATTACCTGCTGACTGCCAACTACCTGATCGGCCTGAATGATCGCCAGCAATCGATGGTTGCCAATATTGTGCGTTATCATAGAAAGTCTGCCCCCGGTAGTGACGACGCGGCTGTTCAGCCGTTAAGCCATGCAGACCGCCTGATCGCCATCGACCTGATCGCCCTGCTGCGCCTGGCAGATGCCATGGACGCCAGCCATACCGGGCGGGTGCATGATATAAGCGTGACACAGAAAAAGAATAGTTTGATCCTGAAACTGATCGGGAATGGGGACCTGATGCTCGAAAAATGGGCGCTGACAAAGCGCAGAGGACTCTTCGCCGAATCCTTTGGCGTCAAACTTGAGATCGAGGATTAACATGCCAGAAAATCTCCCCGGGAAACTGATCGTCGTCGAAGGCCTGGATGGCTCCGGCAAATCCACCCAGGTGCACCTGTTGCAGCGCTGGCTGGAACTGGAGGGCTACCGCGTCTATTTTACAGAATGGAATTCATCTCCGATCGTCCGTAAAGTCACCAAGCGCGGTAAGAAAGAGCAGTTGCTTACCCCGACCACTTTTTCGCTAATCCACGCCACCGACTTTGCCGACCGTTTCGAACGCCACATCCTGCCCATGCTGCACGCCGGCTACATCGTGCTGGCAGACCGCTATATCTATACCGCTTTCGCCCGTGACCACGTGCGCGGTGTCGACCGGGGCTGGGTGCGCAACCTGTACAGCTTTGCGTTCAAGCCGGATATTGCTCTGTTTTTCAACGTGCCGCTGGAAGTGGCCCTCGGGCGTATCCTCGAAGGCCGACCGCAGTTGAAATACTACGAAGCCGGGATGGACATGGGTTTCGCCACCGACGTGGACGAGAGCTTCCGCATCTTCCAGGGGCGCGTCTACCAGGAGTACCTGCGCATGGTCGATGAGTTCGGGCTGGTTTCCGTTGAAGGCACACGCCCGCCGGATGTACAGCAGCGTGAAATCCGCAATCTGGTCAGCGAGAAAATCGATCTGGCCCAATTCAAATACGGCTGGAAAACCCCATGAAAAAAGGCAAACACTTTTATGGCAAGGGCGTTCCACACGTTGATTCGGCCCGCCTGGGCGGTAAGCTGATCGTCATCGAAGGCGCAGACGGCTCCGGGCGCTCCACACAAATTGCCATGCTCAGCGACTGGCTCGAACGGCGCGGCTACGCTTCAGTGCAAGTCGGGTTGAAACGCTCCGAGTTGGTCGCTCCAGAGCTGGAAGCTGCCAAACAGGGCAACACGCTCAGCCCGCTCACCATGAGCCTGTTCTATGCCACCGACTTTGCCGACCAGCTTGAACACACCATCATCCCTTCGCTGCGCGCTGATTTTGTCGTGCTGGCCGACCGCTATATCTATACCTTGATCGCCCGCAGCATTGTGCGCGGCTTGAGCAAGGCCTGGGCGCGCGAACTCTACAGCCTGGCAGTCATCCCGGATGCCGTTTTTCATTTGCAGGTTCCGCCGCACGTGCTGGCCGAACGCACCTTCCGCAAGAATAACGCGCTCGATTACTGGGAATCGGGCATGGATATTGCCCGCTCTAGAAATATGTATGAGAACTTCATCCGTTACCAGCGCCGTATGCAGCGCGCCTTTAGTGAATTGAAAGCAGAGTTCGGGTTTGACGTGGTCAACGGGAACCGTTCCCAGGCCACGATCCATACCGAATTGATCGCCCGCATCCAGGACATTCTGTAAACACACTTCCCGTAGCCTTGTCTGTGAAAAACGTTACGCCGAGCGCCCCCGAAATGATTTCCCCGCGGCCGGTCCTGGTCCTGGTCGAACGCCTGGACCGGTGCTGGGACAGATATCGCGCCGAGTTGAGACGTACCCGGCGCGATTTTACAAATGAATATGTGCACGACCTGCGTGTGGCCATACGCCGCCTGATAGCGGCCATCGAAATGGGGCGGGCAGTCGTCCATCAGAAAGGGCTCAAGCACTCCCGGCGCCTGCTCAAGTCTCAATTGGACGCCTTCGATACCCTGCGCGATACCCAGGTGCAATTGACAATTGTCGAGGAACTGCAGGAAGAACTGCCGGAAATTGCTCCGTATCGCGATCATTTGCGTGGGCGCGAGAAACGCCTGATTTCCGCGCTGGAGAAAAAGATCAAGGATTTTCGTTCCGCCGGCCTGGCCCAGCAAGTTGGCCGGCTACGCAAAACACTGCTCAACCAGAATATTTCCGAAGCCGATTCCGCCATCTGGTCGGTTGTCGACGAAGCCTATTCCATTGTCATCCAGCGCTATTCTGCCGCACGCGTGGATGAACCAGCCAGCATCCACCGCCTGCGCCTGGCTTTCAAGAAGTTTCGCTATATGCTCGAAAGCATATCCCCGCTACTGCCCGACCAGCCGGATGATTTTCTGCGCCACCTGCATGATTACCAGGCAGGCATGGGTGATATTCAGGATATGGAAACCGGCCTGGAGATGCTGGCCAGGTTCACTGCCAAAAGCGGGACGCAACTGCCGGGTGTGGAAGCCAGGTTCAACGAAATACTTCGGGCGCACGTACAGACCTTCGCGAAGGATATGAACGCCGTGAAGAACTTCTGGCGTGCTGCGCCTGGCAAGAAATTTCCACCTGGACTGTCCGTCGTCCAGCACAGGCTGGCAACCCAAGAAACGCACAACACTCCCCATAAAGTGAAAGGCACTGCATGAATATTTATCTTTTTCGACATGGCATTGCCGTGGACCGGGGCCTGCCCGGTTACGGAGATGACAGCCAGCGTCCGCTTACGCCGAAAGGCGCGGCGCGCATATACCGAATTGCCCAGGCGATCAAAAGCTTGGGCGTCAAGTTCGATCTAATCCTTTCCAGCCCTTATCTACGCGCGCAGCAAACTGCCCAAATCGTGGCTTCTTTACATAAGCTCGAGGAGCAATTGCACCTGACGGAGAATCTCACTCCGATAATCCCACCTTCCGCGCTGATCGGCGAGCTCCATGAAATCTACGCAGATGCGTTGAGCATCCTGGTGGTCGGTCACGAACCTTATTTAGGCGCGCTGGCCGGCACGTTGCTCGCCGGCGACGAAAAAGTGGCCCTGGCTTTCAAGAAGGGTGGTATGTGTAAATTCTCGATCGATGAGTTGATCTATGGGCGATGCGCCACACTGGACTGGTTGGTCACGCCAAAACAGATGCTAAACCTGGATTGATCTCCCCTTATTTTTCAGGCCCGATCTTCCGATCCGGGATTTCCCGGGCGGCTTTGCCCAATATTTCGAAACTGCGCTCGATCAGCACGTCGAGTTGTTCCGCCATGGGGGGAGAACCTGCCTCTTCTGCCGAGAGCGCCTTGACCAGCGCGCCGCGTAGTCCGCTGGCGCGCCGGGCCCAGATCGAATCCACCGAGAGTCGTTCAAGCCTCCCGGTAAGCATGCGCAGCAGGTCGATGCGCGGGTTGGTCGTTGCCATAGTTTCCTACGGCTCCACTACGCTGATCGATCCGGCCAGCGCATCCAGGGATTCCAGGCTGGGTGTGAAAGAACTCGCCTCGGCGCTGTTCAACTTTTTCTGCACCTGGTCGAAGTACTGCGTTATTTGTGTCACGTCGAAAGCGCTCGGGAACGGAACTCCATCTGCTGGGACAGTGGTGGCGGGGTTGCCATCGGCCTGCAGGAAGGTGGCGCTGGCCGGGAAGACAGCCGAAATATAGAATTTTCCGTCGCTCGTCAGAGCGGTGAACCAGTAGATCATCTCAGCGTTATTGATTGGCAGGGGCGCCTGCATCACCTGGGTGAGATAGCGCAGACCGCGCCCGTTTTGGAACGGCACGACTTTTGCCCGGGCATAAAAGCCATACTGCAGTAAGGGGGAGGTTAATTCGCCGACGGATTCAGGCAGTGCTTTTAGCGCCCCGACAGCCTGGGCCGTCCCGTCTGAATATTTTGCATATGCATCGGCCGGGAAAATTGCGATGTATGCGCTCCTGCCCTGCAGCGCATAATTTTCCAGGGTAAATTTCAAGTGTTCAGGCATATCCCCGTAGCCGGGGTTCGTGAACGGCAATTCAAAATCGGTCGTGGACTGGGTGCTCGCGCCGCCGGCCAGGCCCTTGGGAATGGTGAAGCTGGTACCCTGGAAGGAAACAACCATACCCTCAACTGTTTGGGTTTCCGTGGGGGCTAGTTGGCTGATATCCGGCTCCGAGGTGAGTGCCACGCCGGACAGGTTGCAAGCCAGCGAAACGGCCAGCAGGAGAAAAATACCGAGAATGGGAAAGACAGGTTTTGTGTTCATTTTTGCACTCCGTTTCAACGATGTTTGTGATGTAAATAAAAAAACGTAGTGACGACTTTACCGGGCCCCTGAGAGGGACAGTCGTCACTACGCTGGGCATGCTCAAGGCCCCGGATTACTCCTTCAGCCGCACATAGAACAACGTCGAGCCATCGGTGATCTGGGTGCGCATCTCGAAATAATCCTTGAGATTACCCACCAGCCGCGAGAGCTGACGATGGCCGTAGGTGCGCGGGTCGAAGCCGGGGTCCATCTGGTACAGGGCACTGCCCATCAAATCCAGCCGGGCCCAGCCGTCTTCCTGTACGGCGATCTCGAAGGCTTTTTGCATCATCTGCAAAAGCTCAGGATCAGTCCCAGGAGGCGCCTCTTCTTTTTTCTTGCTGCCAGGGCGGGGCGCGCGCTGTTTTTGAGGAGCAGGTTTTGGGTGCGTGACCAGGTTCTCGGTGTAGACGAATACGTCGCAGGCATTGACGAACGGCTTGGGAGTCTTCTTCTCGCCGATGCCCATCACGAAGATGCCGGTTTCACGGATGCGGGTGGCGAGGCGGGTGTAATCGCTGTCGCTCGAGACCAGGCAGAAACCGTCCACCACCTGCGAGTGCATGATGTCCATCGCGTCGATGATCATGGCGCTGTCGGTGGCATTCTTGCCAATGGTGTAACGGAACTGCTGGATGGGTTGGATAGCGTGGAAGTTCAGCACGTCCTTCCACGAGTTCATGCTTGGCGTAGTCCAGTCCCCGTAGATGCGCCGGACGGTAACCATGCCGTATTTTCCGGCTTCCACCAGCATTTGTGGCAGCAGGCTGGACTGGGCGTTATCGCCGTCGATCAACATGGCGAGCTTGTGTCTTGAGAGGTTTGCGATTTGTTCTTCTGGCATGTTTTGATTATACTTGTAATCCTGAAAGGAGGCGCGATGGAAATCGACCCTGTTTGTAAGATGGAAGTGGACCCCAAGACCGCGCAGTGGAAGTTGGAATACAAGCAAAAAATGGTTTACTTCTGCTCGCCGGGCTGTAAGCGCTCGTTCGAAAAAGACCCGGAGTTGTACTTGAGCGGAAAGGCTCCCGTGATCAAAATGGACTGACAAACTACCCGGCAGCCAACTGCCGGGTAGTTTGTTTTCTTTAATTCAGGGATGTCTTGGCACGCTACATGCCAGGAATGCTATCCAGTCCAGATATAGAAACGATATAGCTGCATCACTTCAGGATCTGGAACAGGTTGCTGAAGTCGTCTGTCCAGAGCGGGATATTGGTGCTGTAGCCCTGCAGTGAAACGGCGCGTTGTGCCAGCGCCGGAATTTCCAATAAGGCCGGGTCGGGCGCCATAAGCACCCAGTTGGATGGGGAGATGCGCCGGCCGTCGCCTTCCGTTGGAATCATAGCCATTTTTAAGTTGTAATATCGAGCCAACTGCCAGAAAACGGGCAGCAGGTCCAGGTGGCGGTTGGAGATATGGGCCGCCAGGATACCGTCCGGGGCGAGGTCGCGCAGATAAATCGCAAAGGCTTCTTTGGTTACCAGGTGTACAGGGATCGAGTCACTGCTGAACACATCCAGCACCAACACATCGAAGTCCTGGGGAATAGTTTCGCGCTCGAGTGAAATGCGTGCATCGCCCAGGACCACCGTCGTCTGTGCGGAACTGTCCCCCAGAAATGAAAAATAGCCTCCCTGACCCTCGGCCAGGTCCACGACCACCGGATTGATTTCGTAGAAGCGGTATGTATCGCCTGGCTGGCCATAGGCTGCCAGTGTGCCGATTCCCAGACCGAGTACGCCAACGCGCATGCCATGCCCAACCTTCGGATGGTTGAGCAATGCCAGCCCTACCCCACTCTCTTCAACGTAATAAGCAGTTGGAAGACGGCGCTTATCGGCAGCCATAAATTGCAACCCATGGATCGTGATGCCGTGCGCCAGGTTGTATCCATGCCATGCTGGGTCGCCGGCATAAACCTGGTTCACACGCACCACACCGTAAAAATTACGCGCTTCAAAAACCGCCCCAGATGTTTTGCCCCCGGCAAACGCGAATATGCTGAAGGCGCCTGTGAGCAGAATGGTCGTGCCGATCAGTACATTATGAATAAAACGCACGCGCAATGCCCGGTTGGTCGATTTGCGCGTGAACAACACCGCCAGTGCCAATGCCCAGACCAGGCCAAAGCCGATTGGAAATTCCCAGTATCCTTTGAATAAAAACGGCGCAATCAGGTTCACGGCGATGCCGCCCAGCGCGCCGCCGATGGAAGTCATCAGGTAAAAGCGCGTCAGGTGCGCGGGCTCGGGCCGCAGGCGGTAGGTTTCGCCGTTGCAGATCATGACACCCACGAACAGGATGAAACAATAGGCGCCGATCAGTGGGATAAAGTGGGCCTGTGTATCCAGCAAGATCCAGGCAAATCCGCCTGTGGCAATCAGGATTAACACGCCGAAGACAGGGCGGTTGTACCAGCGCTCATCCGAATACGTCAGGATGAACGAGAGCAGGTAAATCGAAAGCGGCAGCACCCACAAAAACGGGATGCTGGCTACCTCCTGTGTGATCTGGCTGGTGGTCGCCAGGAAAATGGTCGAAGCGATCGCGCTCAGCAGGATCCACAATGTTTGCAACTGCCTGGACGGTTTTGCGCCGGCCGAAGCCGCTTCTACACTTTCGGGCGTGGCCTGCGCCTCATCCATGCCGCGCGCAGATCGGAACGCACCATAGCCCGCCAGCAGCACGAAAAGCGCGTACCCGCCAGACCAGGCCCAGCCCTGCATCTTCAGGGTCAGGTTTGGTTCGATCAGAAAAGGATAGGCCAGCAGCCCGAGCAGAGAACCGATATTCGAGAGCGCATACAGCCAGTAAGGCGAACGTCCTGGCAGCGCGCGGCTGAACCAGGCCTGCGTCAGCGGGCTGTTGGTAGAGAGCAAGAAATAAGGGATGCCTACGCTCACCAACAGGAGTTTGAAAATATCCGCGATGGGCGTATCTACACTTACCGGCTTCCAGCTTGCATCCGGTGTGACCGGCGAAGGCCATGTCAATCCCAGAAGCGCCATGACAACCAGCGATATGACCAGCAAAGCGATGTGGATCCAGCCCTTCTTGTAGACCGGAACGCGCCCGACCAGCCAACTGGCATAAGCGTAGCCGCCCGTCAGGAAGACCTGGAAGAACAACTGCACGGTCGACCAGACCGCCGGCGTCCCGCCAAACCAGGGCAGAATATAACGGGCGATCATCGGTTGAATTTGGAACAGCAAAAATGCGGAGAGGAATATACTCAGAACATAAAAAATCACGGGGGCATCAATCACTACTGTTATGGCTTTACAACAGCTCTGCAATGTAGATTTCGAATGCGCCCAGGTGGATTTCCTTCAAGCTTTCTCGATGGTGCGCATGACCGGCGCTCGAAAAGAGCAGGTGAGCGGTTGCATAAGGCAGTTGTGAGAAATCGAGAACCTGTTGTTTTCCGGAAAAGCTAAGTATTACCAGCACGCGCTGCTGCGGCGTGGAGCGTACAAAGGCCAGGTAATCGACCGCATTTTCGTGCAGGGGTTGGTAATCGCCTGCGATCAACGCCGGTGTGGAGCGGCGCACATGGATCATGCGCCGGTAAAAATTGAGCATCGCGTTGGGGTCGGTGTGCTGCTCTGCCACGTTGATGCCCCGGGCATAACTCGAGTTTACCGGTAACCATGTGCGGACGCTGGCCGGCGAGAAGCCGCTGTTGGGTTGGTTGGCCCACTGCATGGGCGTGCGGTTCTTGTCGCGAGTCATCAGGCCGGCATGCCGGGCCGCCTCGGCGGGATCGACGCCCAGGTCGTTGACCAGGCTGTCGTAATACCAGGTGGCCATTGTGTCGCGCAACTGGGCGGGGTCGGCGATCAGGTAGTCGATCATGCCGATCTCCTCGCCATAATACAGGAACGGCGTACCCTTCAAGGTGAGCATCAGCGCCAGGGCGAGGCGCGCCCGTTCAGCATCATGGATGCCGTCGGCGTAGCGGGTGTACACGCGCGAGCTATCATGATTCCCAAGTGTGTTGCAGGGCCATGCTTCCGGCGAAATTTTCTCCAGGGCTGCCAGGCGCGCTGACTGGTTGGCACGCACCCAGCCTGGCGTGAGCGGAGCTTCGATGCGCATCAATGGGAAGTTGAAGACCATGTCCAACTCATCCCGGCCGTTGCCCATGAAATCCGGGTTGTCGTCCTCGCCGAGTAGCAGGCGTTCACCATCGTACTCGTCCAGGATGGCACGTAATTCTTTCATCAGGTCATGCAGGCCGGGTTGGCCCCATTGGTGCTTGAACATGTCGTGCCAGTAGCCGGCCATTTTCTGCTTTTCCTGCGGCGATTGCGCCAGGTCCGTGGCGCGCCGCAGTTCGGCCAGGGTCATGGGCACGGTATGAGGCGTCAGGTCGGGATCTTCGTAAATTGTACCAATGGCATCCAGCCGGAAACCGTCCACGCCAAGGTCGAGCCAGAAACGGACGGCAGACCACATGGCCTGCTTGACCTGAGGGTTATGCCAGTTAAGGTCGGGCTGCTGTTTCATAAAGTAGTGGTAATAATACTGGCCGCGCTCGGGGGCATAAGTCCAGGCTTCCCCGTCGAAGCAGGACTGCCAGTTGTTGGGTGGCGTGTCCACCCATACATACCAGTCGGATTTGGGATTGTCACGGCTGGCCCTGGATTCGACGAACCAGGCGTGTTCATCAGAGGTATGGTTTAACACCAGGTCCAGGATCACCCGCATGTCGCGCGCGTGCGCTTCGTACAAAAAAACCTGAAAGTCCTCCAGCGTGCCGTACTCCCGGGCGACACCGGTATAGTCGGAGATATCGTAGCCCCAATCCCAGTTCGGGGAGGGGAAGTGTGGGGAGAGCCAGATGGCGTCAATTCCCAGGCCGGCGAGGTAATCCAGTTTTTCGATCATGCCGGGGAAATCGCCGATGCCGTCGCCATTGCCATCAGCAAACGAGCGTGGATAGATTTGGTAGAAGACGGCTTTTTGCCACCATTTCGGGTCAGGCATAAATTCCTCCACAAAAAGATGCGTTAATTGTAACCCAAAACGATCTTCAGTTCCGAGCCGGGTATTCGCTTATTGGCGTAATTCGCGTTAAGTTTTTTGCCGGTATGCCACAATAAGAGCATCTGCTTCGATAAGTGTATGGGCAACGGCAGCAATGGTGAGTCTTTACCAAATCTTTAAAGTCGCTTCACGGCATCTTCATGCCCCGCTCCTATACTTCAAAGCATAAGGAGATCAAACCATGAACAAAATCTTACAGATCGTTTTAGTCGTGGTAGGTATACTTGTACTGGCAGGCGGCCTGTTTTTCGCCGGGACCTTTTTGGGCTCCCGGTTGAACCAGCAGGCCGGCGTCTCTGCCCCGGGTGTCGCATTGGGACGCGGCGGCCAGGACCCATCCGGGCAGCGTAACGGCCCCGGCACGGGAGGCGGTAGGATGAACGATGGTGGTGGCGGTCGCGGTACTGGCTGGGGAGCCGGTCCGTTCGGAATGATGCCCGGCAACGACCGCGGCCAGGCCAGCCTGACTCCGGTCACCATCGACGAGGCGAAGACCGCCGCGCAGACGTACCTGACCGCCCTGAAGATTGATGGACTGGAGATCGGCGACGTCACGCTGATTGGCGAAAGCGCCTATGTGGTTGTGAAGGAAACTGCTGGCGGTAACGGAGCTTTCGAATTGGTTGTGGACCCGCGTTCCAAAACCGCTCACCCCGCAGGCGGCGCGAGCATGATGTGGAACCTGAAATATGGCGGCGTCTTGCATGCCGGGATGATGTTGGATAGGCACGGCCCGAACCATGCGAACGCCACACCTGTTCCTGCGGCCACGAGCGCGGCGCCCGCAGCCACGCCTGCAGACGTCTCGGCCGACATGCCAGTCAGCGCCGAGCAGGCCGTCACGGCTGCGCAGGCTTTCCTCGATAAGGCCGTCCCCGGCGCAACGGCGGCAGCTACGCCGCTCAAGTTCTATGGCTACTACAGCCTGGGTTTTTCGAAGGATGGCAAGCTGGCCGGTATGCTGAGCATCAACGGTTTCAATGGCGAAGTCCTGCCGAACATGCCGCACGGCGCGTTCATGCACGAATCTAAATAGAAAATTAGCCTACCTGGATGCGGACTACGCCTACGAACCCATAGCGCGTAGTCCGTATCCCCGTTACAATAGAATCGAACAACCGATTCGTCAATCGTAAATTAAAATTCACCCCATGGCAAAAATCCTTGTTATCGACGACGAACCCTCGATCGTCAACCTCGTCAGCGCCTACCTCAAGCCCGAAGGCTACGAAGTCTTTACGGCTGTGGACGGGCCTTCCGGCTTAAAAGCCGCCCGGGCCTACAAGCCCGATATTCTGCTGCTGGATGTGATGTTGCCCGGCATGGACGGCATCGAACTGCTCTCGTGCCTGCGCCGGGAGTCGGACGTCTACGTCATCCTGCTGACGGCCCGCACTGAAGAGACGGATAAGATCGTCGGCCTGAGTGTGGGCGCCGACGATTACGTCACAAAGCCGTTCAGCCCGCGCGAACTCGTTGCCCGCATCAAGGCCGCCCTGCGGCGCCTGCAAGCGGGCAACAATCCCGCAGAGAGCGGGTCGTTGTCCTTCAGCCGGGTGCTGATCGACACCGGAGCGCATACGGTCATGCTGGACGGCCGACCTGTGGAACTGACTGCCATCGAATTCGACCTGCTGCGCGCGCTGGCTGAAAACCGCGGCCGCGTGCTGACGCGCGAGCAGCTGCTGGACAAGGTCTGGGGCGGCACCTATTTCGGTGAGATGCGCGTGGTGGACGTGCATCTGGGCCATGTGCGCCAGAAACTGGGCGACCCTTCGACAGGCTCAGGCCGCAGCCTGATTACCACCGTGCGGGGGGTCGGCTACCGCTTCGAGGACGAACCACTGTGATAGAAGCCATCCAGCGCTGCATCGGCGCGAAGCTCCTGGTCTCATACCTGGCCATCGTCCTGCTAGCGGTTGCCGTCTTGTTGAGTGCCACCCAGTTTGCGCTGCGGGGCGCCTTCGACCGTCACCTGGCCGGGATGGGCCCTGAAATGATGAGGGGCGGCAACGCGCCGGGGCCGAACCAGCCCAGGCCGGGCGCGCAGCATCCCGGCCGTGGCCCGGATATTACCGCCGAGTTATACGATAACTTCCGCGCCAGTTTCAACGAAGCGCTCACCTACTCGCTCCTGGCGGCCACGCTGGCTGCGCTGGCCGTCAGCCTGTTCTTTAGCCGTAGCGTGGTTGCGCCGCTGCGGGCCATGATGAAGGCCTCGCAGCGCATTGCCGAAGGGCATTACGACGAGCGTGTGGCCGTCACCGGCAGCGACGAACTGGCCCAGCTGGGCGAGCGTTTCAACCGCATGTCCGCGCGCCTTGAGCAGACCGAAACAATGCGCCGCCAGTTGATCGGCGACGTCAGCCACGAACTGCGCACCCCGCTGACGGCCATCGGCGGCTATATGGAGGGCCTCATGGACGGCGTCCTGCCGGCCTCGCCCGAGACCTACGAGCAGGTGCGCAGCGAAGCCGCCCGCCTGAGCCGCTTGGTGGACGACCTGCAGGAGCTCAGCCGGATCGAGTCCGGCGCATACCAATTGGATATCCGCCCGCTGAGTCTGTCCATACCGCTCGAGACGAGCGCCAAACGACTCTTGCGCCAATTCGACGAAAAGCAGGTACGCCTCAGCCGTAATCTGCCTGCAGACCTGCCGCCGCTCCTGGCTGATGAGGACCGCCTGACCCAGGTGCTGACCAATCTGCTCGCCAATGCGCTGGCTTACACCCCGGCCGGCGGCGATGTGAACGTTTCGGCGGTCAGGCTAGGCGACGAAGTCCAGGTGTCCGTCACGGATACCGGCATCGGCATTCCGCCCGAACACCTGGGGCACATCTTCGACCGTTTCTATCGCGTGGACACCTCGCGCTCGCGCGCCTCGGGCGGGGGCTCAGGCATCGGGCTGACGATTGCCCGCCACCTGGTGGAAGCCCACGGCGGGCGTATGCGGGCGGAGAGCGTGGGCGAAAATAAAGGCAGCGTATTTCGCTTTACGATGCCGGCGGGGAAATAGAGCAGGATGGTTCAAGAGGGTTGCTTGAGGTGCGCGGATTATTTCAATAGACTAATCTGGAACTCAAAATATATTTACTGAATTCTTTTCCATACTTCAAATTCAACCCGCACACCATCTTGCCAGCGTGAGTTCGTCCAAGTGTTACCATCAAGTTCATATTGAAATTCGTAACGCTGACCCAGCATTGCAGAATGTGACGCAAGTGTTGGAGTTTCCGCATACAGACCATTTTCTGCAACATATTCGCCGCCGCCAGCCGCATAAAACGTCCCTTTTGCACTTGTGATAAAACTAAATTTACTCTCGGAAAGCACCTTCAACGATTTTATTTCCGCATCTTCATAATTTGTAACGGTATTATCTTCGCCGATATAGGAACCAGAAACAAGCTCCCATGCACCAACAAATAGATTCGGCGGGTTGACGGTATTGCCCATTCAAATACTCCTTGAAACACTCCCTGGTTTGGTATGAGGCACCTGGCGGGCTCGCCCCAGATGTTTCAGGGTTGAGCCAGCGTCATGCCGACGCTGGCGGCGATGGAATGCATCCTGGTATTCAATTGCCTGCTTCAGAGTCCTTTGGCCTGCAGCCAGGCCAGGCAGTATTCGGCAAGTTCTCGCCAACCGCTGTCGATGGTTAGGGAGTGGCCGCGGCCGGCGAATTCCTTGATCTCCGTCACGGCCGGCGAGTTTCGATACGCTTTGAGCGTGCTCCTGACCAGTAGCGGCGGAACCGTGTTGTCCTCCGCGCCCGAGACGAGCAGCAGGGGGCCGCGGGTCGCGTTCGCCACATTGACCTTCGTCGCCGCGTTGGGGTTGAAGGTTGCGGTGGCGACCTGGAACAGCGGGCGGGCCGGGGCCGGCATCGCGTACTTCACGTAGAGTTCCCGGGCTTCCTGTTCCGGCACGGCATTGGTGAAGCCGAAGCGGAATTGCTGCTCGCTTTGGGACACGGCGCGGTTGAAATTGAAGGGGTTCCCCAGGAATGGGAAGGCGGACTTCAGCGCGGAGAGTGGCAGTTCGGGCACACCCTTGATGGGGGCCGGGTCGATGGCGATGGCTGCGGCGGCCAGGTCGCGGCCAAGCAGGTTCTGCACCAGCAGTCCACCGAAGGAGTGGCCGATCAGGATGGGTGGTTTCGCAAACGCCTTGAGCTGCCCGGCAATATGATCGGCGATCTCAGTCACGCCATAGCCGGCAATGGCAGTGGCGTTCTTGCGGGTTGCCTCGGTGGTCTCCGCATCGCCGGGCCAGCTTGCTGCGACTGCATTGTAGCTGTTCGCGCGGAAGAAGTTGATCCAGTTGCTCCACGACTCTGCGTGCAGCCATAGACCATGGATAAAGACAATCGGGGTCTTAGTGGAATTATCGATGGACATTCGTATGCTCCTTTCAATTCGGGTAAGAGAAACATGGCCCCCCTGGTAAATCACGAGATGATCGGTTACTTATCCGCCAGCCGGATGGCGACCTCAGTTTCCCATTTTGTTTGATCCGCCTCGTGATCTGGGTCGGTCAGGTAGGACTCGTAACGCCCGCCGAAAGCGTCGCCGTTTTCGTCATCCCAGCGGTCCCACATAATGCCGTTTTTTGCTGCCCATTCGATCAGTGCCTTATTGGCCTCTATTCCGTTCTTCACGCCAGTATATACGAGTGTTGCATAGCGGCCTGCCGGGAGAATACCTGCGGAGATGCGACCATCACCAACAAGGGCGCCTGCAATAGGAACACCCAGCTCGATATCCATCTTCCCCTGCATATCGATGACGTGGAAGCGGATGAAAGGTGGACCGGCTGGTTCCACTCCTTGCTTTCCCAGCCATGAAAACACTTCGTCAAGTAGTTGTGGGATCACCTTTTGCATTTCCTGCATGGGCACCCGCATGCGGATTCCCATGGTGTGCTGCGCCTTGCGATCTTCCAATCTTGGTTCCGTGATTAGCATGTCTCATTCTCCTTGAATGTGTTGGGTCTCAATCAAGCGGCAAACAAGGATTGGCCGCAGTTACACAATGGTTTATCCTTTTTTCTCTACCGTACATTCGGAAAAAATAGACCGCGGACGCGTGCCCCTCTGATCTGGTTTTCACGAATCAGAGAAATTTACTTCAAGATCGGTATCATATTTACATTCACGCAGGTCTTCCAGGCACGCAGCCGCGGTGTTCGGCTCACTCAATATGGCTTTGTTGCATACAAGGCAATTCGTTTTTGTGACTTCCGTGTGTTTCCCGCTGTCTTCATCCAGGATGTAGAACGTGTCCCCGTCTTTCAGGGCAGCCAGTGCCTGCGATAACGTCCAGCGTATATCCGCCCAGGTGGAACTCTCCCCGGTCCCTACGCCAATAATGTGGACATGTGAACGCGGTCGTAGCGTTGCTTTGCGTTTCACGCATACGATCCGCCAGGCTTTATTTTTGTTTTGCGAGGTTTCTTCCTGCATAGGCAGTTGACCCTGTTACCTGTCTGGTAATACCTGACCGGAGGCGACGTTCTTCTTCTCGAAAAGTATAGCATAACTGCACTGCCGGCATGGCGGTTTTTGGAGCAGGAAATGAAAGGCAGCGTAAAGATCAATACGCTGCCAGTGACACCAAGTTGAATGGAGTGAAAAGCCTAACGTACATTCTGCAAGGCATGCCGGTATTGCGCTGGCAACTTGCCTGCCTCAGTATAGAAATGTACATCTAAAGCCTTTTCAGGGATTTCCACAATCTGCTTGAATATTTGCGAACTTGCCGGCAACTGAGGACGGCGAAACTTGGTGAGTAGTATCACCGCGCTTGGCAGTATAGGCCCGCCGTTGGTAACGCTGGCGGCTCTGCTCATATTCGATCAGCACGCCATGGACTTCCCGGCCTGTGCGCTTTTTGAAAGTGCCCTTCTTCCAGTCTTTCACATCACCGGCAATATAAACACGCTTGACTTTGGGGTACAGGGCCGTATTACTGGCGCGTGTTTTTAGTTCGATATCGTAGGTGACATACATTTCATGAGCTCCGCCTTTGTATTTGGACTCAGTTGGGCGATACTTTTTCGTCGTGGTTCGCATGGCTTATTTCCCCCACTTCTCGTCGAAATCCGCATCCGTGCCGATTTTCTTTGCGCGGCTGTTGATCTTCTGGGCCGTTTTACGAAACTCTTCCTGGCTGATCCTGCGCAACGAACCCGCCTGCCTGCCAAATTTTTTCTCCCAAGAGGGAGCATAGGTAAGCGTAATCAGATAGCCTGCCCGCTTGTATAACTCGGTCAAGGTTGGGCGCGAGCCAGCCCCGCTAACATCGTGGCGAATATCGATGAAGACCTTCTTGAGGCCAGTCTTGCTGTTGACCTCCCCATAAACATGCCTGTCTGTAGCCATTTCAACGCTCCTTTCATACATACATAGGCATTAGACGATAATCCTATTTATATAACGTTCCCGAAGCGGGTTTGTGACTTACGCAAACGCCTGACCTAAAAATGACGTTAGAGTTGTCTTAAAATCGGGCCAGGGGCTTGAAATTAAGCGAATTTCGTGCAAAAATAGGGTTGCACTCCGAAAAGAGCAAAACCAGGGAAATCTGGTGACGCAAAACCCAAGGGTCTAAAATCATTCACAAGATGAATGATCAAGATGGCCAGGTTACCGAAAAAGCAAAACCAGCGAAAGCTGGCGGCACAAAGCCCAGGCTCTAAAATTATCGCCAGATAATCATTGAGCGACCGGCTGCCGAAAGGCAAAACCAGCGAAAGCTGGTCACGCAAAGTCTTGGGTCTAAGGTCAGGGAGACTATAAGTATCTCGATAAATAGCTTTGTTGACTATGATCGCCAGACTACCGAACAGTGCACAAAAAGTCCCACCGCCAGGTGTCCTTGCCCGGCGGTGGGATGCTTATAACAGACGGTCGTCATATTATTTACTCGCTTCACGCACTGACAGGGTTTTCATCGCTGTGCGTATGGTAAGTTATTTAACTATATTCCGCCAGTTCGACGATCACGCCGTCAGGGTCCAGGAAATACACCAGCTTTTTGCGGCCAATGCGCGCGGCCACATCTTTGTTGCCGGTCACTTCCTGGGGCTCCGAAAAGAAAGTCACCCCGGCACGCAAAAGCTCTTCGTATGTTTTCATAATGTCGCCCACAACCAGCGCGAAGTGCCGCACTCCGATGGTATTCGGACGGCTGTTTTCGGAAAACTTTTCACCCGCTGGGAGAATATACTGGATCAATTCCAGGCGTGTGTCGCCGCTTTCCGGCTCCATGAAGACAACCCGGGCCCTGAGCTCCTGCCCCCGAACCCCGACCAGGCTGGCAATCCATTCTCCGCTGATGACCGTATCCAGGCTGGGGTTCATCCCGAGCCGCGTGTAAAACGCCACAGATCTGTCCATGTCGGCTACGACGATATTTACGTGATCGATCTTCATGCCGAGACTCCTGGTTGTATTTACCCGGTATTCCTCAGCCCTGCGGCAATGCCGTTGATGGTCAGGACGATTACCTCGCGCAGGGGCTGCGCTTCCGCAGCCTGTGGGTCTGGGATGGCGCGCAGCCGGCGCAGCATCTCCACCTGGACGTAGTTCAACGGGTCGACGTACGGGTTGCGCAGGCGTACAGACTCTTTGGTGAGCGGGTCGCTATCCATCATTTCCTGGTGGCCACTGATGGAAAGGACGGCGTTCCAGGTGCGCTCGAATTCGGCGCGGATTTCGCCGAAAAGCTGCCTGCCCAGGTCGCGATCCGGGACGAGTTCGGTGTACAGGGCGGCGATGTCCATATCGGCCTTCACCAGGGATGATTCAACGTTATTGATGATGCTTTTGAAAAACGGCCATCTGGCATACATTTCGCGCAGCAGGTCGACATCGCTGATACCGCTCAGGCCGGCGCCCAACCCGTACCAGCCGGGCAGGTTGTAACGGCTCTGCATCCATGAGAAGACCCACGGGATGGCGCGGATCTTGCTGACTTCCGTGCTGTTGCTGCGCGAGGGCGGTCGTGAGCCGATATGCATGCGACTGATTTCGTCGATGGGGGTGGCGGCGCGCCAGAAATCGATAAAGCCGGGGGTCTCGTAAACCAGGTTGCGATAGGCATTTAAAGACGTCGTTCCCATAGTCTCCATCGTCGAACGCCAGAGGACGGGAATTTCCTTCGCGTCCGGGTTGGGCGCCGAAGCCAGCAGCACGGCATGCGTGATCTGTTCCAGGCGGTGGTAGGCGATATCCGGGTTGGAATAGCGCGAGGCGATAATCTCACCCTGCTCGGTCAGCCGAAAGCGGCCGTTCATCGTCCCGGCCGGCTGGGCGCGGATGGCGCGGTTGGCCGGGCCGCCCCGCCGCGCCCGTGGAAGAGCGTAAGGCGCACGTGATGTTCGCGGGCGGTGCGGGCAATGTTCTCCTGCGCCTGGTATAACGACCAGTTTGCCATCAGATAGCCGCCATCCTTGTTGCTGTCCGAATAGCCGATCATGACGACCTGCTCATTGTTGCAGGTGGCCAGGTGGGCGCGGTAGATCTCGGAGGTGAATAACTCCGTCAGGATGCGCGGGGCTGCATCCAGGTCGGACACGGTTTCAAAGAGCGGGGAAATTTGCAATCCTTCCGCACAGCCGGTCCAGCGCGCAATCAGCAGCACGGCCAGCACATCAGTGACGGAGCGGGTCATGGAGATAATGAACGGGCCGAACAGCGCTGAACCATAGATTTGCCGGGCGCGGGCGATCAGCTCGAACAAGGCCCACGTCTCGGCAGCCTGGGCGGTCACCCCGGGCCGGGATGCCAGTTCCGGTAAAGGCGCGGAGAGCAATCTGTTGAGCAGCGCCAGTTGTTCGGGTTCCGCTGTTGTTTCGTAGTCAGATGTAATATTCAAGGCGCGCAGGACTTCGCCAATGGCGGCGTTCAGGCGGCTCGAGTCCTCACGGATGTCGAGTCGCATGGCATGCAGCCCGAAAATATCAATTTCGCGGCGCGCAATGAGCAGTTCGTCGTGTGCCAGCGGGGCAGGCAGGGAGGCCGCCATGACGTCGAGTGGGTGGGTCAGGTCTTCGAGCCGCACGCGCGCCGGGTGTGGATGCGTTGCCAATAAGTTTGCTTTCATATCGTCGTGCGAGGCATCCGCCAGGTCGGAGGCCAGTAGGGAAAGGATCAGGCGGTAAGGTTCGGCCTCGTAACGTTCCTCGATATATTCGACATGCGGCGGCAGGGGGCGGCGCTTATCGATCCATTCGACAAGTTCGGGATGCGGCGGCAGCCGCTCGGCGCTTACGCTCAGGTGCCGGGCAAGTTCCTGTAAGACGTAACGGTGTTTCTCGACCGCCAGGCCGCGGTGCAGGCGCAGCGTTTCGGCCGTTACCTGGCTGGTGACATTCGGGTTGCCATCGCGGTCGCCGCCCATCCAGGAGGCCAGCCGCAGCCAGGTGCGGTTGGCGCTCAAGCCCGGGTAGTGCGTGGCGAGGGCATTGTCCATCGAGGCATAGATCTTGGGCAGGATTTCCCAGAAAACTGATTCGACGAAGTATAGCCCGGTACGCACCTCGTCTGTGACGGCCGGATTGGCTGTTCGGGCGCGGTCCGTCAGCCAGAATGAAGTGATTTCGGCATATAAAGCGTCCACTGCGGCATCGTGTTCGCGAGGCAAGGGTTTGCTCTGGTTCAGCTGGGAGAGCAGGGAGGCAATGCGCTGGACTTTGGAAAGGATTGTGCGACGGCGGGCTTCGGTGGGATGGGCGGTCAGCACCAGCTCGATGGCCAGGTTATCCAACAGGGCGGACATTTGCTCTGGGGTCACGCCGCGCTGTTTCAGCGCGGCAATAGCCTCGCCAATCGATTCGCGCATTGGCTTGGGATAGCGCTCCCTTTCATCCTTGTGCAGGGTGGCCACGCGGTTATTTTCCTCCGCAAGGTTGATCAGGTCGAAATACGTCGCAAACGCGGATGCGACCGCACGGGCATCGCCCGGGCTGAGGGCAGATACCTGGCTGCGCAGGCGCTCGGCGGCTGCGTGGTCCCCGCTGCGCCGATCTTTGGCTTCCTGGCGGATCAGCTCCTCGGCGTCGAAAATCTCTTGGGATTCCTGTTCGGAAATTACTCTTCCAAGCAGGTCGCCGAGCAGATGGATGGTGTGCGAAATGTCCATAAGAATACGCCCCGGGATGAATCGAATGGTTGGAACAACGACCCATATTAAACCATTATGGTAAACGCTTCAACGTATTTATCTTACCCGCGTGGGCTGCGTGCCAGCCAGTTTCTGTTTTTGATGTTCACCCGTCAGGTTGCCGAAGACAACCAGCGCAAGATAAATGAACAGGAATAACAGGGTGAACATGATCGTGAATCCAAAAACTTCCTTGTTCGCCAATGGGTGGCGGATCTCCTCCCAGATGTCGTGCGCCAGGGGGATGGGACGGTTCCATGCATCCCAACTGTTCCAGCGCAAAAAACGCCCTACGTAGATTCCGAAGCTGCTCAGCCCGGTGACGATGATGACGAACAACCAACTTGACACACTGCCCAACATGCGCGCCACGATCTCCTGCATTAAGTAAAGCGAGACCATCCCAAGCAGCAGGCCGGTCCAGGCGAACCAGATCAACAAGATGACGTCGTACCAGACCGGTATCCCGTCGGTGACCTGGCTCAGGTGCTGGAAATCCGTCAGGATATAAGGTGCGTTTGGGAAGAAGACCAGCCATGCCCCGGCCGATGCCAGGATCAACAGGTAGAGGATGCGCTTGCGGGCGTGCGCCAGCGTGTAAGCCAGCGCCGCAAATATAAACGGGATCCAGGCCAACATGAGATTCCAGAGCAGGAAAGAGTAGTGCAGCGAGTCGCTCCGCGACATGCGAATGGCTGCCAGCAGGATGGAAATCGCCGAAGCGGCTGCCAGCAGGACGAAGATTGCAAATTTGTTTTTATGTTGTTCGATCAGTTTTCGCAGCATAAAAATTTCCTTCGAACTATATCTTTCCCAGGCCGCGCAGCACGCGTTCGGGCGTAAAAGGGAACTCGTTCAGCCACACGCCGGTTGCGTCATGGATGGCGGCGGCTATGGCCGGTGCGACTGGCAGGAAGGGCAGTTCGCCCAGCCCGCGCGCGCCCCACGGCCCGCGCTCATCCGGGATTTCCAGCACCACCGACTCGACCCGTTCCGGGATATCCCAGATGGTCGGGATCAGGTAGGTACTAAGCTGGTCGGTCAGCACGTAGCCGTCGCGCGTGACGAAGTTTTCCAGCATGGCGTATCCCTGGGCCTGCACCACGCCGCCTTCGATCTGCCCCTCTACCAGCGCCGGGTTGATCGATTTGCCCACGTCGTCGGCGGAAATGACACGCAGCAATCTTACCTGTCCAGTCTCGGTGTCCACTTCCGCCTCGACGGCTTGCGCTACGTAGGCGTAAGCAAAATTGGGCGTGGCGCGCCCGGTTTCCTTGTCGAACGGGGTCGTCTCAGGGGCAAGATAAGTATACTCCGCAATTGCCGGGCGCTCCTCGGCCTTCCACTTTTGAAGGGCCTGTTCCGCCGCGCCTTTGACTGCATTGCCGGACATAAACGTCAGCCGCGAGGCCGAAGCCGAGCCGGCGTCGCCCATATTGAGCGTGTCCATGCTGATCATTTCCACTTTTTCATACGGAACACCGGCTGCCTCAGCGGCCATCTGTGCCACGACTGTATGGTTGCCCTGGCCCACCTCGGCGGCGGCGTTATAGACGACCACACGTTCGATCTCAGCCTTGCCGTGGATTTCCACGCGCGACCAGCAGTTCTCTTTATAGCCAAAGCTGAAACCGATGTTCTTGAAACCGGCGGCGAAACCCCAGCCACGACGGAGGACCGTAGACCGTAGACCGTCGACGGAAGAGCTTTTTCCTCGGTCCACCGTCCACTGTCCTCCGTCATTGTTCCACCCCGCGCGCCTTGCCGCTGCTTCGATGACCTGTACCGCTGTCACCGGCCCGGGAGGGGCGGTCTGCACATCGAGCGTGTCGCCTGCGCGCAGCGCATTGCGCAGGCGGAATTCGACCGGGTCGAGCCCCAGCTTTTCGGCCAACTTATTCATCTGCATCTCGGCCATGAAGAGCGCCTGTGGTGCACCGAACCCGCGAAATGCTGCGCCCGGCACGTTATTCGTGTAAACACCATAGACGTCGGATTTGACATTGGGGATAAAATAGGGGCCGGTCTGAGTGATGGTGGCGTTGCCAAGTACCTTGTTGGTCGTGTACATGTAGGCGCCGCCATCGGCGATGAACGTGGTCTCGGAGGCGGTCAGCTTGCCGTCTTTGGTCGCGCCCCATTTGGCCCTGATGATCATCGCGTGGCGCTTGGCGTGCCCGATAATCGACTCTTTGCGTGACCAGACGATCTTGACTGGCCGCCGGAGCCGCCATGCAGCCAGCGCCAGCACGATCTGCACCGACATATCTTCGCGCCCGCCGAAGGCCCCACCAATGGCCGGATACTGCACGCGCACCTGCTCTTCCGGCAGGCCGAGCGCATGCGCGATTTGGCGCCGGTCGGTATGTGTCCACTGTCCGCCCACGCGCACCACGATGCGTCCTTCTTGGTCGATATGCGCGATACCCGCCTCGGGCTGCAGATAGGCGTGTTCCTGGGCGGGGACGCGGTATTCGCCTTCGACGATCACGTCTGCCCGGGCAAAACCGGCTGCCACGTTGCCTTTGCGGATCTTGTCGTGCACGCAAATATTGCTCGCGCCAATCTCGGGGTGGATGGCGTATGCGCCCGCCTGCATAGCCGCCACGGGATCGGTCAACACCGGCAGGTCTTCGTATTCGACCTGTATGAGTTTCAAAGCCTCAGCTGCGACCTGCTCCGTCTCGGCCGCCACCGCTGCCACCTGGTCGCCCACAAAGCGCACAATATCCGCACCGGGTTTCCCTTCTTCCTTCTTCCTTTTTACTGCACTTGCTCTTCCTGCTCCACCGGGGCCGCACAGCACCGGCTGGTCGTTGATCTGCAGGCCATACTCATTGACCGGCACATCCCTTGCCGTAAACACGCCTGCCACGCCAGGGTAACTTTCCGCCGCGGAGGCGTCGATGCGCAGCACGCGCGCATGTGGCCGCCCGGCGAACAGGATTTTCATATGAAGCATGCCCGGTATGGATATATCGCCGGAGTAAAGCGTCTCGCCGGTGACCTTGCCTTTTGCGTCGATGCGCGGCAGGGTCTGGCCGATGACCTTGGTCATATTTACCTTTCAGCGCAATTCGAAAAATGCAGCGCCATACGCAGCCAAAATAGACACCAGAAACAGCATGGTGAAGCAAGCGATAGACGGGTTGAGGTTTTGGTTTCCATCGTTTTTTCCCCGGTAATGTGATTGACCATTGAACTTATTATACATCCCCTCTTTGCAGACCTGGTGAACTTGCCCCGGTTTAATAGACACGTTTAATGTCCTAAACTCAGTTCGAATTGGGTAGGGCTGAGATAGCCCAAGGTGGAGTGCAAGCGCTGGCGATTGTACCAAACCTCAATGTACTCAAAGAT
>Ga0209131_1000054_pt1 | contig 95482 bp, 85 predicted proteins | sample GraSoi_2013_40cm_FD_185826 | JGI IMG/M metagenome (GOLD analysis project Ga0209131, IMG submission 185826) | Grasslands soil microbial communities from the Angelo Coastal Reserve, California, USA - Sample 9_17_2013_40cm (SPAdes) (version 2) | ecosystem: Environmental > Terrestrial > Soil >... | reverse complement strand
TCGAGACGAAGGAACCGTATTTGTTCGTCGATGCCCTGTCGGTACGCGCGCAGGTATCCGCCTCCTACAAACCGTCGCCGGGGGTTGAGCCGGATATGTTCATCCAGTTCGAAATATTCGCCTATGCATTGTCGGCACCCAAACCGGAAAGTACGGCAGCACCCGCGACAAACAATTCCACGAGCGCCAGGACATGAACGTGCCATTGCCCTCGCCAGCCAAAATGATGCTGCGGCGTCACGGCATCACCGCATTGTTATGCCTGTTGCTGGCCGGCATGATGGTACTCACCGCCTACGAAACTGATTGGGGCAGCAGGCTGCGGCTGCCGGCGGGCACGACCAAGACGGCACCGCAGGCCCCTGCACCTGTGGCTCTGTTGCCGCCGTATGCGATGGCCCCGCTTGATCCAACCTTTCGCGAGACCGTCGAGCGTCCGTTGTTTGTGCCGACACGGCGCCCTTCACCACCCGCCAATACGGCCCCGGTCGCAGCCATGCGCAAGGGACAATATCGCCTTACCGGCACGTCGGTGAACAGCAATATGTCGATGGCTTTTCTGGTGGATAAAACTTCCGGCAAGTCGCTGCGCGCCGTGAAAGGCGCGGAGGTCGGTTTCGGCAGCGGCATCAAGGTCGACAGCATCGGCGCCACCCGCGTAGTGCTGCGCCAGGGCGACGAAACCGAAGAACTGACGTTAAACACGGCGGCGTCCCCGCAACTTGCGGCCGCGCCGACCAATGCCGGGACCGCCGTTGTCGGTGGTGGTAATGTACCGGTCGCGTCCGGTGCCTCCAGCCCCTCTTCCGGGCCATCTCTCACACTGGGCTCACCCCCTGCCCCGATAGCGACAGTGTCGGCCACAGCCAATCCCGCGCCGTGGATTGCGCCCCCCTTGCCCGTTCCCCTGCCCAGCCCGAATGCGCCGGCTGCGGACGGTGTTCAAACGGTTTCGCCGGTCGCCGGAGCATTGCCTTCAACCCCGCAGGCGGGCGATTCAAGCGCCCAGTCAGCCCGCCGTCGTCGCTTTCCGAACGTGTCCCCGGCGCAATAACCGCTCTTTGCTTGCCAAATAAAATTGCCCCAAGATAATCGACCAATGATAAAAATTCCAAGAGCAATACCCATCGGGAAGCGAGCCGCAGGCAGCGGCACGCAAATGCTCGCGCTTCTACTGACGGTGGCCTTGGCCGGATGCGCCGGCAAGTCCGTCAAGCCCGCGCAGACAGGCCAGGAAGCAGACAGAGTGGATAGCGCATCGGCAGCGCCGGCGCAAACTGCCGAGGCCCCCGTCCCACCAGGTACAGCACCGGCGGCGCCCGCCGGGGCCGCGCTGACGCCGGGCAGCGCCGACAACACCAGAATTTTCCCGGGCACCGGCATGTTCGTGAAGCCTTCGACACCGCCACCGGCACCGGCAGCCGCAGCCGAAGAAACCTTCAACCTCAATTTCGAAGCGCAGGACATCCGCTCGCTGGTGCAATCGATCATGGGCGATTACTTGCACGAAACCTTCACCATTCATCCGCAAACTACCGGCACGGCAACGATTCGCACCTCGCGGCCGGTGCCGCGCAAGGACCTGATCCCGCTGCTGGAAATGCTGCTGCGCCAGAACGGCCAGATCATGCTGCGTGAGGACGGCATTTATAAAATCATGCCGGCCACTATCGGCACGCGCGGCGCCATCACGCCGCAGCTGGCCGGCACCAACCCGCTGCCCAACGGCTTTTCGGTGCAGATGGTGCAGTTGAAGTTCGTGGGCGCAAAGGACATGCAACGCATCCTCGAACCTTATGCCTCCGACCCGCAGACCTCGGTGCGCATCGATGAGCCGCGCAACCTCATCATCATGAACGGCACCCAGAGCGAGCTGCGTCATCTGCTCGAGATAGTTGATCTGTTCGATGTCGATTTCCTGTTGGGCTACTCGGTCGGCCTGTTCCCCATGCAGACCGATGTGAAGGCCCTGAGCGGCGACCTGGATCGCCTGTTCGGCAACAGTGCGCAGGGCAGCAGTCCGCTGGCCGGCATCGTACGCATCATCCCCATCGAGCGCATGAACGGGCTGCTGGTCGTCACCACCCAGCCGCGTTATCTCGAAGAAGCGCGCAAATGGATCGAACGCCTCGACAAATCCGGCGGCGTCGCCGGTGGGCTGCGCCTCAATGTCTATCCGGTGCAGCACGGCAAGGCGGAAAAATTGGCGCAACTGCTGAGCGATATTTACGGCAATCGTGGTGGCGGCGGTGGCAACCCGGTGCTGGCGCCCGGACAGCGCCCGGCGCAGATCTCCAGCGCATCGACGGGACAGACAACGGGAACGCCGGCGCCATCAACACCGCCGATGCAAACAACCGCAGCGCAGTCCCCGCTGCAGGCGCTGGCCTCGGTCGCCTTTCAGGGCAGCGGCATAAGCGTCTCGCAAAATACGCGCATCATCGCCGACAACGACAATAACGCCCTGCTGATCCTGGCCTCGCCCTCGGATTACGAAACCATCCGTGGCGCGCTCCGGCAGCTCGACGTGCCGCGGCGGCAGGTAAAGGTTGAAGTGCTGATCGCCGAGGTCACGTTGACCGACGATCTCAAGTTCGGCCTCGAATGGTTCATCAATGCGCGCAACGGCACCGTAGGCACCCTGCGCAATTCCAGCACCGGCCCCTTCCCCAGCGTGCTGCCAGCGGTGCCCGGCACCGGCGGCGCCGATCCGCGCGCCGCACTGGTAGCGGCCACGCCCGGCCTGCAACTGATCAATGTGCTGGGCGGCGATATCCGCAGTGTGCTGCAGGCACTGGGGCAGGACGGCCGTTCCCAAGTGCTGTCAACCCCGAATCTGATGGTGCTGGACAACGAAAAGGGCACCATCAATGTCGGCACCAAGATTTCCATCGATACCGGCGAAACGACCGCCGTCGGCGGCAATACCATCACCACCAAGCAGTATCTCGACACCGGCGTGATTCTGAACGTGACTCCGCGCATCAATGCCGGCGGCCGCGTGACGCTGGAAGTAAATCAGGAAGTCAGTAGCGTGGGGGTCTCGTCCGGCGGCAACCCGCCGATCGATACGCGCAAGGCGACCACGGTCGTCAATGTCGCATCCGGTGAAACCATGGTGCTGGGCGGGCTTATCCAGAACACCAAGACGTCGGGCTCGCAAGGCGTACCACTGCTATCCAAGATCCCGTTTATCGGCGCCTTGTTCGGCACACAAACTTACAGCATGCGGCGCACCGAACTGGTGATCCTGATTACGCCGGTGGTGATCAACAATTCCGACGATGCGCGCGCGGCGACCGAGGAGTTGCGCAAGAAACTGCCGGCACTGGAATCGTTGTTACCGAAAGGCGGCAAGAGCGAATAAGGCGGTCGCATCACCAAGCCCTACAACAAGGAAACGATCGCGGAGAAGATTGCGCGGTTTGTGGGTCGGGCGGAGAGCTGAAGGTTAGCAAACCCTAGCACTGGCGCGCCTTTCGAAGCATTTTTAGCTGGAAGGGCGCGCCAAATGGCGTTCTACAAAAACTGGCGACCCCATACGTGACAATGGTCGGCGACGAGGCGATGTCTCCCCGGCTCATTTTCAATTCCGGTCCGGGGCCCAATTTTCGTTGCGCTTGGCGACACCAAGTCAGAATGAATTCATCCCTCTGCGCTTACTGCGTTTCCTTCCGCGGCCGCCCCCTCACCGCCGGCCCTGCCCGCCGCTCGCCGAGCTTCTCAATCATCGCCTTGAAGCGATCATCCCCCAGCGCCCAGCCCTTGTGCACCGAATCGCGGATCGCCGCCAGATCATCTTCGTCGATTGAGGCCTTGAATAAATCCCGATAGCCCTGCCGCCGCGCCTCGTCCGTACGCCCAATGTTCTGGTATTGGTCGGGCGCAATCAGCCAGTTCAGGTTCGGCCCGCTCTCGCCATAGGCGTAATGCCGATGGCTGGACCAGGGATAGTCGCGGGGATGCGCCACCATCCCGGCACGCACCGGATTGAGCTCGATATAGCGCATCACACTGAGCATGTACTGCTCGCTGTCGACCACGGTGGCGCGGTAGCGGCCTTCCCACAGGGTGCCGCTGCGCTTGTGGGTGTAATTGAAGTACTGCACATATTTGCGTCCGGCCGACTGGAAAGTCTTGCTGATGCTGTCGGTATCGGTGGGCGTGGCCAGCAGATGGATATGGTTGGTCATCCATACATAGGCATGTATCGCCAGGCCGAAGCGGCCGGCAGCTTCGATGATGGCATCGCGGAAGTATTGGTAATCCACTTCGGCGGCGAAGATCGCCTGCCGGTTGTTGCCGCGCTGGATGATGTGCTGCGGCTGGCCGGGGATGACGTAGCGGGGCAGGCGGGCCATGGGGGTCTCCTTGGTTGGGCAGGAGATGGCAGCTTAGCGCTTTCTGTTAAATGGTGTCTGACCCCATTTATTTCTGTTATGCAGCAGGATTCCATCCAGATGGACGCGGGGGCGGCGGGGCATGGAGACATATCCCATTCATTTATTAACGGGGCTACCACCTCGACGGATGTCGGCTTGAGCGGCATTCGCAATCTGTGCCGGGATGGCGGAACTGGTAGACGCACGGGACTCAAAATCCCGCGGTAGCAATGCCGTGCCGGTTCGATTCCGGCTTCCGGCACCATAAGAAAGGGCATTGGCGATTCGCCAGTGCCCTTTCTTTTTGGCAAAACTGAAAAACGTAGAACGCCATTTGGCGCGGGTTTTGGAGCATTTTTGCTCGGAACACCGCGCCAGTGCTGGACTTTCGCATTCCGGTTTTCCACTACCTTTCCCGCAATTTACGGCGAATGCATTTGCTTAGTGTCTGAGCCCATTCATTTGTTTGAGTCCAGCGGAAATTATTTCGAGCGTGAATCTTTGATTTTTCTCTCTTAATAAATCGCTTCACACCGCAAAACAATTCACCCTGGCGCCTTAAAATTACTTTAATTTGAATTCAATATTTCTATTTGCCCATTTATAAATTTTCGATGCCGGACCAATTTACATTTTGCAATTTCGGCTAATCGCGCCCGCTTCTGCGCATACTCCTTACCCTGAAAGTCACGTTCAATCTTCGCCATTTCTATGCGATGCCCCGTTTCAAGTTCCGCCAAAGCAGAACTCATATCGCCGATAGCATGCAGAAAAAACGCCAGTAACCAACTTTCGTCCCCAATACTGAACCCTCCGGCGGGCGTTCGCATTGGGAAGTTATCAATATCGCGAATGAAGGAGATCAAACTTTCATAGTCGACAATTTGGTCCAGAATAGGGGACGCATATTGTTGAAACTCTCCCATGAACTCCAACGCGAGGAGGCGCTCGCCGCCAGGAGAACACCCCCATGCGATTCTTGTCTTTGGCGGGGTGCCATTCAGGACAAGCCAGTGAAGCGAGACTGAAAAAATTGTTGACGGCAAAGTTTCGGGTTCGTGTAGCAAGTAGACGATGGGATGCCCGCATTCCCAAATCTTTATGGCGTTATGCGCTTCCATAAGTAGGCGAGATCGCATCGCGATGTCTGCGCCAAACGAAATTTTCGTTTTCGATATGTGTTGCTGAAGGAGAGTAACGCAAATATCAACATCGGCAAAAGCGGGTTTTACCCACTCCCCCACCAACGTGCCTGGCGTTTCCATCGCGTTGGGGATGGCCGCAAATCCGCATTTCCCGAGTTCAATATTCAACGCAGCAAGGATGGGATGTTTGATCCCCATCCCGCCCGAATCGTTAGACATAAATATTACTTCCTTCTATTTGTGAAGCAGCCTACACAGTCCGATCCCGCTCCCACATTGTTAGATGTGATTGCAAAGTCAAGAAAAAAATGGGGTCAGAAAAAAATGGAAAAAATGGGGTCAGACACCATTTTCCATCCAACTGCTTACTTCCCATCTTCCCCGCCTCCCCCGTAATATCGAAATCTAAATTTCTCCAAAATTCTACCGCAGCAATGCACCACCCCGCCATGCACGCATAACACAAACCTCAAACTCAAGCACTGGCGCGCTTCTCCAGCACTTTTTGCCCCAAACACTGCTCCAATACTAGAGTTTGGTCTTTTACACGAACGAAATTCAAACCCCCAGCGCCCTCACCTGATGCGTGATGAACGATGCGGCCCGAGCCCGTTCCGCCTCACTCATATGCAATCCACACTTGGTCCGCCGCCACAAAATATCCTCGGCGCTACGAGCCCATTCCTGGCAAATGCAGAAATCGATTTCACGCTCGCACAGCATCGTCGCACCGGTGCCGAATTGCCGGCCGAGATCGCTGACAGTGTTCACGCCATCCAGAACTTGCATGGCGCGGCTGCCATGTCGTGCAGCGATGGCATGCAAATAATCCGATGGTAGCGCCGCGTAGCGTTGCGTCAACAGCGAGGTCAGTTGTTCCAATGAATCAATATCGCCGCCGGGCAAGGCTTCCATGGCGGTCCATGGCTTTTTCATTTGCGGATAAAACGGCGCCAGCTCCTGCAAGGCATGTTCGGCGAGACGGCGGTAGGTGGTGATCTTGCCGCCGAAGATGGACAGTAGCGGGGCGCGCCCTCCATCGTGATCGACCTTGAGCATGTAATCGCGCGTGGTCTTGGAAGGATTGTCGGCGCCGTCGTCGAACAGCGGCCGCACGCCGGCATAGCTCCAGACGATATCGCTTTGCTGCAACGGCTTGTCGAGGAAACGGTTGGCGGCGTGCAGCAGGTAGGCGGTTTCCTCCGCAGTGATTTCTTTGGTGCCGATGAGAGAGTACACATCGACATCGGTGGTGCCGATCAGGCTGTAGCGGCCCTCATAGGGAATGATGAAAACCACGCGCTTGTCGTCGTTTTGCAGGATGTAGGCGTGGGCCTGCTCATGGATGCGCGGCACCACGATATGGCTGCCCTTGACGAGTTTGACCTGGGCATTGATGTTGATGGCGAGCGTTTCGTCGAGTACCTGTTTGACCCAGGGACCGGCGGCATTGACGACGCCGCCGGCGTGAATCTGATGGCGCTCGCCGCTATCGACATTCAGCAGTTCCAGTTGCCAGGCGCCGTCCACCCGCTTGCCGGCAACCACGCGTGTACGCACGCGAATCCCGGCGCCATGTTCGCGCGCGGATACCGCGTTCAGTACCGTGAGTCGTGCATCATCGACGCGCGCATCGGAATAGAAAAATCCGCGCTTCACCGAAGGCTTCAGCGCCGCGCTGAACACCGCGTTGGGAAACATGACCCCGCGCGAACCGGGCAGGGAAATCTTGCCGCCGAGATGGTCGTACATCCACAGACCAAAGCGCACCATCCACGCGGGCCGCATATGCGCATCGTGCGGCAGGATGAAGCCCAGCGGATGGATGATATGCGGCGCGATTTTGAGCAGCACTTCGCGTTCCTGCAGGGCTTCGCGCACCAGGCGGAATTCAAATTGCTCCAGGTAGCGCAGGCCGCCGTGGATGAGCTTGGAACTCCAGGAGCTGGTGGCGGAGGCAAGATCGTCCTGCTCGATGAGCAGAACCTTTAAGCCGCGCCCGGCCGCGTCGCGGGCGATGCCGCAGCCATTGATGCCGCCGCCGATTATCGCCAGATCGTAGTCGGGCCGGGGCATGGAGGAAGATTCAGCTTAAGGTGTGACCAAAACGATCCAGCCACAGCAGCGAGAACGAGGTTTTGGTGTCGGTGATTTCGCCGCGGCCGACCATCTCCACTGCGCGCGCCATCGGCATGGTGAACACTTCGAGGAACTCGCCCTCGTCGAGCTGGTGACCGCGATATTCGAGGTCGGTGGCGACCCAGAGCTCGATGATTTCATTCGAGTAGCCGATGCCGGCGTGCAGGGTGGCGGCATGCTGCCATTTAGCGGCGACGTAGCCGGTTTCTTCGCGTAATTCGCGCATGGCGGTTTCGGCATGCGGCTCGCCCGCATCGATCTTGCCGGCGGGCAGTTCGATGAAATGGCGGCGCACCGGATAGCGGTACTGGTGTTCGAACACCAGGGTGTCTTCATCGACGAAGGCGGCAATGACGACCGCGCCGGGGTGCAGCACATACTCACGCCAGGATTCGCTGCCGTCGGGCAGGCGCACGCGGTCGGACTGGACCTTGATCAGCTTGCCGTCGAGAATGCGTTCACTGGCGAGCGTGTGCTCGGTGAAGTCTGGGAAATTCTCGCCGGTGTCAGAGCGAGTTCTGGATGGCATTGACGCATGCCGTCAGCAGGCCGCCGGGCACGAAACCCAGCACCAACACCGCGAAACCGTTCACCACCAGCAGCACGCGCATATCGGCCGAAGCGACCAAGGGCGCGGTGTCGGTGGGCGCATCGAAATACATCAGCTTGACCACGCGCAGATAGTAGAACGCGCCGATCACGCTCATCAGCACCGCATACACCACCAGCCAGGTGTAGCCGGCATTGAGTACCGCTTCGAATACCGAAAGCTTGGCCCAGAAGCCGGCAAAGATCGGAATGCCGGCCATCGAGAACATGATGAACAGCATCAGCACCGCGTACAGCGGCGAGCGCTGGTTGAGGCCCTTGAAGTCATCGAGCTTGTCGGCTTCAAAGCCGGCGCGCGACAGCAGCAGCATGATGCCGAAAGCGCCGAGGGTGGTGAAGGCGTAGACGACGATATAGAACATGCCCGAGGCATAACCATTCTTGGTGCCGGCCAGGATACCCAGCAGCAGGAAGCCCATATGCGAGATGGTCGAGTAGGCCAGCATCCGCTTCAAGCTGGTCTGCGCGATCGCCACCACATTGCCGATGGTCAGCGACAGCACCGAGAGGATGATCAGCATGCCCTGCCAGTCGGCGGTGGCGCCGGCCAGGGCATCGGCCAGGATGCGGATGATGAAGCCGAAGGCGGCGATTTCCGGGGCCGAGGCCAGGAACAGGGTAATGGCGGTCGGCGCACCATCGTAAACATCGGGCACCCACATATGGAAGGGCACCGCGCCGAGCTTGAAGGCCAGGCCGGCGACGATGAACACCAGGCCGAAGGTCAGCAGCGGGTCATTGGCGCGGCTGCCGGAGACAACTGCGGCAACACGGCTGACATCGAGCGAGCCGGTGGCGCCGTAAACCATCGACATGCCGTACAGCAGCAGGCCGGAAGCGAGCGCGCCGAGAATGAAGTACTTCATCGCCGCCTCGGTGGAGCGCGCCGAATCGCGGTTCAGCGCCACCAGGGCGTAGCTGGGCAGGGCCAACAACTCCAGGCCCAGATACAGGGTGACGAAATGATTGGCCGACACCATCACCATCATGCCAAGGGTGGCGAACAGGATCAGGCAGATGTATTCGCCGCTGAACAGATTGCGCGCGGCTAGATAGCCGCGGCTGTAAACGATGACCACGGCAACCGCGATCAGCATCGCCACCTTGAGCAGGGTGGCCATGCCATCCACCACGAACATATTGCTGAAGCCGTACTGCACCGGATTGCCGGCGGGGGCAAATACCGAGACGGTGGCCGGCGTCGCTTTCAGCGCCACCAGTACCACGGTGATGGCCAGCGTGGCCAACGCCGACACCAGCAGGCGGCCTTCCAGTTTTTGCGGATGCCAGAACAGATGCGCGACCATGATCAGGCACAGCAGGCCGAGCAGCGTGATCTCCGGCGTGGCCAGGCCGATATTGAAGGAAGCGACGTTGAGTTGGGCGGGAGTCATGTCTGTTATCTCTAATTCAGCTTGCCGAGCCGCACATGCTCGAGGAGCGAATTGACGGAGGTGTGCATCACATCGGTGAACGGCTTGGGGTAAATGCCCATGGCCAGCACCAGTGTGGCGAGGATGGCGAGGATCAGCATTTCGCGGCTGTTGATGTCGCCGAGCGTGCGCACATCGTCGTTGGCGATGTCGCCGAAGATCACGCGCTTGACCATCCACAGCGAATAGGCGGCGCCGAGGATCAGGGTGGTGGCAGCCAGGAAGGCGTACCAGAAGTTGACCTTCATGGCACCGAGGATGACGATGAACTCGCCGACGAATCCCGAGGTACCCGGCAGGCCGGCATTGGCCATGGCGAACAGCACGGCAAAAAACGCGAACTTCGGCATGGTATTCACGACGCCGCCATAGGCCGAAATTTCGCGCGAATGCACGCGGTCGTAGAGCACGCCGATACACAGGAACATGGCGGCCGAGATGAAGCCGTGCGAGACCATCTGCACGATGCCGCCTTCCATGCCCTGGCGGTTGAAGATGAAGAAGCCGAGGGTCACGAAGCCCATATGCGCGATCGAGGAATAGGCGACCAGCTTTTTCATGTCGGCCTGTGCCAGCGCGACAAAGCCGATATAGACCACCGCGATCAGGGACAACGCGATCATGAAACCGGACAATGCGGCGCTGGCGTCGGGCGTGATCGGCAGATTAAAGCGCAGGAAACCGTAAGCGCCGATCTTCAGGGTGATCGCCGCCAGCACCACTGAGCCGCCAGTGGGCGCTTCGACGTGCGCATCGGGCAACCAGGTGTGCACCGGCCACATCGGCACCTTGACGGCAAACGAGGCGAAGAACGCCAGGAAGATCAGCGTCTGCACCTCGATACTCAGCGGCACATTGTGGTAGTCGAGAATGTTGAAACTGCCATTGGTGACGTTGTACAGATAGATGAAGGCCGCCAGCATCAACAGCGACCCCAACAGCGTGTACAGGAAGAACTTGAGCGCGGCATAGACGCGGCGCGGCCCGCCCCAGATGCCGATGATCAAGAACATCGGGATCAGCATGGCTTCGAAGAACAGGTAGAACAGGATCGCATCGGTGGCGGCAAACACGCCATTGACGAAGCCCGACATGATCAGGAAGGCGGCCAGATACTGCGAGACCTTTTCCTGGATCACGCTCCAGCCGGCAATCACCACGATCACGGTGATAAAGCTGTTGAGCAGGATGAACAGCATCGAAATGCCGTCGACGCCCAGCGCGTAATTGACATTGAAGCGCGTGATCCAGGGCATGAACTCCTGGAACTGCATGGCGGCGGTGCCGTTGTCGAAACTGCTCCACAGGGGAATGGAGACCATCAGGCCCAGCACGCTGCCGACCAGGGCGGTGACGCGCGCCGCGTTCTTCTGGCTGTCGGCGCGCAGGAACAGGGTCAGCACACCCGCGATCACAGGCACCCAGATGGTCAAGCTTAAAAGATAGGGACTGCTTTGCATATTGTTATGAATTTCAGAACGGGCGCAGTTGCAGGAAAAGAATCGTCAGCAATCCGAACACGCCGATGATCATGGTGAAGGCATAGGTGTACAGAAAGCCGGTCTGGATCTTGCGCACCTTGGTAGAGAACCAGCCGACCATATTGGCGGTGCCGTTGACAAAGAAGCCATCAATCACTTTGACGTCGCCGAACTTCCACAGGGCAGCGCCCAGCTTGCGCACGCCGCCGGCGAAGAACCAGTCATTGAAGCGGTCGAAGCCGTATTTATCGTCCAGAATCTTGACGAAGAAACCGAGCTTTGCGCGGATCTTGCCGTGCAACTCCGGGCGCAGGATATAACCGACCCAGGCAGTGGCAGCACCGGCGACAGCGAACCAGAACGGCAACGCAGTCAGGCCGTGGACGATCATCTCCCAGGCGCCGTGGAATTCTTCCTTCAACTCGACCATGGTCGCCGAAGTCTTGATGGCGCCATCGAAATAGCCGGCGTACAGCATCGGCTCGATCGTCATCCAGCCAATTACCACCGAGGGGATTGCCAGCAGGATCAGCGGTACAGTGACAACCCAAGGCGATTCATGCGGCTTCTCGCCCGGGGCGAGACCATGATGCTCATCATGGACATGGTCGGCATGATCGTCATGGGCGTGGTCATGGGCATGATCGTGATGATGGTCCTTTCCGAAACGTTCTTCGCCGTGAAATGCGAAGAACACCAGACGGAAGGAATACAGTGCGCCAACGAATACACCCAGCAAGGCGGCGATATAGGCGATCTTCGCCCCCGGGGTATGCGAAGCCTGGATCGCCTCGATGATCGTGTCCTTAGAGAAGAAGCCGGCAAACGGCGGGAAACCTGCATTGGCCAATGCACCGATCAACACGGTCAGGTAGGTGATGGGCAGATATTTGCGCAGACCGCCCATCTTGCGCATGTCCTGCTCATGATGCATGGCGATGATCACCGAGCCGGCGCCGAGGAACAATACCGCCTTGAAAAAAGCGTGGGTCATCAGGTGGAACACGCCGGCCGAATAAGCCCCCGCACCCAGTGCCATGGTCATATAACCCAGCTGCGACAGCGTGGAGTACGCCACCACGCGCTTGATGTCGTATTGCACGATGGCGATCAGGGCCATGAAGAAGGCCGTGATGGCGCCGATAATGAGCACAAAGGACAGCGCGGTTTCGGAGAGTTCGAACAGCGGCGACATGCGCGCCACCATGAAGATACCGGCGGTCACCATGGTTGCGGCGTGGATCAGCGCCGAGATCGGCGTGGGACCTTCCATGGAATCCGGCAGCCAGACATGCAGGGGAAACTGCGCTGATTTGCCCATCGCACCGATGAACAGGCAGATGCAGATTGCGGTGACCAGCGGCCATTGCCAACCCGGCACAATGTTCAGCACCCTGTCCGCGAGTGCCGGCGCCAGCTTGAAGGCTTCGGCGTAGTCAAGCGTGTTCATGGCGGCGAACACCAGACCGATGCCGAGCAGGAAACCGAAGTCGCCGACACGGTTGACCAGGAAGGCTTTTAGGTTGGCGTAGATGGCCGTGGAGCGCGTGTACCAGAAACCGATCAGCAGATAGGACACCAGGCCGACCGCTTCCCAGCCGAAAAACAGCTGCAGGAAGTTGTTCGACATCACCAGCATCAGCATCGAGAAGGTGAACAGCGAGATATAGGCGAAGAAGCGCGTATAGCCTTCGTCCTCGGCCATATAGCCGATGGTATAGATATGCACCATCAGCGACACAAAGCTGACGACCAGCATCATCATCGCGGTGAGCGAATCGATCAGGAACCCGACTTCAAGCTTGATGCCCCCGGTTTGCATCCATGTGTAGATCGAGCCGTTGAAGGTCTTGCCGGCCAGCACATCCTGAAACACCAGGCAGGACAGCACAAAGGATGCAGCGACCCCGAGGATGGTGACGCTGTGCGCGAAGGCGCGCCCCAGCATTTTGCCGAGGAACCCGGCGAGGATCGCGCCCGCCAGCGGCAGCAGCGGGATGGCGAGAAGAATGAGTTTGTTTTCGATCATCTGCGTTGGACCCTTGCCTTAGCCTTTGAGTGTGCCGATGTCGTCGACATTGATGCTGCGCAGATTGCGAAACAGGATGACGAGGATGGCGAGGCCGATGGCCGACTCGGCGGCCGCCACGGTCAGGATGAAGAATACGAACACCTGCCCGGACAGGTCGCCGAGGTAATGCGAGAAGGCGATGAAGTTCATATTGACGGCGAGCAGCATCAACTCGATGGCCATCAGCAGGACGATGATGTTCTTGCGGTTCAGGAAAATGCCGGCGATCGAGATCGCGAACAGCACAGCGGACAGCACCAGGTAATGGGTTAGCGTGATCATGTTTTCCTTAAGCCTTGGTGGCCGGTGGCGGGGTTTCTTCGGCGGGCACCGACGGCGCTTCGCGAACCGCATCCATCTTGATGATCTTCAGCCGGTCGCTGGCCTTGACGCGAACCTGGTCGCCCACCACCTGCGATTTGGCTTCCTTGCGTGAACGCAGGGTGAGCGCAATGGCGGCAACGATCGCCACCAGCAGGATCACCGCGGCGAGCTCGAAGGGAAACAGGTAATCGGTGTACAGCACGCGGCCGAGATCCTTGGTATTGGATACGGTGGCCGCGGGTGCACCCGGACTGACGATGCCGGTGAGCCCGAACGATTTGCTGACCAGCAACATCACCATTTCCGCGACCATGGCGATGGCGACGGTGGCGGCGATCGGCAAATGTTTCCAGAACCCTTCGCGCAACTTGACGAAATTGATGTCGAGCATCATCACCACGAACAGGAACAACACCATCACCGCGCCGACATAGACCAATACCAGGGTGATGGCGAGAAATTCGGCGAACAGCAGCAGCCACAATGCGGCAGCGGTAAAGAACGCCGCCACCAGAAATAGCGCGGCATGTACCGGGTTCCGGGCGGTAATCACGCGCAGGCCGAATATCAGCAGAAAGACCGCGAAAGTGTAGAAGATTATCGATTGGAGAGTCATTGGAATTTTTCTGGGAACGGCGCGTGCTGCAAGCTAAAGCGTATGTTGATGTTTTGAAGTTTCATTCACCGCATTAACGGTATTTCGCATCCTCGGCGCGGCGGCTGGCGATCTCGGCCTCGTACTTGTCGCCGATCGCCAGCAACATGGGTTTGGTGTAGTAAAGGTCGCCACGTTTCTCGCCGTGGTATTCCAGCAAATGGGTTTCGACGATCGAGTCCACCGGGCAGGATTCTTCGCAGAAGCCACAGAAGATGCACTTGGTGAGGTCGATGTCGTAGCGCGTGGTGCGGCGGCTGCCGTCGTCGCGCTGTTCGGATTCGATGGTGATGGCCAGGGCCGGGCACACCGCCTCGCACAGCTTGCAGGCGATGCAACGCTCTTCGCCGTTCGGATAGCGGCGCAGCGCATGCAGGCCGCGGAAACGGGGGCTTTGCGGGGTTTTTTCTTCGGGGAACTGCACGGTGATTTTGCGCGCGAACAAATGGCGGCCGGTGAGCATCATGCCCTTGGCCAACTCGCCCAGCATCAGGCTGCCCATCACTTCTTTGGTTCTGTCCCACATGGCTTATTTTCCAAACCAGATGTTGATCAGCGGCATGCTGGCGAATGGTTCCATCATCAGCACACCCACCACCACGATCCACACGATCGTGATCGGGATGAAGATTTTCCAGCCCAGACGCATGATCTGGTCATAGCGATAGCGCGGGAAGGAAGCGCGAATCCAGACGAAGATGATCATCAGGAACATCATCTTGGCGAACAGCCACAGGATCGATGCGGCACCCAGCACCGGGATCGCTTTCGGAAACGGCGACAGCCAACCGCCCATGAACAGGATGCTGGAGATGGTCGCGACCAACAGCATATTGGCGTACTCGGCCAGGAAAAACAGCGACCAGGTCATGCCCGAGTATTCCACCAACGGACCGGCCACGATTTCCGATTCGCCTTCGGCGACATCGAAAGGATGGCGATTGGTCTCGGCAACGCCGGCGATGAAATGTACGATGAACAGCGGGAACAGTGGAATGAAAAACCATTCAAGTGCGCCGTAGGCACCATCCTGACGCGCAACGATCTGCGTCAGATTCATGCTCTGCGCCGCCATCAGGCCGCCGACCAGGGCAAAGCCCATGGCGATTTCATAGGAAACCACCTGCGCGGCCGAGCGCATGGCACCCAGGAAGGCATATTTGGAGTTCGATGCCCAGCCGGCGACGATCACGCCGTACACCCCCATCGAGGTCAACGCCAGGACCACCAGCAGGCCGGCATCGACATTGGCCACGACCCAGTTCGGCGTAAACGGCACCATTGCCCACACCGCCATCGCCGGCGCCACCGACAGCGCGGGGGCGATCAGGAACAAGGCCTTGTTGGCACCTGTCGGCACAATCTGTTCCTTGAGCAGCAGTTTCACCGCATCGGCAATCGGCTGCAGGGTACCCCAGGGGCCGACACGATTGGGGCCGCGACGCACCTGGATCCAGCCGATCACCCAACGCTCGACCAACTGGAAATACAGCACAAACAGCAGCAGGGGTACCACCACCATGACGATCATCGTCACTGCCTTGGCCAGGGCAAATGCGCTTGGACCCCATTGCGGACCAAGATAGCTGGTGAATCCGGCGTTGATGGATTGAATGACGGAATCCATGCCCTACTCCGCCGCGGCTGCGATGGAAACCTTCTCCACCATCAAATTGCCGAACATCGGACCGAGCGCACTCGTTTCTGGAATGGCGGCGGCAACACGCACACAGCCCGCGGGCAGACGCTCGTCGCGCTTGGCAACAAGCGTCGCCGAACCCGTAACCGTGCTGATCCTGACTTCATCACCTTCGTTCAACTTCGCGCCGGCAAAAACATCCGAGGCGAAGAAAGCGATCCGGGAATTTTTCGCATCGGCAGTCTTTTGCAACGAAGGCGCGCGGCGCACCAGGGCGTCGGCCGCGTAAATCGGCGCCTCGCCGATGCGCTCGATGCCGTTGCCGACCGTCGGCATTTCCAGCTCGGCACCGCGCATGATGTTGTCGAGCTTGCCGGCAACAAAGGCATTCAGGTCCGGGGCAATTTCGACACGGATGGCGTCGACATTGTCCTGATCGAAACCGTTCATCTGCAACAGATTGCCGAGGACGCGCAGCACCTTCCAGGCGGGACGCGCTTCGCCCAGCGGCTTGACGACACCGTTGAACGATTGCACGCGGCCCTCGGTATTAACGAAGGTGCCTGCCGTTTCGGTAAAGGGCGCGATCGGCAGAATCACATCGGCATATTCCATCGCAGCGGAATTCTGGAATGCAGACATGGCCACCACAAACTCGGCTTGCTTCAGGGCGTCCAATGTTGCGACCGGATCATGGCAATCAAGCTCGGGGTCAACACCCAGCAGGACGTAAGCCTTGCGCGGGTTGCCGACCATGTCTTGCGCGCACAATCCATCTTCGCCGGGCTCGGCGCCAATCACAGCAGCGCCCACGCTATTGGCGGCTTCACCGAGGAAGCCCAGCGTCGCACCAGACAGGCGGGCCACTTCTTGTGCCAGCAGATGCAGCGCAGTGTAATGCGGATGATTTTGCGCGGTGTTGCCGAGCAAGACAGCGGTTTTTTCTTTTTCGGCGAGACTGTTCGCCATGGCCCGCGCGGTTCCATCGATGTTCGCGACAGCGACCAAGCCGGCAACATCGGCAGACACCGTGGCGCCCTTGATTTCGGCCAGGGCTTTGGCTACGGCGGCCAGGGTGTTGGCAAGAGCGCTTGGACGCACGATGGCACTATTTGCCACCTTCATCAACAGCTCGTCGCCCGCGCAATGAATCAGATTGATGGCAAGGCCTTTTTTGGCGGCCTGGCGGAAACGATTGGCCAGCAGCGGATGATCTTTTCGCAAGGTTGAACCGACAATCAGCACGCTTTGCAGCGCGGCGATATCGACAAGCTTCATGCCCAGCCAGCGCGCGCCCGTCTTGCCGTCGGCACTGGTATCGGCCTGACGCAAACGGGTGTCGATATGCTTTGACCCCAGAGCCCGCACCAGTTTGTTCAACAGATAAAGCTCTTCCAGCGTCTGATGCGGCGAGGCCATGGCGCCGATCGTGTCCGCGCCGTGTTTATCCTTGACCGATTTCAAACCATCCGCAACAGCCTGCAGCGCCTCCGCCCATTCGGCTTCGGCGAGGACGCCATTTTTCCGTACCATCGGCCTGGTAAGGCGTTCAGCGGAATTCAACGCCTCATAGGAGAATCGGTCCTTGTCCGAGATCCAGCACTCGTTGACCGCTTCGTTTTCCAGCGGCAACACGCGCATGACGCGGTCCTGCATGACCTGCACAATCAAATTGGTACCGAGTCCGTCGTGAGGCGATACCGACTTGCGGCGCGACAGTTCCCAGGTACGGGCCGAATACCGGAAGGGCTTGGACGTCAGCGCGCCGACCGGGCATAGATCGATGACATTGCCGGAGAGTTCGGAATCGACCGTCTTGCCTACAAAGGCAAGAATTTCAGAATGTTCGCCACGACCGACCTGGCCGAGTTCCATCACGCCGGCGACTTCCTGGCCGAAACGCACGCAGCGCGTGCAATGGATGCAGCGCGTCATATCGGTCGAGATCAGCGGGCCCAGATTCTTGTTCACCACCACACGCTTTTCTTCCTGATAGCGCGAAGCGGAACCGCCATAGCCCACCGCCAGATCCTGCAGCTGGCATTCACCGCCTTGATCGCAGATCGGGCAGTCGAGTGGATGGTTGATCAGCAGGAACTCCATCACGCCTTTTTGCGCGGTCTTGGCATATTCGGACGCCGTCTGCACCTTCATGCCCTCGGTGGCGGGAGTCGCACAGGCGGGCAATGGCTTGGGTGCTTTTTCCACCTGTACCAGACACATGCGGCAATTGGCCGCAATGCTCAGCTTCTTGTGATAGCAAAAATGCGGAACAAAGATGCCGAGCTTGCTGGCCGCTTCCATCACGGTGGCGCCATTGTCGACTTGAACGGTTTTACCGTCGATTTCCAGATTGATCATGGTGGTATTTTCTACTCGGCAGCCATCGCCAGGGCCTCATGCGGTACGGGCGAGGAATAACCGCCCGGCGCGACGAGGCAGCGCTTGTTGGCGATGTGATACTCGAATTCTTCGCGGAAATTTTTGACGAAGGCGCGCACCGGCATCGCGGCAGCGTCGCCCAGCGCGCAAATGGTGCGCCCCTGAATCTGGTCGGATAAATTCAGCAACAAGTCGAGGTCTTCATGGCGGCCTTCACCATGCTCGATGCGATGAATGATGCGGTACAGCCAACCGGTGCCCTCACGACAGGGCGTGCACTGACCGCAGGATTCTTCGTAATAGAAGTAAGCGAGGCGTTCGGCCGCCCTCACCATGCAGGTGTCCTCATCCATGACGATGACCGCACCGGAACCCAGCATCGAGCCGGCTTTGGCGATCGAGTCGTAATCCATATCGACGGTCATCATCAAGTCGCCTTTGATGACTGGCATCGACGAGCCACCCGGAATCACCGCCTTGAGTTTCTTGCCGCCGCGCATGCCACCGGCCATTTTCAGCAGTTCGGCAAACGGGGTGCCGAGTTTGATTTCGTAGTTGCCGGGCTTGTTGACATGGCCGGAAATGGAAAAAATCTTGGTGCCGCCATTGTTGGGCCGGCCGAGATTCAGGAAAGCCTCACCGCCTTCGCGCATGATGTACGGCACCGCGCAAAATGTTTCGGTGTTGTTGATTGTGGTCGGCTTGCCATAGAGGCCGAATGAGGCCGGGAACGGCGGCTTGAAGCGCGGCTGCCCTTTCTTGCCTTCGAGAGATTCCAGCAGGGCGGTTTCTTCGCCGCAAATATAGGCGCCGTAACCGTGGAAAGCATGCAGCTGGAAGGAAAAGCCGCTACCGAGAATATTGTCGCCGAGGTAGCCGGCGGCGCGCGCCTCTTCCAGCGCTTCCTCGAAACGGTCGTACTCGGCCCAGATCTCGCCGTGGATATAGTTGTAACCGACCGGAATGCCCATGGCGTAACCGCCGATGATCATGCCCTCGATCAGCATATGCGGGTTGTAGCGGAGGATGTCGCGATCCTTGAAAGTGCCCGGCTCGCCTTCGTCGGAATTGCACACCAGGTATTTGGCGCCCGGCAGCGTGCGCGGCATGAAGCTCCACTTGAGCCCGGTCGGAAAACCGGCGCCGCCGCGGCCGCGCAGAGCGGACTTCTTCACTTCGGCGATGACGTCTTCCGGCTTGATGCCGTCTTTCAAAATCTTTTTCAGCGCCTGGTAGCCCGCGCGCGCTTCATAGTCTTTCAGGCGCCAGTTGCCGCCGTCGAGACCCTTCATCAGCACCGCATCGGGGCCGTAATCGAGCATTGCCATTATTTCAACTCCTCGATGAGTTGATCGAGCTTGGGCTTGGACATGAAGCTGCACATGCGCTTGTTGTTGACCAGCAGCACCGGCGCATCCCCGCAGGCGCCCATGCACTCACCCTCCACCAGGGTGAATTTGCCGTCGGCCGTGGTTTCTTTCCAGTCAACACCAAGTTTGGTTTTGAGGTATTCGGCGGCGTCCACGCCACCGGACAGCGCGCAGGGCAGATTGGTACAAACCGTGATCTTGCATTTGCCCATGGGCTTCAGGTTGTACATATTGTAGAAGGTCGCTACTTCATACACGGCGATCGAGGGCATGCCCAGATAGCCGGCAACTTCGTCCATCAATTCATTGGACAACCAGCCGTTCTCGTCCTGCGCAATGGCAAGCGCGGACATCACCGCGGACTGTTTCTGGTCGGGCGGGTACTTGGTCAACTCGCGGTCAATCTTCTGCCTGGCTTCTGCGGATAACACGGCCCTACTCTCCCTTCCAATAATCGACATGGTCAGTCGCCTGTGTCATATGACGCAGGCCGCCACCGAAGGCCCCGATTTTTTTAGAGTCGGGATACTCGCAGACCTCTGCCGGCATCATGGTGCTCACCGAAATATAGGCGAGCTCGGCATCGGTGTCGTTGATGATCTGGTGCGCCGTTTCCGCTCCGCCAGTCGGGCAGCAGATGAAGTCGCCGGCGCGGATTTTTCGCATCTCGTTGCCATAGCGAAGGGTTCCGCTACCTTTCACGATGAAGAACATCTCCTCTTCAGCGCGATGGCTGTGAAACGGGCAGGAGCGTTTGCCCGGCGGAACCACGTCGTAAGAGTAGCCGAGATCACTCGCGCCGAGCAGCGGCCCAATTCGCATAGCATCGCTCTCGAACTTTTCGCCATTCGCAAAATGCTCGAGCTTGAGTTCGTCGATGTTGATTACCTTGGTATCGATCACCTTCATACCATCGGTTGGCTTGCCCGTTACGGTCCCGGCGTTCATCGGTCTATTTCCCCGAACACGATGTCCTGCGTACCAATGATGGTGACGACGTCGGCGATCATATGGCCGCGCGACATTTCGTCGAGCGCGGCAAGATGCGGGAAACCGGGGGCGCGGATTTTCAGGCGATAGGGTTTGTTCGCGCCGTCCGACACCAGATAGATGCCGAATTCGCCCTTGGGATGTTCGACCGCAGAATAGACTTCGCCCGGTGGCACATGGAAGCCTTCGGTGAAGAGCTTGAAGTGATGAATCAGCTCTTCCATATTGGCCTTCATGCTCTCGCGCGAGGGTGGCGCCACTTTATGATCCTCACTGATCACTGGCCCGGGATTGGCGCGCAGCCATTTCACACATTGCTGGATGATCTTGTTAGACTCGCGCATTTCCTGCACGCGCACCAGATAGCGGTCATAGCAATCGCCATTGGTGCCGATTGGGATATCGAAATCCATGCGGTCGTAAACTTCATACGGCTGCTGCTTGCGCAGATCCCAGGCAATGCCTGAACCGCGCAGCATCGGACCGGTGAATCCCAATTGCTGGGCGCGTTCCGGCGTGACCACGCCGATGCCGACCAAGCGCTGCTTCCAGATGCGGTTGTCGGTCAGCAGCGTTTCATATTCGTCGATATAGGTCGGGAAACGGCGGGTGAAATCGTCGATGAAATCCAGCAGCGAGCCCTGACGGTTTTCATTGAGGCGCTTCATCGCTTCGGCATTCTTGCCCTGCATAGTGGTGTACTGCGGCATGCGCTCCGGCAGGTCGCGGTAGACGCCGCCAGGACGATAGTAAGCGGCATGCATGCGTGCACCCGATACCGCCTCGTAACAATCCATCAAATCTTCGCGTTCGCGGAAGGCGTACAGAAAAACGGTCATCGCGCCCACGTCGAGCGCGTGCGCACCCAGCCATAGCAAATGGTTCAGCACCCGGGTGATTTCATCGAACATCACGCGGATGTACTGCGCCCGCTCCGGCACCTGCACACCAACAAGCTTTTCGATGGCCATCACATAGGCGTGCTCGTTGACCATCATCGACACATAGTCGAGACGGTCCATATACGGCACGCTCTGGATGAAGGTGCGCGTCTCGGCAAGCTTCTCGGTGGCGCGATGAAGCAGGCCGATATGCGGGTCGGCACGCTGAATCACTTCACCGTCGAGCTCCAGCACCAGCCGCAACACCCCGTGCGCAGCGGGATGCTGGGGGCCAAAATTCATTGTGTAATTCTTGATTTCCATCATGTCTAGTTACGCCCTGCGTAATGGTCTTCACGGATTACTTTAGGCACGATTTCACGCGGCTCGATGGTGACCGGCTGGTAGACCACGCGCTTAAGTTCGGGGTCATAGCGCATTTCGACATTGCCGAAAATTGGAAAGTCCTTGCGGAAGGGATGGCCGACAAAACCATAATCGGTAAGAATGCGGCGCAGATCAGGATGTCCGTCAAAAACGATGCCGTACAAGTCGAATGCTTCGCGCTCGTACCAGTTGGCGGCAGCCCATACCTCGATCGCCGAGGCAACCAGCGGAAAATCATCATCGGGACACCAGGTGCGGACCCGCAGCCGCTGGTTGTTGCGCAGGGACAACAGCTGATAGACGGCGGCATAGCGCGGCCCATCCCAGCTACCGCCGAATTCCGCATAGTCCATGCCGCAGAGATCGACCAGCTGGCTGAACGCAAAGGCAGGATGGTCGCGCAACACGGTTAGCGCAGCAATCAGATCCGCCGACTTTACTTCGACAATGATCTGCTCTTTATCAACGATCAGTTTCGCCAGCTTGTCGCCAAGCGTGGTTTCCAGACCGGTTTTAAGGGTATCCAGCTTAAGCGTCATATCAGCGTGCGATGGTATTGGTACGTTTGATCTTGTTTTGCAACTGAATGATGCCGTAGAGTAGCGCCTCGGCAGTCGGCGGGCATCCGGGCACGTAAATATCCACCGGTACGATGCGGTCGCAGCCGCGCACCACCGAATAGGAGTAGTGATAGTAGCCGCCTCCATTGGCACAGGAACCCATGGAAATGACCCAGCGCGGTTCGGCCATCTGATCGTAAACTTTGCGCAGGGCGGGCGCCATCTTGTTGCACAGAGTGCCGGCAACGATCATCACATCTGACTGGCGGGGGCTGGGGCGAAATACCACGCCGAAGCGGTCGAGGTCGTAGCGCGCCGCGCCGGCGTGCATCATTTCCACGGCGCAGCAAGCCAGACCAAACGTCATCGGCCATAACGATCCGGTGCGGCTCCAGTTGAGCAGCGTGTCAATCGATGTGGTGACGAAGCCTTGCTGAGAAACTCCACCTTCCGGCATGACCAATCTCCAAATTTGTGCCCGATTTTGTCGGGCTCCACATGCCTTCTACGGAGTCGCAGCAGCGAAACCGCGCGGCACTTTGCGGGTCCTGGACTCAAAACGCCGGACTCGCGGTCTTCCTTCTACTCCCAGTCCAGCGCGCCCTTTTTCCACTCGTATATAAAGCCGACCACCAGAACTCCCAGGAACAGCATCATCGCCGAGAAACCGAACCAGCCGATCTCCTGCAGCACAATGGCCCAAGGGAAAAGGAATGCAATCTCAAGGTCAAACAGGATGAACAGGATGGCAACCAGGTAATAACGCACGTCGAATTTCATGCGCGCATCCTCGAACGCCTCGAAACCGCACTCGTAAGGGGAGAGCTTCTCCGCATCGGGGTTGTCATTGCCCAGCAGGATGGAGAACCCCTTGGTCGCAACCAGGGGAAGAACACCGATGGCGATACCAACGATGATGAAAATCAGTATGGGGAAATAATTTTCCAAATTGCTCGAACCGGGACTGGAAACTATTGATTCACGCCAAGCGTGAACGGGATCAAAAAAATCAAACTGCAATGCGGATTCACGACAACCCCGGCCATGCAACCCACTGCCCTTAACCGGAACCTGCTGGCATCTCCACCTACTCAAATCTGGTGCCGACGGCGAGACTCGAACTCGCACAGCTTTCGCCACTACCCCCTCAAGATAGCGTGTCTACCAATTTCACCACGTCGGCCAAGCAGGTTGCAGCAAATGTATCCGCAGGATCGGCCCGTCTGATTCCGCGCCTGGTCGTGATGACCATTTAGCGGGTCGGGCGAACTGCGGTTTACAACGCTACAAACTGCAATTACTCTTGAAACGAATTTTACTTCGGAATCTCTTGCGATTTTGCAGGTGTATCACTGCCTGCCGCGGGTGCTGCCGGCGCCGGGATACTGTCTGCGGCACCTTTGGCCGGCTCTGCCGCCGGAGCGCTCACCGGCGCGTTCTTCATCACGCCGTCCATTACGCCAACGCCTGTTTTCGGCGCGTGGTAATAAGTCAGCCCCAGGCTGGTGACGAAGAACAGCGTCGCGCACACCGCCGTCGAACGTGACAGAAAGTTCGCGGCCCCCGAGGAGCCAAACAGACTGCCGGCAGAACCGCTGCCGAATGCCGCCCCCATGTCGGCGCCTTTGCCATGCTGCAGCAGCACCAGGATGATGATCGACACTGCCAGGATCACATGCAAAACTAAAATGATATTTGCCAACATTGCTTTTCCTTATGGGGGCTGGCTCGTTTAGAGCGCGCGCCATATTCCCAAAAACTCATCTGCCACCAAAGATGCCCCACCGATCAAGCCACCATCGATATTGGGCATCGAAAACAATTCAGCCGCATTCGATGCCTTGACACTGCCGCCATACAGGATCGGCAGCGAATCCCCAACCTCGGCATCCGCCTGTGCCACGTGCCGGCGCAGCTGCACATGTACCGCTTCCGCCTCGGCCGGTGTTGCCGTCTTGCCGGTGCCGATCGCCCAGACCGGTTCATAGGCAAGAATCGCCCCCCGCAGAGACCCGATGCCATTGGCGGCAATCACTGCGTCCAGCTGCCGGGAAACCACTTGCACGGTATTGCCCGACTCGCGCTCGACAAGAGTTTCGCCCACGCAGAAAACAGGAATCAGCCCGGCCCTCTTTGCTCTCGCAAATTTCTGCGCAACCACGGCATCGGAATCGCCGAACAGACTACGACGCTCCGAATGCCCGACGATCGCCAGACGGCTACCAAATTCCGCAACCATCGAAGCCGAGACGTCACCCGTATATGCACCGATCTCATAACGGCTTACATCCTGCGAGCCCCATGTGATTACACTCTCCCGAAGCAGGTTCTGAGCCTGCGCCAGGTAGACATAAGGCACACAAATTCCGCAATTCCGTCCGTCAGCAGCTGAAATATTGCCTGCCAGCCGCGCCAGTAACGCAGAATTTGCCGCCAAACTCCCGTTCAGCTTCCAGTTTCCCAAAACAAAACGGTTACGCAAGGCAATCAATCCCGCAAGCTGACAAACTTTGCGATTATAGCGCGAGCATGGGTAGGCGGCAAATGCGCAAGTGTTTCGGAAATTGACAGGCGCATGCCGTCAACGCCAGGACACCACGTCTGGCACCGTGTCGAACGACTTGCCGTTCAGCGCTGCAGGTCGAAGCGACTGAGCGTGCTGATCGAGGTCGGATCGCGGCTGATTTGCAGCGTTTCCTGAATTTTCGAGCGTGCCAGCAGGAAAGGCGAACTATGCGCGGCCTGGCCAAGGAGGGCATCCAGATCGCCATATTCGCGTCGCAGCCGCGAAACCAGGGCAAGGAAGCGGTCTGTCAGCTCTGGATCGAACTGACGGCCACGCAATGCCAGTATCTCGGTCAGCGCACTATCCACTGTCCATGCCTGCTTGTACGAACGCTTGTGCGTCAACGCATCGAAAACGTCTGCCAGCGCGGTGATACGCGCCGCCAGCGGGGTATCCGTGCCCGTCAGGTTATTGGGATAGCCGCTACCGTCCCACCACTCGTGGTGGGAGCGGGCGATTTCTTCCGCCATTTGCATATGGGGAATCTGACTTTTCGCCAGTACTTCCGCCCCGATCAAGGCGTGAGTCTTCATGATTTCGCGTTCTGCCGAATTCAGGGCCGCGGGCTTGAGCAGGATGCCGTCGGGTATGCCAACCTTGCCAATGTCATGAAGGCGTGCGGCGATATCGAGCATGAAAACCATGTCTTCGTCGCAACCGGCGTCCTTGGCCAGCAAACTTGCCAGGCGGCCGACCCGGTAGGAATGTTCCCCGGTGGAGTCGTCGCGTAATTCGGCGGCAACCGCCAGGCGTTCCATGACTTCGACCCGCGCCTTGAACAATTCCTGATCGCGCTGTTTCAGTTCGCGTTTGGCGACGCGGCCTTCCAGTAATTCCGCGCGAGTCGCCAATTTCTTGATCACCTGGGTGGCATCTTCGGTCGGCGCACTTTCGTCCGCAGGATGCAATTGCGCCAAATGGCGCTTCACATGTTGCAGGACATTGGCCTCCTGCGTCCTGCGCTGCTGCTCGAGCATGCGGTTCAGGTATTCCAGGGCGCGATCATGCTGTCCGGTGTATTCAAACGCCTTTACCAGTGCCACCAGCACTTCGCGGCTGGTCACCTTCAGGGTTATCGCGCGATCCAGCGTGCTGGTCAGCCTCGAGATACCGATATCGGTCTGCCCGGAAAATACCTCGGCCAGGCCCTCGGCAACGGAAGCGGAAATATCGGCACGCGGCGATTTAGACTGGGATGCGAATTCGCGCGCGAGTCGGGCATGCTCGCGGGCGCCTTCAAAGTTGTTAACTTCAATGAGCAAGCGAGTGAAATAGTTTTCAGCCAAAACGCGATTCAAAATTGAATGTGCGTCCGTCGTATTCGAAAAAAGATCGATTGTCTTTCGAATAGCTGCCAAGCCCTGGCTGATTTCGTCAAGATTTAAATGACAAAGTGCGATATTTGTCTGCGCGCCAAGAACGGAGGATTCCAGTGATTTTTCAATCTTTGCTATTTCCACGACCCTGGAAAAACAGGCAATGGCCTCGCGAAATAAACCACTATAAATGAGTGCCGCGCCCAGATTTAGCCAGACTCTACCTTCACGAGAGTAATCGTTATTTTTTTGCGCGAGAGAAAGGGCATCGGCATATGCTTCCATCGCCATTGGCAGGTTGCCCGTATCTGCCGCACAAATTCCCAACATCGTGAGTGCAGCGGCCGTTGCCTTTGCATCCGCCACTTCAAGGGCGAAAGAGCGTGCCTTCGCCGCTATATCCAGGCCGCGATCAGGTCTTCCGGATACATAAAAAAAGAACGCCGCATCAAGCATCAGCCTGAGCTGTTTTTCATTGTCTATCCCCAGGGAAGGAAGCTGCCCAGCCAAGGCTTCCAGCAGGCGCGGATCAGAACAAGCCCCGGACTTGAGCGCGGGGACAATTAGGTCCTCAGCCTGTTTGAGAACAGCTTTTGCCTTGTCTGTTGCATTTGCGCTAATGGCCACTCAGAAACTCCTTGCACATCATTGAGTTACCACAGTATGCTTTTTCGCACTGTGACATAGTTCACAAAACAAATCAGTAGTTTAAACCCTTAACTTCATCAGGAGATCGCCATGAGCAAAGAACTTGACACCCTCGACATCGCTTCCGAAATCATCGAAACCCCGGCTGACGACCTCGTCCAGCTGGATGACTTCTCCCTGGCCCTGGTCGGCGGCGGCGAAGCTATCGTAATGCCCTGAATATCAACAATTATTTATTCACTTTACCGGAGATCACCATGAGCAAAGAACTTGACACCCTCGACATCGCTTCCGAAATCATCGAAACCCCGGCTGACGACCTCGTCCAGCTGGATGACTTCTCTCTGGCCCTTATCGGCGGCGGCGAAGCTATCGTAATGCCCTGAATATCAACAATTATTTATTCACTTTACCGGAGATCACCATGAGCAAAGAACTTGACACCCTCGACATCGCTTCCGAAATCATCGAAACCCCGGCCGATGACCTCGTCCAGCTGGATGACTTCTCTCTGGCCCTTATCGGCGGCGGCGAAGCTATCGTAATGCCCTGAACAAAAATATCAGGTACCAGATCGCAGCAGAACTTGTCGGGCCGATAGAACCGATTCTGGTCGATGACTGACCAGAACAATTGTCGAGACACGGCTCGCCAGATTATTGCGAATGCGACTTTCCTGTTCCGCATCGACCTGATCCAGTGTCTCGTCGAGGAACAGTACTTGGGGACGTCGATAAAGTGCGCGCGCCAACAACACGCGCTGTTTCTGGCCGCCGGATAACGTCGTGCCGAGCGCGCCGACCAATGTCGAATAGCCCATCGGGAACGCCATGATTTCGGCATCCACTTGGGCGGTCACCGCACAGGCCTTGACTTCATCAACATTGAATTCGCCACCGAATGCAATCGCATCCGCAATCGACCCCAGAAACAATTGGTCTTCCTGCATGACCGCTCCCAGGCGCGCGCGATAGTGGGCAAGGTCCCAGTCGCGCAGATCGCGCCCATTGACCAGCACCAGACCCTCAGTCGGTTGGAGCAGCCCGAGCAGCACTTTCAATAGCGTGGTCTTGCCGCTGCCGGAAGGCCCCACCAAGGCGACCGTCTCACCCGGCTTGATTTCGAGATTGATATTGCGGAACGCGAATCCCTCTGGCCCGTAGGCAAAGCCAAGGTTGCGGGTTTCAATAGTGAGCGGCTCAGGCTGGTCGGGTACAAATACCGGACCGCTTGCGGATGACTTTTCTTCCTCGGCGAGGGCAATATCCGCAATCCGCTCGGCGTGCAAATCCAGCATGCGGAATTCGTTCCACTTTTCGACCAGGTTGTTCACCCGGGTCAAGAAGACCAGCTTGAAACCCAGAAAAGCGTAGAGCATGCCGACCGAAAAAATGCCGTCCATGACCAGCATCGCCCCCAGCCAGATGACGATGATGCTCTCGAGGCCGAAAATCAGGCCGCTGGCGCCACGCTGGAAGATGCCCACATTCTGCACCTTGACTCCGGCATTGATATGTTCAACCACCAAGTTCTGGTAGGCCACACGCCGATCGTTTTCACGCAGATTGAGCTTGATAGCCATCATTCCGCGCAGGGTTTCGATGAAATGGGTGCCGGCCTTGGCCTCGTGCGCCAACTGTTCATCGGTGGCATAGCGTTGCGGATAATAGAAATACCAGCGGATCAGCGCATAAAGTGTCGCGGCACTGACCACCACCATCGTCAATTTCGCGCTGTAAAACGTCATCACACCAATGGTGATCAGCACCATCACACCATCGATAAAGGTTTCCACAAAGGTGGTGGACAGCGTTTTCTGGATCACGTCGACGCTGCGAAATTTCGAAACGATGTCGCCGATATGCCGTTTTTCAAACCAGCCCAGCGGCAGCTTGAGCAGATGGTTGAACAGCGCCGTGAGCAGCCGTAAGTTGAAATGTGTGCTCAGATAGATACCCACCCAGGCCCGCACCGCAGTGACCAGCACCTGGATGATGACCAGCGCGCAAAAGGCGATCCCAAGCACGCTGAGCAAATCGCGGTCGCGCCCGACCAGCACCCGGTCGACCACCAGCTGTAAAAAAAACGGCATGGCAATCGCGAACACTTCCAGTGCGAAAGACAGCAACACCAATTGCACGATGCTGCCCTGCAAGCCGCCGCCCACACTGAGCAATTGCCAGGCGCTGATCTTCTCGCGTTCATCCACCTTGCGAAAGCTGCCGGTCGGCGTGAACTCCATGGCAATGCCGGTGTAATGCTTGGAGGCCTCAGCAAAAGTCAATTTGCGTCGACCGCGCGCCGGGTCATGAACGATCAAATACTTGCCGGAAACGCGAGTCAGCACCACAAAATGGTTCATGTCCCAGTGCAGCACCGCCGGCAATTGCAGCTTGCCCAGCGACTCCAGCGATACCTGCACACCGCGTGCCGCCAAGCCCATGGTCTCGGCAACCTGGGATATATGCTTCAGCGTCACCCCTTTGAGCGAGGGCGACAGGCGCAGACGCATCGCCGACAGGTCCGTCAGATGGCCATGGTAAGAAGCCACCATGGCAAGGCAGGCGATACCGCATTCCGGTGCTTCGCTCTGCAAAATAACCGGGACGCGCCGGCCGAACACGCCGCCCGACATCAGAGCCTTCCCCGCAGCTGAATGACCGGCTCGAAGATCCACTCCAGCAAACTGCGCTTCTCCAGAAGGATGTCAGCGTTTACCAACATACCTGAGCGCAGTGGATATTCCTGACCCAAGGCAGATACCGTCTGCTTGTCCAGTTTGACGTCGACGCGATAGACCGGCTCTTTGATCGTCAGCGGTCCGACCTTTTCGCCTGACGACCATACCGCCTGGCTGACATCGGCAATTACGCCGCGATACTGGCCGAAGCGTTCGAACGGAAATGCTTCATAGCGCATCACCACTTCCTTGCCCTTGTTGACGAAGCCGATGGCGCGGGTTGGCACCAGCAATTCCACGTGCAAGACACTGCCCTTCGGCAACACCGTCGCCAACAGGGAATCGGCGGCGACCGACTGCCCCTGATTGATGGCGATATTGGTGACCGTGCCGTTGATCGGCGCGCGGATCACGGTTTCGCGCTTGGCATCCTCGGTGGCAAGGGTTTGCTGCACTTCACTGATCTGGCGGCTTACCTGATCAACCTGAGCACGGGCCTTGAGCGTAATGGCCGGTTCTTCCATGCGGGCGTTCGACAGATCGCGATCGACAGCGATGCGCTGGCGCTTCAGCGCCTGCAGCCGTATTTCCTGGTCGGTGACATCGTCCTGCTTCTGGCGAACGGCGACATCGGAATAAAACTTGTCCTTGGCCAGATCGGCAAACTTCTGCGCCTGCTCGCGTGCCGAGGTGAGGCGCTTTTCCTGCAGCTTCATCTCCGCATCGATCTGCGTCAGCTCGCTTTGCAGATCCACCACTTTCTTGCGCAACTGCTGCACTTGCTGTTCCCCAAGGTCGCGCCACTGGTCCTGCTCTTTTTCCAGAATCGTGCGGCGCTGCGCCAGTTCCTTTGCCACCGCGCCGCTGGTCGACGACGACGCTTCGGTCGAGCGGTCGTATGAGATTTTCGCCAGCGGCGCACCCAGTGCGACTTCCTGTCCCTCCTTGACCATCAGTTCGACGATCCTTCCCGCGTCGGGAATCAATACCTTGGCGGCACCGACATCCAACGCCAGGTAGCCCTCAACCCGTTCGCGGCGGGTGTATTGCCCCCATACCGCCACGGCGATCATCAGCATCGCCGCCGCCGCCGCCAGCATCGTCAGCATCCAGAACGGCAGCGGACGGGCGATCGTCGCTTCACCGAAGAATTTCTCTCGCTGCGCATCGATTGCTTCCTGGCGGAATAGCTTTTTACTCATTTTGGATTGCCGGGGGCCCGTTTCCGCGAATTTAACGCGACTTTTAAGTATTCAACGCAATCAACTGATTGTAAAGCAAAGTTGATCGAGCTTGATTCGGTTTATTGGTGGAACGCAGGCCTGAGACGGGGAAAAGCTGTCATTAGGCTGTCATATTGCATCCCTAACCTTGCCATCCTGTAAGAAGCAAAGAATTCGATGATGTCAATAAATGGAGATCCCTATGATTGCTAAGAAATTGTTCCTCGTGCTGGTGAGCACTGTCGGCCTGTTTGCCGCAACCAGCCGTGCCGCAGACATCACTGGCGCCGGTGCGACTTTTCCTTACCCTGTTTATTCAAAGTGGGCAGAAGCGTACAAGGCCAAAACAGGTACCGGGATGAATTACCAATCGATCGGTTCGGGCGGCGGCATCAAGCAGATCCAGGCCAAGACCGTCGACTTCGGCGCATCCGATATGCCTCTCACGATCGACAAACTGGAAGCCGGAGGTTTGGTACAGTTTCCGGCAATCGTCGGTGGCGTGGTGCCCGTTGTAAATCTCGAAGTGGTGAAACCGGGCGAAATGCGTCTGAATGGAACGGTGCTGGCGGATATTTTCCTCGGCAAGATCAAACTCTGGAACGATAAAGCCATTGCCGACTTGAACCCTTCCCTGAAGCTGCCCGCCGATAACATCGTCGTGGTCCGCCGCTCCGATGGCTCGGGCACCACCTTCCTGTTCACCAACTACCTGTCAAAGGTCAGCCCCGATTGGAAAGCCAAGGTCGGTTTCGATACGGCCGTGGCCTGGCCAGAAGGCGTAGGCGGCAAGGGCAACGAAGGAGTTTCCGCCTATGTTCAGCGCATCAAGGGCTCGATCGGCTATGTCGAATACGCCTATGCCAAGAAAAACAAGATGACCCACACCCAGTTGCAGAACCGTGAAGGCGCCTACTTGCAGCCGGATGATACGGTGTTTCAGGCCGCTGCGGCCAATGCCAACTGGGCAAATGCGCCGGGCTTCTACGAAGTATTGACCGATCAGCCCGGCAAGACCAGCTGGCCCATTACCGGCGCGTCGTTCATCCTGATGCACAAAGCACAGGACAAACCGCAGATCGCCGCCGAGGTATTGAAATTCTTTGACTGGTCGCTGAAGAACGGACAGAAGATGGCGGAGGAACTCGATTACGTGCCTTTGCCGAAGAACGTGGTGGCGTTGATCGAAGCCATGTGGGCCAAGGACATCAAGGCTGCCAACGGTCCAGCCATCTGGAAATAAACTACCGGGCTTCACGCTGCAAATGGATGTCGCAACGGGCAGGCCGCCTCCAGTCGGGCGGCCTGTCCGTTGCCGATTAACGTAAAATAATGGGCGTACTCATATGAGCATCACGGAAACGGGTGCGTTTTCCCAATCCCCGCCGAAGGGTAACTACGTGTCGCGAGAAGAACAATCCCGGGCATTATCGGACCGTCTCGCCCGGCAGCGCTGGCAGGATTCGGTATTTCGCTACATTACCCTCGCCTTCGCTCTGCTTGTATTGCTGATCCTGGGCGCCATCATTTTTTCTCTGCTGATGGGATCAATCCCGGTGTGGCAGAAATACGGCCTGCATTTCCTGACCAGCAGCGCCTGGAACCCGGTCACGCAGGAGTTCGGCGCATTGAATGCGATTTACGGCACGGTCATGACCTCCCTCATTGCCTTGCTCATCGGCGTCCCGGTCAGTTTCGGCATCGCGGTATTCCTGACCGAACTGTGCCCGACCTGGCTGAAACGCCCGCTGGGGACGGCCGTCGAACTGCTGGCCGGCATTCCCAGCATCATTTACGGCATGTGGGGCCTGTTCGTGTTCGCGCCAATTTTCGGCGACTATGTCCAGCCGGCGCTGAGTAAGTTCATCGGCCCCATTCCACTGGTCGGCCAATTGGTCACCGGCGCCCCGATCGGCATCGGCGTACTCGCGGCCGGCATCATCCTCGCCGTGATGGTGATCCCGTTTATCGCCTCGGTCATGCGCGATGTGTTTGAAGTGGTGCCTCCGGTGCTGAAAGAATCGGCCTACGGCCTCGGCGCCACCACTTGGGAGGTGGTGCACAATATCGTCCTGCCCTATACCAAGGCGGGCGTGGTGGGCGGCATCATGCTGGGCCTGGGACGCGCACTCGGCGAAACCATGGCGGTCACCTTCGTGATCGGCAATGCGCCGAAAATTGCTGCCTCGCTGTTCGAGCCGGGCAGCTCGATCGCCTCGACCCTGGCCAATGAATTCGGCGAAGCCAACAATGAACAGCATATTTCCGCGCTCATCTCGCTGGGGTTGGTACTGTTCCTGATCACCTTTGTGGTGCTGGCCCTGGCCAAGCTGCTGCTGCTGCAACTGGGCAAACGCGAAGGCGCGAAGACATGAACCCGCGTTACAACAGACGCCTGATGATCAATCGCTTTGCGCTGCTGCTGGCATTGCTGGCAATGGCGATCGGCATGGCGTTCCTGTTCTGGATCCTGTACGTGCTGGTGTTGCGGGGTTTCAGCGGCTTGAGTCTTGCGGTGTTCACCCAGACAACGCCGCCTCCCGGCAGCGAGGGCGGTTTGGCCAATGCCATCGCCGGCAGCCTGATGATGGTCGTGGCGGCCACGTTCGTGGCGACCCCGATCGGAATTCTGGCGGGTATCTATCTGGCCGAATTCGGCCGCCGCGGCTGGGTCGCGCCGGTGACGCGCTTCATCAATGACATTCTCCTGTCCGCGCCGTCAATCATCCTCGGCTTGTTCATCTATGCGATTTACGTTGCGCAAGTGAGGCATTTTTCGGGCTGGGCCGGATCCTGCGCGCTGGCATTGCTGGCCATTCCGGTGGTGGTGCGGACTACCGAAAACATGCTGAATCTGGTACCCGCGAGCTTGCGTGAAGCCGCCACCGCGCTCGGCGCCCCGCAGTGGAAAGTGATCACCCTGGTGGCGTTGCGCGCGGTCCGGGGCGGCGTCATCACCGGCATCCTGCTGGCAGTGGCGCGCATGAGCGGCGAGACCGCGCCCCTGCTGTTCACCGCGCTCAACAATCAGTTCTGGTCCTCGAACATGAATGCGCCGATGGCCAATCTGCCGGTGGTCATTTTCCAGTTCGCGATGAGCCCGTTTGAAAACTGGCAGTCCCTGGCCTGGGCCGGCGCGCTGCTGATCACCGCCTCGGTGCTGACTCTCAACATCCTCGCGCGCACGGTGTTCGACCAGCGCCAGAAAAGCTGAAGCACTCTCTACGGAAAAAACATGAACGACATCGTTTCGAGCGCAGCGCCCGCCACCAAGATCAGGGTCGATCATCTGCAATTCTTCTACGGCAACTTCCAGGGCCTGAAAAACATCAACCTGGAAATTCTCGAGCGCCGCATCACCGCTTTCATCGGCCCCTCGGGCTGTGGCAAATCGACCCTGTTGCGCACCTTCAACCGCATGTACGATCTGTACCCCGGGCAGCGCGCCGAGGGGCGCATCGTCATGAACGGCAAGAACATTCTCGACAAAGGCCAGGACCTGAACCTGCTGCGCGCCAAGGTCGGCATGGTATTCCAGAAGCCGACGCCGTTCCCGATGTCGATTTACGACAATATCGCGTTCGGCGTGAAACTTTACGAGAATCTGTCGAAAGCGGAAATGGACGAGCGCGTCGAGTGGGCGCTGAACAAGGCTGCCCTGTGGACCGAGGCCAAGGACAAGCTCAAGCAGAGCGGCCTGTCGCTGTCCGGCGGCCAGCAGCAGCGCCTGTGCATTGCCCGGGCGGTCGCGGTAAAACCGGAAGTGGTGTTGCTCGACGAACCGACCTCGGCCCTGGACCCCATCTCCACCGCCAAGATCGAGGAGCTGCTGCATGAACTGAAAGAGGACTACACCATCGCCATCGTCACCCACAATATGCAGCAGGCGGCGCGCGTGTCCGACTACACCGCCTATATGTATCTGGGCGAGCTGGTCGAGTACGGGGTGACGGACGAGCTGTTCATCAAACCGAAACGCAAGGAAACCGAGGATTACATCACCGGCCGTTTCGGCTGATTCACGCTTCACGCCGATCGTTTGGTTCGAAAAAACCTGAAGCTTGCTTCAGGTTTTTTTTCGCCGGCTGCACAAGCGCACAGGCACACGGATGACGACATAATCGTTCCATTACAGTCATGCGCCTGAAATACTGGCGCCGTATTGTCGTCATCTCAAATCATAAAAGAAAGCCGATGATGTGCGCACCCCTAAAATTCGCCACCCGGGTCCTGGCTGCACGCCTTGCCTTGGTCATCCTCGCCGCCGGCAACGCCCCCGGCGTGCTTGCCCAGGAAATCCGCATCGGCAATATTGCCGATCAAAGCGGCATCGAAGCCGATGTCGGTCGCGACTATCTGGCCGGGGCACGCACCTATTTCGATTACATCAACGCCAGCGGCGGCATCAACGGACGCAAGATTGCCGTCATTGAAAAGGACGACGGCGGGCAGCCCGCAAATACCGTACGCCTGACGCGCGAACTGATTGAAAAGGACCGCGTCGATGTGCTGTTCGGCTATGTCGGCGACGACGGTCTGCGCGCGGTGGCGGGCGATGCGTACTTCAAATCATCCGGGATGACGCTCTACGCGCCATTGAGCGGCGCCGAAATCGGCAGTGCTGCCGACCATATTTACTTTGTGCGCCCCACCTACCGCGAAGAAGCGCGGCACATCGTGCAGCACTTCACCCTGCTCGGCAACAAAAATTTTGCCGTGCTGGCCACGGCAAACCGTCTCGGCGAGACGCTTGCCGGTCAGCTGGGCGAAGAACTCAAGGCGCGTGGCCTGGGGGCCGCGGCGCGGTTTACACTCTCAACCGACCTCAGGAATATCGATGCGACAGTTCGCGAACTCGCGCAATTGAAGCCGCAAGTCGTGGTAGTGGCGGCGGACACGATCGCCATGGCGGAGTTTCTGAAACGCTTTCGCATGCTGGACAAAGGCACCAATGTGGTCGGATTCTCGACCGTAAACCACCGTACGCTGCTGGAAATTGCGCGGCCCGATTTTGCGGTCAGTACCTTGATCACCCAGGTGGTACCGCATCCGGCCGCCAGCAATACGCGCTTGCAGGTCGAACATCGCGCATTGATGGCGAAATTCCGCGACGAGCCGCCGTCGCATCTCACCCTCGAAGGCTTCCTCGCCGCGAAAGGCCTGGTGCGCGCGTTGGAACGCGCCGGCAAAGACCTGTCCCGCGGCAGCATCGCCGCCGCCCTGAGCGGCGACAAGCGCTTCGACCTCGATGGCATGACCCTGGTATTCACGCGCGGCAACGACCGCGGTTCCCACTTTGTCGATCTCGCCTATCTACGCCGCGACGGCAAGCTGGTGCAATAAAAACGCAGAACGCCATTCGGCGCGGTTTTCCAGGCAAAAAAGGCCGAAAAGCCGCGCCAGTGCTGGAGTTTCATTTTTGGTTTTTGTCAGACGCTGTTTTTGATCGCCCCGGCGATGGCGCCGGCCAGCGCCTCGATTTGAGCGCGCTCGCGGCCTTCCACCATGACGCGAATCACCGGCTCGGTGCCCGAGGCGCGCAGCAGCACGCGCCCCTGCCCGGCCAAGGCAGTCTCGGCCGACGCCACCACCCTGGTCACGGCGGGATCGCTCGCCCAGCCATTGCTGCCCTGGGTGCGCACATTCACCAGCACTTGTGGAAACATGGTCAATTGCGCGGTGTATTCGGCGAGGCTGGCGGCACTGCGCCTCAATGCCGCCAGCACCTGCAGCGCGGAGATGATGCCATCGCCGGTGCTGTGCTTGTCCAGGCACAGCAGATGGCCGGAGTTTTCGCCGCCGCACTCCCAGCCCTTGGCGCGCAGCATTTCCAGCACATAACGGTCGCCTACATTGGCGCGGGCGAACGGCACCGCCATTTTGGCCAGCGCCTGCTCGAGCGCGAAATTGCTCATCAGGGTGCCGACGGCGCCGCCATTGAGCACGCCGCGCGTCTGCCGGTCCTTGACTATCGCGTACAACAGCTGATCGCCATCGAACAAGGTGCCGTCGGCATCGCACATCATCAGGCGGTCGGCATCGCCATCCAGCGCGAGGCCGAAATGGGCGCCCTGCTCGCGCACCGCAGCCTGCATCGCGGCCGGGTGCGTGGCCCCGCAGTGATCGTTGATGTTCACACCATTGGGCTGATTGGCAATGGCAATGACCTCGGCGCCCAGCTCGCGGAATACATGCGGCGCGATGTCGTAGGCAGCGCCGTTGGCGCAGTCCACCACCAGACGATAACCGCGCAGATTGAGCGCGGCCGGGAAGGTGCTTTTGCAGAATTCGACATAGCGGCCGGCGGCATCGTCGACACGCCGCGCCTTGCCCAATGCGATCGAGGCCATGGTTGCCACCGGTTTGTCGACCATCGCCTCGATGGCGTGTTCGACGGCATCGTCCAGCTTTTGTCCGTCGCCGGAAAAGAACTTGATGCCGTTGTCGTCGAAGGGATTATGCGAGGCCGAAATCATGATGCCGGCCGACAGGCGCAAGGCGCGCGTCAGATAGGCCACGCCGGGCGTGGGCATCGGCCCGACCAGAAGCACATCGACACCGGCGGCCGCCAGCCCCGCCTCGAGCGCACTCTCCAGCATATAGCCGGAGATGCGCGTGTCCTTACCGATCATCACCGCGGGACGGCCGCCGTTGGCTGCCTCGTGGCTGGCCAGCACACGCCCGGCCGCGTGGCCCAGGCGCAGCACGAATTCGGGCGTGATCGGCAATTCACCCACTCTGCCGCGCACGCCGTCGGTACCGAAATATTTTCTGCTCATGTGTTTGGCTCGTGTTTCAAAACGACATTATCACCCGGCGCCAAGGGACCTAATGGCGCGCCTAGAACTGCCCGCCCTGCTTCAGATCGAGATAGCGATTGACCATGGCGATCGGCAGGCGCGCCGGCTCCACATCGAGCAGACGCACGCCCTGCCCCTGCATACGCCTGGTGAGCGCCTCGCGGTCGGCCAGATAGCTGGCGGCGGCGGCATAGGTCAGGGCATCGTCGTCGTTCCTGATCGGCCGCTGCAGGGTTTGCTCGACGACGCCTTCGCGCAAATTCGCGAACATCACCAGATGGCGACGGCGCAGCAAGGCCAGTGCCGGCATCAGGCCTTCGGCGTCTTCATCGCGCAGATTGGAAACGATGATCACCAGCGAACGTTTTTTCAGGCGCAGCGACAGATCGAGCGCCGCCTGGTAGTAATCGGGGGTCTGCAAGGTCGGCTGCAGACCATACAGCGCATTCAAAAAGCGGTTGATGGTCGCACCCGATTTGCGCGGTGCGACAAAGCGCTCGTCGCCGGTGGCAAAGGTCATCAACCCCGCAGTATCGCCTTCGCGCAGAGCGACATAGGCCAGCAACAGCACCGCATTCAGGGTGTGATCGAAATGCGAAAGCTCGCCATCCCGCGCCGCCATGCGCCGCCCGCAGTCGATCAGGAACACGATCTGCTGGTCGCGCTCGTCCTGGTATTCGCGCGAAATCAGCTTGCGCATCCGCGCCGTCGCCTTCCAATCGATCTGGCGCATGGTGTCGCCTTGCCGATACTCGCGCAGCTGGTGAAAATCGAGCCCTTCCCCGCGCCGCCGCTTGCGCAACACGCCGATCTGCGAGAGGCGGTTATCGATAGCCAGCAAGGCATAGCGGGTGATTTCGGCAAAGTTCGGGAAGCTGCGCACCACGGTCTCCTCGCCGCTTTCGCGCACTATTTCCCACAGACCGAATGGCGACTGAATGCGCAGTAAAACCCGACCGAAATGCAAATCGCCGCGCACATCGGGGCGCAGACGATACCGGGCCAGCACGAAGTTGCCGGGCGCGAGGCTGATCGCCATCGGCAGATGTTCAATCTCGCAGCCTTGGGGGTAGCGATCGAAAGCACGAAAACGCAGCGTGCCGCGTCCCGCATGCGAAAAGCGCAAGATCACCTCGCGCCACACGCCGACCGGCAGGGTCGCGGCTATTTTTCGTTCCACTGCGGGCACGTCACCGCCGATACGGCCGGCCAGCGCATCGCTAAGTGCAAGCAGAGCCAGCAGCGCGCTGCCCATCCACCAGAAATCGGCCAGACCGGACTGCACAGGCAGCAGTGCAGACATCACGACCGAGACGCCAAGCCATGCGGTCAGCAGCCACAGCAGGCGTGTCGACGGAATCATGCGCATCGACGCAACCTTTGGATGCGCCAATCAGGCACGCGGCGCCTCGACGGTCTCGAACATTTCGGCCAGCAATTCATCGATATCGCGGCCTTCGATTTCCATTTCCGGCGACGGCATGATGCGGTGCCGCAACACCGGCAAGGCGACGGTCTTGACATCATCCGGGGTAACGAAGTTGCGCCCCTGCATCAGCGCCTGGCCGCGCGCGGCGCGCACCATGGCGATACCGCCGCGCGGGCCGGCGCCGGCAGAAAAACCGCTGAACTCGCGCGTGGCGCGCGCCAAGCGCACGGCGTAATCGAGCACATTATCGTCGATCGTCAGATTGGCGGCGATCCGCTGCAGGGCGACAATCGTTTCCGGCTTGACGATGGCGGCCACCGCATCGACATTGAGCTTGTCGCCGACGGTACTGGCGGTGACGCTTTTGACCAGCGCGGTTTCTTCGGCGAGCCCGGGATAATCGATGCGCACCTTGAGCAGGAAGCGATCCAGCTGCGCTTCCGGCAGCGGGTAAGTGCCTTCCTGTTCGATCGGATTCTGGGTGGCCAGCACCATGAACGGCATCGGCAGAAAATGGGCGGTGGCTTCGATCGTCACCTGCGCCTCCTGCATCACTTCCAACAATGCCGCCTGGGTTTTGGCCGGTGCGCGGTTGATTTCGTCCGCCAGCAACAGATGCGCGAACACCGGCCCCTTGCGTGTGGTGAAATCGCCGGACTTCGGATCGAACAGGGTATGTCCGGTCACGTCCGAGGGCATCAGATCGGGCGTGAATTGGATGCGCGAAAAACTGCCGTCGAAAGCCTTGGCCAGGGCCTTGACCAGCAAGGTCTTGCCGAGACCCGGCACGCCCTCGATCAGCACATGGCCGCCGGCGAGCAGCGCGATCAGAGTCTGATCGACTATCTGCTGCTGCCCGACCATGGCCTTGTCGATTTCGGCGCGCAGCGCCCCCAACACGCGCGTCGCCTGCTGCAGTTTTTCGCTGTCGATGGTTGCTGCGGGGTTGAGATTGTCGGTCATACAAGGTCCTGGTTTAATTGCCGCGAGGGCGGGAGGTTGCCGTTGTGGTGCTGCGTGCTGCGCTGCTCATGCTGTGTTCGAGCGCGCGCAGGGTGCGAATGATTTCGCCGAAACTGCGGCGGTTGTTCGCTTCCTGCGTCAGCGCACGGTGAATGCGTGCGGCGCCGATGCCACTCATCTGTTCAAGCGCAGCTGCAAGCGTTGCCGGGTCCGCCCGGTACAGCGCCGAGCGCTCGCGATGAAGCCGGGCAATAAAACGCTCGCGTGCCGCCTTCAGCAACGGCGCCCAGCCGTCACCGCGGCCAATGTAGTGGCCCATGGCGTCCAGATGTTCCGACAGGCTGAGGCGCGCCATGGGCGCTTCCGGCAGCAGCGGACCGAAGCGCCGCATCATGCGCATCAACCAGAAAATCAGCAAGGCCAGCAAAGCCAGCAGCGCCATCCAGGCATGGGCGGCGAGCCACTTCCACAGACCGCTGTCGGGGCTGCGCAAGGCGGTAAGGACCAGCGGCGTGGCGCTGTCATCGCGAATCTTTATCAGGTACCAGAGAAATTCCGCATGGTCTTCGCGTGTCAGCGCGCGCCATGTCATGAAATCAAAATTGGAAATCGCCGTAAGCCTTCCCTTGCCCTCGGCGAAATGGACGAGGCGCAGGCCGGTCTGGTCGCGCACCTCGACGGCGCCCTGGCGCGGTTGGCGATAGCGCAGATTCTGGTAAGCCGTGAATACGACCTTGAAGCTGGCGCCTCCCGGAAACACCACTTCGGTCGCCTCGGTGCCGAGCTTCAGTGGCAATTTGAGGCGGCGACGCAGGGCTTGTCCCGCTTCGCCACCGGGCAGCGATTCGGCGTTAACACTTTGCCCTTCGTCCTCGTCTTCGTCTTTCGCCTCGGCCTTGCCTTTTTCATCGCCCTTGCCGACATTGCGATCGTGGTGTTCGACGAATCCCGACTTTGTCAGGCGCAGGCCGACATGACCGAGTCCGAACGCCGCCAGCACCGGGTCGTCAAGTGTCGGCTGTTCGGCTTCGACGATCAGGTGGCCCCCGGCCTGGACCCAGGCTACCAGCCGCGCCACCCGATCCGGCGGCATCGTCGACAAGCGACGATCGCCGAGGAACAAGGTCGCGTTGCCCGGCAACCGGTCTAGGTCCTGCCCAAGATTAAGCGTGACCATTTTCGCGCCCATGGAAGCAAGCAGGCGCTTCATGGCGAGATAGGGGTCGCGGGCTGCTTCGCCTTCCGCGCCGACCCAATGCCGGCGCTCGGCGATTTCGTACCAATTGAGACCGATATATACCGCACCCGCCAGCAGCAAGCCTCCGAACAACATCCAGATGGCGCGCGAATGATCGACTTTCATGCCGCCTGCCCGACTGGCGGCGCGCTACCCGCTCCCTGCGCGGTTCGATCAACGGCGAAATGTTGCGGCCAAACATCAACCAGCGCTTGCACCTCGTTCGCCTCGATTACCAGCCGCGCATAGGCCACCCGCTGCCAGAGCTGCACCAGGGAATCGAAATAGGCAGCCTTTGCCTGCTCATCCGCATCCGTCCGGTAGGCTGCCTTGACTCTCCACAGGCACTCGCCTTCGGTATCGCCGCGACCGATATCGATGCGCCCCTCCTGCAGCAGGGATACCAGCGCGCCGCGATACAAGAGGCCAACCGCTGCGCGAATCTCGCCGCGGGCCAGGAAGGCGCGCGCCGCCGCCGGCAAATCGTCGGGCAGCGATTCCGGACGCACATTGAGCCCGAACAGCATATCGGGTGGCGCCCGCTTCGCGCCGCGCTGCCAGCCGTTGATGCCGACATAACGCGCCAGCAGATAGAGCAATCCCGTCGCCACGAGGGCCACAACAATCCAGGCAATGACGCGTGCGCTTTCAGCAAAAAACTTCACGATTGCATCGAGCACGCTTGATTTGCTTCTTTTGGGGGGCTCGCGCTCGCCCCAGGTGGGACCGATATAGCGCAGATAGCGCTCATTTTCGTAGTGGCCAAACTCCGGCGCCGTCAGCACCTTCTTCGCCTTGTCCCTTGCGCCGGTAACGGGGGTCGATGCCGATGGCGCCGGCGGCGCATCCAGTTCGTCGTCATCATCGTCATCGACTGTGGCCCTGGTATCGACGGCAGGCGCATTCTGGGCCTTGGCGGGCGCCTCCTGCGCCTTGACATCAGGAGCCTCAATCATCGCCGTCATCACGGCAATGCCGAGCAGCAAGCTGGCTGCGAGCCGCGCCACTCCGCCGGCGATCTTGCTGCGCGACGCTTCCATGCGCGAAGCAAGACGCTTGAAGGCAAGCTCAACGTCCCAGCCTTCAATCGCACTGCGGCAGTTGAGGTAAATGGCGAATCCCGCGGCCACATAAAAGGGCTCGAGCATGCACAGCACCAGGGCATTTACCGCGTTGGCCGCAAACAGCCCGGCGGTCGACATCTGCGCATTGAACAAGCTTGCCCAGGAAAAGCGAAAGCCCGGCTCCTGGGGCATGAACAGGTCGACGAGCAAATAGCAGGAGACGATCAGGATGAACTCGAAATGCATCGACAGGACGGTAAGCCAGACGGCTGCGCCCCAGCCCTCGCGTCCGAGAATGCGCCGGCGCTGGCGCCGGATGTTGCCGCGGCTGCCTTCAAGCTGGGTGACCGGCAAGGTGAAGGAACGCGCAAAATTGAAGCGTGCATACGTCAGGGCAGCAAACAGGCTGTTGCCCCACCACAGCCGCAGCAGCACGCGCAGCGTCTGCCGCAGCGTGGGCATGGCGCCGAAAGTGGCACTGGCCAGCACATGCAGGACGACGCGATCGAATGCCGGCTTCAGCCACCACATGATGGCCGCTGCCAACACCGGCATCTTCCAGCACAGCAAATTGACCAGCAGTACCACCGGCAAATAGACCACGCACCAGGCGGCCAGCACGTCTTTCCACCATACCTGCACCATCGCATAACCGAGGTCGACGGCTTCCATGGCCGTCCGCGGGCGCAAGGCAACGGCCATGTCTTCAAGACGCATCTTTCCATCCCTTGCGTGCGCGTCCGGTCAATACCAGGTAGGACAGTGTAACGATCCAGAGGAAGATACCGACTGCATATTTGACCTCCACCGGGGGCAAGCGCGACGCCGACCAGAAGGCTTCGATGAAGGCGGCGAGAAAGGTAAACAGTGACGCACCATAGACGAGACCGATGATGTCCGACATATTTGCCCTCAGCGCTGCAAACCGGCCGCGCCGCCCCGGCGCAATCAGCGCCATGCCCACCATCAAGCCCGCCGCGCCGGACAGGACCACGCCCGTCAGCTCAAACGCGCTATGGCCGGCGACAAAACCCCAGAAGGTTTCGATATATCCCATATGGGTCAGGTGGCCGGCCACGGTGCCGATGACGAGGCCATTGAACAACATGAAAAAAACCGCACCCACCCCGAATAATATGCCGCCGGCAAAGCACTGAAAATCGATGCGCACATTGTTGGCCACGTAAAAGCCGAACATCACAAAATCGTTGTCCGCGCTGCGTTGCAGCCCCAAACGTGTATTGCCCGGGGCATACATCTGCTGGGCCTCGTTCAGCTGATTGCTGTCGAGCACGATCTGCGCGAAATCGGGGAAAAGCTGGATCACGATCAGACAGGCGATCAGCGGCCCGAAAAACAACAACGAGGAGGCCGCAATATAGCGGATGCGGCGGCGGACCAGGGCCGGAAAACCGTGAAACAGGAATTCGCGCACGCTGCCGCCGAAGGCACGCGCACCGTAAAGCCACTGATGGCCCGCCAGCGCGAGATGTTCGAGCCGCTCGACCAGGGCGGTGCTGTATTGCCGATCGCGGGATAGCGCGAGGTGATGGCAGATCTCGCGATAGCGGCTCGGGAATTCTTCCACCGGCATGGGTGTAAGAGGCATTGCCGACAGCGTACCCCGCTTGCCGGGCTTGCGCCCCGTCGCCAGGGCCGCTTCAAAGGCCCGCCAACGCTCGGAATATCGTTCCTCGAACAGTTCCTGACGCATCGTTAGGTGACTCCGTCCAGTACAGCGAGGCAAATGAATTGATAGCGAATGCAGCAAGCCATCAGCGTCGTCCTACCAGGAAATTGGCGATGCGCAGCAAGCGCGCCGTGGCGGCGCCCTCGGCAACATGTGCCATCAGCGGGGTGGCGTGACGCGCCAATTCCTCAGCGCGTTCATCGGACCAGCCGGCGCGACGTTCCGCAAAATCAATAATGGCGCGCTGCTCCGTCAAAGTCAGCGCCAGGTTGCTAGCCAAGGGCTCGGCCTTGGGTACCCCCCTCGCCCTGCTGACGCGCTCGGTATGGACCACGATGGTTCCCGCCGCCAGATCGCCCAGCCGCTGGAAATTCCGGTTCATCAGCATGGTGACAATGGCGAAGCCATACATGAAGGGCAGGAAATCCACGAAACGGATCAGATTGCGCGCCACTGAGGCGCGCCAACCGACCGGGGTGCCGTTCTCATGCAGCACGCGCAGATTGCACAGGCGTTTGCCCGGCGTCGTTCCCTGCCACAACACCTCGAACAGCACCGGATAAAGCCACTCAAGCGCAAAGTACAGAAGCATAAAGATGCCGACCCCGACTTTGCCAAACGCAGAAAGCGCAATCTGCAGCACCGTCACCACGGCAAGGCGCACGAAGCCGTCAATCAGCCAGGCGCGGGCGCGCGCCACCGGCCCTGCAGCCTTGAGTGTGAGTTCAATTCCCTCCGGAGTCGGAATGGCGCGCAGGGTGTCGAGCATCAGCCGCGCGCGCTATCCATTCCAGCTTGTATCAATGCGGGTTTATTCGCCAAGAAAAATATCGCGGTAGGCTGCGTAGGTTGAGGTAAGCACCAGTGGGACCACCACCAGCAACCCGAGGCCGAATGGAATGATTGCGATAACAGCCAGGACGAGGAAGATAAATCCGTAGAGCAGGAATGGCACAAAATTCTTGAGACAGGCATAAAAACTCATGCGAATCGCTGTCGTCGGGCTCACATCTTGCAGCGCCACCAGCACCGGAGCAAACCAGAATGCCATCGCAATCGGGATGAATGCGGCCATCACCAGCAATGCGATGAAAATGACGCCCAGGGTTGCTCCACCGACAATCGCCATCAATGCCGCCTTGTCGCCACTCATGATGGCCCCAATTGCGCCGCTGGCGCCCAACAACGCGATAGCCAGGATGCCTGCAAATATCAGCAAGGCAATTGAAACTACGGCGTATAGCGCACCCACCGTCAACAATGATCCCGCCTTGTCCTTGAATCCGGCAAACAAATCATTGACTTCAAGCGATCTGCCGCTTCGCTGCGCTTGCGCTCCCATCATCAGACCACCGTTGAATACCGGGAAAAGGACATAAGTGACAAGGGAGCCAATAAACGGAATGAAGCCCAGTACAAAATGAATGATGAACAAAATCACGACATTGACAACCCAGATCAACGGCGACTGGATGAAAATAGCCCATCCCGCCGCGATCCAATCCCAGCCATGTCCAGCAGCAACCGCCTTACCGCCCTCGATAAACGCTGCATCAGCCTGCGGTGCGCCGGTCATCACTTCAACCGCTGGTGCCTGGTACGGATTTCCGGAATTATCCTGTTGCATGACAGTCTCCCTGAATGGTTTTTGAGTGTGTTACCCGGCGGGGATCAAGCCCGCCTGCGCATTATTGTAACTGGCATCGGTTTTTCCCGGCAGCGCATTTCAGGCAGACCCAGAGCTCACTTTCGGCGTGTGGCCGCCAATACCTTAAGCACATCGACCGTTTCCCGCACATCGTGCACGCGCAATATGGCGGCGCCGTTTTGCGCGGCTATGAGTGCGGCGGCCAGACTGGCGGCAAGGCGTTCGTCCACCGGCCGGCCGGTGATGATACCCAGCGAAGTTTTGCGCGAATAACCCGCCAGCAGAGGATAACCCAGCCGGGTCAACGCCCGCAGTTCGCGCAATAAGGTGAAGTTGTGCTCCACCGTCTTGCCGAAACCAAAGCCGGGATCGATGACGATGCGCTCATGCGCCACACCGGCAGCCTCGCATACACGGGCGCGGGCCTGCAGGAAATCACCGACCTCAGCCAACACATCATCGTAGTGTGGGGCGGCCTGCATGGTTTGCGGCGTGCCCTGTTTGTGCATCAAACAGATCGCGACGTCGCTGTTCGCGCAAACCTCGACCGCGCCCGGCGCCTGCAGAGCATTGACATCATTGATCATGGCAGCACCGGCGGCGATGGCGGCACGCATCACCTCAGTTTTTTGCGTATCGACGGACACCGGCACGCCGTCACCCACCACCGCTTCTAGCGCCGGCATGACGCGCGCCAGTTCTTCATCGAGCGTGGCGGAGGGCGCGCCGGGCCGGGTGGATTCGCCGCCGAGGTCAATCAAGTCGGCGCCGTCGGCAATCAGCTGCCGCGCATGGGCAATGGCCTGGTCGCGCGCCAGGAAGCGTCCGCCGTCAGAGAACGAGTCGGGCGTGATATTGACAATACCCATGACCAGCGGGCGATTCAACGGCAGGCGGTATTTGCCGCATTGCAAAATGACGGGGCTTAATGTCATGACCTTGATCGCAGATATCGGATGAAGCGATTGTTGAAATGAAAACGGGCGACTTTTCAGTCGCCCGCCTGGTTCAGCGTGCCCTCGGTCTACTGGGCGCCTTCGGCCGGTTGCGCGGTGGCTTCCGGCTTGACGTCACCCGCGGCGGCGGCATTGCCACCATCATTGCCCGATTTCGGTTTAATTGGCGGCATCGAAGACGGTTTTGGCGGGCGCGGTTCGCGACCGGCGATAATGTCCTTGATCTGGTCGGCATCGATGGTTTCCCATTCGAGCAGGGCCTTGGTCATGGCCTCGACCTTGTCCGCATTTTCCGTCAGCAGGCGCTCTGCCAGCGCGTATTGCTCGTCGATGATGCGGCGGATTTCCGAATCGACTTTCTGCATGGTCGCTTCCGAAATGCTGGTCTGGCGCGTCACCGAGCGCCCGAGGAAAACTTCGCCCTCGTTCTCGGCATACACCATCGGCCCGAGTATGTCGGACATGCCGTAGCGGGTCACCATATCGCGTGCGATCTTGGTGGCGCGCTCGAAGTCGTTGGACGCCCCGGTCGAAATATTGTGCACAAACAGGTCCTCGGCGATGCGGCCGCCGAACAGGATGCTGATCTGCGTGAGCATCTGGTCGCGGTACAGGCTGAGACGGTCCTGTTCCGGCAACTGCCAGGTGACACCCAGCGCGCGACCGCGCGGGATGATCGTCACCTTGTGCACCGGATCGGCATTCGGCAGCAGGGAAGCGACTACCGCATGACCGGATTCGTGATACGCGGTGGCGCTCTTTTCCTTTTCCGTGATCACCATGGAACGACGTTCGGCGCCCATGTAAATCTTGTCCTTGGCCTTCTCGAAATCTTCCATGTCGACCAGACGCTTGCTGGCGCGGGCAGCAAACAGGGCCGCCTCGTTGACGATATTGGCAAGATCGGCACCGGAGAAACCGGGTGTGCCGCGGGCGATGATATTCGCATCGACGTCGGGTGCGATCGGCACCTTGCGCATATGCACCAGCAAAATCTGCTCGCGGCCACGGATATCCGGCAGTGGCACCACGACCTGGCGGTCGAAGCGGCCCGGGCGCATCAGCGCGGGGTCCAGCACATCCGGACGGTTGGTGGCGGCAATCACGATCACGCCGGCGGTGGCCTCAAAGCCGTCCATCTCGACCAGCAATTGGTTCAGCGTTTGTTCGCGCTCGTCGTTACCGCCGCCCATACCGGCGCCGCGCTGGCGGCCGACCGCGTCGATCTCGTCGATGAACACGATGCAGGGCGCGTTTTTCTTGGCCTGCTCGAACATGTCGCGCACGCGCGCGGCGCCGACGCCGACAAACATTTCGACAAAGTCGGAACCGGAAATCGAGAAGAACGGCACCTTGGCCTCGCCGGCGATGGCGCGCGCCAGCAGGGTCTTGCCGGTACCGGGCGAGCCCACCATCAGCACGCCGCGCGGGATGCGACCGCCCAGCTTCTGGAATTTGGAGGGGTCGCGCAGGAAATCGACCAGTTCGGAAACTTCTTCCTTGGCCTCGTCGCAACCGGCGACATCGACAAAGGTGATCGGATTGGTGCTCTCGTCGAGCATTTTCGCGCGGCTCTTGCCGAACGAGAACGCGCCGCCGCGCCCGCCGCCCTGCATCTGTCGCATGAAATAAATCCACACGCCGATCAGCAGCAGCACCGGGAACGAGGAAATGAGGATGTTCATCAGGATCGAGGGTTCTTCCTCGGGCTTGGCCTCGATCGCCACGCCGGCCTTGCGCAAATCATCCCACATGAAGAAATCGCTGCCCGGGGTGTAGACCATGGCAGTCTTGCCGCCGCGCAGGAACACGCGCAGGGTGCGATTGCCTTCCTGCCGGACCTTTTCGATATTGCCGCTCTTGGCTTCCTGCATCATCGTGGAGTAATCCATGGCGTCGCGTGTTGCACCGCTTTTGGATACCTGCATGAATACCATCATCAAAATGATGCCGATGACCAGCCACACACCGATGTTCTTGACCCAGTTATTCACTAGCATTCCTTCGCAAAAAAACTTTTGACTGCAACAAACCGATACGGCAAAAAACGACTTTTGGACTCGTTCCCGGACCTAATATCCTACACCAATCGTCCCACCGCGTCCCTGCTCTCAGGACAGCGGTTTTTTGACCGCTTTGGCAACCAGATATACCTCGCGGCTTTCGTCGCGCGATGCGTCCGGTTTCTTGGCCGATACATGCTGGAAATTCTGCCTCAGCAACTTCACGTACGGCTCGAATCCGGCGCCCTGGAACACCTTGACGATGAAAACCCCGCCCGGCTGCAAAAATTTCACCGCGAAATCCATGGCCATTTCGCCCAGATTGAACAATCTCGCCTGGTCCGTCAGCGGTATACCGGTCATATTGGGCGACATATCGGAAATCACAAGATCAACCGGCTTGCTCTCCAGCTCGGCGATTACGGCATTCAGGCCGGCTTCGTCAGAAAAATCCGCCTGAATGAAAATGACCCCGGGAATCGCTTCCATCGGCAACAGGTCGATGGCAACCACTTTGCCCTTGCTGCCCACCTTCTTGATCGCCAATTGCGACCAGCCGCCGGGGGCCGAGCCCAGATCGACGACCACGGCGCCGGGCCGCAAAAAGCCCTCGCGGGCATCGATTTCCTGCAATTTGTACACCGCCCGGGAGCGGTAGCCGTCTTCCTGCGCCTTTTTGACGAAGGGGTCGTTGAGGTGTCGCTTTACCCAGTCGCGGCTGTTTTTGGGGCGGGCATTCGCCATTGGACTTCGCTATCAAAGTTATAATGCTGCATGAAAATCATATTATCTCCCGCCGAGCGCCGGACGCTGCGCGCCCAGGCCCATGGCCTCGACCCCGTGGTCATGATCGGTGATCAAGGCCTGACGCCGGCCGTGCTGAAGGAAATCGAACGTGCGCTGAATGCGCATGAGCTCATCAAAATCCGCGCCTTTACCGATGAGCGCGAGCAGCGCAGCGGCTGGTTCGACGAAATCTGCGATGCGCTGGCGGCGGCACCCGTACAGCATATCGGCAAAATGCTGGTGGTCTGGCGCAAAAGCGAAGAAAAAGCCAAGGCTGCGGCCAAAAAAGCCAATAAACCCAAGGCGCCGCGTCTGACCAAGCGCCAGGAAGAAGCCAAGGCCGCCGGGCAAACGCGCCGCCGTGTGGTCCGCAAGGTTTAAAAGAAAAATACAAACCCTAGCATTGGTGCGCTTTTCCAAGCAAAAATGGCTGGAAACGCGCACCAATGCTAGGGTTTCGTTTTCGATTTCACTTCAGCCATGAATTCCCAGTAGTCTTGCTGCGGCCGATAGCCGAGCATCGCCGTCGCCTTTTCGATCACGTAAACGCGGTCAATCGTCGCCGGCAAAGTCCAGCCCTGGGCCGCGAAATCGGCGTCGATGCCGGGAACGCGTACTTTCAATGCTGTGGCCGCATCGGACTTCAGGACTGCGCAATCCTCGCGCCGAAACGGCGTGGCGGCCGAAATATTGAACACCTCAAAACCTGCCGGTTCTGCCGCCAGCGCCCGCGCAAAGGCCTGGGCTACGTCGCTGGCCGCCACGCCGCGGTAAAGCCGATACAGCGCCATCTCGCGCGCCGGTTCCACAAAACAACGCGAAAATCGCAGGGCCGATGTCACAAAATCGGCAGCAAATGCGTCGGCGCACAGAGCCTCGGCCGCCAGCTTGGTTTCATCGTAGATATCGCGCGGCTGCGGGTTCAACGATTCCGTTACCCATACGGCGCGCTCGGAGTCTTCGAACGCATCTCCATAGACAGACGTGGTGCTGGCCAGCACAAAGCGTCGCACCCCGGCGGCACGCGCCAAGCGCAGCAACTGCTCGGTTGCCTCGACATTGATGGCGACAAAATCCGCTTCGCTGGCGCCCTGGTCCCGATGCGGCGCATGCAAGGCGGCAAGGTGAACGATCGCGTCCTGGCCGACCAGGCTGTGCGCGATCGCAGCCTCATCGCGAATATCGGCAAGCACATCGGTTTCCGCGCCGGCGTTGGCGTCAACGCCAAGCACCTCGTGCTGCGCCCGTAGCGCACGGGTAACAATGCTGCCGACCTTGCCCGAGGAGCCCGTGACGAGAACACGCATCGTCTTGCTCTCAAGCGGCCATTGCAGCTAAAGATCAGCCGATTTACAAATAACGCACATCGACGATTTCATACTCCTTGACGCCGCCCGGCGCGCGCACTTCAACCACATCGCCCGCATATTTGCCGATCATGGCGCGCGAGATCGGCGAGGAGAATGAAATCTTGCCGAGCTTGATGTCGGCCTCGTCTTCACCGACGATTTGGTAGGTGACCTTTTCGCCGGTGGCGACTTCTTCCACGTCCACGGTCGAGGCGAACACCACGCGGCCGTCGTCTTCCAGCAGTTTCGGGTCGATGATCTGCGCGCTCGACAGTTTGCCCTCGAGTTCCTGGATGCGCCCTTCGATGAAACCCTGTTTTTCCTTGGCGGCATCGTACTCGGCGTTTTCGGACAAATCGCCCTGCGCGCGCGCCTCGGCAATGGCGACAATGACAGCCGGACGCTCCACCGTTTTCAGGCGGTGCAATTCGGCTTTCAGCGCTTCGGCGCCGGCGACGGTCAGGGGAACTTTGGCAAGACTGCTCATGACATTTTCCTGTGGAAAGTAGGACTGGCTGCGCACCGCACAGCCATGGTTCGTAAAATCATCGCGCATTGGATGGCGGCTGCCGCCGGAAATTCAATTCGCGGCGGCGATCAATTTGTGAAGGCTTTGCAGATCATAAACCTTCAGCTCGCTCAGGTGCTGCATGCCCATGCAGGCCGCACGCGCCCCCGCGATCGTGGTGTAGTAAGTAATGCGGCCGGTCAACGCCGCATTGCGGATCGCCCAGGAATCGCGGATGGAACGTTTGTCTTCCTCGACGGTATTGATGATCAGGGTGACTTCGCGGTTCTTGATCATGTCGACGATATGCGGGCGCCCTTCCAGCACCTTGTTCACCGGCGTGACGGAGATCCCCGCCTTCTCCAGGTGCGCCGCCGTGCCCTTGGTGGCGACGATGCCGAAACCCAGTGCCTGCAGGGTGCGGGCAATTTCCTCGCACTTCACCTTGTCGGCATTGCGCACGCTCAGGAAGGCCTTGCCACTGGTGGGCAATCTGACCCCGGCGCCCATTTGCGATTTGACGAAGGCCTCGGCAAAGGTGGTGCCCACGCCCATCACTTCGCCGGTCGATTTCATTTCCGGGCCAAGAATCGTATCGACACCGGGGAACTTGATGAACGGGAATACGGCTTCTTTCACAGAGTAGTAAGGCGGCGTGATTTCCCTGGTCACGCCCTGTTCTTTCAGCGAACGGCCGGCCATGCAGCGCGCGGCGATCTTCGCCAGCGGCAGCGAAACCGCCTTCGATACATAGGGCACGGTGCGCGAGGCGCGCGGATTCACTTCCAGCACGAACACCTTCGATTTCCCTTCGTGCTCCTGGATGGCGAACTGCACATTCATCAGCCCGACCACATTCAGTGCCAGTGCCATCTGCACCGTCTGGCGGCGCAGCTCGTCCTGCAGTTCGGCGGACAGGGAATAGGGCGGCAGCGAACAGGCCGAGTCGCCGGAGTGCACGCCGGCCTGCTCGATATGCTCCATGATGCCGCCGATCAATACGTCCTTGCCGTCGCAGATCGCGTCGACATCGACTTCGATCGCATCATTCAGGAACCGGTCCAGCAATACCGGCGAATCATTCGACACCTTTACCGCCTCGCGCATATAGCGTTCGAGATCCGACTCGACATGGATGATTTCCATCGCCCGCCCGCCCAGTACATAGCTGGGACGCACCACCAGGGGGTAGCCGATCTCGCGCGCCTTGAGAATCGCCTCCTCATTGGTGCGCGCCGTGCGGTTGGGCGGTTGCAGCAAACCCAGTTTGGAAATCAACTGCTGGAAACGCTCGCGATCCTCGGCGACATCGATCGCATCCGGTGTGGTGCCGATGATGGGAACGCCGTTGGCTTCCAGTGCGCGCGCCAGTTTGAGCGGCGTCTGCCCGCCGAACTGCACGATCACGCCGACCGGCTTTTCCAGATCGACGATTTCCAGCACGTCTTCCAGCGTCAGCGGCTCGAAATACAGGCGGTCGGAGGTGTCATAATCGGTAGAGACGGTCTCGGGATTGCAGTTGACCATGATGGTTTCATAGCCGTCTTCCCGCAATGCCAGTGCCGCATGCACGCAGCAGTAATCGAATTCGATGCCTTGGCCGATGCGGTTCGGTCCGCCGCCGAGAATCATGATTTTCTTGCGATCCGAGGGGCGCGATTCGCATTCCTCGTCGTAGCTCGAATACATATACGCAGTGCTGGTGGCGAATTCGGCGGCGCAAGTATCGACGCGTTTGTACACCGGGCGAATGCCATTGGCGTGGCGCTTGATGCGGATCTCGTCTTCCTTCACCTTGAGTAGATAGGCAAGGCGGCGATCCGAAAAACCTTTGCGCTTGAGGGCGCGCAGCTCGGTCGCATCGATTGCGGCCAGCGTTTTCTTCTCGACCGCCAGTTCAAGATCGACCAGCTCCTTGATCTGCGCAAGAAACCAGACATCGATCTTGGTATAGGCGTGAATTTCTTCCAGTGACATGCCGATACCGAAGGCGTCCGCCACATACCAAAGGCGCTCGCCGCGCGGATAGGCCAACTCGTCGCCGATCTTTTCCGGGTCCACCGTCTTCAGATTGAAGCCGTCGACACCGGTCTCGAGGCCGCGCAACGCTTTCTGCAGAGACTCCTGGAAATTGCGCCCGATCGCCATCACTTCGCCGACGCTTTTCATTTGCGTGGTGAGTCGGTCATCGGCTTGCGGGAATTTTTCGAAGGCGAAACGCGGCACCTTGGTGACCACGTAGTCGATCGAGGGCTCGAACGAAGCCGGCGTGGCGCCGCCGGTGATGTCGTTCTTCAATTCATCGAGCGTGTAGCCGACGGCCAGCTTGGCCGCCACCTTGGCGATCGGGAAGCCCGTTGCCTTGGACGCCAGCGCCGAGGAGCGCGACACGCGGGGGTTCATCTCGATCACCACCATGCGCCCATTGGCCGGATTGACGGCGAACTGCACATTCGAGCCGCCGGTTTCGACGCCGACCTCGCGCAGCACCGCCAGCGAGGCGTTGCGCATGATCTGGTATTCCTTGTCGGTCAACGTCTGCGCCGGCGCCACCGTGATCGAGTCACCGGTATGCACGCCCATCGGATCCAGATTCTCGATCGAGCAGATGATGATGCAGTTGTCCTTCTTGTCGCGCACCACCTCCATCTCGAACTCTTTCCAGCCGAGCAGGGATTCCTCGATCAGGAGCTCCTTGGTCGGCGAGGCCTCCAGTCCGCGCTCGCAGATTTCGACGAACTCGTCGCGGTTGTAGGCGATGCCGCCTCCCGAGCCGCCCATGGTGAAGCTGGGGCGGATGATGGCCGGGAAGCCGATGGCGGCCTGCACCTGCAGCGCCTCTTCCATCGAGTGCGCGATCGAGGAGCGCGCCGAAGCGAGACCGATCCTGGTCATGGCCTGCTTGAATTTTTCGCGGTCCTCGGCTTTGTCGATCGCCTCGCGCGTCGCGCCGATCATTTCGACTTTGTATTTTTCGAGCACGCCGTGCTTGGCCAGATCGAGCGCGCAATTCAACGCGGTCTGTCCGCCCATGGTCGGCAGCAGGGCATCGGGGCGCTCCTTGGCGATGATGGCTTCAACCACTTTCCAGGTGATAGGCTCGATATAGGTCACATCGGCCATGCCGGGATCGGTCATGATCGTCGCCGGATTGGAATTGACCAGGATGACCTTGTAGCCTTCATCGCGCAGCGCCTTGCAGGCCTGCGCGCCCGAGTAGTCGAATTCACAAGCCTGGCCGATAACGATGGGGCCGGCGCCGATGATCAGGATCGATTTGATGTCAGTGCGCTTAGCCACGTTTCTGCTCCATCATGCTGACAAACCGGTCGAACAGATAACCCATCTCATGCGGGCCCGGGCTGGCCTCGGGGTGCCCCTGGAAACTGAATGCGGCTTTGTCGGTGCGCGTGATGCCCTGGCAGGTGCCATCGAACAGGGATTTATGGGTGATGCGAACATTGGCCGGCAGCGAGGCTTCATCGACCGCGAAACCGTGATTCTGGCTGGTGATATACACCTTGCCGGTATCGATATCCTGTACCGGGTGATTAGCGCCGTGATGGCCGAATTTCATCTTGACGGTCCGGGCACCAGACGCCAGGCCAAGCAACTGATGACCGAGGCAAATTCCAAATACCGGCAGGTCTTTCGCAATCAGTTCCTGAATGGCGCGAATCGCATAATCACAGGGCTCGGGATCGCCGGGGCCGTTCGACAGGAAGATGCCATCAGGCTTGAGCGCGAGCGCATCGGTCGCCGTGGCCTGCGCAGGCAATACGGTCACCTTGCAGCCGCGATCCGCCAGCATGCGCAGGATATTGTGCTTCACGCCGTAGTCATAGGCGGCAACGTGGAATGCTGGATTGGTGTGTGTGCGAATCCCGGCTTCAAGCGTCCAGGTCGAATCGGTCCATTGGTAGGGCTTCTGACAGGACACGACTTTGGCCAGATCGAGCCCACTCATGCTGGGCGCAGCGCGGGCAAGTTCAAGCGCCTTCCCGACGGCGGCATCGTCATGCGCGCCCACCAGGATGCAGCCGTTTTGCGCCCCTTTTTCACGCGTCAACCGGGTGAGGCGCCGCGTGTCGATTTCGGCAATGGCCACTACCCGGTTGCGCCGCAGATAGTCGGGCAAGGTCTCCGTCATGCGCCAGTTGGAAGCCAGCTTGGGCAAATCGCGGATGATGAGTCCGGCCGCGTATGTCCTGGCGGATTCGACATCGACCTGATTGGTGCCGGTGTTGCCGATATGCGGATAGGTCAAGGTGACCATCTGTCCCATATAGGAAGGGTCGGTCAGGATTTCCTGATAGCCGGTCATGGCCGTGTTGAACACTACCTCGCCACAGCCATACCCCTCGGCGCCGATCGATATCCCTCTGAAAACCGAACCGTCGGCCAGAACGAGAACTGCGGGCAGGGTCGGGGAGGGGTGCATCGGGAAGGCTCCGCTGATAGAACGAGGGGTGTCATCGTTTCGGCACGCAACGATGGAGTACGGCACAGCGACCGGGCGCCGGGCATAAAAAACGGGAAAGGCCAATGGGTTTTACCCGGCGCTTTCCCGCGTTTTTGGAACGTCGTGCGTTACTTCGCGATTAAGACTGCATTCTACCCGAAAGGGCGCCCCAGGGCAATCCGCAGGACGGCTATTTGAGGCCCAGCACGTCCTGCATATCGTACAAACCGGCCTTCTTGCCGGCCAAAAACCGGGCGGCCCGCATCGCACCCTGGGCATAGGTGGCACGGGACGATGATTTATGGGTGATTTCGATACGTTCCCCGGCCCCGGCAAAAAACACGGTGTGGTCGCCGATGATGTCGCCGGCACGCACGACGGAGAAGCCGATGGCTCCCGGCTTGCGTTCGCCGGTGACGCCGTGGCGGGCATAGACGCCCGCATCCGTCAGCGTCTGACCGCGCGCTTCGGCAGCCACCTCGCCCAGCTTCAGCGCAGTGCCGGAAGGGGCATCAACTTTCATTTTGTGATGCGCCTCGAATACCTCGATGTCGTAATCAAGTCCCAGGGAGCGCGCCGCCATTTCAACCAGCTTCAGCGTGACATTCACGCCCACACTCATGTTCGGTGCAAAGACGATGGCAATGTGTCCGGCAATGGTTTCGATTTCCCGTTTCTGTGCCAGGGTAAACCCGGTGGTGCCGATCACCGCATTGACGCCCAGGTTTCGACATATGCCCAGATAAGCCAGGCTGGCCTCCGGCCGCGTGAAATCGATCAGCACATCGCTGCCCTTCAACGCCAGATCCGCATCGGCACGCACGGTCAGCCCCTTCAGTTCGGGCGTCAGCACGGCGGCATCGGCACCCGCCAGCGGGCTGGCGGAATGCTCCAGCACGGCCGATATCGCCAGCGCCGGATCAGTCCGGGCAGCTTCGAGCAGCATGCGACCCATGCGACCCCCTGCTCCGGCGATGGCGAGCTTAAGCGTCATCCGCAATGCCGACGATCAGGACTTCTTTGGCGGCGCTGCGCCGGGAGGCAGCGCCTTGGGCGTAAAGCGCCGCTCGCCGCCGCCGGTAAGGATCTCGACAGGAGAGGCCTCTCCCTCAATTTTGCTGACCTTGTCATCGGTAAACAGGATGATGACCTGGAAGCGCTGGGTTTCGCGTCCGAACGGACCGTATTTGGTGGCGCGATCGTCGCTGAAATAATAATCCCAGCGATTGGCGTGAAAGGCATCCTGCAGCAGGGGCGTGCCCAGTGCATTGCGCACATCAAGCCGATTCATTCCGGGTTTGACTTTCGCCAGCTGCTCTTGGGTAATCAGGTTGCCCTGCTGGATGTCGATCTTGTAAACGCCGAAACCGGCGCATGCCGAAAGCATGGCAAGGGCCGCAACGGCAGACAAAACGCATAGGGTATGACGGACAGCGCGCATGACAACTTCCTTTTCGGTGTTCTGCGATTATAACCGACCGCTACCCGTCAGGCCCTATGTCAAGCGCAACAAAAGGGCTTATGATTGCTCAACTATCACTCTCGCGATCCGCCATGCCCGAATCCAAAGACCTGCGCAATATGGGACTCAAGGCGACGCTGCCGCGCCTGAAGGTGCTGGATTTGTTCCAGAACTCGACGCAGCGACATATGTCGGCCGAAGATGTTTACAAATTATTGCTCAATGAGAACGCCGATGTGGGGCTGGCCACGGTGTACCGCGTCCTGACCCAGTTTGAACAGGCAGGGCTGCTGGTGCGCCACCACTTCGAGAGTGGCAAGGCGGTATTCGAGCTGAATGAAGGCAGCCATCATGACCACCTGGTTTGCCTGCAGTGCGGCAAGGTCGAGGAATTCTACGATCCGGAAATCGAGAAACGCCAGACTAGGATCGCGAAGGATCGCGGTTTCAATATCCACGATCACTCGCTCTATCTGTACGCGGATTGTGTCAAGCCGGGCTGCCCGAACAAGGCGGCGGGATCCATCCATCCCTTGGACGGCTCCAGATGATGCAGCTTGTATACATTTCATTTCAATAGTGGAGACCGGGCCTTGCCGGCAATACTGAAGAATTCGCTTGTGCGACTGGCCATGCTGCTGGTGCTGTGCCCGCTGTTGCTGTCCACCAGCAGCGCGAAGGAAGCACCGACGGATTTTCCGCTGATCCTGGCGACCGACCTGCCGGCGGAGGCGCGAGATACCCTGAGCCTGATTCACCGAAGGGGGCCTTTTCCTTATCCAAAGGATGGCGTGGTGTTTTCAAATCGCGAGAAAATATTGCCCCGGCAGCCGCGCGGGTTTTATCACGAATACACCGTGAAGACGCCGGGAGCCCGCAACCGCGGTGCATTGCGCATTGTTTGCGGGGGGAACAGCCGCCTTGTCTGCTATTTTTCCGATGACCACTATCAGACGTTCAAGCAAATCAAGGAATAGGAGTCTTTCGTGCCGCTCTCTCCCGAACTTACCACGCACTTGGCCGGCGATAGCGCAGGTGGGCTGTTATGGCTGAAGGCGCATGCGAATGTGGCCGAAATCGGTAAAGCCGCGCGCAGTAGGGAAATGGCTTTTTTTCATCTGGAAGGCCAGCGCATCGAAAAGAAAGATCAGTTTCTGAATCATGCGGCGATCGCCATGAAGTTTCCCGATCATTTCGGCAAAAACTGGGATGCATTCTACGATTGTCTGACTGACCTGGACTGGGTCGACGGCAAGGGCTTCGTCATCTACTTCGATCACACCGATGCGTTCGCCGAACACAACGAAAGCCAGCTCGAAACGGTTATCGAGTTGTTCGAGGACGCAGTCAATTACTGGGCATCGGAGGGACGACCGATGACCGTGCTGCTGTCCGGCCAGCATGCGCCGGTCGGTGTGAAAAAAATCTAGCCAGGCTCAACCTCGTCGGCGCCACGGATCGTCAGCAACAAAGTGCGGTTGACCTTCAGTTTCTCAAGCCTGAGAATTGGCGCAAGTGCCAGCTGATCGGGGGTTGTGCCCGCATTGCCGAGTGTTAAATGCCAATCATGCCAATCGCCATGGATGTGCCTTATCAAGTTTCCATGATTATGCGTATCGGCCCGGGCTCTTGAATAGGCGAATTGCGGTCTAAAACTCCCCTATTTCCCGCGCTATGGATGAGCGGCCAGGGAATCGCCGGGCATCAGGGAGGCCTGCGCCTTGCCGGGAATGGCGGTCAGGGCAATATCACCGTAGTAGGCGGTGATGTTCGAATGCGTGGTGTTCGAGTCCGTCATCACTCCGACTGAGGTGATCGGCCCCGGCATTTCACCGAAGGCCCGGCGGAAATCCTCGACCACATTGCGCGAAAAACCGAGCCATTGACCCACCCGCTTCCCGCCGCTCTCCACCACAATCATCATCACCCGATCGGAGTGTACATTCTCCAGCAAAGTGCCGACCGGCAGCTCGCGGTCCCAGACATACATCAGTGTGGCGTAGGGCATTTCGCGCCCGCTGAACAGCTTGACGAGTCTTGCCATGGCACGGTCTTCGAAATCGAATTTCCCGCGATCGCCCTCGAAGCTGATGATCACCCGGGCAGGCGAATCATCGCTGCCGCGACGACTGAGATCGGCACCCGGCGCCAACTGCGAAACCCGCCAGCGCCAAGACAGCAGTGGATATTTCTCGGCACTCACCGCCAGCTCCTGCAGCAAACCGGACGCGGCACTATCCGCATGCGCCTCAAGTACCCGGGACCCGCCATCCTCGACGATGCGGTACATCGTGTCGCGGTAATAACGCGAAATAATCCATGGTTGCCAGCCGGCCGGAAGCGACTTGCCCGGCGAGCCCACGGAAAATGGCACCACCGATACACCCGCGGCATGCCGTTCGGAGTCCGTCGGCAGGTTCGCGCATCCCCCCAATATCAGCAGCAGGACCAGGATTCGCAGTTTTACCGAGGCAGGCACAAATGAATAATCGCAGACGATGATGACGTCCTTGTGTCAGGGCTTCATTCCGAGCTTGCAATCAGCGCGGCATTGCCGCCAGCCGCCGCCGTATTGACAGTGAAGGTACGCTCGGCAGCAAAGCGGAACAGGTAATGCGGACCGCCCGCCTTCGGTCCGGTACCGCTCAGACCTTCACCACCGAACGGCTGCACGCCGACGACCGCGCCGATCTGGTTGCGGTTCACATAGACGTTACCGACCCGGGCGCGGACGCGAATCGCCTCGATGGTGTCTTCGATGCGCGAATGTATCCCCAGGGTCAGTCCATAGCCACTGGCATTGATGGCATCGACGACGTCAAGGAGTTTGTCGCCGTCGAACGTATAAACATGCAGGATCGGCCCGAATACCTCCCTGGTGATGGTATCGAACGCCGGAATCTCGAATGCGCAGGGTGCGAAGAAATACCCGGCCGGAATATCCCGCGGCAGCAGGGTCTGTCCGACCTGACTGAACGAAGCAGCCATGCGCTCGCGGTGCGCCACCAGCATGTCGAAGGCATCGCGGTCGATCACCGGACCGATATCCGTATCCAGCCGGGCCGGGTCGCCAAGGCGCAGCTCCTGCATGGCGCCGGCCAGCAGGGTCATGATGCGCGGCGCAATATCGCGCTGCACGCACAGGATGCGCAACGCCGAACAACGCTGGCCGGCGCTGTTGAATGCCGAGGCGATCACATCGTTGACGACCTGCTCGGGGAGCGCCGATGAATCCGCGATCATTGCATTCAACCCGCCGGTTTCGGCGATGAACGGAATGATCGGCCCTTGGCGATGCGCGAGACTGCGATTGATCGCCTGCGCGGTATTGGTGCCGCCGGTGAAGACCACGCCGGCAATGCGCGCATCGGCCACCAGCCTGGCGCCGATGGTTTCGCCCGGCCCCGGAAGCAGGGCAATGGCGTCTGCCGGCATGCCGGCCTCAAGCAGCAATTTGACGGTCTCGAAGGCAATGATCGGCGTCTGTTCTGCAGGCTTGGCAATCACCGCGTTTCCGGCTGCGAACGCCGCCGCGACCTGCCCCAGGAAAATGGCCAGCGGAAAATTCCATGGCGAGATCGAGGCGAATACGCCACGGCCCGTCAGGGTCAGTTGATTGGATTCGCCGGTCGGACCCGGCAGCGGTTCAGCCGACGAAAAGTGCGCACGGCAAAGCGCTGCATAGTAGCGGCAAAAATCCGCCGCCTCCCGCACTTCGCCCAGCGCATCAGGCAGGGACTTGCCGGCCTCCCTGGTCATCAGCGCCATGAAAAATGCACGTCGGGCTTCCAGCAAATCGGCAGCCCGCTCCAGCACAGCGGCGCGTTCGACAGCAGGCAGCCCGCGCCATTTCGAGGTGATATCCAGCGCGAGATTCAACAGCGCATCATCGGCCTGTTCGACCACGCCGATTTTCGCAAGATGGACGGGATCGATTGCCTCGATCGGCGCCCCGCGCATCGCCTCGCCGGCAATCAGGGGCTGGGCGATGAAATCCGTCCGACGTAACACCGGGGCCATCCCGGCAAACAGGGCATCGGTGGCCGATACTTCCGCGAAGCTGAAGCCGGCGGAATTGCGGCGGCTGACCGCCGAATCCAGGTAAAGGTTTTCGGGCTGTGGAATCTTCGCATTGCCCGCGGCCCGATGGGCATCGACCACGGCAACCGGATCGGCAATCACATCTTCGACAGGCACGGCCGGATCGGCGATGCGGTTCACGAACGAGGAATTGGCACCATTCTCCAGCAGGCGTCGCACCAGATACGGCAGCAGGTCTTCGTGGCTGCCGACCGGAGCATAGACACGGCAGGCAGTACCCGGCTGCGCGAGCACGGCGTCGTATAGCTCCACGCCCATGCCGTGCAGTCGCTGGAATTCGAAAGCGGCGGCGGCATCTCCGGCGACGCGCGTGCGCTCGAGAATCGTCGCCACGGTATGCGCATTATGCGTGGCAAACTGGCAATAGAACGCTTCCGGCCGGGCCAGCATTTTCGCGGCACAGGCCAGATAGGAGACATCGGTATTCGCCTTGCGCGTAAACACCGGATAGCGGCTGAAACCCTGCATCTGCGCCCGCTTGATTTCCGTGTCCCAGTAAGCGCCCTTCACCAGCCGGATCATGATCCTGCGCTGATGGGTGGATGCGAGCTTGACGAGCCAGTCGATCACCTGGCTGGCGCGCTTCTGGTAGGCCTGCACGGCAAGGCCCAGGCCCTCATAGCCCGCAAATCGCGCATCACCATAGACAGCGGCGAAAATTTCCAGCGACAGTTCCAGGCGTTCGGTCTCTTCCGCATCCAGGGTAAGGCCGATGCCGCCGTCGCGCGCCATTTCCGCAAGCTTCATGACCCTGGGCAGCAGTTCGGTCATTACGCGCTCGCGATGGGCCAGTTCGTAACGGGGATGAAGGGCCGACAGTTTGACCGAAATGCCAGGCGCTGCGAACACGTGCTGCCCGGGCTTTACATAGGCGGAAATTGCGGCGATCGCGTCTTCGTAAGACTTGAAATAGCGCGCAGCATCGTCCGCCGTCAACGCCGCTTCGCCGAGCATGTCGAAAGAATGCCGATAAGCGCGCTGTTCATCCGCGACCGAACGTTTCAGGGCGTCGGTAATGGTGCGCCCCATGACAAATTGCTCGGCCATCAGCTTCATGCCCTGACGCAGGGCCGCGCGTACGATCGGCTCCCCGGCGCGCGAGGCCAGCCGCGCGAGCCAGCCGCCGACATCGGTAGCGCTGTCCGGCTCGACCGAAACCAGTTTGCCGGTAAGCATCATGCCCCAGGTGCCGGCATTGACCAGCAGGGAATCCGATGCGCCCAGATATTTCTGCCAGTCGCCCTGCGAAAACTTGTCCTTGATGAGCTTGTCGGCAGTGGCTGCATCGGGAATGCGCAGCAGGGCCTCGGCCACGCACATCAGCAACACGCCCTCTTGGGTGGAAAGATCATATTGCGTCAGGAACGACTGCATGCCGACATTTTCGCGCTGCCGGTTGCGCACGGCCTCGACCAGCGAGCGGGCCAGGGCATCCACACGATTATTTGCATCGTCGTCGAGGCGCGCCGACACCAGCAAATATCTCAAGGTCTCGTCTTCCTGGGCGAGGAAAGCGCTGCGGAGAGCGGCAAAGGACGGGGGGGGCAACGGGGTCATTTCGGGTCTTCACATGGGATCGAAGACGCGGATTATCGCATCGGACGGGCTGCTTTGCGGCCCGTCCGATGCCGCCGCCGAGCTTTTTTGTTTGACGAATCGCTGCAGAAACAGCCGAATCTAGGCGGCAGCCGATTCCTGCTGGGCGACTTCGGCGTGCACTTTGACCATATCGACTTCGAGCGATTTTTGCACAACCTGTTCCAGTGCGGCTTTTGGCAGCATGCCGGCCTGCGAGAACAGAATCACTTGCTCGCGGAATACCATCAGGGTCGGGATCGAGCGGATATTGAATGCCGCCGCCAATTCCTGTTCGGCCTCGGTATTGATCTTCGCAAACACCACATCCGGATATTGTCCGGATACGGCCTCGAAGGTCGGGGCGAAAGCGCGGCAGGGACCGCACCATGGTGCCCAGAAATCGATGACGACCGGTTTGCCGCCTTCGATCGTCTGGTTGAAATTGTCTTTGGTAAGTTCGAGGACGGCCATATGCATTCCTTGATGTTGAAAAATAGGGTTTGGAAATCAGTTCTGCAGCAGGGAGCGAAGCATCCACGCCGTTTTCTCGTGGATCTGCAAACGCTGGGTCAGCAAATCGGCGGTCGATTCGTCCGAGGCTTTTTCCGCTGCCGGGAACACCTTGCGCGCGGTACGCGCCACGGCTTCGTGACCTTGAACCAGCAAACGGACCATATCGCCAGCTTCGGGGACGCCATCGGTCTCGGCAATCGATGACAGCTTCGAATAAGCTTTGTACGTACCCGGTGCGGTGTACCCTAGGGACCTGATCCGCTCTGCCACCGCATCGACCGCCAGCGCCAGTTCGTTATATTGGGTTTCGAACATCAGATGCAAGGTCTGAAACATCGGCCCGGTTACGTTCCAGTGAAAATAATGCGTTTTCAGATAAAGCGTGTAGGTGTCGGCGAGCAGCCTGGACAGGCCCTGCGCAATCTTTTCACGGTCCTTCTCGGTAATACCGATATCGATGGGAATATTCGCGGCTTTGTCCTTGGCCATGCCTTATCTCCATATGGTTTGCTGACGATGGATGAATTCTGGTGCCAGGACGCCAATAAGGCCAATTCAATGTCCCGATTGTGTTGATAGGCGCCGCCTATATCCCATCCATATCGGCGAATCCGGGATTATCACGCCAGTTTGACGACGGTTTGTGCAACCTGTGCGCCCAATCTGCGCAGCATGTTTGCGGCCCGTTCATCACGAACGGACCCATCGCTGTTCAGGAGTTCGCCCGCCTTGGGTACCGCGACCACAGGCAGCACGAAAGTGCCGAGATTGCTCAGGATGTACGACACATGCGGCAACGCGCGGATGGTGCCGAACGCGCCCGGTGACGCGCCCATCAGGCCACAAACCTTATTGGCGAAAGGAGCGGCGCCGCTTTCGCCACCGACCGACTGCGAGAGCCAGTCGATGGTGTTCTTCAACAGTGGCGTGATGGAAGTGTTGTACTCGGGACTGGCAATCAGCAGGCCGTCGGCAGCCATCATCAGCGCACGCAACTTGAGCATATTCTCCGGCACACCGTGCTCCTGATGCCAATCGGCGTCATAGATCGGCATCGGGTAATCGGCGAGTTCGGCCACCGTCACCTCGCCTCCGGTGGCGCGCGCTCCCGCCACCGCAAGCGACAGCGCCTTGCGATTGAAGGACTCCCTGCGGACGCTGCCGGCGAAAGCGAGAATTTTTGCTGTGGTCATATGGGCTCGGTCAATGAAGTTTGAAAAATGAAAGTGTACGGGCAAGCCGGCCATCCGCAGAAAACTAAGCGTCGGCCAATTGCCCCATGTGCCCGGTCATATAAGCCTTTTCCGCCGCTCGCACCTGTTCCAGGCTGTTCATCACGAAGGGGCCGTGAAACACCAACGGACCTTCGGCCGGGGCGCCCCCCAGCAGCATGACGTCCAGCGTGGCGCTGCCCGCATTGCTGAAGGCGACCGCGCCGTCGGCATTGTCGAACACTACCAGCTGCCCTGCCTTGGCGGCATGGGCGCCCGCGCCAAACGTGCCTTCGCCATCAATGAGATAGGCGGCGACTTCATGGTTGGCCGGGATATCGGCGCGAAAATTCGCGCCATGCTGTAAACGGACATGCCATAACAGCAGCGGCATCAGCACCTGTGCCGGCCCCTGGTGCGAAACATGATGGGAAACATAATCGCCGGCTACCACGCGCACACTAACTTCGTCGGCCACAATTTCGGGGATATCCTCGGCCGCAATCCGCTGGTAGCGCGGCGGCATCAGCTTCAGGGCGCGCGGCAGCGTCGTCCACAGCTGGATGCCGTGCATCGTCATCTCGCTCTCGGTTTCGGCAAGCGGGGCCTCGGCATGGATGATGCCGCGCCCTGAGGTCATCCATTGCGCGCCGCCGGCGGACACGATGCCGGTATGCCCTGCCGAATCGCGATGCCGGTTGCGACCCGACAGCAGGTAGGTGACTGTTTCAATGCCGGCATGGGGATGCGGACCGACCCCGTCATGCCCCGGCGTCACGCGAAACGGACCGAAGTGGTCGAGAAACACCCACGGGCCGACCGAGTTCCGGTTGTGATCGGGCAAAGCCCGCCGCACCGAGAAGGTTCCCACCGGCGCGATATGCGAGTCGATAATGCGTTCGATTTTCCTCATAATTCTCTCCGCAAGTCATTGCCGTCATTCGGCCAGGTCGAACAGCAGCACCTCGGCGTCCTGCGCCTTTGCCAATTCGACAGCGGCACCGGCCCAGACCTTGAGCGCATCCCCCGCCGCCAGCGGCTGGCCATTTACCGTCACACTGCCACGAGCCACATGCACATAGGCACGCCGGCCGGGTGCCAGATTGTGCACCAGATGATCATCCGCAGATATCAGCGTCGCATACAGCAGGGCGTCGGCATGCACCGTCACCGAGCCTTCGCGGCCGTCCGGCGACGCGATAAGCCTAAGCTGGCCTTGCTTCGATGCGGCATTGAAATGTTTCTCTTCATACGAAGGGTCGATGCCCTTCACATTCGGCTCGATCCAGATCTGCAGGAAATGCGTCGTGCCTTCCGTTGAGTGATTGAATTCGCTGTGACGCACGCCGGTACCGGCGCTCATGCGCTGCACATCGCCGGGGCGGATGGTCGAGCCATTGCCCATGCTGTCCTTGTGCGCCAGGGCGCCGTCGAGGACATAGCTGATGATTTCCATATCGCGATGACCATGGGTACCGAAACCCATGCCCGCCGCGACGCGATCCTCGTTGATCACACGCAGCGGCCCGAAGTGCACATACTTCGGATCGTAGTAATCGGCAAAGGAAAAACTGTGATGGCTCTTGAGCCAGCCATGGTCGGCGTATCCACGTTCTTGGCTTTTTCTAATTTCAATCATTTTGAATCTCCTGAAAAAGCTGCAACAGCAGCATAGACGGCATGTTGGGCTGGTATAATCGGTTTAACAAGCGGATAAATTCGATCAAATTATTCAATAAATTTGAACATGCGTCTTTCACTTGAATCCCTGCAGGTATTGGACGCCATCGAACGGCGCGGCTCCTTCGCCGCCGCTGCAGCCGAGTTGCATCGGGTTCCATCCGCAATTACTTATACAATTCAGCAACTTGAGAGCGATCTTGATGTCCTGATCTTCGACCGGCGCGGCCACCGCGCGGCACTAACGCCAGCCGGTCACGAACTCCTGAATGAGGGCCGTCAGCTGTTGCAGGCGGCGGCTGACCTAGAAACGCGCATCCGCCAAGTTGCCAGGGGCTGGGAAACCGAATTACGTATTGCTGTCGATACCATCATCGGCGCAACGCGGCTTTATCCGCTGATCGGACAGTTTTATGCGGAACAGGGACCGAGCTCCGGAACGCGCATCAAAGTTGCCGAAGAAGTGCTGGCAGGCAACTGGGACGCCCTGGTCTGCGGACGCGCCGACCTGGTCATCGGCGTCAACGACGACATTCCTGCCGGCGGCGGTTTCGCCACCCTGCTGCTGCGGCAATTGAATTTCGTGTTCGTGGCCGCACCCTCGCACCCGATTGGCCTCGAGTCCCAGCCACTGACCGAGGGCACCATCCACAAGCATCGTGCGGTCAGCATCGCCGATTCCTCGCGCAATCTGCCGCCGCGCACGGTCGGCTTGTTGTCCGGCCAGGATGTGCTGACCGTGCCCTCGATGCGCGACAAGATTTCCGCACATATCGCCGGCCTGGGCGTGGGCTATCTGCCGGCGCATCTGGCGGCGCCGGAAGTCCGGGCCGGGCGCCTGCAAATTCTCGACTCGGCGGCGGCGCGTCCCGCTTCCGCGCTCTATGCGGCCTGGCGGCCCAGTCGCATCGGGAAGGCGCTACGCTGGTTCGTCCAGCAGCTGGAAAACGAAAAAAATGTCGCCCCGCTATTTTCCGACGATGCACGCTAGCGTGAATTACATGCCCGGCGGCAGCGAGAACACGCCCTTGTCATCCGGGACCAAGACAAAATGACGCGTAATGGTTGCGAGCGGAATGGGCGCATAGACATGCGGGAAACTTTCTCCCTGACCGGCGAGGTCTTCACACCGGACGGATTCCCCGATTCTGGCATCGTCGATTTCAAGCAGCACCAAGCCCTGCTTGCCGGCAAAGTACTTTTGCGCTGTCCACAACACTTGCCCGCGCGTGGAGCAATGGATGAATCCTTCCCGTGCAAGATCGGTACCGGTGAATTCGCCGCTCAGCTGAGCCGCGTGCCAATCGGCAATTTCGGCGATACGGTAAATCATGATGGTCGATTTTCTTCGCGCATGGACGGCGCAGCCTAGCATGCCGCCTCCCGCCGAGTATATCGGCCGCTTTGCGCCCTCGCCCACCGGTCCCTTGCATTTCGGTTCATTGGTGGCGGCGCTGGCCAGTTATCTCGACGCCAGGGCGCATGGCGGCCGCTGGCTGCTGCGCATCGAGGATGTCGACGAAACCCGCTGCAAAACGCAATTCGGCGACGACATCCTGCGGACCCTGCAAGCTTTCGAGCTGCATTGGGACGGCGAGGTGATGACCCAAAGCGTCCGCAAGCCACGCTACGCGCAGGCACTGACGCAATTGACGCTCGCCGGCCTTGCCTACTCCTGTACCTGCTCGCGCCGGGAAATCGCCGACTCGGCCATTTTCGGCCTGGAAGGGTCTGTCTATCCCGGCACATGCCGCAGCGCGCATCACGCCGGCCCAGGCCATGCAATCCGGGTGTTGACTGGCGATGAACCGCTGCGTTTCATCGATCGTGTGCAGGGCCCGGTTGAACAGCGCCTGCAATCGCAGCTCGGGGATTTCGTCATCAAACGTCGCGATGGACTGTTTTCATACCAACTGGCTGTGGTGGTAGACGATGCCGACCAAAATATCAGCCACGTGGTGCGCGGCGCCGATCTGATCGATTCGACCACGCGACAAATCCATCTGCAGCAGCTGCTGGGATTGCCAACACCCCGGTACCTCCATATCCCGATAGCGATCAATGAAGCCGGACAGAAGTTATCCAAGCAGACCCTGGCACCCGGCATCGGCCATGACGACATCCGTCCAATCCTGCAGCAAGCATTGCGATTCCTCGGTCAGGCAGCAGGCGACGAGGCGCTGCCGGCGCGGGCAATGCTGGCCACCGCCGTACGCACCTGGACAGTGGCGGCAATCCCCACTGTACGCCAACGCACCATCCCTCCGGAATAACCCGGCAGGCAATCTGCGTCCGCAATCCATCGGCCTGGCTTCCTTCCTGTAAATCCGTTTATGCATTTCGTCGCATCAAATTGGCATCCCGTCCCGCAAACCCGCAGACTGCCGCCATCCCAGCCACTTCTGAGCCCACCGCCATGTCGTTTTTAAACCTGCATCGATCTCCCGCCGACCTCACTTTGCCTTCCCCCCGCCGCCGCTGGGTAAGAACAACCTTGGCGTTGCTGACCCTAGCCCTGATTGTCGGCTCCCTGGTCGCTGTGCGCGCCAGCTCCGCCAAAAAGGAAGACAAAAAACCGAATGCCAGCAAGGTCTTTGAATTCACCGATGCCGATATCGCACGCCTCAGCCCGCGCGAATTTGGCCAGAACATCCCGGTTTCCGGCAGTGTGCGACCAGTGGTGCAGGCCATGGTGCGCTCCAAGGTGCCCGGGGAAGTCTCGCGCGTGCTGGTACGGGAGGGTGAACGGGTAAAGGCCGGCGATGCGCTGATTACGCTGGATACGCGCGATCTGCAAGCGCAACTCGACAGCGCCCTGGGCAGCGTTGCCGAAGCGCGGGCGCGTCTGGACCTAGCCAGGAAGAATGAGGAGAACAACAAGCAACTGCTGGCCAAAGGATTCATCTCGCAAAACGCCTTCGACAGCGTGGCCAACTCGGTCAGCGTGACGGCGGCCAACGTCCTGACGGCCGAAGGTCAGGCGGCGATCGCCCGCAAGGCGCTCAGCGACGCCACCATCCGCGCACCGTTCAACGGGATCATCGCAAAACGCGCCGTGAACATCGGCGAAAAAGTCAGCAACGACTCCCCGGTTGCGCAAATCGTCGATTTGTCGCTGATGGAACTGGAAGCGCTGGTGCCTGTGTCGGAAATCCCCGCCGTCAGAATCGGCCAGGAAATCGCGTTTCGCGTTGATGGCTTCGGTTCCCGCACATTCAAGGGCAAGGTCGAGCGCATCAACCCCTCGGCCGACGCAGGTTCGCGCGCCATTTCCGTTTTTGTGTCGATCGCCAATGCCGATGGCGCGCTGAAAGGCGGCATGTTCGCCAATGGCGTGCTGGCTGCCGCCAGCAAGGGCAGCGTGAACGCCCTGCCGAGCGTGGCGGTGCAGGAAGAGGGCGGGCAGAATTTTGTATACATCGTCAGAGACGGCAAAGTCGACCGCCGCCCGGTAACCATCGGTGTACGCAATGTCGAGCAAGGCATGGTCGAGATCCGCGACGGCCTCGATGGCGGCGTCGATGTGGTGGCGGTAAGGGCCGACGGCATCAAGACAGGCGACCAGGCAATCATGAGAACCGGGGCCGCTTTGAAATCGGCCAAGACCGTCGCCAAAGACAGTTAGTCGTCGGCCCCGCAAAAATAAGGGTGAGCATCGCGCGCGGATTTGCGCTCAACAGATCCGCAGTGGTGGCATACACCCGCATCACCTGAAAAAGGGACATCCACCATGTGGTTCACAAGAGTCAGCATCAACAATCCCGTGTTTGCCACCATGATGATGGCGGCGATCATGGTTCTCGGCCTGTTCTCCTACCAGCGTTTGCCGGTGGAGCAGATGCCCGACATCGCCTTTCCGGTTGCCGTCATCCAGACACCATATCCCGGCGCCGGCGCGCAAGCGGTCGAACAGGATGTCAGCCGGCCGATCGAAGAGGCGATCAACACCATCAACGGCATCAAGACCATACGATCGAACTCCCGTGAAGGCGTCTCGTTTGTGGTTGCCGAATTCGAGCTGAGCATCGATATCAAATCGGCCATCCAGGACGTACGCGACAAGGTTGCGGAAGCCCGCCGTGGATTCAACCGGGACGTCGGCGAACCCACCGTGACGCGTGCGGACAATGAAAACGATCAGCCCCTTATTTATCTGTCCATGCAGTCGGACTCGCGCAGTCTGCGCGAGCTCTCCGACCTGGCCGACCGTCTGATCATCAAACGCCTGCAAGGCGCCAACGGCGTCGGCAATATCCAGATCGACGGCGATGTGCAGCGCGAGCTCGCCATTTTCCTGAAACCGGAGAAAATGGCTGCCTATGGTGTTGGCATCGACCAGATCACTAATGCCATACGCACCGAAAACCAGGATGCCCCCTCCGGTTCACTCGTCTCGGACACCAGTGAACGTCTGGTTCGCGTGCTTGGCAAACTGCGCAGCGTACAGGACTTTGAACGCATCATCGTGGCGCGGCGGGGCAGCGGGACCACCAGCGCAGTGACCCTGGGCCAGCTGGCAGAGATCAAGGACACCAAGCGCGAGGAAACCTCGATCGCCACCGAAAACGGCAAGCGCGTCATCTCCATCCAGATCCGCAAGACGCGCGGCGCCAATACCATCGATATGGCCGAGGCCATTCGCCGGCAAATCGATGAGCTGAAAAAGAGCCTGCCTCCGGACATCAAGCTGCAGATCACGTTCGACCGCTCGGTATTCATCAAGGATGGTGTCGACAATGTGCGGCACACCATCCTTGAGGGCGCACTGCTCACCGTGCTGATCGTGTTCCTGTTCCTGCATTCCTGGCGCTCCACCGTGATCACCGGCCTGACCCTGCCGATCTCGGTATTTGCCGCATTCATTGCCCTTTACGCCTTCGGTTTCACGCTCAATTTCCTGACGCTGATGGCCTTGTCCCTGTCCATCGGCATCCTGATCGACGATGCCATCGTGGTGCGTGAAAACATCGTTCGCCATCTGGCCATTGGCAAGGGCCACCGGCAAGCCGCGCTGGAGGCCACCGAGGAGATCGGCCTGGCAGTGATGGCCACCACATTCACCCTGGTGGCGGTATTTTTGCCGGTCGCATTCATGGGCGGTATCATCGGCAAGTTTTTTTACCAGTTCGGCATCACGGTCGTGGTCGCGGTGGTGGTTTCGCTGTTCGTCTCATTCACGCTCGACCCGATGCTGTCCAGCGTCTGGCACGACGGGCCGTCAAGCTGGATGAACCGCATCAAGCCCGTCAAGTGGGCGCTGGACAAGCAGCAGCTTCTCATCGACTGGCTGCATGCCCAATACGATCTGGCCTTGCGCTGGTCACTTGCGCACCGTAAATCGACCCTGGCTGTTGCCGCGGCCATTTTCGCCGGCAGTTTTTTCCTGACGCCGTTCATCGGCTCGGAATTTGTTCCGGACGATGACGACGGCTACACCAATCTGCGCATACAGACGCCGATCGGTTCCTCACTCGACTACAGCAACACGAAGGCCGAACAGGTTGAGGCTGCACTTGCGGATTTCCCCGAAATTAAACGCGTCTCCAAAACCGTCAACAAGAGTGGCGCGTGGTTTGATATCCAGTTGTCGCCGAAAAACGAACGCAAGCGCTCGCAAAAACAGATCGACGACGAAATTCGCAAGCGTCTGGCGCGAATCGCCGGTCTCGAGGTGAATATCGGCTGGAATCGACCCATCCAGCTGTATATCCTCGGCCCGGATATCCGCGAACTCGATCGTATTTCGCAGCAGGTAATGGCGAAGATGAAGGCCATCAAGGGCATGGTCGACATCGAAAGCACATTCAAACCGACCAGCCCGACCCTGGATGTCGTCGTCAATCGCGAGCTGGCCAGCGATCTGGGCGTATCCATGAGCCAGATCACCGCCACCACCAAGGCCATGGTTGGCGGCGAACAGGCCGGCCAGTGGCAGGGACCCGATGGCGAAAACCATCAGATCCTGGTACGCCTGCCCAAGGATGAGCGCACCGGCGTGGCCGATCTGGACAAACTCTATGTAGCAAGCTATTCCTTCAACGCCGATGCGACGCCGCGTATGGTACCGCTCCGCCAAGTCGTCGATTTCAGGCCCTCGTACGCCGAGCGTCAGATCGAGCGTCGCAATCTGCAGCGCCAGATCCGCCTCAATGCCGGTGTCGCAAACGGCTCAAATGTGGGCGATATCGCGGCGCAGCTGCGCGAGTCGATCAAGGATATCCAGCTGCCTCCGGGCTACCGTTTCCAGTACGGCGGATCATCGCAAGACATGCAGGAATCCCTGGGTTACGCCGTCGGTGCGCTGGGACTCGCCATCATCTTCATCTACCTGATCCTGGCGTCGCAGTTCGGCAGCTATCTGCAGCCACTGGCCATCATGGCCTCCCTGCCCCTGTCCCTGGTCGGTGTGTTCCTGGCTTTGCTGATATTCGGCAGCACCCTCAACCTGTTTTCGGTGATTGGATTCATCATGCTGATGGGCCTCGTTACCAAGAATGCCATCCTGCTGGTCGATTTCACCAACCAGGGGCTGCGGGAAGGGAAAACCCGCGAACAGGCGATTCTCGATGCCGGACAAGTGCGGTTGCGCCCGATCCTGATGACGACGGCGGCAATGATCGGCGGCATGATGCCATTGGCGCTGGCATTCGGCGCAGGCTCGGAGCAGCAGTCGCCGATGGCACACGCGGTGATCGGCGGCATCATCACTTCCACCGTACTGACGCTGGTGGTGGTGCCGGTGTTGTACACCTATTTCGATACTTGGGGACGCAAGGCCAAGGCCTGGCTGGCACGCAAACCAACGGGCGCCGGCATCATCGCCATGCCGGCGCAGGAAAAACGCGACGACTGACGGCAACGCTTACTTCGGCTGCGGGGTCAACGCCCTGACGCGCTGGCTCCGCGTCAGCATGGCAATCGTGGAATTTTCGGGATAGGCCAGTACCTGATTGCGACCTGCCGCCTTGGCGCCGTACATGGCCTCGTCGGCACGTTTCAACAGGTGCGCAATATTATCGCTGTCTTCGCGCCCAAGCCGGGCGACACCGGCGCTGACCGTCACCCGCAGAGGATTGCCGCCCCCGCCAAACCCGGTTCGTTCGACGCTTTGGCGAATGCGCTCCGCCAGCGCCACCGCGCCATCAAGCGCGACATCCGGCAGCAGCACGCAAAATTCCTCGCCACCATAGCGCACCAGCAGATCCTCGCGCCGCAGGCAGCTCTGCACGATCTTGGCAAAGCGTATCAGCACGCTGTCGCCAACCACATGACCATGCTGGTCATTGATGCGCTTGAAATGATCCAGGTCGAGCATTACCAGCGACAATGCCGAACCTGCGCGACGGCTGCGCGCTATTTCTTTTTCAGCGAGCTCCAGAAAGGTGCGACGATTGAAAGTGCCGGTAAGCGGGTCGGTGACGGCAAGACGCTGCGCCAGCTCCTCGGCCCGGTCCTTGTGCAAGACCAGGAAACCGACCGAAGTAGTAAGCAACACCGTATGCCCGGCGAAAAAACTTAGCGCCTGGAAAAGCCCGGGCGCCAGCAGCCCGGATGCGTCCGGGGGTTCGATGATCGCCGACAAGGTGCGGGCAAAAAGGGCAACCGCGCCGAGCAGGAAGCCGCCCATCATCAGCCAGCGCGCGGACTGTTTGACACCATCATGAAGACGATTGGTCAGCACCGCCAGCGCCAGCATGCCGCCGCCAAACAGGGTTCCGCTCAGGATCATGCGCGTGGCAACCGAGTCCAGCATCAACAAGAACAGCACGGCAACGAAAAATGCCGGCAGGATATGCCACCAGATGCCGAGGCGGCGTCCATAAAACTCGAGCAATGCAGCGGCTTGCAGCGATACGGCGACCGGAAACAGGGAATTGGGGGCGATGATCGACAGCGCTTCCGGCACCGGCCCGCGCGACGCGAACAGGGCGAAGATCAGGGCATAGACGCATAACGCCGCCGTCCATCTGCCGAGCCCGCCGCGAAAATCCGGACCGACCGCCACCCACAGCGACGCCGCCAGCAGCAGGCTGGTCGCAATCATCAATATGAAAATGGTGTATGCATCAAGCATGGTGCGCAACCCCGTTACGGCGGCGGTGATTTTGCATCTGACCACACAAACGAATCAACGATTCCTCGTAAGAGCTTGCCACATTGCATGACCGGTCTGTCGGGTCGTCAATGCGGCGATTCAAGAATTCGCGAAATCGTCTCTGCACGCCCATGGGCATTGAGCTTCGAAAAAATCTGCTTGATGTGATAGGCCACCGTGTTGGGCGAAAGGCCCATGCCCTGGGCGATTTCCTGATTGGACTTGCCCTGGGCCATGCGCAGGGCAATATCCTGTTGCTGCGGTGGCATACCCAGTGTACGCAGCGCCTCCGCAAACTTGAGCAGCATCGGCTCCTGCCGGGCAATGCGAATCGCAATCGGCGCATCTGCCGACACCGCATCGCCCAAACGGTAGGCACGCAATTGCAACCGGCCCCAGCGGGTTTGCACCGTCAGTAACGGCGGCCGCGATCCTGTGTCGCGCAGCATTTCCGCGAGACGCACAATCATGTCTGTAACCGCTGTATCGGCCGCACGCAATCTTCCCGGCGCGAAGGCGCCATCGACAGCCTGGACCAGCAAGCGCCGCGCCTGTTCGGAGGCATGCAGCAGCCTGCCGTCGACATGCGCTATCACCACCGCCTCATCGTCCGTGTCCACCTGCTGCGATTTATTGATGCCGTCATTATCAGATTCAGTGGCGAGTTCAATGGGCAGCCCGTTGCGTATCGCCACGGCATGCGCCACGTAATGCAGAATGCTGGCCAGGTCGGCGCGCGCTTTGGCATCGAATTCGCTGGATTTTCTGGGCCGATACAGGCTGATCTGGCCCAGGGCCGAGCCGTGGTCGCGCACCACGCCATACAGCACATGATGGGCATCGAGTTCACGCAGGATTTCATTATAATAGGCCGTGCGCTGCAGGGCCGCGTCCGCGCTGCTGCTATCAACCTCGATACCGGCCTGTACGCGCGCCAGAAACTGGCGCCGGAACGGGTGTTCATCGCTATCGTAGAAATGCTCAAAATAAAGCCGCATATGCTCGCTGGGCAGCATGCGCTCTGCGTACAGATTGTGCATGTCGCCGCTGCTGTCGACCCAGAAAAAGCCTGCCGAATCCGCCGGCACCAACTGACGGATCAGCGGCAACAGACGCGGCATCAAGGTTTCAGCCGACAACCCCAGGCAGCAAAGCTGACGGATCTGCGCCCGCAACGAGGTCTGCTTCATGCCGCCGCAGTCCTGCGTTCCAGCAGACGCCGCACCGGCACCGGTTTGCTCAAGCCGCGAAACGTCATTTCGCCCAGGTCTTCGCCGTTGAAGTCCGTCTCGATGGCGGCGAACGCCCGCTGCGACATCAGCACTTCGCCAGAAGCGGCATGGGCGCACAAGCGCGCCGCCAGATTGGTTACAGTGCCGATCGCCGCGTAATCGATGCGGTGATCAAAGCCAATCGCGCCGACCGTAGCAAAACCCTGCGCAATGCCGATTCCCAACCCCAGATCGAATCCCGAACGCGCCCAGGTCGCTTTCAGGCCGTCGGCAGCCTCGCGCATGGCCAGCGCCATGGTCGCGGCGCGTTCGGTGGGTGCCGCCACCGGCACCGGATCATTGAAAAAAACCATCATGCCGTCACCGGTAAATCGCTCAAGCGTCCCCTGATGAGACTGCACCAACTCACCCATCACCCGATGATAATCGCCCAGAGCCCGCATGACAATTTCCGGCTCGCCCGTTTCCGCAAACGCCGTAAAGCCGCGCAGGTCAAGAAATACCACGGTAATTTCACGGCGATGCGAAACCAGCGGGTCGTCAGCGCCGCCGGCGACGATCAGATCAGCCAACTGCGGCGAAAAAAAACGTTTAAGCTTGGCAAGATGATGTGAACGCGACACTTCTTCGGCCACGCGCGCTTCCAGCGTAACGGCCCAGTCGCTGAGCTCACGGCGTTGCTCTTCCACGGTTTCGTAGAGGCGCTTGATGCGCAGCAGGGAGCGCACCCTGGCAAGCAACTCGTGCACATTGATCGGCTTGGAAAGAAAATCGTCGGCCCCCGCTTCGATGCCGCGAATACGGTCTTCCTTGGATTCGAGCGCAGTCACCATCACCACCGGCAACATGGCATTGCCCGGCTCGGCACGGATGCGACGACAGGTTTCAAAGCCATCCATGCCCGGCATCACCACATCCAGCAGCACCAAATCCGGCGCCTGCGCAGCGACGATTTCAAGTGCCGCCTCACCGCTGGCGGCAATCAGGGCGATGAAACCATGGTGGCGCAGCAAATCGGCAAGCAGATTGGCATTGGCGGCGGTGTCATCGACGACCAGCACACGCCCGGCAGATGGCTTGTCCGCAGGCGTACCTTCAACGGTCATTGTTGTTTTTTATGCGAAAAGGAATTGTCCTATGATGCCACGCGCGCAGTTAGTTGTCGTATCGTTTCCAACAAAATCCGCAAATTGACCGGCTTGGGTTCGAAGCCGTCAAAGCCCGCATTGCGAACCCGCTCGCGATCATTGCCCATTACCGAGGCGGTTACGGCAACCACCGGTGTGGCCGCGATCGCCGGTTCGCCGCGAATGACATTGAGGGCATCCAGTCCCGACATGCCGGGAAGGTGGATGTCCATCACCACCAGCTCGGGGTGACGCTGACGAGTAATTTCGAGGCCATCCTCGGCATTGGTGGCTTCCGCCACGGTATAGCCTTGATGGGAGAGCACATCGCTCAGCAAGCGACGGCTTTTTTCATCATCTTCTACGATTAAAATCAATTTTCCCTCCCCCATGATCATTCGCTTCATGCCGTCCCGACTTCGGACGGGCGCACGGCAGGAAGCTCAAAGGTGAATGTTGCACCCCTGCCCGATTCACTGCTGACCCAGATGCGTCCGCCGTGCAATTCGACCAGGCGCCGGGTCAGCGACAGCCCCAGGCCAGTACCTTCATGCTTCGCATTGCCGCTGTTATGCAACTGTCTGAACTCCTCAAAAATCGTGGCCTGGTCCTCAATCGCTATGCCAAGCCCCGTATCCGAAACCGAGATTTCAAGCGTATTTGTATTTGTAACATGCCTTGCCGATACGCGAACCCGCCCGCCCGGGTAGGAAAATTTGACCGCATTGGTCAAAAGATTGATCAGAACCTGCTTGACCTTGCGCTCATCGGCCTCGATTTCACCTGCCGAGGGTTCAATTTCCGCCAAAACCGTCAGGTTCTGCCGTAGTGCGCGCTCACGTATCAAAATGATGGCGTTGTCGATAGCCGCGGCCACGTTGAAGCGACTGGTCTCCAGTTCCATCTTCCCCGCCTCGATTTTGGACAAATCGAGGATATCGTTGATGAGAGACAACAGATGCTGCCCGGAGGAATTGATGTCTCCCACATATTCAGCCTGTTTTTCATTCAGCGGGCCGAAATACTCTTCTTTCAAGGCATCCGAAAAACCGATCACCGCGTTCAGCGGCGTGCGCAACTCGTGCGACATATTGGCCAGGAATTCGCTTTTATGGCGGTTGGCCGCTTGCAATTCGGCGGTTTTTTCCGCCACCTTTTGCTCCAGGCCGGTCGTGTAGTCGCGCAGCTGATCCGCCATTTTGTTGAACTCCCCCGCAAGGGCGCCGAGTTCATCGCCGGAACGGATATCGATGCGGGTCGCCAAGTCGCCGGCGCCGATGCGGGCAGCACCCTGCTGCAATCGCAGAATCGGCGCGACCAGGGTACGGGCCAGCAAGTAACTGGCGACGAAGGCAAACAGTAGTCCGACCACCATAAATCCGAGGGTGCGCAACAAAGTGGCAAACACTGGTTTCAGCGCCTCGGTATAGGATTGCTCCACCACCACCCACCAGCCGACGGGCTCGATATAAACCGCGCTCGACAGCACCTTGCCACCCTCCAGGCCCTCGGCCTCGAACAAGGAAGAATACGTTGCCCCCCTCGTGCTGCTGCCCGCCTCCTTTGCCAGTTGCAGCGCATTGGCGGGCAGCTTTTGTGAAATATCCTCTCGGCGCAGCACCAGGCTCAGGTTGGGGTGGGCCACCAGCTGGCGGGCACTGTCGACGATGTACGCCTTGCCGTTGCTGCCGACCTCGATTTGCGCCACCACATCAGTGACAAATTTCAGATTGACCTGGCCGATGGTCACTCCGCTGGAGCGTCCCGGCACTGCAACTGCCATCGACACATAGGGCAGGTTGCCCTCGCGCAGGTAAGTGGCGCCATACCATTTGCCGGCACGATTGGCGCCGGCAATAGCTGCCCCCAAGCCTTTGCCGGGTGCCACCCCCGTTTCGCTGATGTTGACACGCGAGACGCGGATGGCGCGCTTGCCGGCCGCATCGACATGCTCGATCTCGGTAATCGCCGGCACCATTTTCATGAGCCGCTCGTATTCGTAAACGCGATCCTCGTCATTCAGCAACCCGCTTTCCCAGGGAAGCGCATCGATCTCCAGCAGCTGCTGCTCCTGCCGATCCAGAAAATTGCTGATGCGGTTGGCGACAAGACGCGCATCGGACAACTGCAGCGCCGCGATTTGCGCCTTGTTCTCACCATAGGCGTAGTAAACCTCCGGTGCACTGGTGATCAATAGCAGCAGGGTGACAAAGCCAGCCAGGAACCAGAAGTAGCGCCTGCGCAGGACGGAAGTCGGCCGCCGCGCCGAGGTCGCTAGCCAGAAATTCATTGGATCACCATGTCAGCAACCTTGATCAACGATTTTGGTGGATTGATGCCAACCTGCCGCAGCGCAGCTAGATTCAGGCCGAAGTTGTAGCGGGTCGATTGCACGATGGGAATATTTTCCAGCGGCACGCCGTCGAGCAGGGCAGCAGCCTGTCCTGCAAAGACTTCATGCATATCATCGGTGTTTGGCTGTAATGCAGACATGCCACCTAACTTTAGAAAATGGAGCCGGGGATAAATAACCGGCATTCGGATGCGGGCAAATTCCCGGGTCATTGCTTCTCCGTATAGCACCGCGAACCTGCTCCAGGGTATATCCCATGCATCGACACTTCGCACCTCCGGTCCATGCGCAAATTTTTCGAACTCCGGTAGCGTACTGAAGTAGAAGAAGCGCTTCGTGAGCCGGGTGAAGGGATCGTTTTCAATAATGCTGTCGTTATAGGGAACAGGGCCAGGCTCAAACTCCAGATCGTATATGCCGAGAACTCTGCACTGCGGCACCAGTCGCAGTAGCATTTCACGTCGTTTGACCAGGCTGCCAGGTCCGAGAACATATCCCGTCATCCCCAGTGCAGGCCGCGTCAGGGAATCCGCGAGCCCGCGCGCCACCGGATTGCCCAGGTAAAAAAAAAGGACAGGCAGTCCGGGTTTCAAGTCGCGCACCATCTCCGCATAGGTGATGGTCGGCGCAATGACGATAGCGGGCTGTAGGCTTTCCAAGGCAATACGCAACTTCATTACCGTTTCTTGGCTACGATTCAAGGCAGCCGAAACGAATATCAGCTCGGGCTTGATCCGCGCATTGACAAAGCGATGTTCAAGAGCGCGTCGCATTTTTTCAAAGTTACCACGGGCACTAACATTGTCTTCATTGACGTAGGCAATTTTCGGCGTGCGCGAATTTGCCCGGACAAGCGTGGCATTACCCGCGGCCAGCAGTGCGCCTGCGGCTAGCAAGAGTTTTCGTCGCCGGATGTTAGTATGCAAAGGGGATTTTTCCATTGGACTCATTGGGTGCGATATTGTGTGTTTCCTGCATGTTGGCTAACATGCTCTCGCACTCCAATTCTACAAACTACCAAAAAGAGGAAAAAATGGCAAAGCAACCAGACGGCTATTTTGCATTCAAACTCATCGCGCCGAGTATTGCGAAACACTCGACGCTGCTCGCTACCGCGACGATCATGGATCCCATGGGTCGCGTGCAAGGCGCCATTCGTGCAAGCCCGGGAGCGATGGCCCCTGTATCGACAGGATTCTCCATTGCCGATGACGATTCCCATGTGTTGCATGGCGTCGCTGGTCATCTGGTGGGCACCATACTCAATTTCGCTCCCCAGGAAGTGGCAAAGTGCAAATCACTGTTTGAGGCGGAACAACTGGTGAAGTCGAAGTACAAGACTTGGCTTGCGGACGCCTACGATTGGTTCGTATTCCCGGGTTACCTGCAAAGCGCGCCTTCTGCCAAGGGCGCAGGTAAGAAATCTCCCACAACACAGAGGGTGGTAAACAAGAAAGTGCCTGGTGCGCGCCGGCCATCAAAAGCGCGCAGCAAGCAATAGATGCACGAAGCTTCCGGGCGGCGCCCCGCCAAGACGGCAGTCCGATGCCATGACCTGGCGGTCACGGATGTAATCCACATACCACGCGCGTTCAGCCGCAGCGAATGCGCCGAGATCATCTCCCTACGCGAAGGTCTTGATTGCCATGGTGATCGCTTTCTAAACTACGGAGAAATCCGCGGCGCCAGCGAAGTTTGCTGGTTGGAACAAGATAAGGCACCCCGTTGGTTGAGGCAAAGGCTGCTGGAATTGATGCGAAACGCAATAAAGCGTTTCGATTTTGATATTTCCGATCCGCTTGAGAACTTCAAGCTGATCAAGTACCGCCGAGGTAACCGTGTGCAATGGCATGTCGATTGCGGTGGCGGCGAGACAGATACGCGCAAAATGACATTAACCGTATTGCTTTCGCCGCCGGACAGTTTTGAAGGCGGCGATCTGACGCTCGCGACCCAGCACAGTGAATTGCATCGCGACATCGGCGACGTGGTGATCTTCCCGGCGTTTCTGGTGCACAAGGTTTCCGCCGTCAAGCGCGGGGTTCGGCATGCGCTGGTAACGTGGGCGCATGGTCCGCGTTTCCGATAACCTGCCGCCGGGGTCAATCTGCAATGTGGCAACCGGAAGCAAAACCTACCTGCACAGGTAGGTTTTGTTCAGGGGCAATCCTCGATGCTGCGTAAGCCGAGTATTTTCTCGCCGCGCCATCAGCCAATGCCTCAATCCGGCAATATCCAGCGCAGCAACAATGATGCTCAACCAGGCGAAGCCGAGAACCTTGGCGCATTGACACCAGCCGACACCGGCAAACGTAGCAGGTCGCCGGCAGAGACCTTCATCATCGCCCTGCTGCTGATCATCTGCTGCTTCGCCTTCGCGTCCAGCCTGCTGCGTTAGCGATTCGCGGAACATCAGAACCCGATTGCGCCACCATCCTTGCGATGATCGCTGCCGGCACAATAGGCAACCTCGCCGCCATCATCCATGCGCCAGATCAGCTGCGCACCGCCGAATGCAAAGTTGACCGCTTCAGCCGACGCCAATTTATGGCCCATTGCCTCAAGACCCGCGCCAATACCGGCTTTCAGGGCATCCTCGAGGCCGACAGTGCCATCGGCATTGACGATCCAACGCGGTGCATCACTGGCCGTTTGCGGGTTCTGGCCGTAATCGCAAATGCGCGTCACCATCTGCACATGGCCCTGCGGCTGCATATTGCCGCCCATCACGCCGAATGACATCAGCGGACGGTTCTGCAAATCGGTCAGGAAACCGGGAATGATGGTCTGGAACGGTCGCTTGCCGGGTGCGACCTGGTTGGGGTGACCGTCCTTAAGCACGAACCCATGACCGCGATTTTGCAAGGAGATGCCGGTGCCCGGAACCACCACGCCGGAACCGAAGCCCATGTAGTTCGACTGAATCAGGCTGACCATCATGCCGCTGGCGTCGGCTGTGGTGAGATACACCGTGCCGCCATGCCTGGGCGTGCCGAACAAGGGCGCAGAGGCGCGCTTCATATCAACCAAGGCGGCGCGTTGTTTGAGATAGGCGCGGTCGAGCAAGGTCTCGACTGGCACATCCATGAAGTCGGCATCGGCGATATAGCGATGCGCGTCGGCAAAGGCGAGCTTCATCGCCTCGAGTTGCAGATGCACGCTGGCGACAGAATCAACGGCCAACCCCTTGAGGTCAAAATGGTCGAGGATGCCGAGGCATAGCAGGGCCGCCAGCCCCTGCCCGTTAGGAGGGATTTCATGCAGGCGCACGCCGCGATAATCCATATGGATGGTGCCCACCCAATCCGCACGATGGGCGGCCAGATCGGCGGATGCCAACGCACCGCCTTGCGCCCTGGCATGCGCGGCGATTTTTTCAGCCAGCGCACCGCGATAAAACGATTCGCCGCCAGTCGCGGCAATTTCTTCCAGCGTCGCGGCCTGTCCTGGCAGGATCCACTTCTCGCCGGCACGCGGCAGCCGCCCGCCGGGGGTAAAGTCGCGTACAAAATCCGCCTGCCCTTTCAGCATCTCCGACTGGCGCAACCAGCTGTGCGCCGTGATCGGCGAAACATGATGGCCTTCGCGCGCGTAGCGGATTGCGGCCTCGAACAGCGCGGCGAACGGCAGCTTGCCAAATTTTTTCGACAGTTCTGCCCATTGCGAGACCGCGCCGGGCACCGTCACGCTGTCCCAGCCGCGCATCGGCACCATGCTGGCACCGGGATATTTTTTGGCGAAGTAATCCGGTGTCCAAGCCTGCGGCGAACGGCCCGAGGCATTGAGCCCGTGCAGCGTCTTGCCGTCCCAGATGATGGCGTAGCCGTCCGAGCCGATGCCGTTGCTGGTCGGTTCCACCACGGTGAGCGTAATCGCCGTTGCCAGCGCGGCATCGACTGCGTTGCCCCCCTGGCGCAACATCTGCAAACCGGCTTGTGCGGCCAACGGCTGTGAAGTGGCGACGATGTTCCTGGCCATCACCGGCATACGTTGTGAGGCATAAGGAAAATTGATGGCGGGATTATCGAATGAGAAAAATTTCATGTTTTCCTGGAAATGAAGGCCGATTGGTGAGCGCGCCGCGCTGGCGTAAGCTTACCGCGAATCATTTTTACGGGAACCGTCATGAATCAAGATTTGGATGCGCTGGTATTCGATGCCTATGGCACGATCTTCGATGTGCATTCGGTAGTCGGCGCCTGCGAAGCGTGCTTTCCCGGCCGGGGCAAAGCCTTGTCGGCGCTGTGGCGCAGCAAGCAGCTCGAATACACCTGGCTGCGCAGCCTGATGCAGCGCCATGCGGATTTCGACCAGGTGACGGCAGAGGCGCTGTCCTTTGCCTGTCAGGCGCTTGGTCTCGCCGCAAATGCGGAGGCATTGCGCGAATTGCCGCAGGCCTATACGACGCTGATGCCATTCGCCGACAGTCTCGCCGGCCTGCGCGCCCTGCGGGGCGGCAAGCGCCTCGCCATCCTGTCGAATGGCACGCCTGCATCACTGAATGCGGTGGTGACGCATGCCGGCTTGAACACGACATTTGAGCAGGTGCTCAGCATCGAGGAAGCGGGCATTTTCAAACCGGATCGCCGCGTCTATCGGCTGGCGGTAGATCGCCTCGAGCTGGAACGCGAACGCATCGGTTTTGTCTCCAGCAATGGCTGGGATGCGGCCGGCGCCAAGGCCTTCGGCTTTACGGTGTTCTGGGTCAATCGCACCGGCAATCCGGTTGAGGCGCTGGGCGTGTACCCGGATTACATCGTCGCCGGCGTCGACGAAGTGGCGAGGCTAGTCGGCGGCTGAGCCGCCGTGCGCGGCATCCCAGGCCTTGAGGTCCTTCTCGTACTGCCACAGTTCTTCCTCGTAAATATCCATTACGCAGGGAATGCAGCCGGTGCCGCAACATTCATGCGGCTCGGGTTTGCGCGGGGGCACGGGTTTGTTCATGCGGACAGACTCGGTTTCCATTGGGCCATTTTACGATAGCCTGTTTGCATCGGATGTGACAAAAAAACAAAACCCCGGCGCGCCGGGGTTTTGTGGGGTTCATGTCGCTCAATCCTCGACGAAGGCTTCCTCGCGCTTCTTGCGGATCGCCGGCAGCGCAATGATCACCAGCAGCAGGCCCGCGACCGCCAGCAGGGATGCCGACAGGGGGCGGGTGAAGAACACGGTGGCGTCGCCGCGCGACAGCAGCATGGCGCGGCGCAGATTCTCTTCCATCATCGGGCCGAGAATGAAGCCCAGCAGCAGCGGCGCCGGCTCGCACTCCAGCTTCACGAATAGATAACCGATGAAGCCGAATACCGCCGTGATGACAACGTCGAACGGTGCATTTTGCAGCGAATAGACGCCGATCGCACAGAACACCAGGATGGCTGGGTAGAGCATGCGATAGGGCACCGTCAGCAATTTGATCCACATGCCGATCAGGGGCAGGTTCAGCACCACCAGCATCAGATTGCCGATCCACATCGAGGCGATCATGCCCCAGAACAATTGCGGACGCTCGGCCATCACCTGCGGGCCGGGCTGAATACCCTGGATGATCATCGCGCCGACCATCAAGGCCATCACCGGATTGGGTGGAATGCCGAGGGTGAGCAAAGGAATGAAAGAAGTCTGTGCGGCGGCGTTATTGGCCGACTCCGGCGACGCCACACCGCGGATATCGCCCTTGCCGAATTTTGACGAATCCTTGGCGATTTTCTTTTCCAGCGTGTAGGCCGCGAACGAGGCCAGCACCGCGCCCCCGCCCGGCAGGATACCCAGCAACGAACCAAGGGCGGTGCCGCGCAGCACGGCCGGCGTCGCATCCTTGAAGTCCTGCTTGGAGGGCCACAAGTTAGTCACCTTGTGGGTGAACACCTCGCGCGGCGAATCGTCCTGCTCGAGATTCTTCATGATTTCGGCGAGGCCGAATACGCCCATTGCCACGGCCACAAAGCCGATACCGTCGGAAAGTTCGGGCACACCGAAGCTGAAACGGGCCATGCCGGAATTGACGTCGGTGCCGACCAGACCCAGCAGCAGGCCCAGCACGATCATCGCAATCGCCTTGATCACCGAACCGTGCGCCAGCACCACGGCGGCGATCAGGCCCAGGGCCATCAGCGAGAAATATTCGGCGGGGCCGAATTTGAACGCCAGCTGCGCCAGCGGTGGCGCGGCGGCGGCCAGCAGGAAGGTCGCCACCGAACCGGCGAAGAAAGAGCCGAGCGCGGCCGTCGCCAGCGCCGGGCCTGCGCGGCCCTGCCTTGCCATCTGGTACCCATCAAGCGCGGTCACCACCGAGGATGATTCGCCGGGAATGTTGATCAGGATCGCGGTGGTTGAGCCGCCGTACTGCGCCCCGTAGTAAATACCGGCCAGCATGATCAGCGAGGATTCGGGCGGCAGCGTGAAGGTCGCCGGCAACAGCATGGCGATCGTCGCCACCGGACCGATGCCGGGGAGCACCCCGATCAGGGTGCCCAGCAGACAGCCGATCAGGCAATACAGCAAATTGTTCAGCGTCAGCGCGACGCTAAAGCCGAGGGAAAGGTGTTGAATTAATTCCATGTCCGCTCCCCTTAGCCCAGGCCGAGAAATTCAGGCCAGATCTGGAATGGAAGCTTCAGACCGTAGATGAATACCGCGACCGATCCCGCCGCCAGAATGGCGCTGGAGATGAGCGCCTCTTTCCATCTATGCTCATGGCCGCCATAGGAAGAAATAAGCACCAGCAAGACAATGGCGGCCACCAAACCGGCCGGCTTGGCGATCAAACCGAAAATCACGAAAGCGGAGAGCACCCAGATCAATGGCCGCCAGGCGAATTTGCTGACCGGCCCGCCACTGGTCATCAGCGCCTGGACAACGATGATCACGCCCAACACCGCCATGATCGACCCCAGCACGAACGGGAAATATCCCGGGCCCATGCGGCTTGGGGTACCCATCGGATATTCGGAGACCTTGACGATGATGGCGAATGCCAATCCGATCACGGTAAACATCACCCCGGACCAGAAGTCTTTTGGATTTTTGAGATTCACTGCCCCTCCCTCTATGAAATGCTGAATATCGTTTGCCAAGGATTCTACCTTAACAACTCATTTTCTTTCGCGCGGGCTTACGAACTGCTGACAGGCGGGCGCGAAGATGACGATGGTCAAGAAAACTATTTCACCAGCCCCATGCGCTTGGCAGCCTCGATATAGACTCGTGTGCGCTCCGCCATGAACGCCGGCATCTTGTCATAGCCGATGTCGACCAGTTCGAAACCCCCTTCGGCCATGCGCCGCTGGAACTCGGGGTCCTTGTTGATTTCGCTGAACATATCGGAAATGCGCTGGCGCAGTTCCGGTGGCGTCGATTTCGGCACCGCGACGCCGCGATAGGCGCCGTCCACCCAGTCGATACCGAGCTCGCGGAAGGTCGGCACATCGGGAAATTGCGGGTGGCGTTTTTCGGTCGCGACCGCCAGCATGCGCGTCTTGCCCTTCTGCGCGATCGCCAGCGTCACATAGGACATCGCTGCCGCCACATGCCCGCCGAGCAGGGAAGCGACCAGGTCGCCGGTGCCCTTGAATGGGATATAGGTGGTCTTCACGCCGGCGACGCCGTTGAAACGCTCGGTCGCCATGTGGTTGGCGGTATTGGTGCCGGAGCCGGCGAAGGTGACGTCGCCGGGCGCGGCCTTGGCCGCCTTGACCAGGTCCTGATAGGTCTTGAAGGGGCTGTCGATGCTGACCACGATGGCATCCGGCGTGTAGTGGTAAAAATGCACATTCACCAGATCCTCGGTCTTGTACTGCACCTGGCCCTCGAGCGGTTGCAGCACGATATGCGGCAGATTGGTGCTCATCAGGGTATAGCCGTCGCCGGGGAACCCATTGGTCTGCGCCCAGGCGAGCGCGCCGCCGGCGCCGGGCTTGGATTCGATGATCAGCTCCTGGCCGAATTTCTTGCGGTACACCAGTTGCTGAAAGCGCGCGCCGATATCCGATTCGCCGCCGGGGGCAAAAGGCACGATGTATTTGACCGGCCTGTCGGGATAGGCCGCCATTGCAGGCGCGGCGACCGCGAAGGTTGCTGCGGCCAGCAACCACATCAAGTTTTTCTTCATGTTTCCTCCGGTGAAAATTTTTGATTGATTTTTATTATTTTTCGACTGCGTCTGCGATTGCCTTGCCTACTTCCTGCGTACCGGCGGTGCCGCCCATGTCGCGCGTGCGCGGGCCCTCGACCAGCACTTTTTCGATCGCCTTGACGACGGCGTCGCCGGCCTCCTTGTGGCCGAGATGCTCGAGCATCATCGCCCCGCTCCAGATCTGCCCGATCGGATTGGCGATGCCCTTGCCGAAAATATCCGGCGCGCTGCCGTGCACCGGCTCGAAGCAGGAAGGATACTCGCGTTCCGGATTGAGGTTGGCCGAGGGCGCGATGCCGATGGTGCCGGTGCAGGCGGGTCCGAGATCGGAGAGGATGTCGCCGAACAGATTGGAGCCGACCACCACATCGAACCAGTCGGGATGCTGCACAAAATGCGCGGTCAGGATGTCGATGTGATATTGCGAGGTCTTGATCTCGGGATATTGCGCCGCCATCAGTTTGAAGCGCTCGTCCCAGTAGGGCATGGTGATGGCGATGCCGTTGGATTTGGTGGCGGAAGTGACATGTTTGCGCTTGCGCGTCTTCGCCAGTTCGAAGGCGTATTTCATGATGCGGTCGGTGCCGCGCCGCGTGAAAATGCTTTGCTGCTGCACGAACTCATGCTCGGTGCCGCCGTACATGCGCCCGCCCACGGCGGAATATTCGCCCTCGTTATTTTCGCGCACCACCCAGAAATCGATATCGCCCGGCTTGCGATTGGCCAGCGGCGAGGGCACCCCCGGCATCAGCCGCACCGGACGCACATTGGCATAGAGCTGGAACTCGCGGCGGATCGGCACCAGCAGCCCCCATAGCGAGACATGATCCAGCACCGTCGGGAATCCCACCGCGCCGAGAAAAATGGCGTCGTGATGGCGGATGGTGCTGAGGCCGTCCTCGGGCATCATGCGACCGTGCTGCAGATAGTAATCGCAGCTCCAGGGCTTCTCGTCCCAGTTGAAGCCGATGCCGAATTTGCGGCCGGCGGCCTCGAGCACGCGCATGCCTTCGGGCACCACCTCCTTGCCGATGCCGTCGCCGGCAACGACCGCAATCTTGTAGTTCTTCATCTTTCTCTCCGTGTATTTCCAAAATTTGCAGCTCGCCATTCGGCGCGGTTTTCAAGCCATTTTTGCTCCAAACACCGCGCCAGTGCTTGAGTTTGTATTTTCGAAATTTTCGAAACACTCAAATTTCGTCATTCCAGCTCATTTTGGTAACTGAGCTGGAATCCAGCCCTTCGTTCATTCAAAACCTATGACGGACCTGGGGTGAAAGCATGCTTTCACCCCTTCGCTGGGACGACGCAGTTTTTTAGAAGTTCTCTTTTTGTCGATGCCGCCTATTTCATGAATGCCAACAACTCCTCCAGCAAGCGCGCCGGTACTTCTTCGGGAATGTAATGCCCACAAGGTACCGTACTGCCGCTCACCTCGCCGGCCACGCGCCGCCAGTCGTCCAGCGGCTTGAAGCAGCGATTGACCACGCCGAATTCGCCCCACAGCACGCGCGTGGGGCACTGCATTTTTACGCCGGCCGCGCGATCGGCGCGATCATGTTCGAGATCGATCGAGGCGGCGGCGCGATAGTCCTCGCACATGCCGTGCGCCGAATCGAAATGGCTGACATTGGCCAGATAGGCGGCGTAAGTCTCGTCGGTAAACGGCGTCAGACCGGCGTGGCCCCAGCCGATTTTTTTCTTCAGATAGGTATCCGGCTGCGTGGTCATGATGGTTTCCGGAAACGGCGCCGGCTGGATCAGGAAAAACCACCACCAATAGGCGCGCGCGAAGTCCATCGTCGTCTGCTCATACATTGAAAGCGTCGGCGCGATGTCGAGCAGCATCAGTTTTTTTACCGCCCGCGGATGATCGACCGCCAGACGATGCGAGACGCGGCCGCCGCGATCATGGCCGCACAAATAAAAAGAATCGAAGCCCAGCGCGCGCATCACCTCGACCTGGTCGCGCGCCATTTCGCGCTTGGAATAATTCGAATGATCGGCCAGGCCCGGCGGCTTGTCGCTGGCGCCGTAGCCGCGCAGATCGGTGGCCACCACGGTGTAATGCTTCATCAATTCGGCCGCGACGCGATGCCAGATCAGATGCGTCTGCGGATAGCCGTGCAGCAACAACAGCGGCGGGCCGCTGCCGCCCATCACGCCCGCAATCGCGACACCATTGACGTTCAGGCGAAACGGTTTGTAGTCGGTAAACATGTCCATGTGCGCGATAATCGCATGAAATTTCCCGCCGCCCCATTGCCCTGAATCATATTTACTTGCCGTTTTGCCTCCCTCCGCCATGCCCGCCACCACCTCCCGCTTCTGGCTGATCGCCGCCCCTGCCCTGTTCGTATTGATGTGGAGCACGGGCTTCATCGGCTCGCGTTACGGCATCCCCTATGCCGAACCGTTCACGCTCACCGTGCTGCGCATGCTGGTGGTGGCCGCCATCCTCGGCGCCATCGCCTTCGCCACGCGCGCGCCCTGGCCCCGGCGCATGGCCGAGGTTGGCCACATCGCCGTCGCCGGCTTGCTGGTGCACGCCACCTATCTTTCCGGCGTGCTCTACGCCATCAAGCTGCAACTGCCGCTGGGCTTCGTCGCCATGATCGCCGGCCTGCAACCGGTGGTGACGGCGGTGTTCGCGCACTGGCTGCTGAACGAGCGCCTCAATGCGTGCCAGTGGCTGGGCATGGCTCTGGGCCTGGCCGGCGTGGCACTGGTGATCGCCAGCAAATACAGCCTCGGCAGCGGCAACTGGGCGGCATCACCGCCGGCACGCTTTATCAGAAACGGTTTTGCGCGCAGATGGATTTGCGCACCGGCGGCGTCATCCAGTACGCCGCCACCGGCATCGTGCTGGCGCTACTGGCCCTGCAGTTCGAAACGCGGCAGGTGCAATGGACGGGCCAGTTCATATTCGCGCTGCTGTGGCTGTCGGTGGTGCTGTCGATCGGCGCCATCGGCCTGCTGTACATGCTGATCCGCAAAGGCGCCGCCTCAAAAGTGGCCAGCCTGTTTTTCCTCACCCCGGCGGTGACCGCGCTGATGGCCTTCGCGCTGTTCGGTGAAGCGCTCTCCTGGCTGGCGGTCGCCGGTCTGGCGCTGACGGCGGCGGGCGTGGCCCTGGTGATGCGCGCGGCGGGCAATCCGGCCCAGCGCTGAAATACGCGGATCGCCATTTGGCGCGACCTCCCAGACATTTTTGCTCCAAAAAGCGCGCCAGTGCTTGAGTTTGTCTTTCCTGGATGGCGCTGTCGGTTTTCGCGCTAGCAAGTGTCTACCTGACAGGGGAGCTTACGACTCGGTGCTGTCTAGAAGACTGGTGGCGATTCAAACTGATGGGCGCGCCTGCCACCAAAGCGCAGAAGCGCGGGCCGGCGCCGAAGTTTCAGAAGCAGATGGAGCGGATCGCGCAATTGCCGCGCGCACGGCAACAAGTGGTGATGGATATGCTCGACGGGGTGCTGGCGCAGCGCGCGGTAAGCGCTCCCGCCTTCTCGCCGTGCAAGGCGGCGATGGCAGCCGTTAAAAACAACGCCCGCGACAGCGGGCGTTGGGGGTGGGCTTCTCTCTTTTTAATAGAGCTCACGGCGGAAATTAATTCGGGCCTGGGTCCTCTTGCGACTTTCTTGATTTACGATTGGCCTCAAACATGGCTGCAGAAACAATAATAGTGCCTATAGCTACCGATATTGCAAAGACTGCAATTCCTAAAACTCGAGCTTGATCTCCTCGAAATAAATAAACCATAAAGCCAGCAAGCGCCCCAATCGCTGCATAAAGGAGCCAAAGTTTAAACAGTGCGCGTAGAGACACAGGCTTAGAAGATTGATTGTCCATTTTCGTCAATACCATTGACTATTTGAAGGTTGTGGAATGAAGTTCCCAATTCCTTGCACCGCATTGCCACCAACCTGCCCAATTCCAGCACCTACACCAATTAGGGACGATCCAAGTGTCCTGCCACCAACTTCCGCAATTGCGGCTGACACCCCGATTTTCAGTGCTTGATTAGCGACCGCTTGGCCTGCCCAACCGCCCAGCGCACCAAAGGCAAATCCCATCGCAGCACTCCAGCCCGTGTTTTTATAGATTGGCGTAGGCTCACAATCTACAAGATTTGACAGGCTCTGCTGTGCTTGATTTGTGAAAGCACCTATTGCAGCGTTTGCGAGTGCGTTTTTCCAAAGCGAACTAGTAGCCGTTGCAATCCAGGCGCCGCTCGCGCCTGATACGGCACCAGCTCCTGTCGCAATTCCTAATTGCCACAAATTGATCGGCTTCTCGCCTTGGAACTGTTGATATAGATTGATGCCGCCGCCAACGAGTCCTCCAACCACGGCGCCGAAACACCACGGACAACGACCCGATGGATCGCGATACGAAAGAGGGTTGCTATCAACATATGCAAAGGTGTTGACGCCGCCACGGAGCCCTATTGGGTCGCTTTGGCTGTATCTGCCGAGTGCAGAATCATAATCCCTGAAATAGTTTTGGTTCGTTCCAGTCTCGACATCGAAGTACTGCCCCGGGAAGCGCATGTTGTACTTGAATGGTGTGCCGGTTGAGCTGGGATCTTCATTCGGCGGATTGTTCCCGAACGGATCGTCGTTCCGCCACTCCCACACCTTGGCATTGTCCGTGGCTTTGGTGATCGCCCTAGGGGTGCCGATGTGGTCGGGATGCACATAGAACACTTCCACCGTCCCGTCCGCAACCGTAAAGCTGCGGATGACTTGTGGCGCCACCGCGAAGTTGGCATTGCCCGGCTGGTCCGCAGTAATCGTGCAGGTACCCAAGCCAACGAGCGTGACGGTCGAACCGGAAACAGTACAAACTTGAAGCGAAGCTGAAGCCAGGGTTACTGGCAGGTGCGATGTCGCGGTTGCCAATGCCTGGAATGGCGGCGTGCCCAGATTGCGGTCGACCAGCGTGTCAAAGCTGATTGTTTGCGTGCCAATTGCGACGGCAAACGACTGCGTCACCGAGGGTGCGGCGCTATAGGTGATGCTGCCGGGCTGGTCAGCCACAATGGCACATGTGCCGACACTGAGTAAGGTCGCATTGGCGCCGGATACACTGCAGATGGCCGGTGTCGTGCTGGTAAAACTCACCGGCAAGCCCGACGATGCGCTGGCCGACAGGCTGACCAGCGGATCCGCCAAGGTGCGGTCGGCGAGTGCGGCGAAGGTGATGGTTTGGCTCGCGCCATTGGCATTGACGACGACATTGGCGCTAACCTGCGGCGCGGCGGTGTAATTGCCGTTGCCCGCCTGATTCGCAGCGAGCGTACAAGTGCCGGTATCGATAATGTTTGCCGTGTTGCCACTCACGCTGCAGATCGCGGGCGTCGATGAGGCAAATACAACGGCATTGCCGGAGTTGCCGCCGGTGGCGCTCAGGGTGAAGCTGGTATTGGCGGCATAGCCGATCGGCGATGGCGGCGCAAAACCAGTGATGGCCTGGGTGGCTTTTGCTACAGTGAACGATTGCGTCACCTGGGGGGCGACATTGTAGTTGGCATTGCCGGCCTGGTTGGCGGCGATGGTGCAGGTGCCGGCGGCGGCAAGCGTAACGGTTGCGCCGGACACGGTACATACGGCAGTCGTCGTCGACGTGAAGGCTACCGCGAGGCCGGATGAGGCCGTGGCGCCCGGGGTGAACGGCGCGGCGCCATAGGTTTGCGCATCGGGCGCCACGAAGGTGATGGTCTGTACCCCTTTGCCAATTGTGAAGGTCTGGGTGATCAGCGTGGCGGCCGAGTAATAGGTGTTGCCCGCCTGGCTGGCGTTGATATAGCAAGTACCCGGAGCAACGAGGGAGACCGTATTGCCCGACACTGTGCAGATGTTGGTCGTGCCGCTGGTGAAGACCACGGCCAGCCCCGACGAGGCGGTCGCCGACACCGTAGTCGTGAGATCGCTCATCAGCTTGGCCGGCAACGCCCCGAAGGTGATGGTCTGTGCCGTCTTGCTGATAGTGAAGGTCTGGGTGATCAGCGTGGCGGCCGAGTAATAGGTGTCACCGGCTTGGTTGGCGTAGATATAGCAAGTACCCGGAGCAACGAGGGAGACCGTATTGCCCGACACTGTGCAGATGTTGGTCGTGCCGCTGGTGAAGACCACGGCCAGACCCGACGAGGCGGTTGCCGACACCGTAGTCGTGAGATCGCTCATCAGCTTGGCCGGCAGCGCCCCGAAGGTGATGGTCTGCGCCGTCTTGCTGATGTTGAAGGTTTGGAGAACCTGCGTGGCGGCCGAGTAATAGGTGTTGCCGGTCTGGCTGGCGTTGATATAGCAAGTGCCCGGAGCAACGAGGGAGACCGTATTGCCCGACACCGTGCAGATGTTGGTGGTGCCGCTGGTGAAGACCACAGCCAGCCCCGACGAGGCGGTGGCCGACACCGTAGTAGTGAGATCGCTCATCAACTTGGCCGGCAGCGCCCCAAAGGAAATTGTCTGTGCCGCCTTGCTAACCGTGAACGACTGAACGACTTGTGGGGCGGCCGCATAAGTGGCGTCCCCCGGCTGATTAGCGTAAATCGAACAACTACCTGCTCCAACGAGAGTTACCGTTGCTCCCGAGACCGTGCATACCGCCGTCGTGCCGCTGGTGAAGGCAACCGTCAGCCCTGAAGAAGCGGTCGCTGATAGCGCAAATGGAGGATCGGTCGCAACCTTATTGGGCAACGCGCCAAAGGTAATGGTCTGAGAAGTCAGCGCACTGGCTGTCAACGCGACCTGTAACAGCGACACCATCAAGAAGACGGACCAAACGGCGAATCTGCGGGCGAATGAAGGATTGATTGTCATGGCCGCTTTCATTTGATCACCGCCACTGGCAGATCGTTGAGCCAGATGTGTTCCCGTATTCGCGTGCCATCGGATAGATACTCCCCGATCAGCTTGCCCTGCTCGTCGTAGACGAAGCGGGTGATGACGCCATTCACTGTCTTCGTCACCCGCTGCCCCAGCGCATTGATGCCGGCCTGCACGGTGGTCAGCGGGCTGCCGGCGATGCTGATCGTGGTCGGCCGGTTGTTGCCGCCGTAGCTCCAGGTCTGCACCCCGTCGCCGGTCTTGTTGCCGGCGGCGTCGTAATTGAAGGTGCGGGTGGTGGCCCCGGCGAGGCTTTGCAGGCGCTGGCTGGCGGCGGTGTAGGCGTAAGTGGTGGTCGCGTTGGCGATGGTGTCGCTGAGGCGGTTGCCGATGCCATCGTAGCTGTAGCTGCGCGGCTGGTTGGGGTTGCCGGTATTGGGGGTGGCGGTGGTGAGGCGGTCGAGGTTGTCGTAGCCGTAGCTGTTGCTGCGCGACAGATCGACCGTGCTGCCGATGGCGCGCTGCAGGTCGGTGATGCGAGAGCCAGCGTCGTAGACGATGAGGGCGGGGTCGAGGGTGTTGCCGCTTTCGATCCGGGTGTTGCGGCCATCCAGGTCGAAGGAGCGGATGTGTTTATTGGTGGTGCCCGCGGTGTCGTTGCCCCAGGCCCATTGGCCGACCGGGCCGAAGGGTTCGTAATCGGCGTTCTTGACGACGGGGATGCCGTTGACGGTCATGCCGGTGACGCGGTTGTTGAGGTAGCTGTAGCTGACGATCCTGCCAGAGGGCAAAGTCATCGTATCCATCTGCCCTATAGCATTGTAGTGGTAGCTCAAGGTCTGAGTGAGGCCGGCTATTGTCTGAGCTTTGCTGAGGATGCGGCCGCGCAGGTCATAGCTCCAGCTGGTGCTGCCGGTCTTGTCGCTTAAGCTGCAGAGGCGGCCGATGCCGTTGCTGCAGCTGTCGTAGGTGTAGGTCACTGTCTCGGCCGGGTCCGACTGGTAGGCGGGATAGCTGATGGTGGCGACACGATTCAGGTCGTCGTAGGCGTAGGTGGCGGTAACATTGCGGGCATCGGTCTTGGTGGCGAGATTGCCGGCGCTGTCATAGGTGAAGCCGGTGACGCCGGTATCGGGGCTGGTCTGGGTGGCCAGTTCGTTGAAGCCGTTGTAGGCGTAGACGGTGGCCAGGTTCTTGGGGTCGGTGACCTGGGTGAGGTTGTCCTGGGCGTCGTACGCATACTTGGTGGGGGCGGCGGCGCCGTTGACCGGGTCGATCACTTGCAGCAGGCGGTTGAGGGCGTCGTAGTTCTGGGTGGTGACGCGGGCCAGCGGGTCGGTGAGGCTGCTCATATTGCCGTTGTTGTCGTAGGCGTACTGGGTGACCTGGTGGGCGG